>Ga0164309_10000683_pt1 | contig 18007 bp, 13 predicted proteins | sample Whisoiple_247_MG_FD_109984 | JGI IMG/M metagenome (GOLD analysis project Ga0164309, IMG submission 109984) | Soil microbial communities amended with fresh organic matter from upstate New York, USA - Whitman soil sample_247_MG | ecosystem: Environmental > Terrestrial > Soil > Unclassified >...
AGTGTTGATTGTAGTTGACGGGTTCTTGGCGTGCGGTGACCTCGACGAGGGATGGTTGTTAGATTTGGGGTGTTGTTGGCGTGAGGGTTCGCGCTGGTGTGCGTTCGTGAAGGCGATCGACTTGGAAGCCATTTTGTCGAGCGAACCACGGTTTGGGTGGCAATGCGAGACTCGAAATTTCGCATGTTAGATGGATAAGAAACGCCAAAACGCCAGAAGAGGGAGAAGAGATTTTGGGGGCGCTCCGTGACGGCATGGCAGTCGGAGGCGAAGTCCTTGACGGTGCATCGCTGCGAGACGTTGCTGCGACGACCGACGACGCGGTATGCGAACCCTTCTCTCCTCTTCTGGCGTTCTGGCGTTTTTGGCGGTGAAAATCAGGGAGCCGTTCTGGGCGGCAACAGCGCGTACTTCGAGGTGCGTTGCTGGATTGTGAGCGCCCACTCTTTTGAACAACGTTGCCTTCATTCGACCGCGGTCCACCGACGGCGTTAAAGTCCTGCGCGGTCGAAAGTTCGGGCCGAAATGGGCTTGGGTCGCCTCTATGGTCCATGGTCCGTCGAATGGCTCGTTTTGCGCTCTTGGGTTCGGCGGTTTCCGGTCTCGCGGCGATCGGCTGCGGCGAGGCGACGGGTGATTCGCCGTCGTCTGGAACTGGCGCTCGCGCCGCGGCGCTGCGGTTCTTCGACGAGGAAACTGCCTCTTCACTGCGGTGCTTCGTTTTGAGACACTGCTTCGGTGGACCGTAGAGCCGTGCCGCCTTTCCGCACGCCAGTATCGAGTGAGCGGCCGGCTTCACGCGGCAGTGCGCGCGCCGTGGACGGGCGAGGGGAGCGCATCGACGATCTGGTGCGCGCTCATTCGCAGTACGTCGCTGGCCTAGCCTATCGCCTCCTCGGTCGCGACGCGGATGTGGATGACGTCGTTCAAGACGTGTTCGTCGCGTTGCTGCGGTTTCGCAGCACGATTCGCGACGCGGACGCCGTGCGCGGTTGGCTTTCGACGACCACGGTTCGGTTGGCTCGCAAGCGCCTGCGCCGGCGCGCGCTGCGCGAGTTTTTGGGCTTCGACGATCTCAATGGCGTCGACTCGCCGGTGCGCGGAGCCACACAAGAGGAACACTTGGCGCTGCTGCGCATCCACCGCGCGCTGGCTGGCGTGCCTGCGAATGCGCGAGTGGTTTGGTTGCTTCGCTACATGGAGCAAGAGCGCATGGAGGAGGTCGCGCGGCTCGCGGGCTGCTCGCTCACGACAGCCAAGCGACGCTTGGAGACGGCTCAGGTTGCAGTCAAGAAAGCGCTCGGCCATGAGTCGTGAGCAACTCGAAGAGCAACTGAAGCTCGCGCGCCGCGCGGCGCCGCCATTTGGCCTTGCGCGGCAACAGACGGTGATTTGGGCGGTTCGGCGCCGATCTCAGCCGTGGCGTCCCACGGCGCGCGACTTTCGTCTGGCCGCGGTGGTGCTCGTTTGTTTCGGTCTTGCGCTGTCGGGTGGCTACGCCTGGCTGCGTTCGGCCAAGACCGAAGCCTCGATTGCGACTCGAAATGGCGCTGACGAGCGCTGGCAGCTGCGCGACGGTTCGCGCATCGTGCTCGAGAGCGCCTCCACGGTGATCAGCAAGCGGCATGAATCGCCCTCGGACGTGTTGTTCGAGCTGTCCGCGGGCAGCGCGCACTTCGACGTTGCGCATCGACCCGAGCGAGCGTTTCGCATCCAAGCCGGGCCGGTTCGAGTCGAAGTGATCGGCACCGAGTTCCGCATCGAACGCCTGGAAGAGCGCGCGCGCGTTTCGGTACTGCGCGGTCGCGTGCGCGTCTCGTGGCTCGAGGGATCGCGCGTGCTCTCGGCCGGCGAGAGTGACGTCTTCCCGCCGCAGAGCGCGCCCGCCGTAGCGACGGAAAGCGCACCTGCATCGAGCGCGCTTGCGCCGAGCACCGCAGCAGCTGTGCCGAGCACGCCTCTGTCGAGCGCACTGCCGAGCGCGACGGCGCCCACTCGGCCAACGGCGGAGGCATTGTTTGCCGCGGCGGATAGCGCCCGCAGCTCAGGGCGCCCGCTAGATGCCGTGAGCGCCTTGCAGCAGCTCAGCGAGCGCTTTCCGCGCGATCCGCGCGCTCCATTGGCTGCGTTCACCCGCGGGCGCATCCTGCTCGAAACCCTCGGGCGACCCGCCGATGCGGCGCGCACCTTTGCCGAGGCCCGCGCGCTCGCTGGAGCGCGCAGTGCCCTGGGCGAAGACGCGCTGGCGCGCGAAGTCGACGCGCTGCGCGCCGCCGGCAATCTGACGCGCGCGGCGGAACGCGCCGAGCTCTACCGCAAGCTTCACCCGAACGGGTTACGACTCCGCTCTGTGTTGCGCGCCGGAGGGATTTCGCCCGATCCATGACGCCGGGGCTCAATGCGCTCGCACTCGGCATCACGCTGCTGGGTGTGCCCAGCGCGGCGGCCTCGGAAGTGGGACTCGAAGTCGATCCCTGCCTCGGTCTGCCGGAGGCGGAGGTGCGACGTTTGACCGAGCTCGAACTGGCGACGCACGTCGTGCCGACGTCGCCCAGTGCGCGGCTCGCCGTGACCGTGCGCGTGACCTGCCTTGACGACCAAGCGCTGATCCGGGTCAGCGATGCTGGCACCACTGAGGCCCTGGAGCGCACGCTCGACTTCACCAGCCCCGAAGTCGACGTGCGTGCGCGCGCGCTCGCGCTGGCCACTGCCGAGTTGCTGCTCGCGCATTGGACAGAGCTGACCGGGGAGCCGCAGAAGAGGGAACCCAGCGCTGGGCCGGAAACGGCGACGAAAGCGCCTGCCGAATCCCCGAAAACGACGCCGCCTTTCGCCGCGAGCAGCAAACAAGAACCGCGCTCGTCCGCGCATTGGGACTATTTGCTCGGCTTCGCCCAGGCCTCGAGCACCTTCGACCTCGCTGACGTCGGTTGGGGCGGGGGACTTCGATTGGGCTGGGTATCTGGCCTGAGCTGGCTCGCTGCAGACTTCGAGTTATCCGCAGCGCGCGGCAAGCGCGAGACCGAGCTCGGCCATGTGCACACCACGACCTGGAGCGTCGCAGCGCGCCCGACCTTACGCCTCGTCGATCGCCCGCTGTTCGTCGGGGTCGGGGTGGGCGCTCGCTTCGGCTTCGCGCACGTCGAGGGCACACCGAGCGATCCCGAACAAGTGCGCGGGCGCGTGGTCTCTGGCACCTGGGGTGGGCCGCTCGCGCACGGTGAGCTAGGCTTTGGCGTGAATCATTTCTTCGGCTGCGCAGGCGTCGAAGCTGGCTACGCACTGAAAACCGTCAAAGGCAGTGTGGACGGCCAGGTTGCGGCGGGCGTCAGCCGTGTGTTCGGCAGCGCAAGCCTCGGCTTCGGGTGGAGCTTCTGATGGCGCTCGCGCAGCGCTACTCGGCAGTCGTCGCCGCGACCGCGTTTGCGCTGTGTGCTTGTGAAAGCAATTCCGGCCCGCTCTTCGAGCGCATCCAGCGTCCGAATACGGCTGAGTTCAGCCATCGCGTCGACGTGTTCCTCGTCACCGACGTGGCAAGCTGCGCGATCGGGCGCGCTTGCGCGAGCCAAGATCCAGATCGCTGCTTTTATGCGCGAAAAGCGGGTGCCGACGACCTCTTGTTCGAACCTTCGAGCTTGGACTTCGTGCCGCCGGGCGATCCAAGGGTCGCTGCCGCCGAGCAATCGGCGTGTTTCCGGTTACTGCTCGATTCAGCCGCGCGCGACGTCACTCGCCAAGCCTTCGCGGACATGCGCTCACTCATTCTTGCTGCGAGCGCGGGCCGGGTCGACCTCGAGCTGCGCGTTCACGAACTCGGTCCGATCACGGCGGGCTTCAAGCGCTGGGAGCGCGGCAGCGGGCTCTTTTTGCAACCGACCGCGCTCGAGACCCAGGGCCTACCGCTGACCAGCGCCGACACGGACTATAGCTTTGCGATCACTGGCGAGACCCCGCCCGAACTCGGTTATCTACCGAAAATCGACCCCTGCGGTGGAACCAATTGGCAAGCCCAGGGGGGCTTTGCAGGCACGGCTTACACGTGGCTTTCGAGCAGCTGCGCAACGACCGGCTCTTTCCTGCGCTGGCACTTCATGACGCAGAGCTACTTTGCGATGCGCGATGTGACGGGGTTTGCGGATCTGTACGGTAATAGCTACCCGGAGTGCAAGCGGGGCAGCAGCGCCACACATGACTGGTTTCCGCTACCGAGCGATTGCGCACGCGATCCCGACGCTTCGAGTTGCGGCGAGAGCAATTGCTCGGAGGACGCCTTCGCGGCCCACATCTTTGCGGCGCACTGGCCAAACGAGCCAGGTTTGATCGGGAACCACTGCCGTAACCGCCGCATGGACTTCGATGAGACGTCGCTCGACGCAGGCGGAGTTTGCGATCGGCTGGGCCGCTGAGTCGGCAATCGGCGCCTCAGCGCAGGTGTGCGCACGGCGGAAATCCTGGGGTCCGATGAAAATCGACCAAGCCGAGCACTTTTTTTAGCGACGCCTGTCGATCTGAGCGGGCGACGATCGTCGCTAGGTCAGAAGGAGAAACCCTATGCGATTCATCAGCATCTTTACGCACCCCAATACCCCGAGCGCCCCGCCCAACCCCGACGTCATGGCCAAAATGGGCGCGTTGATCGAAGAGGGCATGAGGACCGGCTGGCTCATCGCCACCGAGGGCGTCGACGGTCGCGGCGCGTGTTTGCGCGTGAGCTCCAAGCAGGGCGAGCTCAACGTCACTGACGGTCCATTCACCGAGGCCAAAGAAGTACTCGGCGGTTACGCATTGATGGAGGCGCGCGATCGCGCTCACGTCCTCGAACTAACCCGCAGATTCCTGGCGATTGCCGGTGACGGCACGTGCGAGCTCCATGAACTTTGCGCGCCGCCGCCGGATGCCGCGTAGCGTCGGCACGAAGCGGGACGGCGCGGGAGCTCACGCCCACGGCTCTGCGTCGTCCAGCTGCTGTCTCGGTGCTCGTTGCTGACCGTGGGGCTTGCTCCCGTGGGTACTCCCCGCCGCGAGCGTCGTGACCAGTTGCTGCCGCCCCGAGACATCCAGTTTGCCGAAGATCGACGCGAGCTGATTGGCGACGGTGCGGGCGCTCGTCCCGCGCACGCTTGCGATCTCGGCGTGAGTCTTGCCCTGTAGGACCATCGTGCTGACCTCCAGCTCAGCACGGCTGAGCACGCTTGCGAGTCGCAGCTCGGGCCGCGGTAGAGCGACCGTTGCGAAGCGAGCGCCATGCCAGCCGCTGCCAGCCGCGGTAGCGCCGACCGGGTGAGCGCGGCTCGCATGCCAGAGCTGAGGGATGTGCACCGGTAAGCAGGAAAGGCGAGCCTTGAGCCCCAGCGTGCGCATCGCGACCTGGAATTCTGCGGAAACCGTGGATGAAGAGAAACCCAGATCCAGCGCGATGAAGTTCAAGCTTTGTCCGAGAAAGACGCGCTCGAGCACCGTCAGCGGGCGGCCTCGGAGGGCCCAGCGCGCGAGTTCATCGGCCCGGCGCTCCTCTAGATACAGGATTGTGTGCAATTCATCCTGAGCGTGCTGAACGATGCGTAGCTGACCCGCGCACAGCGCCGCCCAGACGGCGCTCAGTGCTTCCGGTGACCCATCGTTGGGGGGCGGGCTCGACTCCCAACGGTCGTCGGGCTGACTCGACAGGTCTCCGAGCGACACGCGGGGCGCTGAATCCGGAGCAAACGCATCAGAATCTACAGAGGGTCGGTCCATACTAGGTAAGAGACCGACCCTGCTGGTTGTGAACGTCGATTTTCGTTTTCGTTACTATTCCGCTGATCTCAATCAGTGAGGAGCCCGGCTTCGGTTGCGAGTCGTCGCAGCTTCTCCTTGGCTTTCTGGAAGCGCTTGCGGAGACGGCTTGCTTCCGTCGTCAGTGTTTCAGTGGGCAAATCAATGGCCGAGTCGACGGAGCTGCTGGCCATGATTCTAGCGATGTCGAGCCAGGGCAGTCCGCGGTTGACTCGCAGCATGAGCAGCATTTGATCGCCGATTGGCAGCTGCTCGCGAAGCTCGACGATGCGGTTGCGGGTCGTGGTTTGGAGCGCGACGGCGGTTTCGCTGCGCACGCGCTCCGCGAGCTCCGAGAGCGGGCCGGCGTTCGATAGCGGGACCACTCGCGCTCCACGGCGACGGCGTTGGCGGATGATTCGGCTCGCCGCGTGCCGGGCTAGCGTGTACGCCCAAGCCCGCGCGCTGCAAACCCAGCGGAAGGCCCCGAGGCCCCGCCACAAATCCTCGGTAAAATCCGCGAAAGCCTCGGACGCGAGCTCGGGATCGCGCAGGCGAACCAGCAAGAAGCCGAAGATCTCCGAGCCATAGATTTCGAGCAACGCGGTGGCAGCGCCCTCCAGATCGCCCCGCACGAACGCACCACGAATGCGCTCTTCTTCCGGGGTGTCGGGCGCGAGGTTCATGACAGCTGCTCGAACAGCGACAGCGCTCGCGCGCACGGTTCAACGTTGGTCAGGAAAGAGTGTTTGAGCTCGGCGGATTCGATCTCGGCAGCGATCGCCAAAACCAGCTCGCTGGTCTTGGCGACCACTTGGCGCGCGGAGCCCCGCTCTCCGCGCGCGAGCAAGCATTCCGCGCGCAGGTTCATCAGATCGATCTCGCTCTCGAGGCCGTTCGAGGTGGAGACTTCCAGAGCGAGCTCGATTGTGCGTAATGCCTCGCTGACTTCGTTCCGACTGAGTTGTGCGCGTGCCAGCACGGACGCCGCGAGCCGCTGCAGTTTGGGAGCTGCTCCATTGAGCGCGGCCGATACCGCGTGTTCCGCAGCGCGCGGATTTCCTTGTTTGAGCAGGGCCTCCGCCACGACTACCGGGACCATTTGCCGCACGGCGCTATCCGCGGACGAGCGAATGGGTTCCACGGCTTCGAGCGCTTTTTCCGGCTGCCCCAGGCGAATGTACGCGCGGGCCAAGAACAGTACCGCCCAAGGATCGCGAATCCCGTTGCACCGGTGCATGGGAGCACACGCGCGGAGGCACGCGTCGCGCGCCTCTTCGTACAAACCGAGGTGCGTCGCTGCGATGGCGGTGTAGTACAGGGCGATGGATTGACCGTGGAAGGCGCCCAGCGAACCGAGCGCCTCGGCACAGCGCCGGCATTCGCGCAGCGCGCGCTCGAGGTTCCAGCGCCCGCCGATGGGCGCTACCGATTGGAGTGCTGCATTCGACGCCGAGAGGAAGGCTTCGAAGAGCGGGTCTTCCGGGGAGCCCGCGTCACGCGCGCGTTCGAGAATCGCCCCCGCGACCGACGCTTTGCCGAGCAGCACGAGCCCGCCGACCAGCGCGAGCAATGCCTGACCCATCGGAATATCGCGCTCCTTCGAGAACGGCGCGTCGCGGGCCAAGGTCACGTAGGGCGCGGCAAGTTCGGGGTTCCCAGACATCGACGCCCCGAAGATCAGGATCCCGAGGCCCATCCACCACGAGGGCGTCCCGACAGGCAGCGAGTCGACGACTTCACGCGCCATCTCGACATTCGCATGCCCGCGGAGCGTTTCCGAGTAGCACCGCAGGAGAAGGAATCGCCCGCGCTGGTCACCGCTCGACGACAGGGCGATGCCGCGGTCGGCCAGTTCGATCGTCCCTTGCAGGTCCCCTGCGTCGATCGCCTTTTTTGCGGCACGAATCAGGCTCGGACACGCACGCTCGTCGAGCTCGGCGGCTTCGAAATGATCGGCGAGTAAACGCGCGTCCTTCTCGCCATTGCGCTCGAGCCAATCAGCGACGGCGCCGTGAGCCGCTACACGGTCCTCGCGCGACATCATCGCGTAGGAGGCATCGCGCAGGAGCGCGTGCCGGAAGCGGTATTCGCGCGCTTTGGCGTAGCGAGAGTCGCTCACCTCGAGCAGCAGCTCTTCCTGCGTCAACACTTGCAAGAGGCGTTGAACGTCCAAGCCTCTGTCGATGATTTCGGCGATGCCGCCGTCCCAGCAGTGTTCGCCGAACACGCTGGCCGCGAGCAACACACAGCGCGCCGATGGCTCCAGCCGATCGATGCGCGACTGCGCCATGGCCAGGACGGTCTCCGGCCAGTCTTTACTCCCGAGCGCCACACGGCGAATCAGCTCCTCTAGATAGAACGGATTGCCGTCGGCAACTCGGATCAATCGCGCTGAGGTTTCTGAATCGAGCTTGCTCTCGAGCGCCGCTTGAACCAACTCCAGCGCGGCTCGCGAGCCCAGCCCGGGCAGGCGGATCTGCATCACGGCTCGCTCGCAGAAATCGGGGAATTGCTTTTCTACTTCCGGTCGCGCCAGGGCCAGCACCATCAGCGGGCGGTGCGGTTTTTCGCGCATTGCCTCGGCGAGGAAGGCGACACTCGGCGCGTCGCCCCAATGCAGATCCTCGAGCAGGAGCAGCAACGGCCGATTGGCGGCTTCGGCGTCCAGCCACTCGTGGAGGGCTCGGCGCACCTGTTCGCGCATGACCTCGTGGTTACTCATGGCGGCGAGCAGCAGCGGGCTCGGTTCACTTTGCACGCGCAGGCCCAAGACCTCGGCCAAAAATTCCGTGATGCGCTCGTTCTCGGTCGCTCCAAACAGGCGCGTCAGGTGCTCGCGCAAGCGCGTGAATTGCGCTTCGCGGGTTTCGGCGTCGCGCATGTCGGCGGCGTCGCGAATCAGGCGTTGAACGAGCGACCACGCCGACCCCGCCGACCTTGGGTCGACCCGCGCAAACAGCGTACGAACCAAGCCACCGCGGCCACCGCGAGCGAGCCATTCGCTGGCCAGGCGAGATTTGCCGATCCCGGGCGGCCCAGTGACGATCACCACTCGCGATACGTGGTCGACGACGCACTCGTTGAGCGCTTCATCGAGCGCGCGGATCTCGCGGTCGCGCCCGACGTACGGTGTGGGACGCCCCATCAATTGTCGTGGTGCGTCGAAATCACGGCGAGCCGCGATCAGCAGATTGGCTCCCGCGAGCCGTTGAACTTCGAAGCGGAGCCCGACCAGACCGAGCGTCACGTCATCCAGCCTGACGCTGCCGGCTGTGTTTGCCTCGCTCAACATCGCCGCGGCGCGATCGATGGCGACGCCTACCGGAATGCCCGCAGAGGTGTCGGCCAAACCCGTTGCCACGGCTAGCATCAAGTCTGGGCGGCGTTGTGAAAGCTCGAGCGCACAGTGCACTGCCTGCGAGGCGCGGTCGTTCGCTTCACTCTGTCCCGCGAGCACGAGGAGAATCGCTCCGCCTTTCAGCGGCGTGATGCGCGCACCGAATTTGACCTCGAGCAGTTCGAAGGACGCGTCCCGCTCCAGCGGCGCGACGCTCGATGTCTCACTGCGGCCCAAAATGACGCTCACGACGCGTTGATCGGGACGACGCGGAGACAGCGAACGCCGAAGCTTTGGACTCGTGCCTCGCACGCTGTCGGCGAGTGCGCCAAAGGTCTCGAGAATGTCGCCCGCGTCAGCCGGACGATCACGGCGATCCTTGGCCAACATCCGCGCCACGAAATCGTCGAGCTTGGGGTCGAGATCGCTGCGGATTTCGCTGGGTCGCTGCGGTTCTTCTTGCAACACCTTGGCGAGCACTGCCACCGGATGAGCGCTTGCGAAGGGCGCTTTGCCGGTGAGGCATTCGTAGAACACGCAGCCGATCGCGAAGACGTCTGCGCGCGGGTCGAGATCTTGCTGCCCCATCGCTTGCTCGGGCGACATGTAGCCGACGGTTCCGATTCGCGCGGTGCCCGTCGTGAGCGGCTGCGCACCCTCCACCAAACGAGCGATGCCGAAGTCGAGTAACTTCACGGCGCCCGGGTCGGAATGAAGCAGGAACAGATTGGCCGGCTTGATGTCGCGATGAACGATGCCGCGCGCGTGCGCGGTGGCCAGCGCACGACACACTCGTCGCGTGAGCGTCAGCGTTTCCTCGATGCTGAGCGGTGTTCGCCGCAGGCGCTCGGCCAAGTCTTCACCTTCGAGCCACTCCATCGCGAGGTAGAGCGTGCCTTCGGCGGTCGTGCCGTGGGCCAGATATTGCACGATGTTCGGGTGCGTGAGCTCCGACAAAATGCCGATTTCGCGCGCAAAACGTGCTCGTAGGTCGCGACCCAGGCGGCCCACGACTTTCAGTGCGACGGGCCGATCGGTCGTGAGATCCAGGCCGCGATAGATCGCGCCCATACCACCGCGACGAGCGAAGCTTTCGACCTTGAAACGCCCCGACAAAGTGGTGCCCGCTCGCAAAAAACACGGCAAGCCATCTTGCGGATCGCAGTCGGCGGCTACTTGTTGCAGAAACGAGTCGATGGTGTCCGCGAACGGATCATTCCCCGCCGATGCTAAAGACATCGCCATTTCAAGCCACAGACTAGTTCCGTTCACCAGCCCGCGCAAGGCAGCGAGCCCGCACACACGGCCTCGTCGATAACGGACAAATGACTATCCAATGCCACGCTGGATTGGCAGAAGTCCTATGCCGATCGCGCTGTCTAACTGGCGGAATTCGTCGCGCGTTTCGCTGCAAGAACGCGGATGCATTCAGTGATCGGTAGGCGAATCGTGACTGACAGTTTGCGGAGGTGGAGACGCAAGCGGCGTGCTCGCGCCTCCACTCGGTCGCTCACGGCTTGAAGCGATACACGTCGTTCAACCAATCCTTGGGATCGCGCTTCTGGACGTTGGTCTGGTACACGACGACCTTGTTCGTGAGCCCGGAGCTCGTCTCTGCGTCGGTGGCGCGAATGATGCCGTAGAACACGCCGGGCTGTGTCGGATCCCAAGCGATGCCCTGACCGCGCACGCTCACCGGGATCGTCTCTTCGACCTCGAGCATGGATCCAGCCTCTGGAAAGCGGATCTTGTACACCTCGGTGTTGTCGTGACCGGTGATGTACAGGCGGCCATCCGGACCCCATGAGCCGCCCGAGTTGCTCATGTCACCGAAGCTCGTCAAGAGCTCGGGCGGAAACACCCAACCCTCGACGACCTGCCAATCCGAGTTGAAGCGCACGATCGTCGAGCTGATCTTGCCCAGATCCGGCACCGATGCGTAAGGCAGGTTGGTGCTTGCGCCGCTCGGCGATTGCCCGGTCTTGTCGTAGTTGGCGAACGCGCCGTACCAAGAACCGTCGTGCAAATCCAGCCAAGTCAGTGAGCCGAGCGAGATGCCGATGCTGTGACTGCCGATGTGCTTCATGGTCTGGGTGTCCCAGACTTCGATCGAGCTCGTGAGCGGGAAGCGGCGGTAGTTCGAGTGGGCCGCGTACAGCTTGCCGTTCACTACCGTGCCGCTATCCAGGTGGATGATTGGGCCATTGGCGGGGCCTTCCCACTTCGTCACGAATTTGCCGGCCTTCGTGTACTTCGCGATGGTCTGGTTATTGATCGCGTAGAAGAAGAACTTATCGACGGCGACACCCTGATTGGCTTCGGGGATATTGAACACCGCGCGTTGATTGAACGTCGTTTGTGCCTGTGCGCTGGACGCGACGAGCGTCAGGGCGCCGATGAGGAATGATCTGTGCACGTTGCTGAATTGCATCACAATCTCCTTCGTTGCTGAGCGAATGCCGGGGCGACATTGCGAGCTCAGCTGGGCGTGGGCGTGTCCCGTCCATGGAGACGCGGTGAACTTTGGTCGGCTGCTTGGGGGGCGCTCTCGGTCCAGCCACGCACCTCGAAAAGACCCGAAGTTCCCGACAGGGGCCGCTCGCGCGGGAGCCAGAAGGAATTCTTGAAAAAACCGTGATCAGCGAACGCGGCTCGTCCCATTCAGCCGGACGCATTGAGGAGGAGGCTGGGATGAGGCAATACCTGGGTGGGCTATTTTCGCTGATTGCGGTGGTCGCGTGGGCGGCCATCGACGTGGGGTGCGACAACGGTTCGAGTGAAAGCGGCACGTCGGCTGCTGGCAGCGCGCCGATCGCGGGCTCCGCGCCGATCGCGGGAACCGCCGCGGTGGCTGTTCCCACGGGCACTGCGGGTACGGGCACGGGAGGTACAGCCGCTACGGCTGCTACCGGCGGTGCTCCGAGCGGCAACACCGCAAACAGCGACGCACTACCGGTGAACGCGCACGAAGCGCTCTTGGCGCCTAACGGGACCGGGTTCGTCAATGATCCATCGGGTGTCATCGGCGCTTGGTACGCCTACGGTGATGGCAATGACGGCGCAAATCCCGGCGTTTGCCAAACCATGGGCATGCACATGACCGCTGAGTGCTCCACGATCGCCGCGCCAATCCCTGGCATGCCCTTCGCGCCGATGGGCACGAGCCTTGCTCAGATGTGCACCAGCGGCACAGTCGCCAAGGTCATCGACTTTGGCATGCCCGCCGCTGCGGACTACAGCAACATCTTCGGCGCGGGCATCGGATTGGACCTGAATAACCCCGGTCTAGACGGCGGCACGGGCGTGAAGATGCCGCTCAACGCCTCGGAAAAGAAGATCATCGGCATCGCGTTCGACCTCGATGCCGTGCCGGCGCCCGGGCTACGCGTCGAGTTTCCATTCGGCAGTTCCTCGACGGCGGCCGGCGTATGGAAACCGAGTTCGAGTTACGCGAGTCCGGTAGGCGTTGGGCACAACGTGCTGTTGTTCTCCAGCGTCAAGCAGCCCGGATACGTCAAAACGGCCGACATGGTGCCGTTCGATCCAACGACGCTCACGTCGATCCAGTTCCACGTGCCCACGGTCACCACCGCATCGGCGCCCTACCACTTCTGCATCGACAAGCTCTCGCTCATCATCCAGATGTAGCGGCGTAGGATATTTTGCGGGGGCGCGTACTACGATTTGCCGCAGGGCGAAGCGCAGCTGACATTCCGAAACCTGCGCGAGCTATGTGCTGAGTACCGAGGAGGCCTGCGACTACCGCTCCTTTTCACTGACTCTGCCTTGATCGCGGCGCGAGAGCGCCTGCGGGTTGTGCAGCTGAGCGACGACTCAGAGCTCGCACCATTCAGCGGTGACGCTGGCGGCGCTTTGAGCCGCGTTTGTCTGCGTGAAGCGGGTTTGTCAAAGATTCTCTGTTGCTGCCCACTCGCGAAAGCCGGCGCGTCCATGGTAGGGCTTGCCTGCAGATGCGTTTCCCAGGTCGTGGTGCGATTGCAGGCATGTTGCGCTCTGCGTGGCTCGTGAGCGTCGCCGCGCTACCCTTCGCGTGCACGGTTTATGGCCCCAGCTTACTCGGTTCGGCAGGGCCGGCTGGAACGAGCGGCGACCCGGGCGGCCAAGTAGACGCCACGGTTGGCGGCGCGCCGGATGACCAGGCGATGAGTGGCGGCGGTGCGAGTCACGCTGCAGGCGCGATCGGCGAGGGAGCGGCTGGAGGCGCAGCACTCGAAACGGGTGGGACTAGCAGTGGTGGGGCTGCCGCTCTCGATACTGCTGGGGAGGGCGGAGCAGGGGCAGAAACAGGCTCGGGTGGAAGCGGTGCGGGCGTCGGCGGAACGAGCACTGGCGGAACGAGCACCGGCGGAGTGAGCACCGGCGGAGTGAGCACCGGCGGAGTGAGCACCGGCGGAACGAGCACCGGCGGAGTGAGCATCGGCGGAACGAGCGCTGGCGGAACGAGCACCGGCGGAGTGAGCACCGGCGGAGTGAGCACCGGCGGAGTGAGCACCGGCGGAGTGAGCACCGGCGGAGCGTCTGGGATCTTGGGCGTCATCGCGTCCTACCCTTGCGAGAGCGCCAACGGAGCCGTGCTTGTCGATGCATCTGGGCACGGCAAGAACGCTTCACTCGCCAACGGCGCGGGCGGAAGCCCCGTTGGATTCAGCTTCGGCAGTGGAATGGTGGGCAATGCCCTAGCGCTCAGCGCAAGCAACCAAGCGTATCTGAGCCTACCGAAGGGCATTGTCGCTCAGCTCACCGAGGCGACCATTGTCACGTGGGTCAAGCTCAAATCCGGCGCGGCCTTCCAGCGCATCTTCGACTTCGGCATCGACACGAGCACGTTCATGTATCTGGCGAACTCAGGCAGTGATGGGACGGTGCGCTTCCGCATTGTGTCTGCCTCTTTGAACAAGAACCAGATTCTAGAAGGCGCGGATGCCCTGCCCGTGGGTAAGTGGATTCACGTCGCAGTCACCATTGGCGACAGTGGCCTGTCCATCTATCTCGATGGAGCGCAGATTGCACAGAAGTCCCCAGCAGCCCTCCGCCCGTCCGACTTGGGCGACACTGGCAACAACTTCATCGGTCGCTCGCCGTTTGCCGCTGACCCATACCTCGACGGGCAAATCGACGAGTTCCGAATCTACAATCGCGTGCTGAGCCCTGAGGAGATCAACTCCCTCGCGAATGCTCGCTAGTCGCCAACGCTCGCATTGCCAGTCCTCTCCGTAAAGCTCCTTTATTCCGCGCAGTTTCGACTTTTTATCAGGGGGCTGTGCGAATTTCCGACAGAAAAGTCGCTGACTCAACATCTTGCACTACTGAAGCGTTGCTCCGTCGAGCCTTCGGCCCGTGGATCACCGCCACGCCAGCGACAAGCAGTTCGGAAAGCCACTTATGCGAAATGGTCAGGTCGGGCTCTTCAGTGTGTTCGTGCTTGCCGCCTTCGGAGCGGCCGCAGGGTGCAGTAGCGGATCCAATACGGGTGGCGCTGCTGGCGCGCCCGCCATGGGCGGCGGTTCGAATGGCGGCAGCAGTAGCAGTGGTGGCGGGGCTGGTGCGGGGCCGAGCTGCGGCGCACTTTCGCCTTGCGGCGGCAGTGTGGTGGGAGCTTGGAAGGTCACGTCATCGTGTCTCAAGCTGTCTGGCGATATGGACGTCACTCTCGCGAGCCTCGGTTGCCCCAAAGTGCCGGTGGTTGGCTCGCTGACGACGACGGGCACCTTCACAGCCAATGCCGACGGCACCTTCACCGACAACACCAAGACGACCGGCTCAGCTACCTTCCCACTCTCACCCGCCTGCCTGTCGATCTCTTCGGTCCAGCGGAGTTGTGAGCAGATCAGCAGTATCTTTCAAGCGCTAGGCTGGGCGACTTCGTCTTGTGTATCGACTAACGGCCAGTGCAACTGCACAGTCACCGCCGACCAGACCGGTGGGCTCGGCACGCTCTCCGAGGTGGAGACCTCCAAGGGTCAGTACTCGACTTCGGGCAACCTGCTGACGACTGACGACACGATCACCCCCTACTGCGTGTCGGGCGATCAGCTAACCATTGCCCCGCAGTTTCCCGCGCTTTCCGGCACGGTCGTGTTTTCGAAGGACATGGCTGCTGGCGCTGGAGGTAGTGGCGCAGGCGGCGCTCCTGGAGCGGGCGGTTCAGGTGCCACCGGCGGGACAGGCACAGCGGGCATGGCTCAGGGAGGGAGCAGCTCAGGCGGCGCTCCTGGGGCGGGCGGTTCAGGCGGCCAGGCCACGGTCGACGCTCTACCGTGCGACATTTACGCTGCCGCCAACACTGCCTGTGTGGCAGCACACAGCACAGTACGCGCCCTCCTGCGAACGTATGCCGGCAACTTGTATCAGGTCAAGCGCGCCTCCGACGGCATGACCAAAGACATTCCAGTGCTTTCAGCGGGCGGCTTTGCCGATTCTGCAACGCAGGACACGTTCTGCATGGGAACGACTTGCACCATCCTGAAGGTATACGACCAGTCAGGACACGGTAACGCCGTCGAAGCCGAGATCCCTGGTCTCGTCTTGGGGAATGGCGCGAACGCTCACGAAGGCCACAGCGGTATGTCGGCTGCAAACGCCGCCAAAGAGTCTCTCATGGTCGGCGGGCACAAGGTGTACGCTCTCTACACGAACACGAGCCAGGCGTACTGGAGGGACGGCTCCGCGACAGGAATGCCCCTCGGAGCGTCGCCTCAAAGCGTCTACGTCGTGACGAGCGGCAAGCACTTCAACACTGGCTGCTGCTATGACTACGGCAACGGCGAAGTGAGCCGCACTTACGTTCCGGGTAACTCGATGGACGCGCTGTACTTCGGCAGCGGCACACAGTGGGGCTCGGGCAACGGCGCGGGTCCGTGGGTGATGGCCGACCTGGAGGGAGGCGTCTTCTCTGGCCTCACCACAGGCAAGAACGACATGCTGATCAGTCAGCCATTCAACTACGTCACCGCTATGGAGAAGAACAACGGCACGAGCGAGCTTGCGCTGAAGGCGGCCGACGCGACGGCGCAAACGTTGAACACGTACTACAAGGGCAAGCTCCCCAATGGCAAATCCCCAGGGCAAAAGCAGGGATCCATCGTGCTCGGCAGCGGCGGAGACTGCTGCTACAGCAACAACAATGCGAGCGCCGGCACCTTTTATGAGGGGGCGATCGTCGCGGGCTACCCCTCGGACGCGACGGATGCTGCGGTCCACGCGAACATCGTCAACACCGGCTACGGCAAGTAGCGCTGAGTACTGATGTACGCGGAGCGCGTTCTCGCGGAACGGGTCTTCTCGGTCAAACAGCGTTTTTTGGCCATGCACAAGAAGGCCAACGCCGGACACATCGGCAGCTCACTATCGTGCGCCGAGATTCTGGTCTTTCTACAGTTCGAATGGATGCGAGACGACGACACCTTCGTCTTGTCCAAAGGGCACGCTGCGACTGCCCTCTACTCGGTGCTCGCAGAGGCGAACCTTCTCAGTGCTGGGCAGATTGATTCTTATTACGAAGACGGCACCGAATTGCCGGCGCTGCCTCCGTTCAATGCCATCAAACAAATCCCGTTTGCGACCGGAAGCCTCGGACATGGGTTGTCAGTCTGCGCCGGAATGGCACTCGGCGCTCGATTCAGCGGTCAGAAGCGCCGTTTCTTTTGCGTTACGTCTGATGGCGAACTCGATGAAGGGAGCGTTTGGGAGGCTGCCCTGTTCATCGCTCATCACAAATTGAGCAACGTCGTGTGGCTGATCGATCGCAACCAGATCCAAGCCATCGGGCGGACCGAGGATGTACTGGCTCTCGAGCCACTCGACGCGAAACTGCGCGCGTTCGGCTTTCACGTCATTGCGATCGACGGTCACGACTTCTCAGCACTCTTAGCCGCGCGAGACGAATGCGCTGAGCTGTGGGCGCAACGCGCAGCGCCGGTGGCGATCATTGCACTTACCGTGAAGGGCAACGGAGTCAGCTACATGCAAAACACGGTGGACTGTCACTACCTGCCCATGACCGACGCGCAATACGAGCAGACCCTCGCTGAGCTCAACAGCGCACACGCGGCCACCTTGCTTGGCTACCGCGATGCGGGCTGAATTTGCCCAGGCGATGGTGGCGCTCTTGCATCGTCGAAAAGACCTGGTGTTCATCACGGCCGACCTCGGCTACCAGGTGCTCGAAGGCGTTGCGGAAGCGTACGGTGAACGCTACATCAACGCCGGCATAGCAGAGCAGAACGCCGTTTCGATGGCCGCTGGTTTGGCGCGCGCTGGCCACCTGCCTTGGGTGTATAGCGCCGCGGTCTTTACGGTGCTGCGACCGTTCGAGCAGATCCGGAATGACGTGTGCTTGCACAAGCTACCGGTCAAGCTCGTTGGCAACGGTGGCGGGTACTCCTACGGCATCATGGGCGCAACTCACCACGCGCTCGAAGATGTGGGCGCACTACGCGTGTTGCCCAACACGAGGCTTTACCTTCCGCTCGTGGCTGCCGACGTCGCGCCAGTCGTGAGCACGATGGCCGACGATCCTCTGCCCAACTACCTGCGCTTGGACCAGCCGGCGCAGCTGTCTGGGAGCATCCCTCGGTTTGCACCGTGGCGCAGACTCAAGCCCGGCCGAAGTCACGTCGTCGTCGGCATGGGACCGGTTTTGCAAGGTCTATACGAGCTGGGCGAGCCAGCGTTACTCGATGAACTCGAGATCTGGAGCGTCGGGACGTTCCCGCTCGACGACATTCCCGCGGAGCTCGCCGCGAGCATCGCGGAAAAGCGCGGCGTGATCACCATCGAGGAACACTACCGTGCTGGCGGCCTCGGTGAGGCGCTCAGTCACTCGATGTTGACGTCCGGCATTGTCCCTCGCTCTCTAGTCTCTTTGCACGCCGCAGGTTATCCCTCGGGGCG
>Ga0164309_10000684_pt1 | contig 18004 bp, 15 predicted proteins | sample Whisoiple_247_MG_FD_109984 | JGI IMG/M metagenome (GOLD analysis project Ga0164309, IMG submission 109984) | Soil microbial communities amended with fresh organic matter from upstate New York, USA - Whitman soil sample_247_MG | ecosystem: Environmental > Terrestrial > Soil > Unclassified >...
AGATACGCGTTAGGCCCGCGCGAGATCCAGAAAATGCCGCCCTGCCCTGTCCTCGGTCTCCACGATCCAGGCATCGGGGTCGAACCGGATTTCCTTGACGAGGCGTTCTTCCACTGCAGCTTCGGGCATCGGCTCCGTCGACGTCGGCATGAAAATGCGCTCGATCGGGCGGCTCTCGTCATAGACGGTCTGCGGCGCCGGCACATACAGCATGGCCTTGCCGTCGAGCAACGCGATCTTGACAAATACCGCGCCGGCCTCTTCCGCGCCGCGCCGGCGTACCGCGCCGAATACCCCCTCGGTCTGGCAGCGGCGCAAGTAAGCCGCCACCCATATGCTGGATTTCAGTCGCATGGGGCTGACGATAGGCGACCGGATGAGCTGGCGCTAGTATTCTGGAGTTTGCCTTACGTTGCTGCGGCTTCGGCTGCGAAGTTAAAGAATGCTGGCAATCACAATTCCGGCGTGTGAATTCGGTTGGGTTAGCGGACCGGCAGTAACAATAAAAATCTCTGAACCAATTCGCTACTCGATCGGCCGGCCAGTCACCGCGATCAGCTCGCGCACCAGCCGATCGGACATCTGCCCGGTCACCGGAAGCTTGCGCTCGCGCTCGAATTTCTGAATCGCGGCCTGGGTGTCGGAGCCGACGGTGCCGGTTGGCTTCAACTGGCCGTAGCCATATTCGGTGAGCGCGCGCTGCACCGCCGCCACCCGGCGCGAGCCCGGCATTGGATTGGCGATTGTCTCGTTGCGGGAGGAAGCCGGGACCGGCGCGGGCGGCCGCAGGATATTGGAAGGCGCCGCCGCCGAAGCGCTGGTCGCCTTGACGAGACTGGCCAAGGAATCTGGGGCTTTCGGCTCGACCGGCCTGGTTTCGGCTACCTTCGGTTCAAACAGCGATGCGTCGGCCTCGGCCGGGCGCGGACGGGGCAACGGACTGGCGGGCACCGATGCGATCGCCGGCATCGCGACAACCGAGCCGAACATCGGCGACGGATGGCGTCCAGCCTGCAGGAACAGCGCGTTGGCAACGATCGCGATGACCGTCGAAACGGCAAATGCGCCGGCAACCACGTCCTTCGGACTGTGCAATAAAATGCGCATTGCAAAACCACGCTCTGAATCCGCTTCAGCCACAACCGCGCGGGCGCGGCGACGGCGCGGCATGTCGTCCTCATCTCTTGCAATATGTCTAGGCACTTCTCTTCACCTGATGAGACTGGTCCTGGGTTGCGGATCGCGGCGCCGGCGTCAGCGTTGCGATATTGCTTGATGGCTTCGGCGCCGGCGGCGAAAACGCCAGCGGCAACGCGACGGTCACTCTGGTTCCTTCGTCAATCCTGCTTTGCACGGTTATCTCGCCGGCATGCAGCCCGACCAGGCTTTTCACGATCGAGAGCCCAAGGCCGGTGCCTTCGCGGCGCCGCTGATAGGCCTTGCCGGCCTGGAAGAACGGATCGCCAACCCGCTTGAGATCGTCGGCCGCGATGCCGACGCCGGTGTCGCTGACGCGAAGCACCAGCCACGGTCCCTCGACTGCAGCTGTAACCATCACCTTGCCGCCGCGCTCGGTGAACTTGATGGCATTCGACACCAGATTCAGCACGATCTGCCTGAAGGCGCGCGGGTCGCCGGTCATGACCGGCAAATCCTCGGGCGCCCGGGTCACAAGGTCGATACTGTTTTCGCGCGCCTTGAGTGCCAGCAGATTGCAGCAATTGATCAGCGCCGCACGCGGCGCGAACGGCTCCGGCGAGATCTCGAAATTGCCGGATTCCATCTTGGACATGTCGAGAATCCCATTGACCACCGACAGCAGATGCTGGCCGGAATCGTTGATCAGTTGGGCATATTCCCTGCGGCGTGCCGCATCCAGCATCAGGGCATCTTCCTGAACGATCATGTCGGAGAAGCCGATGATGGCATTGAGCGGCGTGCGCAATTCGTGGCTCATGGTGGCGAGAAACCGGGTTTTGGACGCATCCGCCTGCTCGGCGGCGGTGCGCGCCATATCAAGGGCCTGTTCCTGGATTTTTCGGTCGGTAATATCGCGCATCACCGCCACGACTTCGGCTTCGGACGAAGCGGTTGCCTCCGATGCCGGTTCGAGCGGCCGGCAACGCATTTCGACCCAAATGAAGTCCACCGATTGGTTCCCGCCGCGCGCCCCATCTCGCCTGACACGAAATTCAACGCTGCACGCTTCGCCGCCGCGCGCCGCGTCCAAAAGCGCGGTGAGATAGGCTGGACGATCGGCGACGTGGACGCGGTCGAACAATCCGTGCCCAAGCAGCCGCGTGACGTGGGTTCCCAACATCGCCTCCACCGCGGGGGAAATGAATTGCACGGCGCCGTTGCGGCGGTGGCGCGAGATCACATCGCTCATGTTTCGCGCCAGCAGACGATAGCGATCTTCCTCGACGTAGAGCAACGCGACGCTGGTGCGCGCCAGCGACTCGGCGCCGAAGGCAAGTCCTGCGGCATAGAGCGTCGCCGACGCCACGCCGAACGCCATCCAAATGCCACGCCCGGCAATATTCGCATTCGACGCCGGCACCATGTCAAAATGTCCGAGAACGATCAGAACGACGGTGCACGCCAGCGCCAGGACTGAAGCGAACGCGACCACGCGGCGCGATGCCGAAAGTGCGGCCTCAAGCGGAACAACGACAAGCCAGATCGCGGCAAAGGATAGAATACCGCCGGTCGACATGGCTACGGTCATGACCAGCCCCGCCAGCGCCAGCGAGGAGAGCACATGCGCGCCCTCGTAGCGGCCGGTGCGCGACAGAAACCAGGACAGCAGAATGGGCGCAATCAGCCACGCGAAGGCTGCAACCTCCAGCGCGGTGGGCGCGCCGCGCATTGCGAGAAAGACCGGGAATGCTGCAAAAGCCGCGAGGCTTCCCAATAGCCGCGGCGCCAAGAACACGCGATGGCGCGCGCGCGTCAGCGCATCATATCGTGCGGATGGATGCAGTAGCGCATCGAGGCAATCGCGGATGATGCTCAAAATTATCACGACTCTCGCGCTTCGGCTGGTTCGTAAAGACGCGCCGGAACGCCCCCTTTATCGTTGCGCCACCGTGTCAGAGCGAAATTAAGCGAACGCTAAAGCGCGGCGGCCGATGGCGACATCACCATATGTTCGCTGGGCTTTCGCAGGCCGCGAGAGGTTGCATTCGACGCAGATGGTGAACGCCAGGTTTCCAGAATGGACCCCGGTATGGTTTCGAAATGGTGGATGTGTCAAATCGACAGCGAAGACTGCCATCAATCGAAAATTTACACCGAATCAAATCAGTCGGCTTTTTTGCAAATTTTCGACGATTTAAGTTCAATGCAAACACTTGCGATTTATTGACGACTGTTAGTCAGGACTCGATTGCGGGACAACCGCAACGGTTGCGACGAATCGCAACGGAAATAAAAGGGACGGCAGGGGTCGCGCGAGATGTTTTTTCTGCTTCGCATGGCGTTCTGGCTTGGGCTGGTGCTCGTGCTGCTGCCCCGAGAGAAGACGCCTGAATCGGACAAGCTGCCGCAGCTGGGCGCTTCGGAAGCCGTATCCGCTGCGTCGGCTGCTGTGTCGGACATGAGTCAATTTTGCAAGCGCCAGCCGGCAGCCTGTGAAGTCGGCGGCCAGGCCGCCACCGCCATCGGCCAGCGCGCCCAGGCCGGCGCGCGCAAGCTGTACCAGATCATCACCGACAAGCGCGCATCTGACCACACCAGTTCGCTTGGAGCCGGGCATTCCAACGTCGCGGAAGCAGCGCCCCGCGACACGCTCATCCCGGACGATCTGGTAGCGGAATGGCGGGCTCCGACGACGCCGTGACGGCAAATTGAGCCCAGAACTTTTTCGCCTGAAAATTATCGCTTTCAGCCTCCTGCGACCCTATATAAGGCTTTGGGAGGAACGCGGGACGCGATGACGATCGACGAAATCAGGGATAATTTTGCGCTGCTGGACGATTGGGACGATCGTTACCGGTATGTCATCGAACTCGGCCGCACGCTGGAGCCGATGCCGGAAGCGGCACATTCCGCAGCCAACAAGGTCCAGGGCTGCGCCAGCCAGGTTTGGCTCGCAAAACAGATCAGCCGCAACAGCCGCAACGAACCGGTGCTTAGCTATCTCGGCGACAGCGACGCCCACATTGTGCGCGGACTGATCGCGATCCTGCTGACCTTGTTTTCGGGCCGCACGCCGCAGGAAATTCTTGCAGCCGATGCGCTTGCGATATTCGATCAATTCGGATTCCGCGAGCATCTGACGCCGCAGCGCTCAAACGGCCTGCGCGCCATGGTCGAGCGGATCCGCTCCGACGCCCGCGAGTCGCTGGCGACCGCGTCCTGAAACCTCGACTTCAGCCGATTAAGTTAACCATTCGTTCGGTCGCGACGCCGGCTCAACCTGTCCTTAAGTGATTTATCGGACTATTCGTCGACAACAGAAAGTTGACGAATGATTGAGCTTTCGCCGGTTTGGCGATTCATGCAGTCGCGATCCGGCCGCGGCTTCCTGCTACATCTAAGCCTGTGCGCGGCGCTCTCGGTGGCGGTCGGCTACGGCTTTTACCATTTCAGCTTGAACTGGTTCAAGGAACACAAAAGCAGCGAAAAGGTCATCGCGCTTCAGCTGGTGGATGCCTTTGTCACCAACTATTCGGCAATCCGGGCGCAATTCGGACCAGGCGCGCCGGTTCCGGCGTCGTTTCGAGCCCATGCGATCGAGGCTTTCAACAAACAGAACGGCGACAATTCCGAGTTTCGTCTGTCCTCGGTCGGGCGCCCGGGACGGGAGATCGTCACGCCGCCAGCGGACGCCCAGATGGCGCGCACCATCGAGGCCTTTGCCACGACGCCGAACCCGAAACCGGTATCGGCCCTGCTCGACATCAATGGCGAGTGGGTGTTTCGCACCGTCTACCCCACCCTGGCGCGCGAACAGAGTTGCGTTAGCTGTCACAACGCACTGCAGCCCGACAAGGCGCAATGGCATCTCAACGACGTCATCGGCGCGTTCGCAATCGACGTCCCGGTCTCGCCTTTTCTGCGCACCGTGGCGTGGCAAGGCACCGGCATCGCACTGGGTCTCTTCCTCGCACTGGCACTCGCAGGCCTGACGATTTCCCTGATGCATTTCCGTCAACTCGAAGCGCTCGATGCATCCGCCGCGAAACTCGGTCGCACCCAAAACTTTCTCGACAATATCATCGAGAACATGCCTGTGTCGGTTGCGGTGAAAGACGCGCGAGATCGGTGCTACGTGCTCATCAACCGGACCGCCGAAGCCATCTTCGGGATAGCGCGTGCCGACTTGATCGGAAAACGCAGCCGTGATCGTTCCGGCGGGGAAACCGCCGCCGAGTTGTTTCCGCTTGCCGGCGAGGCGCTAGTTACCGGGGAGCTGCAAACCATTGACGAGCACGTGGTTCATACCCATCACAATGGCACCCGCATCCTGACCACCAGGAATCTCTCAATACCGGACGAGACCGGCGAACAGCGCTATCTGCTTAGCCTTTCGGAGGATATCACCGAGCGCAAGCAGGCCGAGGCCCGCATCGAGCATATGCCGCATTATGATGCCCTGACGGATTTGCCCAATCGGACCGCGTTCGTGGAGCATCTCACCCGCACGATCGATGCGGCAAAGGTGAATGAAGAAACATTCGCCGTGCTGAGCATCGACCTCGATTCCTTCAAAGAGGTCAACGATATGTTTGGCCATGCGGTCGGCGACGATGTGCTTCGCCAGCTGTCGCAGCAGCTGCGCGAGCTCGCCGGCGATGCCTACCTGGCGAGGCTTGGAGGCGACGAGTTTACCCTGATCACACCGAATGGCGATCATCCGGCGCTCGCCGAAATCTTCGCCGAGCGGCTTCACGGGGCCGTCGAAACCGATCTGGAAATCAACGGCCGGAATGTTCGGGTCGCTATCAGCATTGGTATTGCCATCTTTCCGGCCGACGGCGCCGACGCAACGACATTGCTCAACAATGCCGAGGCCGCGCTCTACCGCGCCAAGGCCGACGGTCGTGGCAAGACGCGCTTTTTCGAAACCGAGATGGATAACAGGGTCCGTGAGCGGCGCGCCATCCAGCACGAGCTCAGCTCCGCCATCGCGCGAGACGAACTTCGTCTTCACTATCAACCGCTGGTGAAGATTGATGGCGAGGTGATCGGGTTCGAGGCATTGGTGCGCTGGCATAATCCCCAGCGCGGCATGGTTTCACCCGCAACCTTCATTCCGGTTGCCGAGGAAAGCGGCCTCATTATGGAGGTCGGCGAATGGGTGCTGCGCGAGGCCTGCCGCGAAGCGGCGTCCTGGTCAAACCCACTGCTAATCGCGGTCAATCTGTCGCCAATCCAGTTCCGCCACGGTGACCTTCCGGGATTGGTTCATTCGGTGCTGCTGGAAACCGGCCTCACGCCAACCCGATTGGAACTCGAAATCACCGAGGGCGTACTGGTCGAGGACTTCAATCGCGGCCTCTCGATCCTGCGCCGCCTTAAGCTGATTGGCGTTCGCATCGCGATGGACGACTTTGGCACCGGCTATTCGTCATTGTCCTATCTGCAATCCTTTCCGTTCGACAAGATCAAGATCGACCAGTCGTTCATATCGAACCTGAAGAGCAATTCCCAGTCGGCGGCCATTGTGCGCGCTGTAATCGGGCTGGCACACGGGCTCAATCTGCCTGTGCTGGCGGAGGGCGTCGAGGCAAAGACCCAGCTCGATTTTCTTGCAGCCGAGTCCTGTGATGAAGTGCAGGGCTACTTGCTGGGGCGGCCGCGTCCGATCATGGAATATTCCAGGCTGATCGGCCGCAACGGCGCGGCGCCAATGCAGCTCAGCGGCTAAGTACTCCGATCTATTTTCGCCGCCGCCGTTGCTGGCCGAGCCCCATTTTCTTGGCGAGCTGCGAACGCGCCACCGCGTAGTTCGGTGCAACCATCGGATAATCAGCCGGAAGGCCCCATTTATCGCGGTATTGTTCCGGCGTCATGTTGTATTGCGTGCGCAGGTGACGCTTCAGCGATTTGAAGCGCTTGCCATCCTCGAGGCACACCAGATAGTCGGGGGTCATCGATTTCTTCACCGACACGGCCGGCCTTGCAGGCTCCAGGGGGGTTTCGACCCGCCCGGTCGAAACCCGCAGCAGCGCCGCATGGATCTGGCTGATCAGGTTCGGAATTTCGGAAGCCGGCGTCGGATTGTTGCTGAGATAGGCGGACACGATATTCGCAGTCAGGTCGATGAAGTTCTTGCCGGCGGCGTCAGTCATGATGGAACCTTCCAGAGATCCTAATCCCGCGGGAGTCTGCAGGATGCGACAGTATCCCGCCGCGTCAATACGCTTGCAAAATCTACTGATCGAATACGAACGGATTGCTGCTGATGTGGCAAGAGCAACGGCGCTCTATCTTCAACCCAAGTTTTGCCTGAAGTACAGATGCGCTCAGGGACGCTGGTCAAGGTGCGCGCGCAGTTCGTCGATCGACGCGAACCGCATCATGCCTTCGGGCATTTGTGCCTCGATCGAGCCGTCGGAATACAACGAATAGGCCATCCCATCAACCACGCCTGATTTGAGGACCGTGACCGGCGGCGGCTCCTCCTTGCGCGCGGCTGGCGCCTGGCGCTCTGCGCCGGCCGCTTCGGTGCCTGCTTCGGTAACGGTCGATGGCGTGCGGCCGCTTCGCCGGGACAGCGCATCGGCGGTTCTGGAGCGTTCCGATTTTGGCCAGGCGTCGTCGAACGTCGCGCGCGGCCCCTCGGTTGAATCGGAACCGGATTGCGCAGCCGGTGCGGGACGAGCGTCGGGTATGGATGGATCCGTGGTGCGCGCCTGGGCGCGCTCGCGCTCCCTCCGCGAGGATGACGAGAACAGCAGATTGCGCCGCTGTTTGGCCGCCGACGCGGCCTCGACAGGTTCCGGCGCGGACGACACGTCACCTCGGACGCGATCACGCGACCCGGCGTCCTCCGGCCACGATGGCGAGGGCGCCGAAGTCCCTGCATTGCTCGAGCTTTCCGCAGCCGCCAGGTCAGGGCTGAACAGGAGACCCTCGTCCTCTGTCGCGACCGCCGGACCAAGCCGCCGCGCAATAGTCTTGAGCTCCCGAACAACCATCCAAAGGCCGAGCATGATCAGGCCGGTGCAAGCCGCGACCGTGCCGGTGAGGATCAAGGTGTTGCCGAAACTGAATTCCTTGACCGGGATCCCGAAACCGATCGTCAGGACACCAGCCAGCAGAAAGCCAATTCCCGCGATCAATAGCAAAACCATCATTCGAACTCACCCCAGGCTGCGCTCGAAACGCTCACAAGGCCGCCCGCGCCACGATACTGTCATATTTCGCGCATGGCCAACCGGCAATTCCGGTTGCGGTTACCCGCCACCTGCCCCCCGCTTAGCAATACCATCTAGACCTTAATTCTCTGGGCACGCGATCAGGCTTGCCTGAAATCTTTACCCAGTGACGATTGCTGCAATGCATCAGGGAAATTACGCCACAATTCCCAATTACTTGGAAAGGGAACTGCGCTATATGGATGCCGGGGAACGAGGCCCAAAGCGCCAACGCTGGGTCACAAGGGGATACCGGGTTACCAATAGCCATGTCATCCATAACAACTTCGGCCATCGATACGCCTAACCGGCGCTCGGTGGAGCGGACTTGCGACGACCTCGCCATCATTGTGCTGGCTACGGTCGGCCTGATCGCAAGCCTCACCTTTCGCGATTATGGACTGGGCTGGGACGATTATACCCATGCCGAATATGCCGATCTCCTGCTGCGCCTGTATGGTTCCGGTTTCAAGGATACCGGCGCGCTGTCGTTCGCCAATCTCTACATGTATGGCGGCGGCTTCGACATGGCGGCTGCGCTGCTGCACAAGGTCATCCCGTTAGAGCTGTTTGAAACCCGCCGCCTGCTCGGCGCCCTCGTCGGCGTAATCGGCCTTGCGGTGACGTGGCGGCTTGGCCGGCGGGTCGGTGGCCCGCTTGCCGGACTTGCCGCGCTGCTTCTGCTGGCGCTGTGCCCGACCTACTACGGGCACATGTTCATGAATCCGAAGGATGCGCCGTTCGCAGTTGCGATGGTGATCCTGATGCTGGGTCTGGTCCGTCTGGCCGAGGAGTATCCCTCGCCTTCACCAAGGACCATCCTGATCGTTGGTCTTGGCGCCGGCCTGTCGATCGGTTCGCGCATCCTCGGCGGGCTGGCCCTGGTCTATGCCGTGGTCGGCTTTTTGCCGCTGTTCCTGGAGGAGATTCACACCCACAACGCCCGCGAAGCTGCCCACCGCTTCGTACACGTTGTTTATGTGCTGCTGCCCGGCCTGGTCCTTGGCTACCTCGTGATGGGGCTGATCTGGCCGTGGTCGATCATGGAACTGGGCAATCCGTTCCATGCCCTGACCTACTTCTCGCACTTCTTCGAGAAGCCGTGGAAGGAAATGTTTGATGGCGCGCTGGTGTCGGTGCCCGATATGCCCTGGTCGTATCTGCCGACCCTGTTTGCGCTGCAGCTTCCCGAAGTGCTGCTGGGTCTTTCGATCGCCGCCGTCGTCGGCGCCTTGATGTCGCTGTCGCGCAAGGATGTATCGGCGCGCCGCAAGTCCATTCTGCTGATGCTGACGGTGGCAGCAACGCTGCCGCTCGTGATCGCGATCGTGAAGCGCCCGGCGCTCTATAACGGCATTCGCCATTTCATCTTTGTAATCCCGCCGATGACGGTGCTCGCAGGCGTTGCCTTCTCATGGGGGATGAACTGGCTCAAGGAAAACCGCCGCAGCTGGCAGCCGGCAGCGGTGGCGATTTTCTCGTTCGGCCTGCTGTTGCCGCTCGCCGAAATGATCCGGCTGCATCCTTATCAATATACCCATTTCAATCACATCGCGGGCACGGTGCGCGGCGCCGACGATCTGTTCATGCTGGATTATTGGGGCCTTGCCCTCAAGCAGGCATCCGATGGCCTGCGCGACGAACTGATCGAGCGGCAGGAAACCCCGCCACAGGGTCGCAAATGGAAGGTCGCGGTGTGCGGTCCGCAACGCCCCGCGCAGGTCGCGCTCGGTCCCGACTTCACGATCGGCTGGGACAGCCACGCCGCCGATTTCGCCATGACGTTGGGCGAGTTCTACTGCAAGGGGCTGACCGCGCCGGTCATGGTGGAAATCAAACGCGACGACGTGGTGTTCGCCCGGGTCTATGATATCCGCGGTCGCAGCATTTCCAGCCTGCTGGCTATTCCTGCGCCTTAAGGCAAATACCGTCGTTAAGCAGCATGACTGCAAGCTGGCTTCGCGCCTTGCTGCAGCCGTGCCACAGGGCTAGGCTCACGACGAAAATCAACGAGACAAATCGGGAGGAATCGGTCATGTCGCCAGCGGAAGCGCGCCGGATGGAAGAGCCGTCGGGAATGACGGATGACGAATGGAACCAGCGGGTCAATCTTGCCGCGTGCTACCGTCTGGTCGCCTATTATGGCTGGGACGATCTGGTCGATACCCACATCTCCGCGCGGGTGCCGGGACCGGAGCATCATTTCCTGATCAACCCGTACGGCTTGATGTTCGAGGAGATCACGGCATCGAGCCTCGTGAAGGTTGACCTCGACGGCAACCTGCTCACCCAAAGCCACTACAGCATCAACCCCGCCGGCTTCACCATCCACTCGGCGATCCATGAAGTGCGCGAGGATGCCGGCTGTGTGCTTCATCTGCACACGCCCGACGGCACCGCGGTGGCGAGCTGCATGGAAGGGCTGCTGCCGCTGAACCAGACCGCACAGTTTGTCACCCACGATCTCGCCTATCACGACTATGAGGGCGTGGCCCTTGATCACGACGAGCGTCCGCGCCTGCAGAAGGACCTCGGCAACAAGAACCACATGCTGCTGCGCAATCACGGCACGCTCACGGTCGGCCGCTCGGTCGCTTCCGCTTTCGAGCGCATGTACCACCTGGAGCGCGCCTGCACCATGCAGGTACGCACCCGCATGCTGGGCCCCACTGCCTATCCGGTGGAGGAGGCGGTGATCGACAAGAACGAGCAGATGTTTTCCAATGCCGATCGCGCCGAGTTGCGCTCGACGCAGCTGGTATGGCCGCCGCTGCTGCGCAAGCTCGACCGGCTCGACCCGAGCTACAAGACTTGAAGATTCCGTATTTTGGTGTAGTTTCCGGTTCAACGACCTCTGCACTTCCTGACAAAACGCCGCCCAATCCCGGGCGGCGTTTTCATTTGCGATCGCGCCGTTCAACGGCTAGCGGCGGTCAGCTATTTCGGGCGGCCATACGACCTCGAACCGCTCGAACATGGTTTCGATCTCGTCGTGCATCTGAAAATCTTGCGCGGCGGACCGCCGCCCGAAGAACCGGCGATGAGCGGACAGCCACCAATCGCGGGTGCGCTCGCCCTCGCCTTCGTCCCAGGCAAACCATTCATCGACCGAATTCAGTGGTCCGATCCTGACCTCGGTCGTGCGCCAAATCGCGCGCGGGCGGCCGGTGCCATCGAGCAAGACGACGTAACCCCCGACGACCGGCGGCGGCTCGCCGTCCGGACCAAATTGCCGGACCAATCCCGCGGTGGCGCGCTTGACTCCGGCGACCACGAGTTCCGCCAGTTCCGTCGCCATCTCGGCACCATCGCCGAACGCGACGACGTCGTAATTGTCGTGACGCAGGCCGGCCGCGTCGCGATAGGCGCGCCAGAATTCATCCGTGCGGGCAGATCGCATTCGGCCGGCCATGACGCCTATCCCTTCGGCGCGTCCGCCAGCGCCGCGAGAATTCGCGCCCAGGAGCGAATGCCCTTGTGAAAACTCCTGAGGTCGTATTTTTCGTTCGGCGAATGGATGTTGTCGTCTTCCAGACCGAAACCGACCAGCACGGAATCGAGACCGAGGGTGCGCTTGAAATCCGCGACGATCGGGATCGACGCCCCCGAGCCGATCAGCAGCGCTTCCTTGCCCCACTCCTCGGTCAGCGCGCGCTTGGCAGCAGCCAGCGGCTTCATGTTCCAGTCGAGCGCGATGGCCGGCGCGCTGGAATGGTCAGTGAATTCGACCCTGCAATCCGCAGGCACGCGCGCGCTGACGTAATCGCGAAAGGCTTTTCGGATTTTTTCAGGCTGCTGACCCTCGACCAGGCGGAACGAGATTTTAGCCGAGGCTTCCGCCGGAATGACGGTCTTCGAGCCCTCCCCGGTATAGCCGCCAATGATCCCGTTGATGTCGCAGGTCGGGCGCGAAGAGACCTGCTCGATCAGAAGCCGGTCCTTCTCGCCGGCGGGGATCGACAGCCCGATCGGCTTGAGGAAGGATTCCGGCGTGAGATTGAGCTTCTTCCATTGCGCCAGGATGTCTGATGGCAAATCCTTCACGCCGTCATAGAAGCCGGGGATCGTGATGCCGCCGTTGTCGTCATGCAGGCCGCCGAGAATACGGGTCAGCACCCGGATCGGATTTTGCGCAGCCCCGCCGAAGATGCCGGAATGGAGGTCGCGGTTGGCGGCCTTGATCCTCACCTCATCATACATCAGCCCGCGCAGCGACGTGGTGATGGCGGGCGTGTCCCGGTCCCACATGCCGGTGTCGCACACCAAGGCAAAATCGGCCTTGAGGTCGTGTTTGTTCTTTTCAAGAAACGGAACGAAATTCTTCGAACCGATTTCCTCTTCGCCCTCGATGACTATGGTCACCTCGACCGGCAACGAGCCGGTTACGGATTTCCAGGCGCGGCAGGCTTCGACGAAGGTCATCAATTGACCCTTGTCGTCCTCGGCGCCGCGCGCGACGATGATCTTTCGCCCGTCGGCATGGTCGGTGACGGCAGGCTCAAAGGGCGGACGGTGCCAAAGACTGAGCGGATCGACCGGCTGAACGTCATAGTGACCGTAGAACAGCACGTGCGGCCGGCCCTGACCCTTTGCACCGCCGTTGGTTTTGGCAACGATGGCGGGATGACCGGCGGTCGGCCTGACATCCGTAGCCAAGCCCAGCGATGCGATGTCCTTGGCAAGGTGGTCGGCAGCCGCCTTGCAATCTCCGGCAAAGGCCGGATCGGCCGAAATCGACTTGATCCTTAACAGCGCAAACAGCCGCTCGAGGCTGTTGTCGAAATCGGCATCGATGCGGTCGAGGACCGGTTGTAGCTGTGGCGCGTTGGACATTTCGATTTTCCCTGGCTAGCTGGTGTTGCCCTGCATGCCGGATTTTGGCTGCGCCTGAGACAAGGACTTGGTTTCGTTTTCCCAAGGCGGATGCAGCATGTGCCAGACCAATGTCCCGGCAATCACGGCGGTGGCGGCGAGGTTGTTCCCATAGGCCTGCAGATCCTTCGGAAAAACCGGAAACGACAGGCACATCAGCAATCCTGCGATCGCCAGGGCAGCCCACGTACCCATCCGCACCGCAGGACGCGGATCATAGGCTGCGCGATGCATCAGGATAGTAATCGGAAAGAACAACCACATGAAATAATACTGCCGCGCCAGCGGTGAGGCCACCGTCATCAGACAGAACAGGATACCAAGCTCCTCGGCATTCGACCGTGGCGTCGTTTTGGAGCGCGCCGGCATCACAGCGACAAATCCCAGTCCAATCGCCAGCGAGACCGCGAGCACGACCCAGTTTGCCGCCTTGAAGGAGATATCGACCAGGTTCATGGTGCGGACTGGCTTGGCGGGATCATCCTGGTTGTAGTTGACCGGCCGCGTCAGGCGATGCGTGACCGCGATGATGGATTGATTGACCCAGGACCAGTTCTGCTCGTCGCGCTGACCAAATCCCTTCTCTGAGCTCGAAGCGACCATTCCCTCATACCAGTTCTTTAACTCAGCCACGTTGTGCTGGAATCCACGCACAGGCGCGGGAACGACGAAAAGGAACACTCCCAGGAACACCAGCATGCTCGCGAGAGCCGCCCACTGCCTTCGCCAGACGAGATACGGAAGCACCGCAACCGGGAAAATCTTGATGGCGGTGGCCAATGCAAACATGCTGCCCGCCATCCACCGCCGCTCATGCTGCAACAGCCAGAAGCCATAGAGCATCAGGGCGAGCAACACCAGATTGGGTTGGCCGAGATCGAACATGTCGAACACGAAGCCTATTGTGACAAAACCCGAAAAAAAGACCAGCCATGGGCTGGGGACCCGGTCCGATCCCGCCATGGCGTGGGAGAGCTGTGCCGTCATCCACCACGCGACTGCGTTCAGAACCGATAAACAGACATAAAGCGGTATCTTGCCGAACCAGGCCGGTATCGCGAGCAGAACTGCAGGCAGCGGCGGGTAGATGAAATCGAAATAGCTATGGGGATCGTCGGGATAGAGGTTTTTGCCATGCAGAACCTGCTGGCCGGCCCAAAACCAGAGTGGATAGTCCTTGGTTTTTCCGCTGCCCCTGATTTCGGGTACCAGAACGTCGGCCGTGAGCAAGATGCAGCAAATGAGAAACAGGATATCGACCGGCGCTCGCAGCGACGGATATCTCAGCACGCTCGCATTTTTCGGGATCACGCGAAATCAAACCGGCGGTCAGAGTTCATCGTCGCAGCAACCCGCCCAGCGCGCCGCGCACCAGCGCGCGGCCGACCGAACTGCCCATTGAGCCGCCCACCGATTTGCCGAGATCGGCAACGACCCCACCGACCACCTTGTTGGTGACCGAGCGCGTGACGCTTCGCGCGACGATCTGGCCCGTCGACAATCTTCCGCGCGACACGTTGGTACCGAAAATCGTCCCGACGATCGCGCCGATCTGCCCGAGAATTCCCCCGCCTCCGGCAGCTCCCCCCGGAGACGCCGCCGCTCCGGCCACGCGTTTCTGCAGCACCTCATAGGCGGATTCGGAATCGATTGTGGTGTCGTATTTTCCCTTCACCGGGCTCTTGTCCATGATCGCCTTGCGCTCCTCGGGCGTAATCGGTCCGATCCGCGCCGAGGGTGGCCGGATCATGACGCGCTCGACCATCGCGGGCGTGCCGTTGCCTTCCAGAAACGACACCAGCGCTTCCCCCTTGCCCAATTGCGTGATCACCTGCGCGGTGTCGAGCTTGGGATTGGGCCGGAAGGTTTGCGCGGCCGCCGCGACCGCCTTCTGGTCGCGCGGAGTAAAGGCCCGGAGCGCGTGCTGCACGCGGTTGCCCAATTGGGCAAGCACCTTGTCCGGAACGTCGATCGGGTTTTGCGTCACGAAATAAACCCCGACGCCCTTGGAGCGTATCAGGCGCACCACCTGCTCGATCTTGTCCATCAGCGCCTTCGGCGCATCGTTGAACAAGAGGTGCGCTTCGTCAAAAAAGAACACGAGTTTTGGCTTCGGCGGATCGCCAACCTCGGGAAGTTCCTCGAACAGCTCGGACAGCATCCACAGCAGGAAAGTCGCGTATAGCCGCGGGCTCTGCATCAGCTTGTCCGCCACCAGGATATTGATCATGCCCCGTCCGTCGCTGTCGGTGCGCATGAAATCCTTCAGCGCCAGCGCCGGTTCTCCGAAAAACCTGGCACCGCCCTGATTTTCCAGCACCAGGAGTTGCCGCTGGATGGTGCCCACGGTCTGCTTGGAGACATTGCCGTATTGCGTGGTCAGCTCGGCGGCGTGTTCGGCGATGAAGGACAGGATCGCCCGCAGATCCTTCATATCCAGCAGCAGCAACCCCTGCTCGTCGGCTACCTTGAATGCGACGTTGAGCACGCCTTCCTGGACGTCGTTCAAATCCATCATGCGGGAGAGCAGCAGCGGACCCATTTCTGAGACGGTTGCACGCACGGGATGGCCCTGCTCCCCGAACACGTCCCAAAACACGGTCGAAAACCGGTCGGGCTGGAAGGTAAGACCCATATCGCCGGCCCGTTTGACGATAAAATCCTTCGGCTCGCCGACCTCGGAGATGCCCGAGAGGTCGCCCTTGATATCGGCCGCGAACACCGAAACGCCGGCGCGCGCAAATCCCTCCGCCATCACCTGCAACGAGACGGTTTTTCCGGTTCCGGTAGCGCCGGTGACGAGGCCATGGCGGTTTGCAAGCCCGAGCGTCAGCCAGACCGGCTGTTCACCCTTCCCGATGAAGACTTTCTCGTCGGTATCGGCCATCTTGTTGTCGGACGTCGCCATTGCATCGCCTCTCCGCGCGCATCGAGGGCTCAATCGCCCGGACGCCATGATCCTATTGCATCTTGCAAGCCGATTGAACCCGGTCAACGGCATTTGGGGGATCGGAAACCCGGTTCATGGAGACGAGGTCGACCGGCTTCGTGCTTTCCTGCGACCAAAGTTGGGGCGAACCGTCTGGTCCACGGCAGTTTGCCAGCGAATTTCGCAACTGCTCTTGCATTGCTGCAACACTTGTCACGCGATCGAGGATGAAAGCAGTTTCAAATGCGGTCATCGCTTGTAATTCGCATCGCAGAAGATCAAGATAAATTCGATAAGCAAGGATCCGGCACGTAACCGGCTGAGGGCGGGGCAATATGGACGAACTGATCGGACGGCTGGGCCTCAAGGCCGGCATCGATGATGCTGTGGCTGAAAAAACCATCGGCATCATTCTCGGATTTCTTCGCAACGAAGGCCCTTCGGACAAAGTTCAGGCCTTGATCGACCAGATTCCCGGTGCGGAAGCTGCGATCGCGGCCTCAGGCAATAGCGGCGGTCTCGGAAATTTGATGGGCGGTGGCCTGATGGCGCTCGGCTCCAGGCTGATGGGACTTGGCTTGGGCATGGGTGAAATTCAGAACGTTGCTCGTGAACTTTTCAGGTTCGGCCGCGACAAACTCGGAGCGGATCGAATGGGCGAGATCATCGCAGGGACGCCGGGCCTCAGCCAGTTCGCTTAAAGCAGCTTTCATATTGAGTGTCATGACATATCCAATCTCCGAGATTGATGGCCTGCCATCCTTCGCCGCTTCCAAACTGAAATCGCTTGGCATTCGCACCACGGACAAGCTGCTCGAGGCGGCGCGGACTGTAAAAGGCCGCAAGGCGCTTGCGGCGAAAACCGGCATCAGCGAGCAGCAACTGCTCGAATGGGCAAATGTTTCCGACTACATGCGGATTCCCGGCATGGGCAAGGCAAAGGTCGGGCTGGTACGCGCCACCGGTGTCGCCACGGTCCGCGAACTTGCGCTGCGCAATCCGGCGCGCCTGGCCGAGAGCATGAAAGAGGTTAACACCAAGCGCAAACTCGTCCGGGTTTTGCCTTCGGAGAAATCCGTCGAGCAGCTGATCGCGCAGGCCCGCAAGCTTCAGCCCAAAATAACCTACTGAACCATTTCACCCATTAATCCTTATTTCGAGGCCGCCCAGGCCGGCGCCGCATCGGCGCGCCCGCATCTTGACTCCGATGCAGGGACCGCGCAAAGCGACCGCATGATCGCGACCACGTCCAGACCCGCTCCGGCAACCGCCCCGGCAGATCATCCGGTGCTGCGGGCGCTTTTGTCCAGGCCGTATCCAGCCGTGATGGGCGTCCTCAACGTCACGCCGGATTCGTTTTCCGACGGCGGGCAGTTTGACACGCCGGAGCGCGCGCTGGCGCAGGCTCGCCGAATGATCGCCGAGGGCGCCGACATCATCGATATCGGCGCCGAATCCACCCGGCCTTATGGCGCGGAACCGGTCTCGGCCGAGGAAGAAATGGAGCGCTTGCAGCCAGTCCTGGCCGGCATCGTTTCCCTCGGTGCCCCCGTATCGATCGACAGCATGAAATCGTCCGTCGTCGCCTGGGCGCTTGATGCAGGTGCGGCGATGGCCAACGACGTCTGGGGCTTGCAGCGCGATCCCGGCATGGCCGGGCTGCTGGCGGCGCGCAATTCGCCGGTCATCGTCATGCACAATCGCTGTAACGTCGATGCCGGCATCGACATCATGAAGGATATCGCGGCGTTTTTTACCCGCTCGCTCGAGATCGCGGCGAAGGCGGGTATTTCGCGCGGGAATATCGTGCTTGACCCCGGCATTGGCTTCGGCAAGA
>Ga0164309_10000686_pt1 | contig 17998 bp, 19 predicted proteins | sample Whisoiple_247_MG_FD_109984 | JGI IMG/M metagenome (GOLD analysis project Ga0164309, IMG submission 109984) | Soil microbial communities amended with fresh organic matter from upstate New York, USA - Whitman soil sample_247_MG | ecosystem: Environmental > Terrestrial > Soil > Unclassified >...
CCGGCGAGACCAGGTCGTCGAAGAGCACGACGTCCGCCGATTGCAGGGCGCGGACGGCTTTCAGCGTAAGAAGTTCCGGATCGCCGGGACCGGCGCCGACCAGGAGAACCGTGCCGATCTCTTTCCCGTCGTCAGTGCGGGTGCCTGGCTGGCCGACCCGGTCGAGCAATTGATTGCGAACGTGCTCCGAGGGCACTTCGGTCGGGTGGGTAAACGCCTCGCGGGTAAACGTTTCCCAAAACGAGCGGCGCTCGCGGAAATTGAAATTGAGCGCCTGCACGGCAGGCCGCCATTCCCGCGCCGCCTCGGCCCAGCGGGCGAATCCGGCCGGAAGCAGCGTCTCGATCTGAGCGCGAATCGCCTGACCGAAGACCGGCGCCGCGCCGGCCGTCGAGATGCCGACGACCAACGGCGAGCGGTTGACGATCGAACCGAATTGGAAATCGCAGAGCGCCGGCCGATCCACGATGTTGACGGGTACGCCGGCGCGGTGCGCGGCCGCCCGGAACGAGGCTGCCGCGGCGTCGGAATCGAACTCGCCGATCGCCAGCGCCGCGCCCTTGAAGTCGGCGTCGATCCAATGGCGGCTTTGGCGCCGCACGCGCTCGCCGAGCGCAAAGTGCGCAAAGTCTTCGCCCCGATATTCGCCGAACAGGTCGACGCGAGCACCGGCGGCCTCGAGGAGCTCCGCCTTCCACAACGCGCCCGCCGACGAGCCGGCGAGGATAGCGCGCCGGTCCTCGAGAATAAAGAAAACCGGGAGCGTCGCGAGTGCGCCGATGCGGCTTGCGCCAACCTTGCCGGGGCGCCGCGCCTGGTCGGGCGAGGCGACTTTATCTGAAGGCGACAGCATCAGAAACCCCGAGCAAAAGCGATGCCGCCTTACTTGAGGGTTCGGAAGGTCCCTGTCGAGCCCCGCGCTAAGCGGCGGGCGGCGCGACCAGCGCGAACATGGCGCCCTGCGGATCGAGACATTGCACTATCCAGCTTCCACCCGGCACCTGCATGGGCCCGTTGATCACCTGCCCGCCGCCGGCCTTTACGCGCGCTTCCGCCGCCTGGATCTCGGGGACATTGAAATAGTAGACCCAGAACGGCTGCGGCGATTGCGGCATTTTCGTCATCATGCCGCCGACCGGCACGCCGTCGACGGCGAAGAGTTGGTAGACACCCATTTCACCCATTGGCATCGCGTCGGCTTTCGTCCAGCCGAACATCTCCGAGTAGAAAGCGAAGGCTTTTTCGCCATCGAGTGCATGCAATTCGTGCCAACCGGCATGGCCCGGTGTTCCGGGCGGGACGGCAGGCGGCGGCGTACCCGCGCCTTTAAACAAAGCAAACATCACGCCCTGCGCATCGGAAACGATGGCGAAGCGCCCGACGTCCAGAATATCCGCCGGCTTGCGATGAATCGTGCCGCCCTTGTCGTTGACCCGCTTTGCATAAGCGTCGACGTCATCGACACCGATATACCCGATCCAGCCGGGCCGCGCGCCTGCGGCGGCAGCATCTTGCGGGATCGGCATGAGCCCGGCGACATGCGTCTCGCCTGGCCCGAGTAGCGTATAGGATTGGCCGGGCATCCCGGCATCTTTCCCGTTCCAGCCGATCACCTTGCGATAAAACGATTCGGCCGACTTCGTGTCGGTCGTCATCAGTTCATACCAGACGAATTTGCCCGAACCTGCCATTGCCGTTCTCCCTTGTTGCGTGTCAGTCATCGATCGCCTGATAGGCGAGCGACAGGAAAATCATCGATGATGTTCGTGTCATTTGGACAGGCGCGGCGTCGCCGGCGCATTGCACCGGGGCGCGATCAGGCTGCCGTCGATACGTGCGCCGGCGCCTCATACTCGTCATGACGGCGCACGAAATCCATCGTGCGCTTCTCATTGCGTCCTCTAGGCGCGCGATCGAGAAGCATCAATGTGCCGATGAGTTCTTCAAGGCCGCGCGTATAGCTTGAATAGGTGTGGTACACGTTTCCCGCGTCGTCTTTGTAGAACGCGCTAAGACCGGGCTGCTCCTCCGAAGTATTCGATGAGTCGAGCTTGGTGAAGTTGTATTCGGCCCTGCCTTGCGCGATGTCTTCTTTGTCGAAGGAGACATGGAAATCGTAGTTGAAGTCGCTCCCCGACGATGACACCCAGGGAAACCGCCAGCCCATGCGCTTCTTATAGGCTGCAATCTCGCTGAGCGGCGCACGCGACACCGCAGTCAGCGTAACGTCGTGATGCTCGAGATGCGGCAGCGCGCCGTCGAAATGATCCGATACGAAAGAGCAGCCGGGGCAGCCCGCCGCCCAGCCAGGCCCGAGCATGAAGTGATAGATGATGAGCTGGCTGCGCCCCTCGAAGAGGTCCGCAAGCCGTTTCTTTACTGTCGGCGTGTCGAAGACATAGTCTTTTTCGATCTTCACCCACGGCAACGCCAAACGCTCGGCGTTGATCTCGTCGCGCAAATGCGTGAATTGCTTCTCCTTGAGAAGCAGCGCCTTGCGCGCGCCTAGCCATTCGTCTTGCGACACAATCTTGTTGAGCATCGTGGCCTCCCTCGCTATTCCGCTTGACCATTTATGTTGATATCAACATAATAATGGCATGTCAAAGGCCGAGCCCATTCCGTTCGAGGTAAGCCATCATGTCCGCGACACATGTCTTTGCCTGCATGTGCAGCGCACCGCGCGTGCGCTGGCGCGCCGCTTCGATGAAGCTTTTCGAGCCCTCGATCTGACGAGCGGGCAGTTCTCGTTACTCGTTTCCTTGAACAGACCGAACCCGCCGAGCATCGGCTCGGTCGCCGCGCTGCTGGCCATGGATCGGACAACCTTGACCGCGGCGCTCAAGCCGCTCGAGCGGCGCGGGCTCATAAAGGTGATCGTCGATCCCGGGGATCGCCGGACCCGGCTGCTGAAGCTGACGGCCAAAGGACGGACGCGGCTGTCGCGGGCGGTGCCGATCTGGGAAGAAGCGCATTCCGCGATCGACAAGCAGCTCCCGAAAGGCGATCCTGAAAGCCTCAGAGGCAACCTGCAGGCACTCTCCGCATTACCGGCGTTCACGGCCGACCGCATGGGCTGATTCCGGTTCTCTCTTCCCAAAATCGCCGTTCTTGTGCAGGAGGGAGCGATACTGCGACTCTCCCCTGAGCCCTTCCCCATGACCCGACCACTCGACAACATCCGCGCCTTCCATGACGAACTGACGACATGGCGGCGCGATTTTCACGCGCATCCGGAGATCGGGTTCGAGGAGGAGCGCACCTCTGCGGCGGTCGCGGCGAAACTCGAAAAATTCGGCTGCGAAGTGCACCGCAACGTCGGCAAGACCGGCGTCGTCGGCGTGCTGCGCGCCGGCAATGCGCCGCAAAGCATTGGCCTGCGTGCCGACATGGATGCCCTGCCCATCCTTGAGGCCAACGACCTGCCCTATCGTTCCCGGAATGATGGCCGCATGCATGCCTGCGGTCACGATGGCCACACGACCATGCTGCTCGGCGCCGCCAAATATCTTGCGGCAACGCGCAATTTCGACGGCACGGTCAACTTCATTTTCCAGCCGGCGGAGGAAGGGCTCGGCGGCGCCAAGGCGATGCTCGCGGACGATCTGTTCACGCGCTTTCCCTGCGATTTCGTCTACGGCATGCACAATATGCCGGGGCACCCCGTGGGCACGTTCGCGATACGCCCCGGCACGATGATGGCGGCCGGCGCTTTCTTCGATATTTTCATCGACGGCAAGGGCTCGCATGGCGCCCGGCCGGAGGACGGTGTCGATCCCGTCATCATCGCGGCGCAGATGACGATGGCCCTACAGACGATCGTCTCGCGCAATGTCGAACCGATCGAGCCAGCGGTCGTCAGCGTAACGCAGATTCATACCGGCGCTGCCTATAACGTCGTGCCGGACAATGCGGTGCTGCGCGGCACGGCGCGCGCTTTTTCGCGCGACGTCATGGCGCTGATCGAGAGCAACATGCGCCGGCTCGTCGAGAATGTCGCGGCCTCATTCGGTGCGCGGGCGCGGCTTGATTTCCGCGATCTTTTCGCGCCGCTGGTCAACGAACCCGAGGAAACGCAGGTCTTTGCCGACGTGGTCGCCGACATGGTGGGCGAGAACAATGTCGATCCCAAAAGATCGCGCGTGCTCGGTTCGGAGGATTTCTCCTTCATGCTCGAAGCCTGCCCCGGCGCTTACATCAACATTGGCAACGGCACGGAAGGCTCGCATGCCGCGCCGCTGCACAATCCGCGCTATGATTTCAATGATGCGGTGCTGCCCTTCGGCGCAGCCGCTTTTGCTGCATTGGTGGAACGCAAGCTCGCGCGAATGGCAAGTAACGCGTAAAGCACCGCGCCTAGACGCTCGCCTTGCTCCCGGAAAAGCGGGCGAATTCGGTGACAACCTTCTGATACACTTCCCGCTTGAACGGGATGATCAGGTCGGGCAGCCGCTCCATCGGCTCCCAGCGCCAAGCGTCGAATTCCGGTTTGTGACCGCCGGGCTTGATGTTGATCTCGCTCTCGTCGCCTTGAAAGCGTAGCGCGAACCATTTCTGCCGCTGGCCGCGATAGCGCGCGCGCCATGAGCGGTGCAGGATTTCCGGGGGGATTTCATAGGTGAACCATTCCGGCGCCTCTGCCAGCAGCGAAACGCTCAAGACGCCGGTCTCTTCGCGCAGTTCGCGCAATGCCGCCTGGTATGGCTCTTCGCCGGCATCGATGCCGCCCTGCGGCATCTGCCATTCATAGCCAGGTGCTACATGCTCGCGCTGGCGCTTGTTGCGGCGGCGGCCGACAAAGACGAGTCCATCGTGGTTGATGAGCATCATGCCGACACAGACGCGGTACGGCAGCCGCTCCTGCAGCATCATCTCGCGTCCACGCTCGGCCGCGCTTTCACGGAAGCGACCGCGCTCACCGGAACGAGCGCGATCCCCTTGTCTTCGAGCGAGCGTGCGAAACGTGCAATGCGCTCGATGCTGAGGGGCAGGCCGGTGGCCCAGCCGATCGCGCTGCCGTTTTTGCGCGCCGCCGCTTCGAGGCGGGCGAGGGCCGCGTCGATCGATTCAGCGGTTTTGTCGGCATCGAGGACGACGTCGGCGCGCGCGAAAGGCAAATCGGCGCGTGTCGCGATCGCCTCCGCGATGCTGCGGGGCGAGGTCGCGTCGTCGACGTAGAGAAGTCCGCGCTCTCTAGTTTCGCGCAGCACCGGCGCGATTGCCGCCTCATCCGAAGTGAACCGGCCACCGAGGAAATTCGTCACGCCGACATAACCGGGAAAGCGCGTCATCAGCCAGTGCAGGTCGTCGACGATGGCTTCGGGTGCGCGGGCCGAATGCAACGTATGTGGGCCAGGATCGGCGTCGGCCGCTGCGAACGTGTCCATCGGCAATTGCAGGAGAACCTCGTGGCCGGAATCGCGGGCGCGCGCGACCTGCGCTTCGAGGTCGACGCCGTAGGGCGCGAAGGCGAGCGTGACCGCACCGGGCAATTTGTCCGTCGCCTCCTGCATCATCGCACGGCTCAAACCCATGCCGCCGACGAAAATGGCGATGCGAGGCGCACCAGACTTGAGAGTCGGCGGCGTGATGATCGGCCGTGCATAGACGGCCGCCGGACGCCCCCCGTCTGCGCCGATTCGAGGCAGCATGCCGTAGCGGCTCTTCTCGACCAGCCGCGGATCGGGCGCGGGCTTCAGGCGTATAGTGTTTGCGTCGGGGACTTTGATGATAAGCGGATTGGGCGCATCGGCGCCGGCTGGGCGCGTGACCTTGACGCCGCTCGAGCGCTCCACATCGGCGGCGTTCGACTTAGCGCCTTGCGGACCGGTGGCCGTCGGCTCCTCGCGTGCAGGCGCCATCGCGGTGACGGCCGCCGGCACAGCTGCGGTAGTCGGCTTCTCCGGCTCGATCCGCGCAAGGGCAAAGGGCTCGCCCGCATTGCGGTCGCCGGTGATCACCACAAATGCGACCAGCGCCACCGCCACCATCACCAAGCCGCCGAAAGCCAGCGGCAGCCATGCCACGGGCCTGACGAAACGGCTTGCCGGCTCGCGGGCCAGTCCCAGAGGTCTGTTGAGGTCGTCCGCCGTCCTCAAGGTCGGCCGGCTTCCTGGTAAGCGCGCGTTCGAATCAGAAGCCCGGCAGCCATCTTAAGTGGCGTGCCGGGCGCGTTCATAGAGAGCACGGGCGAAATGCCGCCCGTGTCAGTTCGGTACTTTGGCGGACTTCAGCTGATCCGGGCTGATTGCGGCCTTGTTGCTGCCGCGCAGAATGTCCTCGGCGGCGATCAGCTGCTTGTCGTTCTTGGGATCTGGCGGGACGTAGGCCTGCGAGCCGCCCTTCTCCTCCTCGCCGTTCTTCAGGTGGCCTTTCAGCGCGGCTTCGCCCTTAGTGTCGTCCTTGCCCTTCAGCTCGTCCGGGACATCCTGCAGGACCTGCACGTCCGGATCGATGCCCTTCGCCTGGATAGAGCGACCCGAGGGCGTGTAGTAGCGCGCCGTCGTCAGCCGCACCGCCCCGTTGTTCTGGCCGAGCGGGATGATCGTCTGGACGGAGCCCTTGCCGAAGGAGCGCGTGCCGACGATTGTCGCCCGCTTATGGTCCTGCAGCGCGCCGGCGACGATTTCCGACGCCGAGGCCGAGCCGCCATTGATCAGCACGATGACCGGCTTGCCCTTGGACAGATCGCCCGGCCGCGCATTGTAGCGCTGCGTCTCATCGGCGTTGCGGCCGCGGGTCGAAACGATCTCGCCGCGATCGATGAACGCGTTCGAGACGGCGATCGATTGGTCAAGCAGGCCGCCCGGATTATTGCGCAGATCGAGGATGTAACCCTTGAACTGGTCGTTCGGGATTTCGCTCTGGAATTTCGCCATCGCCGCCTTCACGCCTTCATAGGTCTGCTCGTTGAACTGCGTGATGCGGATGTAGCCGATATCGTCGCCTTCCTTGCGCGAGCGCACCGACTTGATTTGGATGATTGCGCGCGTGAGCTTGATGTCCTGCTTGTCCTTGCTGGGCCCACGCAGGATCGTCAGCGTAACCGACGTGTTCACTGCACCGCGCATCTTGTCGACGGCCTGGTTGAGGGTCATGCCCTGGACGGTCTCGCCGTCGATCGCGGAAATGATGTCGCCGGAGAGAATGCCGGCCTTGGAAGCGGGCGTGTCGTCGATCGGGGTGACGACCTTGATCAGCTGATCTTCCTGCGTGACCTCGATGCCGAGGCCGCCGAACTCGCCGCGCGTCTGCACCTGCATGTCGCGGAAGCTTTTCGAATCCATGTAGCTCGAATGCGGATCGAGCGAGGTGAGCATGCCGTTGATCGCCGACTCGATCAGCTTCTGCTCGTCCGGCTTCTCCACGTAATCGGAGCGGACCTTCTCGAACACGTCGCCGAAGAGGTTGAGGCTCCGATACGTATCGGAAATCGCCGCACGAGCCGAGCCGCCGGCGAAGAGATGACTTTGCTGGCCGATCGTGACGGTCGCAGCCCCAGCCATGGCGCCAAGTACAACGAGAGAAACCTTGCGCATCATCCGCGAACCTTCTTCATTTCCGGTCGTGCCCACCATGGGCCCGGATCAATCGGCGTGCCATCCTTCCGGAACTCCACGTAAAGGACAGGTTGTGCCGCGCCTATGGCAATCGCCGCCGCCGTTTTCGCCGTGCCGTCGCCCATGGTCGCGACGGGCTCCCCCGTCAGGACAAATTGCCCGACGTCCACGTTGATACGTTCCATGCCGGCCAGCACCACATAGTAGCCGCTGCCGGCATTAATGATCAAGAGTTGGCCATAAGTGCGGTAAGGCCCGGAATAGGCGATCCAACCATCGCAGGGGGCCGTGACGACCGCCTGAGCACGGGTCGAAAATGACAGACCCTTCTCGGTCGAGCCGAACCCGTCGGGGGAGCCGAAACCCTTGATCAGGCTGCCATTCACCGGTAGCGGCAGCAGGCCCTTCGCATCGGCGAAGGTGACTGCAGGCGCCAGGCGGGCAACATCATTGAAGGGCGAACCGGGTAGCCCCGCGACCCGGGTTCTGCTCTCGGTTTTGGCCTCACCTGTTTGTTTGCGCGTGGTTTCTGCCTTTGCCGCGTCGTCGGCCATGCGTTGATTGGCAACATCGCTCTCGACCGAGGCGATGAGGTCGCGAACATTCGCGGCTTTACGCGAGAGGTCGCGGGTCTTTTCCCGCTGGGCATCGGCGTCATGCTCGGCCGCCGAGAGCGCCTGCTGGCGCGTCTCGACCAGCATCGACAGGCGCTGGCGCTCCTCGCGCATGCCGGCAATTTCGCGCGACAGTGTGTCGCGTTCGCTACTGATCGCGGTGCGCAGCTTCACCAATTCGCCGAGATCGGCGGTAAGCGCTTCGGTTTCTGCCCGCATTTCAGGCAGAACCGCGCCCAAAAGCATCGAGGTGCGAATCGCCGACAGCACATCCTCCGGGCGCACGAGCAGTGCCGGCGGGGATCGCCGGCCCATCCGCTGCAATGAGGCAAGAACCTCGCCGATTATGGCGCGGCGATTGTCGAGCGAGACGCGAATCGCCTGCTCGCTACCCCTGAGCCCGTCGAGGCGCTTTTGTGCGGCCTCGATACGCGTCTCCGAGTCGCGGATTTTACCCGTGGTCTCGATCAGCGACGCATTGAGGTGAGCTCGATCGGTGCGGATCGCTTCCATCTCGAGTTCGAGCTTGCGCCTTTGACCCTCCGCCGCGTCGATCGTCTCTTCGAGGCTGCGGAGTTCGGCACGCCGGTCGGCGAGTTCGCGCGATTTCGGATCGGAAGCGGCAGGAGATGAGGAGCCGGAGGGCGGGGAGGTGCCTGTTTGGGCGAAACCTTGCGAGGCCCAGAGGATCGCAAGGGCGCGCGCGCAGGCGGCGCTTCGCCCCGTCCCTCGACCTCTCCAGCCCGCCATCGCCGTCCTGCTAGCGCCCTTCAATTCCGGGGTATAGCGGGGTTAGGGGGCGAAACTTGGACGCCGGGATCAGTCTTCCGCGTCGATCTTCGACTGATCTTCAGGACCTGCCGGCCCAGTGGTCTTGAGGTCGACGTTATCCGGGCGGTGGAGTTCGCCCTAGCCTTCGGCTTGTCCTATTTATGAGCTTTGGAGCGTTGCTGATGCGTTCTCACAAACTTTTGAAAATCCTTTTTGCAGCCTCGATTTGCTCCTCTGCGGCTGCAGAGCAGGCGAATGTGCACGCCCCGCGCCCGGCTGTCGTTTCCGTCAAGGGTCAAGGGGAGTTCTCGCCAAAGCCGGATTACGCTGTTCTGAATGTTGGCGTCGTCACGACTGGTAAGACCCTGGAAGAGGCCGCGAAATCTCATGAGGAGCGCTACGCGCGCGCTCGTTAGAGCGGAGTGAATTTCGCTTAAACGAGGTTCGGCCTCCTGTGTCGCCCCCACCCACGAACCAACCGCCGTCAAAGCCGCCGGAGCCGACCTTCACCGCATCGACGACCTATTTTCTAAGGGCGAGCCCTATCGACAAGCTCAACGTGCTCGTAACGAGATTGGCAGAGTCCGGCCTGCTGAACATTCGGTCGGTGTCGTACAAAGTCGAACAAGAGCGCCAGGCGCTCAAACGGGCGCGTCGCGCGGCGATGGCAGACGCCAAGGAGCAAGCCGCAGCTTACGCAGATGCCGGCGATTTCTGGCTGGTCGATATCGCAGAGGTGACCGACGGCGAAGCACGGGCCGCAGTGGATGTGCAAAATGACCTGCCTTCGCGGGGGCGGCCCTTCGTGCAGATCATTCCCCCAGCAACAGTCACATTCACTGCCTCAGTGAATGTGACCTGGCGGATCGCGCCGAAATGGTCCGTGGCTGTCAGTCTTCGGCGTCCGTCTTCGACTTGATCTTCAGGACCTGCCGGCCCTTGTACATGCCAGTCTTGAGATCGACGTGGTGCGGGCGGCGGAGCTCGCCGGAATCCTTGTCCTCGACATAAGTCGGCGCGGCAAGGGCATCGGCCGAGCGGCGAAAGCCGCGCTTCATCGGGGAGGTTTTTCTCTTCGGAACGGCCATGAGGGTCTCCAAACGCGGGCACGGGCGCCGCCTGCGGAGACGGGCCAGGAAAAAGGGAAGGCGCGCCTTCTATACCGGAATTTTCGGGCTGGCTACCCGATGTCGCAGGGCATCGGGCGAACCCGAGCGCGGGCGTCGCGGTTCCGCTTCTGATTTCTCCGGTACTGGAACGTGAGCGTGAGCGCGAGAGCCAGAACCCGCCCTCTCGATGATGCGTGGCGCTCTCTTGTGCGATCGCGTCAAATGCGCATCGCCGCAAGGACGACGACTTGAGCCAAGCGCAGATTGCGACCTGGATCATCGTCGCACTCGGCATAGCAGGAGTGATCCTGCGGCCGTGGCGATTGCCGGAAGCATTGTGGGCCGTCGCCTGCGCAATTGCGCTCGTTGCCTTCGGCCTGCTTCCGGTCCCCGACGCCTGGACCGGCATCGCCAAGGGCGCCGACGTCTACTTCTTCCTGACCGGGATGATGCTGATCGCCGAGCTCGCGCGCAGCGAAGGGCTGTTCGATTGGCTCGCCGGGATTGCCGCGTCGCATGCGCGCGGCTCGCCGACGCGACTGTTTGCGCTCGTCTATATCGTCGGCATTGTTGTCACCGCGTTCTTATCGAACGACGCGACGGCGGTCGTTTTGACCCCTGCCGTTTACGCCGCGGCGCGTGCGGCGCGCGCCGATCCCCTGCCCTATCTCTATATCTGCGCGTTCATCGCCAATGCGGCGAGCTTCGCTCTGCCGATCTCGAACCCGGCAAACCTCGTCGTGTTCGATGGGCACATGCCGCCGCTCCTGCAATGGCTGGCGCGGTTCGGGCTGCCATCGTTGGTGTCGATTGCAGTGACTTACGCGATTTTGCGGTGGACGCAGCGCGCGCATCCGCGCGAGCCGACGGACAAGAACCCTCATGTCCCTTCGCTGACGCGCGAAGGCATGATCGTCGGCATCGCGCTGATCTTGGCGGCGATCTCGCTGCTCGTCGTTTCCGCGCTCGGTCTCGATCTTGGTCTGCCGACATTCGTCGTCGGAGCGCTGACGCTGATCGTTGTGATGTTTTTCCGCGGCTTCGGAGCGATGGAAGCGCTGAAACACATTTCCTGGGGCGTCGTACCTCTCGTTGCGGGCCTGTTCGTCTTTGTCGAGGCGCTCGATCGTACCGGTCTTTTAGGCTTCCTCAGCGATCAGCTACGGCGCGGCGCGCAAGATGCGCCGGCACTCACCGCCTGGGCCTCGGCGTTCGTCGCCGGCTTCGGCAGTAACATCGCCAATAACCTTCCGGTCGGGCTTCTGGCCGGCGCGGCGATCCAGCTCGACTCGCCGCCGCCGCTCACCACCGACGCGATCCTGATCGGCGTCGATCTCGGGCCGAATCTCTCCGTCACCGGCTCGCTCGCGACGATCCTCTGGCTGGTGGCGCTACGGCGCGAAGGCGAGCATGTGAGTGCGCTTGAGTTTTTGAAGGTCGGCGCGCTGATCATGCCGGTATCGCTGGTGCTCGCAGTGGCGGCTTTATTTATCGGCAGATGAGACGCGCCTCACACCAACTCGCCGCGCGCGCCCGCAACGGCGCGCCGGATCTCGTCGATATTGTCGCGATAGCGCGCTTCCGTTCCGCCCTTGAAAATCGACGAGCCGGCAACGAGCGTGTCGGCGCCCGCCTGCACCGCCTCGATTGCCGTTTCCGGCGTGATACCGCCGTCGACTTCCAGCCGGATCGGCCGCCCGGCGATCATCGCGCGGACGCGGCGGATTTTTTCCAGCTGCGAACGGATGAAAGTTTGGCCGCCGAACCCCGGATTGACAGTCATCACCAATACCAGATCGACGTCATCGAGCACGTGCTCGATCGTCGTCTCCGACGCCGCCGGGCAAAGCGTCACGCCGGCCTTTTTGCCGAGCGCGCGGATCGTCTGCAGTGAGCGATGCAGATGCGGCCCCGCCTCGACATGCACGATCATGCGATCGGCGCCGGCATCGGCAAAAGCCTCGAGATACGGGTCGGCCGGTGCGATCATCAGATGCACATCGAAGAGTTTGTCCGTCAGCGGCCGGATGGCGCGCACGATCTGTGGCCCGATCGTGATGTTCGGGACGAAATGCCCGTCCATGACATCGACATGAATCCAGTCGGCGCCGGCGGCGATAACCGCGCCCACCTCCTCGCCGAGCCGCGCGAAGTCGGCCGAAAGAATGGAAGGGGCGATCAGAACCTCGGCCATGTGATTTCCGTCTCCGGCACCTATAATGGGCGGGTTCGCCGTGACTGCACGCCCGCAAAGGAATGTTCGATGACGCTCATGCTGGCAAGCGTGACCGGCCCCACCGAGGCGGAACTGGTGCTGGAAGCGGGAGCCGACATCATCGATCTGAAGGACCCGAGTGCCGGCACGCTTGGCGCGGTGTCGCCGGAGGTCGTCCGCGCGACGGTGGCGCGCGTTGCGGGTCAGCGGCAGACGAGCGCCGTCACCGGCGATCTGCCGATGCAGCCGGAGCCCATGCGAGACGCCGCCGAGACGATGGCCGCGACCGGCGTCGATTACGTGAAGATCGGCATTTTTCCTTCAGAAGGCGCGCGCGCCGTGATCGGCGCGCTGAAGGAAGTAGCGCGGCGCACCAAGCTGGTAGCGGTGCTTTTTGCCGATCTCGCGCCTGACTTCGACCTGATCGAAGATTGCGGCGATGCCGGTTTTGCCGGCGCGATGCTCGACACGGCGCAGAAAGGCGGCGGGCGGCTGATCGAGCATCTCGATTTTCTCTCGTTGGAAAAATTCATCGGGCGCTGCCGCGCGGGTGGCCTCATCGCCGGCCTCGCCGGCTCGCTGGAGGCCCCGGACGTGCCGCGGCTTCTGCCGCTCAAACCCAATCTTCTCGGCTTCCGCTCGGCGCTCTGCCGCGCCGGCGACCGTAAGAGCGAACTCGATACGAATGCCGTGGCGATCATTCGCGGGCTGATTCCGGCGCAAATTTGGCGCGGCGCAGTCGACAACATCGATTGGCGGCTGCGCGCAGCGCGCGGCTACACGGTCGGACGGGAAAGTGAGGCCGGAACCGACCGGGTCTTCATTCGCGATCTCGTTGTGAACGCCAGGATCGGCGCCTATTCGCACGAGCGTGCTGTCGAACAGCGCCTGCGCTTCAATGTCGAGGTCGATGTGCGTCGCCCCGACCTGAAGAGCGGCGATATGCGCGATGTCTTCTCGTATGACACGATCCGCGATGCGATCGAGCTCAACACTGCGCGCGGTCACGTCGCGCTTGTCGAGAAACTCGCGGAAGAGATAGCCGACCAGATTTTGCGCGACGCGCGCGTGCTTGGCGTCACCATCCGCATCGAAAAGCTCGACATTGTGCCGGGCGCCGTCGGCGTCGAAATCAGGCGCGAGCGGCCGAAATCATCGGCGAAAGTGCACCAGCTGTTTCCAGGTCTCGCGGAAACGGGAAAGCCGAGTTGAGGCGTGGGCTCGCGCGGTCCGATCATCGTGAAACTCGGCGGCAGCCTGGCGCGCGAGCGGCAGTTTGCGCGCTGGATCGAGGCTTTGCGTCACTGCAAAGAGGGCGTGATCATCGTGCCGGGTGGCGGACCCTTCGCCGACTGCGTGCGCGAGACACAGCGATACATGCGCTTCGACGACGCCGTGGCGCACCGCATGGCGCTGCTCGCTATGGAACAATATGCGATCGCCTGCGCCTCGTCTTTTCCGGAAGTGCTGCTGATCGGCGATGAGGCGCAATTGCGCTTGATCGGCGAGGGGCGCGTTGCGTTCTGGCTGCCGAGCCGCATGGCGCGCGGCGCCGACGATCTGCCGGAAAATTGGCAGGTCACGTCGGACAGCCTCGCGGCGTGGCTGGCGATGCGTCTCGATGCGCGGGTGCTTCTCATTGTGAAGAGCGTCGACGCCAAAGCCGACCCGATCAGCGCCGGCGCGCTGGTAGAACGGGAGATCGTCGATCCGCTGTTTGCTCGTTTCGCGGCGCAGACGAACGCGGAGATCCGGATTGCCGGACCCGCCGATCTCGCCGGCGCGGGCGCCAAGTTCGCGACGGGAGACTTGCCCGGCGCGCGCGTCCTCGTCCATTCCAGTGCGCATGCCTGAACGCGTGCTCTTTTTGACGGGGCATTTGGCGCATGGGCGGCTCGAGCGCGTGCTCGCGGGCCTCGGCCCAATGCCGTTCGAATGGCGCGTGCACAATATCGGCGTGAAGGTTGCGGCGCTGATGACGGGAGAGATCATCCGCCGGCGCTTGCCGCGACCGGTGGAAGCCGATCGCATCATCGTGCCCGGGCGTTGTCACGCCGATGTCGGTAAGCTTTCGGCCGATCTCGGCATGCGCGTCGAGCGCGGGCCGGACGAAATCACCGATTTGCCGCGCTATCTCGGCGCCAAGGGCAAGCCGCCCGATCTCGCCCGCTACGATATCCGCCTTTTTGCGGAGATCGTCGACGCGGCGACGATCGATGTCACGCACATAGTTTTGCGCGCGGAAGCACTCAAGGCCGCCGGCGCCGATGTAATCGATCTCGGCTGTTTGCCCGACACGCCGTTCCCGCATCTCCAAGAGAGCGTGCGCGAGCTAAAGCATCGCGGCTTCGTAGTCAGCGTCGATTCTGCCGACCCGGACGAGCTCGAACGCGGCATCCAGGCCGGCGCCGATCACGTGCTGAGCCTCGATGAGGCGACGATTGCGCTCGCAGAAGGCACGTCGTGCATACCGGTTCTGGTGCCGCGCCCGCACGGCGATCTCGCTTCGCTCATACGCGCGGCGGAGGCGGCGAAGGCACGCGGCATCGCCTGCATTCTCGATCCCATTCTCGATCCAATCCATTTCGGCTTCAGCGACTCGCTGGCGCGTTACGTCGAGCTCCGTCGCCACCTGCCCGACGCCGAGATGATGATGGGCACCGGCAACCTGACGGAATTAACGGAGGCCGATACGAGCGGCATTACCGCCGTGCTCCTCGGCATCTGCTCCGAGCTTGCGATCCGCAATGTGCTCACCGTGCAGGTGAGTCCGCATACGCGCCGCACGTTGGAGGAGCACGACGCGGCGCGCCGCCTGATGTTTGCCGCGCGCGAGGATCAGGCGCTGCCGAAGGAATATGACGCCGGGCTTTTGCAAATCCACGACCGGGTTCCCTTTGCAGCGACACCGGAGGAGATCGAAGCGCTGGCCGAACAGGTGCGCGATGCGAACTTTCGGATAGAAACGGCGGAAGACGGGATTCACGTCTATGCGCGCAGATTTCACAAGATCGAGCAGGACGCCTTCGCGCTTTTCCCCGATCTACACGTCGAGCAGGATGGCGCGCATGCTTTCTATCTCGGCGCGGAACTGACCAAGGCGGAGATCGCGTTCCGCCTAGGCAAACGTTACGTACAGGACGAGCCGCTCGATTTCGGCGTGGCGGCGCCGCGCCAGCGCGACGAGCGGCTGAGATTGAAGGAAGCGGGAACCACGCTGAAGCATCGCGGGGCACACGCAGCAAAACAACCGGCCGAGGAAAACGACTAAATGCCGATGATCCGCGAATGCGTCGTCACCACAATCGACGCGACCGGCCACGTTCACATCGCGCCGCTCGGATTGATCGAGGATGGCGAGCAGTGGATCATCGCGCCGTTCCGGCCATCGGCGACGCTGCACAATTTGCACGTCGTGCCGTTTGCGACGGCGAATTACGTCGATGACGTGCGCATCATTGCCGGATGCCTCACCGGCCGCCGCGACTGGCCGATTGCCGACGTGCCTGGTCATCCAGTACCGCGCCTCGCTACGGCGCTGGCGCATGGCGAGCTGAAGGTTTCGTGCTTCCAAGACGATGAAACTCGTCCGCAGTTTCACTGCAGCGTTTCGAAAGTGGCGACGCACGCGCCGTTCCGCGGGCTCAATCGCGCCAAAGCGGCCGTGCTTGAAGCGGCGATTCTCGTCAGCCGTTTATCGATGCTGCCGCGGGAGAAGATCGAGGGCGAAATCGCCTATTTGCGGATCGCAATCGACAAAACAGCCGGGCCGGAAGAGCGCGAAGCCTGGGACTGGCTGATGGACGCGGTGAAGCAGTTTTATGCGAAGTGATTTGCCGCAAGTTTCGCCACTGCCGCGGCGGGCGCACAGTCGGAAACCGCGCTTGCGCATTCCGGCGTGCTGTCGAAGCACGATTCGAACGGAATGAAGGCGCGATCAAAACGCGCCGCTATCTTCTTCAGCACAAAACGCCCAACCCCCGCTGCAACAATCGGCGCATGATCGGGAATAACACCGCGCGAGAGAACGAGGTGCAGGTTCTCTTCGATCTGCCGCGCCTGGGCATCGGCGAAAAAACGCGCAAGCCCCCGCCAAGTTGCCTCGTCCGCATCTCCGATATCGCGCCCGATCATCCGCGCCAATCGCGCGCGTGAGGATTCGACCGACTTGTCGCGATTATCGGCTGTCGGCATGACGTCGAAACCTTCGGGCAGCTCGCCCAAGATGCGATAAACATCGCCCGCGCTGGCGAACCACTCGTTCATCAGATTGACCCAGCGGCCCGCAAACGGGACTCGCGGGATCCCAGCGAAAAGGTACGAGCGCACCACGCCCGCATAAACGAGCTCGCCATGTGCGAGCCGCTCGGCATCGCTGTAGCCGAGCGCCGCGACGCGGCCGCCGGTAATGGGGATAAGGTCGGTCGTGGTCGAACCCATGTCGGCAAGGAGCGCGTGCGGATGAATCGCCGCCACGGCGGCCGCACTCGCATGCCAATTAGCGGAGGCGATGTCGGCCGAGTGCTCGGGCACGCGATCATATGCGACAAAGCCCGCACGGCCGGCGTAAAAGTGTATGGGCGAAGAGAGTCGCCGCTGCGCAAGCGCCGCCAGGGCCGACACGCCCTCCGTATGCGTCGCGAAAATATCGCAGAGTTCGCCGGTCATGGTCACCGCGTTGATATCGGCTCGTCCGATCTTCGCGTCCGCTTCGTCGAATGCGCGCTCGGCCTCGTGCAGTCCTTGCCAGAGTGGCAGCGCCACCTGTAGCGCCGCGATGATACGGCCGCCTTCAATTCGCGCGGCTTTGAGATGCGCGCCGCCGATGTCCCAGCCTATGATGCTCTGCGCCGGCATTCCTCGACCTTGTTGATGTGTCTGGGCGTGAACGCTATTCGGAAGAAATGGAAATCATACCGGTCCTCGATCTGAAGGGCGGCGCCGTTGTCCATGCGAAGCACGGGCAGCGCGAGTCTTATCAGCCGATCGTGTCACGTCTCTGCGCAACGAGCATACCGGACGAATTGCTTGCCGGCCTTCTGCGGCTTCATTCATTCCAAACAATCTATATCGCCGATCTCGATGCGATCGAGCAAAAGGGCGAGCACTCGCGGCTGATTGCGGAACTGGCGCGTTCGCACCCCGCGATGGCGTTTTGGGTCGACAGCGGGACCTCAGGCTACACCGATTGCAAAAATATCCAGCACGTCCTCGGCAGCGAGAGCATCGATCGCAACGGAAGCTTACAAGCAATCGACCGAGCTAAGATTCTTTCGCTCGATTTCCGCGACTCCGACTTTCTCGGGCCCCGCGGTTTGCTCGAACAGCCGTCGCTTTGGCCGGACCGCGTCATCCTCATGACACTCGCGCGGGTCGGCAGCGGCGCCGGCCCCGATCTCGAGCGGCTCGCGATGATAAGGCAGCGCGCCGGGGCGCGCCACCTCTATGCCGCAGGCGGCGTCCGCGGCCCCCACGATCTCCAGGTGCTGCGCGACGCCGGTATGGCCGGCGTCCTCGTCGCTTCGGCACTACATGACGGACGGCTCACGTCCACCGACCTTTCGGAGTTCAGTTAGCGAGCCTCACGAGGCTGCGGCGAACGGGTGCTTCGCCGTCTTGTACTTCTGCTGCACCTCGGCGGCTTTCGGCGTGCCCTTGACCGCCCGCTCGATCGATTCCTTCGTCGCCTTGTAATTATATTCCTGGATCTTCTTGTCGTCGGCCGCCTCC
>Ga0164309_10000691_pt1 | contig 17925 bp, 19 predicted proteins | sample Whisoiple_247_MG_FD_109984 | JGI IMG/M metagenome (GOLD analysis project Ga0164309, IMG submission 109984) | Soil microbial communities amended with fresh organic matter from upstate New York, USA - Whitman soil sample_247_MG | ecosystem: Environmental > Terrestrial > Soil > Unclassified >...
ATCTTGGTCAAGCCGTCGACGAGGGAACCGATCTCGGCGCCGAACAGCGCGTCGATCTCGCTCCGCGTGGCGCCCGTGTCCTCGATGGTGTCGTGCAACAGCGCCGTGGCTATCGTGGCGTCGTCGAGCCGCATCTCGGCGAGGATGGCAGCAACCTCAAGCGGATGAGAGAAAAACGGCGCGCCAGACGCCCGCTTCTGGTTGCCATGCGCCTTCATGGCATAGACATACGCGCGGTTGAGCAACGCCTCGTCGGCGTCGGGCTCGTAGCTCTTCACCCGCTCGACGAGCTCGTATTGGCGGGTCGTCATGGCGTAACTCCGTCATTCCGGCGAAAGCCGGACTCCAGCGCGCGAAGCGCAATCAAAACAACTGGATACCGGCTTTCGCCGGTATGACGCCCATTCCTATTGGTCTGGGTCAGATCAGCGCGAGCGCGGTCCCGCATTGGAGCCATCTGACGGCGCCTGGCTCGCCATCCTGCGCAACAGCTCCTCCTCGGTCATCTTGTCGATCGCGTTGTCGGTCGACTGATCGTCCTGGCCGAGGATCGGCATTCTCGTGTCCGCAGAGAGCATAGGCACGGCTTCTGCTTCAGGCTCATCCACTTCTACGTATTTCTGCATGGAGTGGATAAAGTCTTCCCTAAGATCGTCGCAAGGGATCTTTGCGTCGCCGATTTCGCGCAGCGCGACCACCGGATTCTTGTCATTATCGCGATCCACGGTGATCTGGGCGCCGGCAGAGATCGTGCGCGCCCGGTGGCCGGCAAGCAACACGAGCTCGAAGCGATTGGGAACCTTGTCGATGCAATCTTCGACGGTAACGCGAGCCATCAGCAAATCCTTGTGTAGATGATCGGAGGTTTTCCCCTATTTAGGCGGTTCGTGCTGGCCTGGCAAGGCAAAGCAAGGGGTTTGACGCTCAGGACACCCGTTTCAGCACGCTCCCCTGCCCATGCTTGAGCACGCGGCGCCACAGCTCGCTCGCGCTCAGCTTCAGCACCGGGTGGCGCCAATTGGGCGCGACGTCCAAGAGGGGCTTCAGCACGAACGGCCGCTGATCGAGCTCAGGATGAGGAAGCGCGAGCGGCCGAACGCGCTCGCGCGGTATGCCTTTGCGCGCCCCCGACCAGTTCACCACGCGTCCCTTATAGTCGATGATGTCGAGGTCGAGCGTCCTCGCGCCCCAGGGCCTGCCGCCCCGCCTGCCGGCCTGAGCCTCGATCTGCTTCAACAGCCTTAATAGGGCCGGCGCCGGCAGGCTCGTGGCAATGAGCGCCACCTGATTCAGGTAAGATGGCTGATGTACCGCGCCCATGGCGGCGGTCTCATAAAGGTTAGAGACAGCCTCGACCTTGACGCCCCGCCGTTCGAGCTCACGAAGTGCCCGGTGCAGGGTTTTGGCCAAAGTCCCCCAGGGTCCGGGACAATTGGCACCAAGGCCTATCAGGACTTTGCCGTGCCCATTCGATTGCGCATTCACGCTCGCGTACCTATCTTCCCAAACAGCCCAAGCCGCATTGCCTGAAGGCTGATCGTCCTTGCATCCATATTGTTAAAGATAGGACTCACAATGCATTTCTATCCGACCGAGCGCGTCGCGCTTTTCATCGACGGCGCCAATCTTTACGCCACCGCCAAGTCTCTCGGCTTCGACATCGACTACAAGCGGCTGCTGGCGCTGTTCAGCACCAAGGGGCAACTCATCAGGGCGCTCTACTATACGGCGCTCGCCGAGGAGCAGGAGTACTCCTCGATCAGGCCGCTGATCGATTGGCTCGACTATAACGGCTACACCATGGTGACGAAGCCGACCAAGGAGTTCACCGACGCGGCAGGCCGGCGCAAGATCAAGGGCAACATGGACATCGAGCTTGCAGTCGATGCGATGGAGCTGTCGGAGCATCTCGACCATATCGTGTTGTTCTCCGGCGACGGCGATTTCCGCTCGCTGGTCGAGGCGTTGCAGCACAAGGGCAAGCGGGTCAGTGTGGTCTCGACGCTCGCCACCAATCCACCCATGGTCGCCGACGAGCTGCGCCGCCAGGCGGACCAGTTCATCGACCTTGCCCATCTGCAGAACGAGGTCGGCCGAGATCCCGCGGAGCGCGCCCAGCGCGAGCAGCGCCGGAGGTCTGAGCCGCTCGATGAGTTTGATCAAGAAGACCTGATCGAGACCTAAAGCCGCTCGGCCCGGGCGCGGCTCTCGGACAATGGAGGCCACCATGCAGGTCGGAGTAATCGGCCTTGGTGCCATGGGCAGTGCCATGGCCAACAACCTGCTCAAAGCCGGGTTTACGCTTAGGGTCTATAACCGCAGCCCCGCCAAAGCCGAGGCAGCACAGGCGACGTGGTCATCGCCCTGCTCGCCGACGATGCCGCGGTCGAGAGTACTGTCTTCGACGCCGACGGCGTACTCGGCACGCTCCGCCCCTCCGCAATTCTTCGATGTGGTGAGGGGCACGTTGTTTGCACCCATCTACAAGACCTGTGGCGGATTGATCGCAGAGGAGCGGCACCACCCGGCTGGCTTCAAGGCCGAACTCGGTTATAAGGACATCCGCCTCGCGCTTGCCGCGACAGAGGCGCTGAAGGTGCCGATGCCCCTTGCCAGTCTCATCGCCACGCGACGACTCGCATTGATCGCGCAAGGTGGAGGGCACCTCGACTGGTCGGCGATGGCCAAGCTCGCCGCGCGAGACGCGGGACTTGCGACCACGCCTCATTCGAGCCAATAGCGGCGCGGAGATGTCGACGCTCAGCCCGGAGCTCGTGTCCGCCGAACCGGAGCCGGACTGCCCCATCTGTCAGCGCCTCGTCGCCTTTCGCGCGACGAACCGCGCGGCGCATCCCGATTGGTTCAACGGCGCCGTCCCGTCCTTTGGCCCGGCGACCGCGCGGCTGCTCATCGTCGGACTAGCGCCAGGGTTGAAGGGCGCGAACCGCACCGGGCGACCGTTTCTCGGTGACCATGCTGGGGAGTTGCTCTACCGCACCCTGCTCAAGGTCGGGCTCGCTCGTGGTCATCACGATGTCGCAGCGCCAGATGCCTTGCACCTTGTGGGCTGCATGATCACCAATGCGGTGCGCTGTGTTCCGCCGGCAAACAAGCCGACGCCGAATGAGATCGGGCACTGCCGCCAGTTCCTGAAGGCGCGCGTCGCGGCCCTACCTAACTTGCACGTCATTTTGGCGCTTGGCCGCATTGCCCACGAAAGCACGCTCGATGCGCTCGGGCTCAAGCGGCGCGACTACGCGTTCGCCCATGGTGCGCGCCATGAGCTTGCGACCCGACTGCTGTTCGACAGCTATCATTGCTCGCGCCAGAACACGAACACCGGCAGGCTGACCACGCCCATGTTCGAGGCGGTACTCGCCGACATTGCCGGCACGCTCGAGAGCGCCGATCGGCGCTGAGAGTGTTGCTGGGGCGCGCCATCTCAGGCATTGTGGACGTAAGGTTGCGGGCACGCCTTGAAGGAGAGGCCCATGGCCGGTTTGGAAATTTCGCCGACCAAGATCGGATATGTGATCGTCAAGGCGCGCGAATGCGCGGCAAAGGTCGCTGCCTGGGACGACGGCGCCACCTCCGATCACGACGCGGAATCGATCCTCGAATCCTTCAGCGACGACGCGACTCGGGCGGAGCTCAAGGGGTTCATCCGCGACATGAACGAGGACGAGCAGGCGAGCCTCGTGGCACTCGCCTGGATCGGCAGAGGCTCATTCGGGCCGGAAGAACTCGACGAGGCGCTCGACACCGCGCGCACCGAGCATGTCAACCGCAGGGAGGATTATCTCCTCGGCATGCCAATGCTTGCTGATTATCTCGAGGAAGGGTTGGACAGGCTCGGTTACTCGGTCGAGGACGCCGAGGAGGACTTTCTCTAAGTCCCGGCGGCAGCCTCATGCTCAAGCCAGCCAAGCACCTCACTAGCATGCAACGCTGGGTCAGCCCCTGGATAGCGCACGGCTTCGATCGTTCCAGCGCTCACAAGAAGAGTGAGTCTTTTCAGATATTTCTCGCCACCAGTTGTGAAGCTAGGCAAGGCAAGAGCGCTCGACATGCGCCCCTCGGCATCGCTCAGGATGGGGAATGGGATGTTGAGCCGCGTGGTCATCTCGCGCTGATAGTCGCTCGTCTGTCGGCTAAGGCCGAACAGGTTGACATTGCGGCACGCAAATTCCGGAGCGAGGTCGCGGAAGCCTTCGAGCTCAGGCGTGGACCCATGCGCGCCCGGGATGTCATCCCAATGCGGCGGGTTCGGCAGGCCAGGCCGTCCGGTCCAGGGATAGACGATCAGGACATGCAAGCCCGGCGCGACAGCGAGACAAATCGCTGCGCCGGTCGTTGCCGGGAGGATGACGTGCGGCAGCGCCAATCCTCGCTTGAGGTGACTTTTGTCAGACATATCGTCACCGTCACCTGGCCTCATTCCGGCGTTAGCCGGAATCCAGTCTTATTTTTTTGCGCTATGCGCGCTGGATACCGGCTTTCGCTGGTATGATGCACCTCAAACTGATGGACACCGCGGCACTCCTACCCCTTCTCGCGCATCAACCGGCCCTTCTGCCGATCCCAGTCGCGCTTCTTCTCGGTCTCGCGCTTGTCGTGCAGCTTCTTGCCTTTGGCGAGGCCTAGCTCGACCTTGGCGATGCCGCGCGCGTTGAAATAGAGCTTGAGCGGCACGACCGTCATGCCCTGCCGTTGGATCGCGCCCGTCAACTGGTCGAGCTCGCGTTTGTGCAGCAGGAGCTTGCGCGGCCGCGTCGGCGCGTGGCTATTGCGCCCGCTTTGTGCATATTCGGCGATATGGGCGTTGATCAGATAGAGCGCGCCGCCACCCTCGTCCGACGCGTAGGCGTCGGCAATGTTGGCCTTGCCGGCCCGCAGCGACTTCACCTCGGAGCCGGTGAGCACCAAACCAGCCTCGAGCTTGTCTTCGATCGCGTAGTTGAAGCGGGCCTTGCGGTTCTCGGCGACGAGCTTGCCGCTCTCGCGTTTTTGCGCCATAGGCTCGACCTTGCGGTACTAAACGTAGAACAGGCCGACTTGGGCGAGCGCAGCGTCGACCTTGGCCTTGGAGCTTGCCGTGAGCGGCGCGAGCGGCAGCCGCGTTTCGCCTGAGCAGATCCCGAGCTTCTCCGCGGCGTATTTCACCGGGCCCGGATTTGACTCAACGAACAAGGCGTCGTGCAACGGCATCAGCTGGTCCTGCAGCTTGAGCGCGCGCTTGAAATTGCCGCCGAGGCAGGCGAGCTGAAACTCCGCGCAAAGCGAAGGCGCGATATTGGCCGTCACCGAGATGCATCCCTGGCCGCCATGCGCCATGAAGCCGAGCGCGGTTGCGTCCTCGCCGGACAGCTGGACGAACTCGGCACCGAGTGCCGCGCGCTGCTGACTCACCCGCGCCATGTTGGCGGTTGCGTCCTTGAGACCGGCGATGTTGGGGAGCTTGAACAGCCGCGCCATGGTCTCGACCGACATGTCCACGACGCTGCGGCCGGGAATGTTGTAGATGATGATCGGAATGTCGGCCGCGTCGTTGATCGCCTTGAAATGGAGGTATAGACCCTCCTGCGTCGGCTTGTTGTAATAGGGCGTGACCACCAGCACGCCGTCGGCGCCTACCTCCTTGGCGTGGCGGGTTAGCGTCACGGCTTCCGACGTGCAATTCGATCCGGTGCCCGCGATCACTGGCACGCGTCTGGCCGTCGCCTCGATGCAAAGCTCGATGACGCGCTTGTGCTCCTCATGGGAGAGCGTAGGCGATTCGCCCGTCGTGCCCACCGGGACGACGCCGTGCGTGCCCTGGTCGATCTGCCATTGGACGAGCCGTTGGAAGGCCTTGGTGTCGACCTGGCCGTTCTTGAAGGGCGTGATAAGGGCCGTGATCGAGCCTTGGAAGGGCGGCATGGGCACGTGAGGTTGCTCCTGAGGTCAAGACGGTGAGCTTATGGGCTCAAAGAATGACGGCGGGCAATACCGTTTTTGGATCTGGTCAGCCAGGCAAGCCACTCGACGACGAGGTAGCGTTTTTGCGCTCTTTCGGCAACAATCAGCCCACATCCCGATTCGCCGGGCTCATCGCTCGGTCGCTAACTAAACCAGTAATCTCATAGTCTTAACGGTCGTTTGCCGGCGATTGCCGAGACCCTCAAGTCATCTTTCCGCCGGATTTTTTCAGACATTGTTGAGTTTAGCAGGCTAGTATAGCGCCTTCGTCGCGGAGCCCCGGCTTAGGGGGAAATCCTCGCTGTTTATCTTCGCGGGATCGCGAACCCGGACCGATCGACGAGAATGAAACGCATAAAAGCGACCGTACCACTCTTTGTATTCTGCGCGTTGCTCGTTCCGCTGCTCCCTGCCCCGGGGTTGCTGGCGGCAAAGACGCATGCCAAGTCGCACGCCAGCAAGTCACACGGCAAGTCCGTAGCCGCGAAGAGCAGCAAGCATGCAAAAACGGCGGTAAAGGTTGCGACGCCGGCCGTGGTGCCTCCTTTGCCGGACCCGAATCCGAACCGGGTGGCGGTCGCGGCTCCGGCCAGTCCCGACGCGACGGCGTCTCCAGACGTCACCGGCGCGATCGCCGAGCAGCCGCTGCCCCACGAGGTGCCGGCGGCGACTGCCACCGTGACAGAGGCCAACGTCTCCGACGCGCCCTTGCCGAGTCGCAATCCTCAACGCCCGTTCGCCGCCACGGAGCAGCCGCCCCATGAGGTGCCAGCGGCGTCCGCTGCTGCGCAAGAGGCCAACGTCTCCGGCGCTCCCCTGCCGGATCGCAATCCTCAACGCCCATCCGCAGCTTCAACTGTCGCGGCACCCGACCCATCGGCCCTCGCCCCTGTCCCCATAGTGGTTCCACGCGCCTCGAAACCCGCGCCAACCGGCGCTTATGCCGCCATCCTGAAGCCGCTGCTCGATTATCAACTGAGCGCCTCCGATTCCACCAATCTGAAGGATGCTTTCAGTGCGAGCTTTAGGGGCGATGATGCCGGCTCCCATGCCGCGGTCACGCGCATCAAGGACGGCGCTGCACGAAAGCTTGCCACCTGGTTCGAATATCGCAACGGTGACTACGATGCCTCGGCCGAGGACATCGAGAGTTTTCGCCTCGCCAATCCAGAGTGGCCTGGCCAGGACGAGCTTCGGGAACGGGCCGAGATTGCTCTCTTCCTGGGCGATGCAAGCCCCGAGAGAGTGCGCGCCTTCTTCGGCAATTCCACGCCGCTCACCGGCGCCGGCAAGGCTGCCCTGGCTAGCGTCTTGATGAAGGAAAATAACGAAGCGGCGGCGCGCGAGCTCGTGGTCTCTGCCTGGCGCGACTACCAGCTCAATCTCCCAGTAGAGAAAAAAATCCTGGCCCGCTTCGGCTCCATGTTGACCGAGGAGGACCATCAGGCCCGCATCGACAAGCTCTTGTTTCCGGACAGCAAGATCACCGCCGATGTGGCGCTCCGCACCTCGAAGCTGCTTCCAGCCGCAGAGCAGAAAAAGGTCGCGGCGCGCATCGCCGTGGTCAAGCGCGGGGCAAATGCCGGCAAGCTGCTGGACGCGCTTCCGGCGAGTGCGACCAACGGCGATATCGGATTGCTCTACAACCGCATCCAGTGGCTCCGGCGCAAGGACCGCGATCAGGAAGCCTGGAAGGCGCTGCTCGCCGCCCCGCAGGAGCCAGACCAGCTGATCGATCTCGAAGGCTGGTGGAGCGAGCGGCGCATCAATTGCCGTCTTGCACTCAATGCCGGGCAACCGCGTATCGCCTACGAAATCGCCGCGGAGCACGGCCCGATCTCCGGCGATGCCTATGTCGAGGCGGAGTTCCTTGCGGGCTGGATCGCGTTGCGGTTCCTGGGCGAGCCTGAGACTGCCCAGAACCACTTGTTGGCGCTCCGCGCCGCGGCCAAGGGCTCTAAGAATCTCGCGCTTGCCGAATATTGGCTCGGCCGCACGGCGCTCGCGCTCGGCGATAACGGTTCGGCCGTGGTGCATTTCCATGCCGCGGCAAAGTACCCGCAATATTTCTATGGCCAGCTTGGGAGGCAGGCCCTCGACGCCAAGCCCGCCAATCTTGCCGTGACGCCGACGCCGAAGCCGACGGACGACGACATTCAGAACTTCCTCGCCAATGATGCAGTACGCGCCATCGGCGTTGCCTTCGCTTCCGGCATGGAGGGCATAACCTCGCAGTTCTTTCTCGCGCTGTCACGCAAGATGACGAGCCCCGGCGAGGTCGTGCTGCTCGCCGAGTTTGCCAAGCAATCGGATAACCCGCAAGTTGCGCTCCGCCTGGCAAAGATCGCCTTCAATCGCGATCTTCCCGTGGGCGACTATGCGCTCCCGATCGGCGTCATTCCGCAATTCAGGAGCCTGCTCACCGATCGTGTCGATCCGGCCCTGGTCCACGCGCTATCGCGTCAGGAGAGCGAGTTCAACGCCGCCGCCAAAAGTCCGGTGGGCGCGGCCGGCCTGATGCAGTTGATGCCGGGCACCGCCAAGGCAATTGCCAAGGAGTACAAGGTGAAGTTCGTGCCGGCGCAGCTCACCGATCCTACCTATAATGTGCAGCTCGGCGAGGCGCATCTGCGCGGTCTGATCGACAGCTATCGCGGCTCCTACTTCCTTGCACTTGCCGCCTACAATGCCGGCGGCGGCAGAGTGCAGGAGTGGATGAAAGCATTCGGCGATCCGCGCGATGGGCGCACCGATCCTATCGATTGGATCGAGCGCATCCCGTTCTCCGAGACACGGGACTATGTGAAGAAGATCATGGAGACGTTGCAGCTCTATCGATCGAGGTTGTCGGGTAGTGAGAGGGCACTGCAGCTCGTGCAAGACCTCAATCGCGGAAGGGTGGCCGCGCCCAAAGTGCCGATGAAGCAGGCAAAATCCGAATAGCTCGAAGCAGTAGGCTTGCTCGCGCCGAAAATCGGGTGAAGATTAGGCGAAGCGAAACAGCGACCCGCCCTCTCCCGTTGCAACCGCTCCCAAGGCCAATCACGACATGACCGAGCTTAACGGCGAGCTGTGGCGGGACCTCTACTACGCCTCGTTCGACGATTTGCGCCTGCATGTCCGGCACTATCCAGTGGCCGAGGCAAAGGCAAGGTCGGTCGTCTGCCTTCCCGGTCTCACCCGCAACGGCCGCGACTTCCATTATCTGGCGAGCTATCTTTCGCACCATCCACAAAGGCCTAGGGCCGTCTATTGCGTCGACTACCGGGGCCGCGGTGGCTCGCAATATGATCGCCACTGGCGCAACTACACACCCTTCATCGAGCTCATCGACGCACTCGATTTCATGACGCTGCAGGATCTGCACGACGCCGCCATCATCGGCACCTCACGCGGCGGCATAATCGCCATGATGATGGCGGCGATCCGGCCCACGGCGATGGGCGTCGTGGTGCTCAACGACATTGGTCCGGTGATGGAGACGACCGGCCTCGCCCGGATCATGGGGTATGTCGGGCGTACCAAGCTGCCCCGCAATTGGGATCATGCAGCGCTGCTGCTCCGCGAGATGAACGAGCGCGCCTTTCCCGCCATCGAGTCATGGCAGTGGGAGGAGATTGCGCGTGCCGTCTTCAACGAAAAGAATGGACGCCCGGCGCAAAGCTATGACCGGCGGCTGGCGCGCGCCTTCGGCACTATCGATCTCCGCCGGCCGACGCCCGACCTTTGGCCGCAATTCATGGCGCTCAGTCAATTTCCGGCCTTCGTGATCCGCGGCGCCAATTCGGATCTGCTCAGCGCTGAAACTGTGGAGGCGATGGTCGAGCGCCATCCCAATCTGCGCACGCTTACGGTGCCCGGTCAGGGACACGCGCCGGTGCTGAACGAGCCGGAGACGGTCGAGGCGATCGGAACTTTCCTCGCTGCCAACGACTAGTTGGAAGCGTGCGCTCAGTCGCTGCCGTGCTGAGTCTTGAGGTCCGCTGAGGGGAGAGCGCCGGTTGCCGCACCGGTGTCGCTGTCGATGATCTCCTTAATGCGCGGCACGATCGACTCGCCGACATTGCCGGTGACGTCCGCCTCTTTCCATTTGATGCTTTCGGAGGACGAGAACAGCTCGGGCAGGTCACGCTTGAGCTGGTAGGACACCATAGTGGCGGTGCCCTTGTCCTTAGCCACGCCCTCGATGGTAACCGCGAGCCCTGAAAGCGCGATCTTGCCGGAGTCGAGGCGGCTCAACGCCTTTAGTGCGGCCTCGACGGCTTCATTCCAGCGCTTCGGCGCACCTGAAGCGAGCTGGAGCTGGTCGTCGAGCATGGGACGCTCGAACAGGCGCCGCGCGAGCTCTTTCAGTTCCTTGCGGCGGTCCTCGCTCGGCACGCTGCCGGTCAGGACCAGCGCATTCGAGCCAAGCGTGGCGCCGAAGACGAATGGGTCGGCGAGCGGCGGCCGGACATGGTCATTCAATATGGTGAGGCCGGTCGGCACGGGGCCGACAAGCGCCTTCTTTACCTCGGCGAAGTCCGGAGCGCTGCGCGCCTCACCGTCAACCTTTAGTCCGTCATTGAGGAGCCGCGCCGAACCTTGCTTCAGATGGGACAGCTGCTTCAGACCAAAGCTCACCGCGCCAAGCCATTGCTCCCGCGGCGGTCCACCTTCGGCCACCTTAAGGCGATCCTCCACCTCGAGGTCGGCAAAATGGGCCTTGACCATGCCGAGCACCGTCCTGCGGTCGTCTTCCGAAGGGACCAGCCCTCGGAGCCGCAGCATCGAGCCGCTGCGGGACGCCGACCAAACATAGGCCGTCGTTGTCGATTGCGCGCCGGCATCAAGGCTCGCATTTGGCGCTGCCCCTGTCTGAGGCGCTTCATTGGCATGCGTGCGGGCGAGTACACCAAGCCCCGCGACCAATGTCAGAGACAGGACCGTGCCAAGACAGAACCTGGCCGCACGACGCGTGAATACGCGCCTAGCGAGGATGGCGGCGTGCCCGCGCAGCAGGGGTCTCTCCTTTGTGATCTTTGAGCGTGAGAGTAAAACTATAGGTCATCAAGTAGGATGGTTCCAGGTCCTTGCCAAAATTGTGTCACCTACTTCACACCGATTTCCGCTTCAGCCCTACACATTGAAATGATGCGCGAGTCCGAGAACACCAATCACGATCAGATAGATCGCTACCACGTAATTCAGCAATCGCGGCATGAGCAGGATCAAAATTCCAGCAATCAAGGCGATGAGCGGATTGACCACCTGCACATCAAAGCTCATCGATTTCCCCCTTGTGAGCTGAACACAAATTCGCCCCGATTCGGAGGGCCAGGCGGTCGCCAGCATAGTTCATTAAGCATGCGTTGTCCCGTGCCGGAAACAAGGGCGAGAACAAGGCATTGGTCGAAGATAAAGTCTGGGCAGCCTTCTTCAATCCGGCGCCGCAACCCATATATCTGTCTTGCGTTTGCCGTTTTTGGCGGCAACAGGTAAGCACGACGTTGCTGGAATCGGCATTCGGCTAATGCGCGCGGGGGCAGAGCAGAAGCATGACCGTTGACGAACCTGGTTTCTGGCTCGCCGTAGTTCAAATTATCTGGATCGATATCCTTCTGTCCGGCGACAACGCCGTCGTCATTGCCCTCGCTTGCCGCAAACTGCCGCCGAGCCAGCGCATGTGGGGCATCGTACTCGGCACTCTCGTCGCCATCACGCTCAGGGTCGCGTTCACCGGCATCGTGACGCAATTGATGACGATGCCCTATGTAAAACTCGTGGGCGGCCTCCTGCTTCTTTGGATCGCCGTGAAGCTCCTTGGCGGTGAGGAGAACGGCAGAACCGGCCAGATCGAAGCGGTCGACAGTCTATGGCACGCGATCAAGATCGTCGCCATCGCTGACGTGGTGATGAGTCTCGACAATATCGTCGCCGTCGCCGCCGCCGCGCGGGGCAACTATACGTTGCTGATGTTCGGGCTCGCCGTCTCTATCCCGCTAATCATGGCAGGCGCGGCAATGGTCATCGCGCTGCTTGAACGCTTCCCGGTGATCGTTTGGGCTGGTGCGGCGCTGCTCGGTTGGATCGCGGGCGAAATCATTGCCGGCGATCCTCTGTTCGCGCAGCACATCGATCCCACCATTGCGCACAGCGTCAAGCTTGGTGTGGCGACCTCGGGCGCGCTTCTGGTGCTGTTTATCGGGATGCTGCGGCGCCGCTGGACCCGGCGGAGCGCGCCTGACCGGGTCTGAAGATCGCCTGGGAGGCCGCCCTCCGCCCATGGTGACGCAAGGCCGCCGCCGCTATCAGGATCTCGGCAATGTTAGGGACGGTTGCGCGCAAGGAGAATGACTCCTCGACCGTTTTGCGCGCAGCGGATCCGAGGGCTGAGGTCAGACCAAGATTGCCCCGAAAGCGTTCGAGGTTTCCGACCCAATCCTCCTCGGTAATGGCGAAAAAGCCATGAATGAAGCGCGGGCGTTTCCACCCTCCCGAGTTGAGGACAGCGGGGCTCGCATTCGACTGCGCATCCATCACTGACGTTTCACACTCGTCCTTGCTGCGCGATCGCGCTCGACCGCTGATAAGCCCAAAACCGGCGCAAACACCACTCTGCACTTCCAAGTAGGCTGAGGCGCGGCTTAGGTGGCGCTAGGCTTTGCCTCGTCGCTCTCCAAGACTGGACGGGAGGGACGTTTGTCGCCTTCAGGGCCGCCAGCGACGTGGTCGGCGACGAAGGCGCCCCGCTCGCCGATCGGCCGGGGCGGTCCGGAGGTCGTGTCTACGGCGGTCTGCAACTCGAGCTCGGCGTTGATCTCGGCGCCAAGCAGCACGATGTAGAAGGAGATGTACAGCCAGAACAAGAGAATGATCACGGCGCCAAGAGACCCGTAGAACCGGTCGTAATGGGCGAAGTTTGCGACGTAGTAGGAGAAGGCGGCGGAGGCCAGCAGCCAAACGGTGGTGGCGAACAGAGAGCCCACCGTGACCCAGTGCCACTTTGCGGCTCGGCGGCACGGCCCATAGCGATAAAGCAGCGAGAGTAGGCACAGCACGAGCAGCGCGAGAAACGGCCAACGGCCAATCTTCACCAAGAGCTCGAAGGCGTGCGAATAACCGAACAGGGCAAACCAGATCGGCACATAGACGATGGCGAGCAACATGATCACGCCGCCAAGGATGCCGGCGAATGTGAAGGTGAAGGCGCTCAGATAGAATTGAAGGATGGTTCGCCGCTCCGGCTCCTCATAGGCGATGTTGAGCGCCGCGAAGAGAGCTTGCGTTCCGGCCGTGGCACTCCAGAAGGCAAGGGCGAGGCTGACCGCAAGGCTCCAACCGAGCGACCGACTGGACGCTTGCACGAGCCGGCGCACTTGCTCGATGACGATGTCGTAGGCCTGTGCCGGAAGCACGTCGGAAAGCATGCCAAATTGCTGCTCAACGGTCGCGGGATTCGCGGTGAGGCCATAAAGGGCGATCAGCGCGGAGAGCGCGGGGAAGATGGCAAACAGCGCGAAGAACGCGCAGCCTGCCGAGACGACAGAGAGGTTATCGCGCCCGCTCTCGGTCCACACCCGCTGGATGACCTGCCACCAGCCACGCAAGGGAATGTGGTAAGGCCGCCTCGCGTCGCGGCCATAAGGGTCAGGCTTGGGTCGCATGTCGGGGAGAAGAATCGCAGTATAGCCAGGGACAGGTGAATAGTGCTGCCTTGGCACTCTTATTTCCAGCCTTTAGGCAGCAAACTGGGGGCGAGAACGGCATATGCACAGGCATCTTCAATGTTGTGCGGCTTCGCTGTCCGAGAGGCAGCGGAAATTGATGGTGTTGCCGACCGCCGTGGTCACCAAGAGCTTCTCCCCCTTCGCATGGCAATACTGACCGGCTTTGTCGACGGCGGCGTCCATCGCCTTGTTCTCTTGCGATGACGCGCCGAGCCCGTGGCTTGGGCGAACGCCAATACTATGGGTCCCTGGTCCGGTCTCCTGGACCTGCCCGACCTGACCGCTCGACGCGCAGCCCACCGCGAAGACTGAGAGGCAAGCGGCAATCCCGAGAGTGACACGAACATCCCCCATTGAGCGCTCTCGCTCCATGATGAGCCCCAGATGTCGATGATTGCCGGGGTCCAATGTCAAGTCACTGACGCCGAGTGTCTCACTGTCGCCAAGCGCCGGCACAAAGCCCGGAAGGGTTCGGCCGGCGCCCCTGCATGGTTCGAGCGGAAAGCCTTACCTCTGAGGCCGCCTGAGCGCGGTTCCCCAAATGCAGGGGATCCAGGTTGAGCCTGGGATCTCGCAGTTCCTTCGGCTCTGGGCGAAGAGAATTGCGAGCACGAGCAGCCCAACAATGATCGCCGTTCTAAGCCACTCTCTGCGGTTCATGATGTCCGCGCGTATACAAATATTGAGTATCTGACGACATCTAAGCTGACTTGCTTGTGACCCGCCGGCAGGCGAATGTGGTGACTGGTTGACGAGGCGTTGAGGACCGCTTTACGAGACTGGATTCGGTGCAAATTTGTGACAATTGGCTGATTGTAAAGCACTGAGTTTCTTGCGGGATGGTGGCCTGAGTGGTTGAAGAGACCGGTCTTGAAAAGCCCACACCGATGGTTCTCCGGTTCTCGCTGCCACTCTGTATTTCGTTTTGTTATTGGTTTCCAGGCTTTCTATAGAGCGCGTCCAGAAAGCCTAGCGTCTCCCCGGGGACAACTTTCCGGTCGCGCGATCTCGCCTAAGCGATCGAATCAGTTTCTCATGACCTCCGCCGGACCAATCCTGCTCACGGTATCGTTTGGCCGCCTAGCGGCACAGAAAGGTTGACCATGTTAAAGCCCTACGCATTCCGCGTGGCGAGCGCGCCGCTTTTCCCACCATCAGATAACGGCATCGACAAGCACATCTTCCTCGTGCGCTGTTCTGACTTGCCCGAAGACCTCCCGAAGGAAGCCAACGCTCACGAGGGGACGGCATCGCTAAAGGCAGCCAAAGGGGCGTCAGCCTCGGGGCCAAACTATTGAAAGGTCCTCACAGTGAAGAAACCATGCTTCAGCGAGTTGATCGACCATGGCCGTGGAAAATACACGCTCTTCGGGCGGGTGCTTGCCGGTAATGGACGATCCAGGAAATCAGCATATCCGATCGGCTAATATCTCCATCCCGCCGGTTATTGACATCGACCAGTATGTCATGAGCGCGACGTTTGTAACCGAGGACACCAATGCCGTTAATCAACACAAACCGTTCTTTCCGTGCGTCAGCGAGCGCAACCCAGAAATTCATGGGATAACCGTGGTGGCCACTAGACGGCGGGAAATCCAAGCCAGTACGTCTGCGAATACATCGTGATGGTGACTGAGAAACTTTAACCGGAGAACGAAAGACGCCCCAGCCTCAGGTGCACTGGCGTTTCGATCAAAAATCCAAGGTTGCGATCAAGATCGCAACCAGCGCAGCAGCCCCCGCAGCCACCGCAAATATCCTGCGCTCGTTTTGTTTGTTGCGCCCGGCACGTGCGACCAAGTCTCGCCGTTTCGAGCGCGAGCGATTGCCCTGTGGCCAACCCCAAAGCTTGACGCAAGCACGTCGATGCTCTCGCCGGACCTGCGAATGAACGCGTTGCAGGTGGAGTGGAACCCGGCACCAGAAGGGAAGCTGAAATGAAAGAAGCCATGGAGTTTCAAATAGTGGGCGACGGCGCAGACATGCGAACCTTCATCACGGGAGCGCGAGCATCACGTCGAGTCGGTTGCCGCTTTCAACGCCGGGCCCGCGCAGGATGCGCAGGTAATTCTCAATCCTGGCCGCGCCATCGAATGTGCGAGCCAACAATGAAGCCCCGGTCGAGGACCGACCAGGGCTGGCATTTGCAGTTGGAGAGAGATGGTTACAGGCAAAACTGAAGGCTACGCCCCCTATCCGCTCTATCCAAGTTTGAGTGGTTGCTGCGTCACGGCCTGAGCGTGGTGAAAGCAACCGCCGAGGCCGACCGCAGCGGTGATGACGATGGCGCAAACGATTAAGGCACGCATGACTAAGTTCCCTTATGAGTTGCCTGGATTTGACAATAGAGGCATACGGCTCGCTGATGGTTGCATTTCCGACACATGTCAGAAAAAAAGACCCTCCGCCCCGACCCCCCGGGACGCGGCCCCCTTCACCATCTGGCCGAAAGTGCTCGAATATTGACAGCTTCAAAGCCGCCCTCATCAAAGCTCTCAATGATGCATAGAGCGGGCTGGCGTTGATCTTTGGAAGGAGGCCGACATCGTGCTTGAGCCGGACGCCCTGAGAACAATTGAGGTCACCAAGTTTAAAGAGAGTGTGCCGGAATGAAGGGTGCCGGGGGGCAACTGCGGGGGCAGTTTCCGTTTTGTTGCCATCGGGGCCGACACCAACTAATTGAAAAGCCTCACAGGGATGGGTGGCCGAGTGGTTGAAGGCACCGGTCTTGAAAACCGGCAGGCGCGCAAGCGTCTCGTGGGTTCAAATCCCACCCCATCCGCCAACTATGATACGATTTTGAGTGGCTAATTCTTTTTATCTACCACAAGTCTAGGCCAAAAGCTCACCCTCCAACCACTTGAAAGGGCGCTATCCGCACCTTAGGCAACCGATTCTAAACCAGATAGCCCGAGACCATGGGCGTCGGCTTCGGTTAGTTGCTTTCTTCTGTTGCCCGCAAGTTACAGCGTGCAGGGCACTGGTTGTGCTACTTATAGGTATCTGATGGCCTAATGGTCAGCAGTAGGTGCCATCTCTTCCTGACCCAAGCCCCGGTACTCCCCGTGCCGGGGCTTATTTCTTCTGTCGGCGTAGCCCCCCTTGACACTCAAACTTCGTCTTGGAACCAAATTGGCGAAAGTAGAAGCTTGCGATCCCACTGGATCCAAACGAGTGTCGCCGACAAGCATTGGCCTGCGTGAGGCTGGCGCAGACATCAGCCTCGCTGCGAGTGCGACGGCATTATGCCGAGTTGGCAAAAATGTGGCGCTGGCGGGCGATTTAACGGAACTCGAATCGCAGCTAAAGGGTGAGCCCTAAAAGAAAGCTGGCTAAGGTCGGGGGCTATCCACCAGCAATCGTGTCTTCTGCCGCAGCATTGGAGAAAAAAATAGCAACGTGGTCAGTAAGCCTTTGTGCATCAGTGTGGTAAAGAGGCTACAGCCAACGTCATGGGTCGTGATAAAGTGATTATGTTGGCTTCCTCAACTGCCAACATACGGACGCAGAAATTGAGCCCCGTGCGGTCCCCCCGCCGGGGCTTTCTTCTATTCGCGCGAGAACCCGAACGACCCCCACATGAGCTGCGACCGATGATCAGGCGCATCGCATAGCCAGCAACATCGCCAAACTGCCAACCTTACTCGCCAAAGGTGAGTGAGGGGTTGGCACCGTCCGGCGCCCGCTTTGTCGCCCGTGGAAAAAAGCCACACGGAGAAGGCCGGCGAGATGGGTGCGTTCGTCGTCGTCGCGTCGAACGCACCTTCAAATTCTCGCGCGTTCCTCTGCGAGAAACCCGGCCTAACCAGCCGGGTCTCTCTCAACACTGGGCTCGTTGCGGCAGCCAGTGAAGTGACTCCGGCGAGAGTCGCCACCCTCGGCTGCCGACACTAATTCAACGCGCGATGGAATGGGGTGTTCCTGGTGTCGAAGGCACTCGGGTGCGCAGCCATTTCACCCAGCCGTGTGAGCAGTCTAATCGAATGCATGAGTCCTTTCCGACGTGATGAGGTTGCCTTGGCTCGGTCGACACTCCATCTCCCGCCAATTCAGGCATCGGGCCTGGAGGCCCTCAAGCCACCCTACAAACCTTGCTCGTAAGCCTCGCTGAGAGCTTTGACCAAGGTCGCTTTAAATCCCTCCGCACGACAATCTTTTGCTGAATATCGACATGCGCTTGGAGCAAGTTACCGGCGACCTCTAGCAACCATGGTGGAGTGGCGTCTTCCATCATTGCCTCTGTCACTGCACCGTCGCC
>Ga0164309_10000692_pt1 | contig 17917 bp, 15 predicted proteins | sample Whisoiple_247_MG_FD_109984 | JGI IMG/M metagenome (GOLD analysis project Ga0164309, IMG submission 109984) | Soil microbial communities amended with fresh organic matter from upstate New York, USA - Whitman soil sample_247_MG | ecosystem: Environmental > Terrestrial > Soil > Unclassified >...
GCGTTTGGCATCGCGTGCAATCTGGGCGCGCTGGTTTTCTTCAAGTACACGAATTTTTTGGTCGCGGAGATCAATGGCCTGCTGGCCTCATTCAGTCACTTTCGCCTCGCCCTGGATCCGGTCCATTTACCGCTCGGCATCTCTTTCTTCGCCTTCCAGGGCATGTCGTATCTCATCGATGTCTACCGGAAGGAGGTGCCGGCCGAACGCAGTCTTTTCCGCTTCGCGCTGTTCAAGGCCCTCTTTCCTCAGCTCATTGCGGGGCCGATCGTGCGCTACCCCGATGTCGCCGCCCAATTGCGCAACCGCCACGTCTCGCTGAACAACCTGACGCGAGGTTCGGAGCGCTTCATCATTGGCCTGTCGAAGAAGGTTCTCTTGGCCAACCCGACCGGTGCGGTGGCCGACCAAATCTTCGCGCTGCCATCGACGGAGGTCGGCAGCTCGATCGCCTGGCTCGGTCTCGCCTGCTACGCGGTGCAGATCTACTTCGACTTCTCCGGCTATTCGGACATGGCCATCGGCCTGGGCCGCATCTTCGGCTTCGAGTTCCGAGAGAATTTCGACTACCCGTACATCGCCCGCTCGGTCACGGAGTTCTGGCGCCGTTGGCATCTCTCACTCTCGACCTGGTTTCGTGACTACCTCTACATCCCGCTGGGTGGAAATCGCCTCGGTCCAAGGCGAACGTACCTGAATCTGTTTGCCGTGTTTGCCCTCTGCGGACTCTGGCACGGAGCTAGCTGGAACTTCCTCATCTGGGGCCTGTGGCACGGAACGCTGCTAGCGGTCGAACGAGCGCTGTTGTCCCGCAAGCTCGAGGGCAAGCACGTCGTGGGCCACGTGTATGCGCTGGCGGCGGTCGGAGTGGGCTGGGTCTTCTTCAGGGCCGAGACGCTCGGTCAGTCGCTCGCTTACCTGAAAGCCCTGGCTGGAATGAACGCGGTAACAGGTGGACAGCCCGTCGGCTTCTACGTGACGAACGAGCTCCTGTTGGTACTCACAGCCGCCGCGATCGGCGCCACGCCTTGGCCCAAGCGCATCCTCACCACCTTCCGCGAAAGCGTCCCAGGGTGGGCAGCGCTAACCAGTCTCCTCTTGGGTACCTCGGTGCTCCTTCTTTCGTGTGCGACCAAAGTCGCCGCGGGCGCCTACAGTCCGTTCATCTACTTCAGGTTCTGATGTCAGCTCGACTGCCTGACAAGGTCTACTCCTGGTTTCTCGTCCTCACCTTCGGCGCGTTCCTCTACGCGCCATTGGTCGCGACTGCCTACAACTTGGCGCACGACCCGGAGACGGGACGAGAGGCGAAGCGGGCCCCCGCTCCACGCTGGGGCTGGAGCCGCGCCGAGCTTTCCAAGTTGCCCGGCGTAGCCAAGTGGTATTTCGAGGACCGGTACGGGCTGAAAAAGACGCTGCGCTATCTGCACGGCTTGGTCATGGTGCGAGGGCTCGAGACCAGTGCAAGCGCTGCGGTCGTGCTCGGCCGAAACGACTGGCTGTTCCTCGCCTCCGAAAACGTACTCGACTACCAGCGCGGAGCGCGGCCCCTCAGTGACAGCGCCATCGAGCATTGGCTGCGGGAGCGCGAGAACCGGAGGACCTGGCTGGCCGAACGCGGCGTGTCCTACGCACTTTTGATTCCGCCGAACACGCACACCATCTACCCCGAGCACCTGCCACTCGATCTGGCACCACCGGGCACGACTCGGCTCGAGCAGGTGGTGTCGGCATCGGCTCGGATTGCTCCGCGGCTGCGTCTCATCGACGTCAGGGCGACTTTGCTGCGTCACAAACCCGAGGCGCACCTGTACTTCAAGCACGATACGCACTGGAACGCCGTCGCCGGATGGCTCGCTACGCAGGACGTTGCCTCCGCGCTCGGCCTGCCGGCGCTGCCTGGCCCGCTCCTTCCAATCCAAAGCCGCACGACCCGGGGTGGCGATCTCGCGCGTCTCCTCGGCCTCGAGAGGGCGTACGTCGAGGCAGACGATTGGCCAGCCCAGCCTCTCCCTGCGCTGACGACGGAAGACGGCAGGCCCCTCACGCTGTCCTTGACCGACGTGGTCTACCCCGACCGCTACGTCGTCTTGAATCCAGCCGGACGGTCGACAGCTCTCGTTTTTCGCGACTCGTTTGGCGAGGCGTTGGTACCGTGGGTTTCGGCGCTCTTCGCCAAGACCATCTGGATCGGATCCGCCGGCTTCTCCGAAAAGGTCGTTGTCGAGGAAGAGCCAGATTTCGTCATCGAACAGGTCGTAGAGCGCAAGCTGATGCTCTTGGACAAGGACACCGGCACCTCACCGTGAATGAACAGATGCGAACGAGGCTCTTGGTCGTTTCCCTGGTGGTGAACGTCCTCCTCGTCCTGCTCATCGCTGGCCGAGCGGTCCGCGCCCGCTTGCAGAGCTACCGCTCGGAGAAGGAACGTCGCGGTGGCGGGGAGAAACTGTCGCCAGCTGCACTGTTCTCTCAATACCCAGAGCAAGAGGGATCGACCATCTTCCTCGGGGACAGCCTGACGGCGGAGGCCCCGCTCGGCGAATTGTTTGCCAACGTGCTCAACCGCGGCGTTGGCGGTAACACGACGGCAGACCTGCTCGCTCGCATCGACGAGGTGACGAATCGAAAGCCGCGCCGCTTGGTTCTCCTCATCGGTATCAACGACCTGTTGCGCGGCGTTCCCGCCGCTCAACTGCTGCAAAACGTCGACTCGCTCCTGGCCCGAATCCGGCGCGACGTCCCCGAAGTCGAGCTCACTCTGTTGTCACTCCTGCCCGTGCGTAAGACCGAGGGGCGGGCGATCGACAACCAGACCATCAAGGAGGTCAACGGCCGTTTGGCTGCCTTGGGGGCCGGACACGGAGCGCGCTTCGTCGATGCATTCCCCGGGATGTGCGACGCAGAGGGGCAGCTGCGCAGCGAGTTTACCTACGACGGCCTGCACTTGACTCCCAGCGGCTACTGGCGGCTCCGAAGCCTGCTTCTGCCGGCGCTGGGCGACACGCAGGTTGGCGCCCAGGACGGCCCCTAGACGAAGCGCTCCTGGCTGCGAAGAAAATCCATGAGCTCGAGCCCGACGCCGCCGATGTTGCCGAGGCCCACCACGAGGCCTTCCGGATCGGCCAATCCGGCCAGCGATTCGGCCAAGGCCGGCGCGCGCGCGCCCTCGAGCACTTGTAGGCGGCTCCGAGCCAGCCCCGCCCGCTCCGCTGCATGCACGAAGAACGTCGTCCCGGTACCGGTGACCACGTAGTGATCCGCAGGCGTCCAACGCACGCACGCTTCACCGAGCTGCACGGAGCGCTCCGGCCGATCCACCCGGCAATTCACCAGAGCGACCTTACGAGTGAATTCTTGGTTCCGACCGAGGGCGATTTCCCAAACCTGCCCAGTGGATTCGGGATCGTTCGCGGCAAAGCCGTTCACGAAGCAGAGTCGACGCCCAAACGACATGCGCTTCTCGACGGTGAGTGCGCCCGGATCGGGTCGGGCCGCCTGCATACCGGCCAGCGCAGTTCGTCGAGCGATGCCGAGATCCCGGCAAACGCGTAGGGCCAGGGCCACGTTTTCGCGGTGTTCGATGTAGCGAAAAGCCTCGAGCTCGTCGTCGGTGACCCCTTCGTCCGCTTCGCCGACGACGATGAGCTCGGAGCGACGCGACGCGCACGCTTCGGAGAGCTCGTCCAAGTAGCGATGCTCGGACGTGTAGGTCGGCGCGGAGAAAGGCACGCTACCGGCGAGCGCTGCACCGACGCCGTGCTCGTCGGGTCCCATCACGTCCAGGTGATCGGCGCGAATGTTGGTGACCACGCCGTGCGTCGGGCGAATCAGCGCCGATGTCGACACCCACTGCAGGAACGGTTGCAAAGCCATGCACTCGATCACGATGGCTTTCGCTTCCAGACGGCGGGCCCGCCGCACGACGCCGACCTGCTCGATCACGTTGGGACGTCCGACGCGGTAGATGGGCTCCTCGACCCCATCTGGGTGGATCAGGCGGGGCAGGGTGCCCGTGGTCTTGGCGCACGTCCGAACGCCGCCAGCCCGCAGACCTGCGGCAATCAGCCGTGTGACCGACGACTTGCCGCGCGTGCCGTTGACGTGCACGCGAATCGAGAAGGTTCGGAGGTTCCGCTCGTGCAGCAGGCGTTCGACGATGCCTAGGCCGAGGAGCACGGCGAGAATCAGCGCCAGAACGGCCAGGCTGAGCTCGTCCATCGTCCCCCCCGGGCAGAGCCCCGCTACTCGCCTTTCAAGTCGAACTGCTCGATGTGATATTCTTTGTGCGGCTGGAGGCGAATACGCCGCATGATCTTGGCCTCGGCGTCCTTGACCGTCTCCCGCTCCTCACCCTGCAGCAGATCGACCACGGCCGGGTGCGCGTTGACGACGATGGTGTACCCGGGCAGCTGATCGCGCTCGCGCCGCAGTTGACGCATGATTTCGTAGGCAATCGTGGTGCGCGATTGAATGTGGCCCGTGCCGTCACAGTAGAAGCACGGCTCGTGCATGGTGCGAGACAAGCTCTCGCGCGTGCGCTTGCGCGTCATCTCGATGAGGCCGAGATCGCTGATGCGATTGATCGTCGTCTTGGCCTTGTCCTTCGTCAGCGCCCCTTCGAGGGCCCGGTACACCTTCTCGCGGTTCTTCCGGTCCTCCATGTCGATGAGGTCGAGCACGACCAGGCCACCGACGTTGCGGAAGCGTAGCTGGTACGCGATCTCGGACGTCGCCTCTAGGTTGGTCTTGAGCGCCGTCTCCTCCAGACTGCCGCTCCCCTTGCCGACGAAGCGACCGGTGTTCACATCGATGGCGGTGAGCGCCTCGGCCTGATCGATGATCAGGTAGCCGCCGCTCGGCAACGGGACCTTGCGACTGAGCGCGCGGCGGATCTCGTCCTCGATGCCATAGGCGTCGAAGATCGGCTCGTCGCCGGCGTAGAGCTCCACGTCCTTGACCCGGTCGGGCAGGAAGGTCTCGATGAAGCGCAAAAGGCGCCGATACTGCTCTTTGTCGTCGATGACGATCTTGTCGATGTCGTCGGTGAAGAGATCGCGCACCGTCTTGAGCACCAGGTCGAGCTCGGAATAGAGGACCGTCGGCTGCTTCTTCGCCGTGCTCTCGACCCGCTTGCTGATGTCTGACCAGAGCCGCATCAGGTAGCCGAGGTCGGTCTTGAGCGCCTTCTTGGTCAGCCCAGAAGCCACCGTGCGCACGATGACGCCACCACTCTTCGGCTTCATCGCCTCGATCACCTTGCGCAGCCGCCCGCGCTCCTCCGGCGATCCGATGCGCTTGGAGATGCCCACGTGGTCGACGGTCGGCAAGAACACGCAGTAGCGACCCGGAAGCGACACGTGGCTCGTCACGCGAGCCCCCTTGGTGCCGATCGGCTCCTTGGAAATCTGGACGATCACGTGGTCGCCTTCCTTGACGACATCGGTGATCGGCACGTCCCGAGACACACGTCCCTGACGCCGGCCCTCCCGCGAGCGACCTTCGCGGCTTGCGCCTTCGCGCCGTCCGTCACGGCCGGCACCGGAGCGAGGGCGGCCGCCGTCCCCTCTTTTTCGGCCCGATTCCGCCTTGCCGCCGCCGCGCCGCTTCCTGCGGCGCCGACGACCGGCTTGGCCCCGATCCTCTTCCTCTTCCTCTTCACCCTTGGGGGCAGGGATGCGACGACGGACGGGAATGCGGGCGGGGGTCGGCTCCTCGGCTACCGCGGCCACCGGGGCGGAAGGAGCCTCGGCAGCGGCTTCCGCCTCGCTCGGGTCGTCTTCGTCCTCTTCATCGAAATCTTCGTCGTCCTCGTCGTCGAAATCGTCTTCGTCTTCGTCGAGGTCGTCTTCGCCCTCTTCGTCGACGTCGTCCTCGTCGTCGTCCTCATCATCGAGGTCGTCGTCGTCCTCGTCGTCCTCGCCCGGCTCAGCCGAGCCGGCTTCCCCGGATGCTTGACTCGCGCCGCCACGATTGGCCTGACCGTCCTCGTCCAGGTCGTCCTCGTCGTCGTCGTCGTCCTCATCATCGAAGTCGTCGTCCCCGTCGGAGTCGAGGTCGCGGGCTGGACCTTCCGCGGAGCCTGGCGCAGCTGCAGAATCGCTATCGGCGTCGTCTCCGGCTCCGCTACCCTCTTTCGACTGGCGCCCTTCCTTGCCACCGTCGGACTTGTCGAGCTCGCCGTAGTCCCCGGCCAGGTAGCCTTCGAAGTCGTCGGGACGGATTAGGTCCTCGACGTGCAGAAACGCGGCACGCTCCATGCCGACGTCGATGAAGGCGGCCTGCATACCCGGGAGGACCCGGGACACACGGCCGAGGACGATGTTGCCTACGGTGCCGCGATGAGCGGCACGTTCGATTTGGAGCTCGGCGATGACGCCGTCCTCGATGAGAGCCACGCGGGTCTCTCGGAGGTCACAATTGATGACGAGAGTATTGGGAGACATGAACGAAGTCTTTCCGTCGACTCGGCCAGGGGCCGAGGACCGGTGACTCCGGAAACCAATCCCGAAAAAAGTACGGCGGCCGAGCCCTGTAAGGAGGGGCGGCCAGGCGCGGAAAACGAGGAAAGGCTCCGGAGAGAGGTCATAAAAAGCACCGGAGGGCCAACCGCTGGTGCGATGGCAACCAGGGCGGATCGAGACGCTTCTGAGGAAAACGGCATCACGGGCCCTAGGCCGCGTCAACTGGCCGGCTCCCGCCGCCCGGGGCTCGGGGGAACGGCCCAGGGGCAGCCCACCCGGTCATTGCCTGTCCGGGCCGCTTTTGACCGAATCCCCCCCTCCCCCCAAGATGGCGACGTGACGTCCTTTTTGGTCTTCGACATCGAAACCGTGGTCGATCCGGACCTGCCGATCGCCGAAGGCACCGATGCGCAGAAAATCCCGGCCCCGCCTCACCACCAGGTCGTCGCGCTCGGCGCGCTCTTGCTCGCGGGCTCCGACTACGAGCCGAAGCGTCTCGGCATCATCGGACGTGACTCCACGGACGAACGCGCAATCTTGCTCGAGTTCACCGAGCTCGTCGAGAAACATGCACCCACGCTCGTCACGTTCAACGGTCGCGGCTTCGACCTGCCGGTGATCACGTCGCGCTGCTTGCATCACGGCCTGCCTTTCCGCGCCTACTACAAGCGCCGCAACATGCGCTACCGCTTCACCGACGAAGATCACTTCGACTTGATGGACTATCTGGCGGACTTCGGCGCAACCAGGCCGGCGCGCCTCGACGTCATGGCGAAGCTGATCGGCATGCCGGGCAAGGTGGGTGTCGACGGCAAGGACGTCGGGCCCCTCGTGCACAAAGGTCGCATCGACGAAGTGCGCGACTACTGCCTGTGCGACGTGGTGCAAACCGCAGCCTTGTTCCTGCGGGTCGAGCTCCTGCGCGGCACGATCGATCGAGCCAAATACGTAGCGGCTGCCCGCGCCCTTTTGCTGCACCTTTCCGGCCATCCGCGAGTCCATGCCGCGCTCTGGGAGCACATCGATTTCGAGCGCATGCTCCTCGGCGAGCCACTAGAGGAAATCCCGGAAATCCCCTCGACCGTGGTCGCACACTAGGGTTGGCTCGCTCGCTAGTGCTCGCTCACTAGTGCTCTACGGTTGTCGGTAGAAGCGCGGTACGCGGCGTGAAATGTTGGTGAGCGCCTCCCAGGCGATGGACCCCATCCACTGCGCGATCTCTTCGGCCCGGATGGTATCGGTACGATCTCCGTACTTCTGGCTGCCGAGCACGACGACGTCGTCCCCGATCTCGGCGCCGGGCACGTCGGTGACGTCGATGGTCGTCATGTCCATCGAAACCACGCCGACGATCGGTGCGCGCTGGCCACGGACGAGGACCGCACCGCGATTGGAGAGCGCTCGGTCCAGGCCATCCGCGTAGCCGATGGGGATGGTGGCGAGGTCGGTCGAACGTGCGGCACGGAAGGTGCCCCCGTAGCCAACGGCGTCGCCGGCCCGCAGGCGGCGACTCGCGACGATGCGACTGTGCACGGACATCACGGGCTTGAGCTGACCGGCAAGGCCAGGGTCCGTCAGCCAGGGCACGCCGCTCGGCAGGGGGTCGACCCCGAACAAGGCGATGCCCGGACGCACCAATGACAGGTGCGCCTCGCGACTGCGCAGGATAGCCGCGCTGCCGGCGGCGTGCGTGGGTGCGGCAGGCAGCCCACGCCGAGCGAGCTCGGCGATGCCGCGGCCGAAGGCGGCCAATGGTTCTGCCAGCGCGAGCGGATCCGGATCGTCGGCGCGGGCGAAATGGGTCATGACGCCGGTCAGCCCCAGGGCCGTTGCCCCGCGCAGCGCGTCGAGAAATGCTGGCCATTCGTCCGGTCGCACACCGAGTCGGCTCATGCCCGTGTCGAGCTTGACGTGCACGGAGGCTCGCGTGCCGCCGGCTGCTGCGGCTTTGCCCAGCGCCTCGACTTGGCCGCGGTCGACCAGGACCGGCGTGAGGTCGAAGTGCGAGAGCTCTCGGTACGCGTCCCCGTAGTAGCCGCCCATGACGAGAATGGGGCAGGTGAGGCCGGCTTCACGCAGCTCGACGCCTTCCTCCACGAGCGCCACGCAGATGCCGTTCATCCCCGCCCGCTCGAGCGTGCGGCCCACAGCCTTGGCTCCGTGCCCGTACGCATCGGCCTTCAAAACGCCCCAAATGGGTACGTCCGTCACTCGCCGCAAGACGTGCAGGTTGTGGCGCAAATGCGAGAGATTCACCTCGGCACGGGTAGGCCGCACGACGTCCGTCGGTAGCGCCCGCCGGGGCCGAAAGACGCGCGGGATGTCGCCATCCTCTGCGCTCCCATCGTCGTCTTCTAGGGCGTCGTCCGCCATGCTGCTCGTCCTTCGATAGACCTACGCTGGTGGGCTGGTCAAATGACTCCCGAGTGCGCAAGCTTCGAGCATGTTCACCGGACTCGTGGAGAGGATGGGGCGGCTCGTGTCGATCGAGCCACAAGGCGCCGGCACGCGCTTGTCGATCGAGCATGGCTACGGCCCGCTCGACCTAGGGGAGTCCATTTCGGTCAATGGTGCTTGTCTGACCGTCGTGGCCGCAGACGAAAGCCGGTTTTACGTGGACGTCTCGCCCGAGACGCTCGATAAGACCACGCTCGGGGCCTGGCAGGTCGGTCAAGCACTCAATCTGGAGCGGGCTCTGGCCTTCGGCGCTCGCTTGGGGGGCCACCTGGTCACCGGTCACGTGGACGGCACGGGTGAGATCGAGTCCCTGGCCCCGGAGGGGGAGATGACGCGCGTCGGTCTCGTCGTACCGCAGGCGCTCGCGCGCTACGTGGCGCGCAAGGGGTCCATTTGTGTCGACGGCGTCTCCCTGACGGTCAACGATGTCGCGGATCGGACGGCTCACACGCGGGTCGACCTTTTCATCATTCCGCACACGCTACGCGAGACGACGCTCGGGCTCGTGCGCGTAGGCAGTCGCGTCAACTTGGAGATCGACCTGATTGCGCGCTACACGGAGCGCCTCCTCGCTAGCGCCTCGCCGCTTCGCTAACTTGAAGTTGCACGAGGTCGGTTCAGGATCCAAAAAGAGGCCTTCGTCAGCATGTCACCCGCGCGTCTTCGCCCAGATAATCCGTCGCTCGATATCACGCCCGAGCACCTGAGAAACGTGCAGGCTGCTCTCGACGACATCCGCGCGGGCAAGATGGTGATCTTGGTCGACGACGAAGACCGAGAGAACGAAGGCGACCTCTGCCTGGCTGCCGATCGCATCAGCAAGGAGGCCATCAACTTCATGGCGCTCCACGGGCGGGGCCTCATTTGTCTGACCCTGACCGAAGAGCAGATCAAGCGCCTCGATCTGCCGATGATGTCTGCGCCTGGCCGCGGCGGCCCACCGCTCGGCACGGCCTTCACCGTCAGCATCGAAGCGCGACGTGGGGTGACGACCGGCATCAGCGCTCAGGATCGTGCCCAGACGATCGCCGTGGCCAGCCACCCCGACGCCCGTCCGGAAGACCTCGTCGTGCCGGGTCATGTCTTTCCCCTGCAAGCGAGAAAAGGCGGCGTCCTGGTGCGCGCGGGGCAAACTGAAGGGTCGGTCGACCTGGCGCGACTATCGGGCTTGAACCCTGCCGGCGTCATCTGCGAGATCATTCGTGAGGACGGCACCATGGCCCGCATGCCCGACCTCGAGCAGTTCGCTAGGACGCACGACCTGCGGATCCTGACCATCGCCGACCTCATCTCGTACCGCCTGCAAACGGAGCGCTTGGTGCGAGTCGTCGGTGAAGCAGAGATCCACATGGACCAAACGGGCACGCCCTGGCGCAGCCTCGTCTACACGTCGACCGTCGACGAACGACAGATCCTGGCGCTCGTGAAAGGTGATGTTTCCGGTGATGAGCCAGTGCTCTGTCGCATGCACGCCGGTTCGACCCTCGGTGACACCTTTTCGTCGACTCGTAGCGAAGGCCGAAAGAACCTCCTCTTGTCCATCGACGCCATCGAGGCCGAAGGGCGCGGCGTGATCGTCTACCTGCCGCCCCGGGGCGACCTGGTCCTCGAGCTCGGCGCTTGGCAACAGCGCAAGGCCGTGGCGGAGGAAGAGGCGCCCAATCGCCCGCACGGAGGAACCTTGCGCGAGTACGGTCTCGGCGCACAGGTGCTGCGTGATCTGGGCCTGCGCCGCGTGCGCCTGCTCACCAACAATCGGCGCAAGATTGCCGGTGTCGAGGGCTTCGGGCTAGAGGTGGAGAGCGCGGCGCTGGGAGCTGACGTCGTCGCCCCTCGAGTTACGAGCGCCTGAGTCCACTACCATGTCTCGACATTCCCCTCCGAGCCTACAAGGCACGCTAGTCGCAGCGCCGGACGCGCACTTCGCCATTTGCGCGGCTCGCTTCAACGATCAGATCGTCTCGCGCCTCCTGGCCGGCGCAATAGAAGGGCTGGCCAGCTTCGGTGTCGACGAGTCACACATCAGCGTGGTCCGCGTCCCAGGCGCTTGGGAATTGCCGCTCGCCTGCGCCGAGCTGGCCAAGACGGGCCGCTACGCCGCGGTGATCGCGCTCGGCGCCGTGATCCGCGGCGAGACGCCCCATTTCGACTACGTCGCGGGCCAAGCGGCCACCGGCTTGGCACGCGCCGCACTCGACAGCGGTGTTCCCGTCATCTTCGGCGTGCTGACGACCGATAGCGTCGAGCACGCTGAAGCGCGCGCGGGCGGGAAAGACGGCAACAAGGGTTTCGATGCCGCACAGGCTGCGGTGGAAATGGCCAACCTCACCACTGCCATCCGCGCCGCAGGCAGCCGCGGAGAGCGCACATGAACAAGTCCGGCGCGCGCAGCACGGCACGAGAGGCGGCCCTTCAGCTCCTTTACGCACTCGAGGCCTCGGGCGAACCCGAAGCGCACGTGCTCCGCAATTTCTGGCGTGAGACCCCGGGCGACCCGGAGGGGCGTCAGTACGCGGAGGATCTCTTTTCGGGCGCCCTCGCCCGCCAGGCCGAAATCGACGAACGGATTCGAGCGGCCAGCGACAACTGGCGGGTCGAACGCATGTCTCGGGTGGACCGCAACGTACTGCGCCTCGGCACCTACGAGCTCATGGCGCGCCCCGACGTGCCCAGAGCCGTCATCATCGACGAGGCCATCGAGCTGGCGAAGCGCTACGGCAGCGAGGGCAGCGGCAAGTTCGTCAACGGCGTTCTGGAACGAGTGGCGACGGAGCTCGGGCGGCCGGAGGCGGAAGGATCGGCGGAGGGCGAGAGCCCCTGAGCGATGGACATCAAGTTCGTCCCTGCCGACCTGCGTCGTTTGGATCCGTTCGTGGGCGAGCTACTCGTGGTGTTCGTGCCCGAAGATCTCAGACCGCCCCCTGGGATTACCCACGCCCTCGATTTCCGCCTGCGCGGAGCGCTCTCGCGGCTCCTGGAATCCGGCGAGTTCGCTGGCCGTCTGGGCGAGACTGCGGTGATCTCGCCGCGTCCCTACCTGGCGTTCGATCGGCTGCTGGTCCTGGGCTCGGGCACGTCCACCGCGATGAATCCACAGATCTACGCCGCACTGATCGACGCGGTCGTCCGGCGATTGGCGGAGGAAGGCGCAAGGCGCACCGTCATCGAGCTCCCGGGGCGCGCTCTGGACGCCATTGCGCCAGAGCTGGCTCTCGACATCCTGCTCGAGCGGGCAGGGGATGACCCGAATCTCGACACTTGGACCTTGGTCGAGAGCGGTGAGGTCAGTAAGCGCCTCTCCGTTCGCTTGCGCCGCGATCGGGGCGGCGGCTGGGGCACGCCTGCCTCCCGCTAGTCCGGCTTGTGCTCGCTCTTCTTTTCGCGTTGCTCCGGACGAGGCACCGCCGGATGCGGAACGGCGGGGTTTTCCGCGGCGAAGACTTCCATGGCCGATAGGACGGTGTTGCCGTTGGCGATCTTGTCGTATTCGAGGATGAGCCCGGCGTAGAAGTCCCGCGCCGTGAGACCAAGGCCCGTCGGTGCATCGACGCTTTCGGTCCGATCGGGCGGTCCGAACTCCTCGTGCACGATGTGCCGGTGCAGGCCCATGACGACGGCCGGCGCCAGGCCACCGTGGAACGTGCCGAACGTGCGATCCGGCACGCCGGGCACGGGTCGATCACGGCGGTAGACCTTGGCGCGCACGAGCACGCCCTTCTCCAGAGAAAAGTCGATGGCTTGCTCGATGTAGAGACAGCGTGTCTCCGTCTTCACGTCGCAAGGCGCCAGCATGTGGCGCTCGATGGTCTCCACCGTGGCCCCAAAGCGTATCGCGGTGATGCCCTTGCCTGGCACGACCATCTGGCGTGGACCCACCGGAGGCCGCGGGACCGGTGGGGTGAATTTCGGCGCGGCGCTGGCCGTCGGCGCGGTTGGCGTCGCGCTCGGTTTCTCGGGAGCCGGTGGCGTTCGCTTCTTGCAGCCGAGGGCCAGCACGGCCACAGCCAGCAAGGCGGCGGCGCTGAGACGCCGGCGCGTCCTGGACGCTCGAGGAGAAAAAGCTGATCCGGGGGCGCGCGCAGGGACGGGCATTTCGGGTGGTCGCGAAGGGTGTGTCATACTCGGGCGTGCTGCATGGATAGCCGCTCGCTCGACGGTCTACGGTTCCTCTACGTCACGGGCAAGGGAGGCGTCGGGAAAAGCACACTGGCTGCGGGCCTGGCCACGTACCTGGCGGCCCGGGGCAGGCGCGTGCTGCTCGTGTTCGAGCACGGCAGCCTCGGCCAGGAGCGCCTCTTGGGCAGGAGCATCGGGCTCTCTCCGCTGCGGCTCGGCCCGAATTTCCATGCCTGCGCCATCGAGCCGGAAAGCTCGATGCGCGAGTATGCAGAATCCGTTCTGAAGAGCGCCCGCCTCGCCGACGCGCTGTTCCATGCCAAGGCCGCACGCGGCTTCCTCCACGGGATCCCGGGTCTGTCGGCGTGGGCGTTCCTCGGCAAGGCCTGGTACTTCGCGGAGCCGAGCGCCGACGGCCCGGCGCTAGGCGCACCCGAGGTGGACACCGTCATCGTCGACGGACCCGCGACCGGCGACAGCACGGACATGCTCCGCGTGCCCCGGGTGATTCGCGAGGTCGCGCCCAAAGGACGCCTGCGCCGCGACGCAGATGCTTGTTACGACATGCTCCGCGATCCGACGCGAACCAGCGTCCTCGTCGTGACCACGCTCGACGACCTGCCGGTGACCGAGACCGTGGCACTCGTACGGGCCATTCGCGAGGATCTCGAAATTCCGCTCGGTCCGCTGTTCGTCAACCAAGTGCAGAAAGATCTCTTTTCACCGGAAGACCGCGCACGTCTTGCCGACAGGCAGAGCGAAGCCGGGAATAAGGACGCGATCGAGCGCGTCATCAGCCTGGCGAGCAGGCGGGCGCGCTCCGAGGTCCAGGCCAACCTTGGCCGCGCGCGCTTGCAAGAGCTCGAGCTACCCCTATGGGAAATCCCCCTCTTGGCGCCGGAACCGCAGGGACCAGCTGGTCTCGAAGCGCTCGCGGCAGCGCTCGCAATGGGGACCCCCGGCAGCTATCGTCCGTTGGATCCATGAGCGAGCGCCGCTTCGAACCGGGGACAGTCCTGGCCGACAAGTATCGGCTGGACGCGCTCCTCGGCGAAGGCGGGATGGGCACCGTGTACCGGGCCACCCATCTTTTGCTCAAGGCTCCGGTCGCCATCAAGGTGATCGATCGCGAGGTGTCCTCCGGCGACGTTGCGCTGGCCCGCTTCATGCGCGAAGCGCAGGCAGCCGCGTCCCTGCGCAGCCCGCACGTGGTCCAGGTGCTCGACTACGGCAGCGCGGAAGGGTCGCCGTTCATGGTGATGGAGCTCCTGGAAGGCGAGAACCTCGCCCAACGGCTGGATCGCGTCGGCCGTCTCACTCCCGGCGAAACGTATCGGGTGATGAGCCACGTCGCGCGCGCCGTGGCCAAGGCACACGAAGCCGGCATCGTGCATCGTGACCTCAAGCCCGACAATGTCTTTCTCGTTCACAACGAAGGCGACGAGCTCGCCAAGGTGCTCGACTTCGGCGTGGCCAAGGTCGAAGCGACTGCGCTGGGCGGTGGCAGTCACACGCGCACGGGCTCGCTGCTCGGGACTCCCTACTACATGAGCCCCGAGCAAGCGCAGGGCAACAAGGAGGTCGACCATCGCTCCGACCTCTGGGCGCTCGGCGTCATTGCTTTCGAATGTCTGACCGGTAGGCGGCCGTTCTTCAGCGACGGTCTAGGGGACATCGTGCTGCAAATCTGCGTGCGTGATATCCCGCGCCCAAGCAGCGTGGGTGAAGTACCCGCCGGCTTCGACGACTGGTTCCTGCGTGCCATGGGTCGGGAACCGGGCGAGCGATTTCAGTCGGCACGCGAGTTGTCGGAGCGCCTGCGTGAAGCGCTCGACATTCAACGCGACCCCACCGGTTCGGTGCCGGAGTCGCAGTGGTCCATGGCGGCATCGCTGCCTGGGGTGAGCGTTGTTGGCTCGGGCATGGCTGGCTCGGCGGTGGCTCCGCCGATGTCCGTGCCTCCGGTGAGCGACGGTAACGCCACGACGGAGCGCGACCAGGTCGCCAGCGCGCGCACCATGCAGTCATCCGACGGTCCGCCCGCGCCCGCCGAGGCTCCCGTGCCCGAGGCGCTCGGTACCCATGACGTCGTGGTCGGCGAGCGCGGGGCACGCTGGGAGGAGTCGGTGAAACCCGACCCAGTTGCGCCCAACTCTCCCGCTGCGAACTGGAAGGTCGTCCCCATCGGGCCCTCCGACCATCCCCCACCGGCGCCCGCCAAGATCTCGAGTCGGCCGCCCGCGGCCAGCAGCAGTCGGCGCTGGGGCGTACTGCTCGTGGCCGTCGCCGCACTGTCGCTCGGGGCGGGCCTGGTCCTTTTGGCCCAGGAGTACGGCTCCGACTTCCTGATCAAGACCTTGCGGGGCGAAACGCGCGGCTCTGGGCAAGGCTCGAAGCGCTCGAACAAGCGTGATCCCGATGGCTCGAAAACCGAGCAGGACAAGGCGAGCGACTCGAGCGCACCGACGGGCAAGACGAGCGACGGCAAGTCGCACGAAAGCTCGAAAAGCGGCGGCACGACTCGCGGCTCGAACAAGGACGTCGCTGCTCCTACGGAAAAGCACGGCGAGGACGCCGCCCTCGACGCGCTCGAGCAAAACTTGAAGGGGCAGAAGGACGAGGGAGAGTCGACGCCGACGGACCCGGCCGAGACTCCGCCGAAGAGCGATGAACCGCCGCCAAGCGACGGGCCTAGTCCAGAAGTTCCCGACAGCCTGGTACCCCCGCCGCCACCTCCAGCACCGACGGACGCCCCAACACCGACCGACGGCCAGCCCTGAGGCGCGCACTCAGGCGTCTTCGCGGATCCAATCGACCGTCAGCACGCACGCGCGCACGTCGTGATAGGGCGTCTTCCAGAACTCCCCCTTGTGGTCCCCGCGGCCGAGCGGCGGCAGGAGCGGGCGCCCCGAGGAATCGACACTCCAGTAGTAGCCCCCGAACTGCTCATCCCAGCTCCGCGCGGCCAGGAATTCGGCCACCATTTCCAAGCGCGTGACCAGCGTTTCATCCGCGCTCAGCCGAAAGCAGCGGTAGAGGCCCGGCAGCGCCTCCGCCTGCGCCCACCAGACCTTGTCTCGGCCAAGGGCCGAGCTCGGACTGGACACGCCTTCGGGAGTTCCATGGTCGAAAAAGCCACCTGCCGGGTCCCACCCGGTCCGCAGGGCGTGCCGAACCATCGCCTGCGCGGCGCCCCGCACACTCAGCGCGAGGTCCGAGGGAACTTGCCCGTGCGCTTGCAGGACATCGAGCGCGTCGAGCAGTAGCCACGCGGTCTCGACATCGTGTCCGTAGCTCACACGCTCCGGACCGACCGGACGCCAGGCCGCGTCGAAAAACAGCGGCAGGTAGCCACTCTGCTGCGGCAGTCGCGTCGCCAGCAAAGTGACGAGCTCGAGTATGCGCTCACGCACGAGGGTCGCGGACGGGAGCGCACGGCCGAGCGCGCTCAGCGCCTCGAGCGTGTGAATGTGGGTGTTCGTGCATTTCGCGGCCCCCGTCGGGGCCGACACGAACGTCAGCCAGGCGCCGTCGTTGCGCTGGTCGTAGCCGCCCTGCTCAGGGTCGTGCAGCCGAGCGTCGAGCGCCTCGAAATGGCGGAGGGCTCGCAGGGCCGGCTCCGCCACGCCAAAAACACGGCCGTAAGTGGCCAGGGCAAAGATGCCAAAGCCTTGCGCATAGAGCTCGATCGTCTGACTGCGCGCGCGACCGTCGCGGGCTCGGATGTGGAGGAAGGCGCCATCCCTCTCGAAGGCGTCCACGAGATGAGCGTGAAGGGCGTGCGCAAACTCCACGGCCCGTGCCTCCCCCGGACGTCGCTCCGCATAGAGGGAGTAGGCGTACAGGTGCCGGGCCTGCTGCACGAGAGACTGGTCACCCCGCACTTCGCCCGACGGGCCCTGCGGCGCATCGTCCTCGTCCAGCCGCGGCCGAAAGGTGCGGTCCAAAAAGCCGTGGGCCCCGCCCAGCGGATCGAGCCCGGCATCGAGCCAGAGCCGCATCGAGTGCCGCGCTAGCTCGTCGAGCCGCTCCGCGAGGGCGACCAGGCGCTGCCTCGTCCTTGCCGTCATCAATCCCGATCTTGCCCCGCTATCGTCACTCCCCAAAGCGCCCTATCTTGCGGCGCGCTCGTCATGAACGCCACGTCTTCAGCCGTCCTGACCAGGCATCCAGCCGGCCCCATCCTGCGTGGTTCCGATTTTCCCGCCGCGAGCCGCATCACGCGCGTCTTCAACTCCGGTGTCGTCAAGCGCCGTGGGCGCTACGTCATGGCCTGCCGCGTGGAGGACCGCGCCCTCCGGAACCGTATTTGGATTGCGGACAGCAGCGATGGCTATCACTTCATCCCGCGCCCCGCGCCGCTCGACGTCCCCGCAGCGGACCCGCTTTGGCAAGAGTACACCGCGGGCATGTACTACGACCCGCGCATCACGGAGATCGACGGCACGTACTACCTGGTGCACGCGGCTCATTCGAAACACGGCTGCCGGCTCAGCCTAATCCGTACGCTCGACTTCGAAGCGTTCGAATGGATGGGCTTCATCTCCGAGACGGACAACCGCAACGGTGTGCTCTTTCCCGAAAAAATCGGCGGGCTCTACGCTCGTTTCGACCGCCCCAACACCGGCGGAAACTTCGGCGATATTTGGATCTCTTACTCGCCCGACTTGCTCTTCTGGGGAAAGAGCGAATGCGTCCTGCGCAACGCGGACGTGCGCTGGGCGTGGACCAAGATCGGCCCGGGCGCCGTGCCCATCAAGACCAAGGAGGGTTGGCTCAACGTCTTTCACGGCGTCCGTACACAGTGCGCAGCGCATTACGTGTACTGCCTCGGCGTCGCACTCCACGATCTCGACAATCCCGCCCGGGTTCTAGCCACC
>Ga0164309_10000696_pt1 | contig 17843 bp, 14 predicted proteins | sample Whisoiple_247_MG_FD_109984 | JGI IMG/M metagenome (GOLD analysis project Ga0164309, IMG submission 109984) | Soil microbial communities amended with fresh organic matter from upstate New York, USA - Whitman soil sample_247_MG | ecosystem: Environmental > Terrestrial > Soil > Unclassified >...
ACCGGAGATGGTGGCCCACGTCGAGGACTGGGTCGACTCGACGGGGCGCGAGACGCGTGCCAACGTGCTCGGCCAGAAGCTCGTCCAGCTGACGATGCCGGGCGTGCCTGACGTCTACCAGGGCACCGACCTCGTCGACCTGTCGCTCGTCGACCCCGACAACCGGCGGCCCGTCGACTACGACGACCGTCGCGACCGGCTCGCCCGCCTCGACGCCGGCGGTGCCCCGGCGGACCTCGACGACGAGAAGCTGCTCGTCACCGCGGCCGCCCTGCGCACGCGCCGCGAGTGGCCCGAGTGCTTCACGGGTGAGGACGCAACGTATGTCCCGGTCGCGACCGGCTCCGAGCACGCCGTCGCCTTCGGTCGGGGCACGGGCGACGACGTGGAGGTCGTGACCGTGGTGACGCGGTTCGCCGGCCGGCTCGCCGACGCCGGCGGCTTCGGGGACGCCACCCTCGCCCTGCCCGAGAGGCGCTGGTCCGACGTCGTGTCCGCGCGCACCTTCGACGGTGGGCGCACGCGCCTCGCCGACCTCGTCGGTGACGACGGCTTGCCCGTCGCGCTGCTCGTGCGGGTACGGGACGAGTCATGACCCCCGAGAGCCTCAGCGTCTGGGCGCCATCTGCGTCACGGGTCGACGTCGTCGTCGCCCGGGTCGACGGGTCCGGCGCCGAGCCGACCTCGGCGGCGCAGCGGCACGCCATGACCGCCGGCGACGGCGGCTGGTGGACGTGGCCGCGCCCGGACGACGTCACCCTGGACTACTCCTTCAGCATCGACGGAGGCGACCCGAGACCCGACCCGCGGAGTGCCTGGCTGCCGCACGGCGTCCACGCGGCGAGCCGCACCTTCGACGCGGCGGCTCACACCTGGGGTGACGGTGAGTGGCGCGGCACCCGTGACGGCCGTGGCGTCCTCGGAGGGGTCGTCTACGAGCTGCACATCGGGACGTTCACGCCGGAGGGCACCTTCGACGCGGCGATCGCCCACCTGGAGCACCTCGTCGAGCTCGGAGTCGACGTCGTCGAGGTCATGCCCGTCGCCGCCTTCGGCGGCACCCACGGCTGGGGCTACGACGGGGTCGCGCCGTATGCCGTCCAGCAGGCGTACGGCGGCCCGGCCGCCTTCCAGCGTTTCGTCGACGCGTGCCACGTCCGGGGCCTCGGCGTGTGCCTCGACGTCGTCTACAACCACCTCGGTCCCACCGGCAACTACCTCGCCGAGTTCGGGCCCTACTTCACCGACGCCCACACGACGCCGTGGGGGCCCGCCGTCAACCTCGACGCGGACGGCAGCCACGAGGTGCGGCGCTGGGTCGTCGACAACGCCCTCCGGTGGTTCCGCGACTTCCACGTCGACGCGCTTCGGCTCGATGCCGTGCACGAGCTGCGCGACACGTCCGAGCCACACATCCTCGCCCAGCTCTCCGGCGAGACCGCTTCTCTCGCAGAGGAGCTCGGCCGGCCACTCGACCTCATCGCCGAGAGTGACCTCAACGACGCCGTCATGGTGACGCCCACCGCCGAGGGTGGCCGCGGCATGACGGCCCAGTGGGACGACGACATCCACCACGCCCTCCACGTCGCCCTGACCGGCGAGACACAGGGCTACTACGCCGACTTCGCCGGCGGCAACGAGGCGTGGCCGGAGGGCGGCGCCATCTCGGTGCTGGCCAAGACACTCACCGACGCCTTCCTGCACGACGGTCGGGTCTCCACCTTCCGGGGCGAGCTCTGGGGCGCGCGGGTCGACCCCGGGACGCGCTCGGGGCACGAGTTCCTCGCCTACCTGCAGACCCATGACCAGGTCGGCAACCGCGCGATGGGTGACCGCATCAGCGACCAGGTCTCGCCCGGGCAGCAGGCGATCGGCGCCGCCCTCTACCTGCTCTCCCCGTTCACGGCCATGGTCTTCATGGGCGAGGAGTGGCGTGCGAGCACGCCGTTCGCGTTCTTCACCTCTTTCGAGGAGGAATGGCTGGCCGACGCGGTGCGCTCCGGCCGACGTGCCGAGTTCGCCGCCCACGGGTGGGACGAGGCCGACGTCCCCGACCCCCAGGACCCCGCGACCCGGGCGCACAGCGTGCTCGACTGGAGCGAGCCGAATGCGCCGGGCCACAACGAGATGCTCCACTTCTACCGTGAGCTCATCAAGGTCCGGCGCACGCAGCCGGACGTCGCCTCGGGTGACCTGCGTGCCACGACGGTGACCTTCGACGAGACTGCCCGCTGGATGATCCTGTCGCGCGGGTCGGTGCACGTGGTGGCCAACCTCGCGGGCCGCGCCGGCGTCGTCCCGTTCGCGGGCGAGGTCGAGCACGTGCTCGCCTCGTGGGGGCGGTCGCCGATCGTCGACTCGCACGGTGTCAGCCTCGACGGCCACGACGTCGCCGTCCTGCGCACGACCGCCTGACCTCAGACGCCACGCGAGTGGCCGCCACGTCTCCCGGGTCCCACCGCCAGCAGCTCGAGTGGCCGCCACGACACTCTGGTCCCACCCTCGGTGGTAGGCGTGGGGTGAAGAGGCCACTCGAGTGAGACCGAGCGTCTACGCGAGGGAGCGAGCGGGGCCCGCTGCCCGTCGAACTGGCGGAGCCCACCCCGGTGCGTCACGACTTGACGCGGACCATGCCCTCCTGGGCCGTCGTGGCGACGAGGGTGCCGTCCTGGCTGAAGATCTCACCGATCGAGAGGCCGCGACCGCTGACGGCCGACGGAGACTGCTGGGCGTAGAGCAGCCACTCGTCGACGCGCACCTCGCGGTGGAACCACATCGAGTGGTCGAGGCTCGCGACCCGCAGGCGACGGTCGGTCCAGACCAGACCGTGCCGGCGCAACACGGGCTCGAGGAGCGAGTAGTCGCTCGAGTAGGCCAGGACCGCGGCGTGCAGCAGGGGGTCGTCGGGCAGGCGGTCGATGGCGCGCATCCACACGTGGTTCGTCGCGACCTGCTCGGGCCCGGCGTCGAGGAACATGTTGCTCTCGACAGGCCGCAGCTCGATCGGTCGGGACTCGGCGAGGTGCCGGGCGCCGGGGTGGTCGACGCCGCGGAAGGCGTCGGCCAGCGACGTGAGCCCGTCGGGGCCCGCGACCTGCGGCATCCCGTTCTGGTGGTCGAGACCCCCGGCGCGTTCCTGGAAGGAGCACACCATCGACATGATCGGCGCGCCCTTCTGGACTGCATGGACCCGGCGGGTCGAGAACGAGTTGCCGTCGCGCATCTCCTCGACGGCGAAGCGGATCGGCAGCGTGTCGTCGCCCGGCCGCATGAAGTAGCCGTGCAGCGAGTGGATCGGCCGCGCGCCGTCGCCGTCGTTGAGGTCACGCACGGTGATGCCGGCGGCCATGACGCACTGGGCGAGGACCTGACCACCGAAGACGCGCCCGTGGGGCATCTTCTGGCTGCGCCCCTCGAAGACCCGGGCGGATGATGCGCCGATCGACTCCGCGGCGTCACGTCCTTGGACGTCGGTGACGGCGATCTGCGCGGTGCCGACGTCACGGAGGGTCAGCACCTCGATGAGGTCCTCGAGTGGGGGCAGCGGGCGCGGTTCGGCGGGGGCGTCGGCACTCACAGGTCGACCCTAGTGGCCCCGGACGAGTGCTCGCTGCTGCCCGCGACGCGCGTCACCCTTCCATCGCCAGGGCCATCGGCAGGACGGCCGGCGCACCGGCCTCGCGCAGCAGCCCGGCACAGACCGTGAGCGTCCACCGTGAGTCGCTGACGTCGTCGAGCAGCAGCACGGGACCCGGGATGCCGTTGAGCGAGGCCGCGAGCTCGGGGCCGACGGCGAGCCGACCCCACACGTTGGCGAGCCGGAAGGCGCTGTTGCCGCCGGGCTCGCCGACGGGGCCGCCCTCGACGAGGTCGAGCGCACCGAGGTAGGGGAGCCGTCCCAGCTGTCCGAGGCCGGCGGCCAGCGACTCGACGAGCAGCGGGCGCCGACGCGACGGCACGGAGACGATGGCCGCGGGCCGTTCCTGCCACCCCCACCCGGCGAGCACGTCGACACAGGCGCGGACGACCTCGGCGGGGATCTCACGGTCCTCGCCGCGGAGCAGCTCACGGAGCCGCTGACCCCACCCGAGGTCGCTGAGGCGGGCGACGGCACGGCCCTCCTGCATCGAGACCGATGGCGCGATCCTGCCCTTGAGCGGGACGCCCAGACGGTCCATGCCCGACGGCCACTGCGCACGGGACTCGAGGACGACGCCGGGGCGCTCGAGGCGCGAGCGGGCGGTGTTGACGGCGGCCTCGGGGATCGTCGTGTCGAACCAGGGATCGGTGCACCGGTCGCACCGGCCACAGGGCTCGGCGGAGTCGTCGTCGAGGGTCTGCTGGAGGAAGGCCATGCGGCAGCGGTCGGTGCGTTCGTAGTCGACCATGAGCTGCTGCTCGCGCTCGCGCGCCTCGGTGACGCGTCCGTAGCGCTCGGCGTCGTAGGTCCACGGCTCACCGGTGGCGGTCCATCCGCCGGGCACGCGGTGCACGGCGCCGTCGACGTCGAGGACCTTGAGGAGCAGCTCGAGGCGCGTGCGGCGCACGTCGACGATGGACTCGAGGGCGACCGTCGACAGGGCCCGGGGGGACTCGGACAGGGCGCGCACGACGGCATCGGCCTGGTCCTGCTTGGGCATGGACGCGGACGCGAAGTAGCGCCAGATGTCCTTGTCCTCGGGCCCCGGCATGAGGAGGACGTCGGCCCGCTCCGTGGCGCGGCCGGCTCGCCCGACCTGCTGGTAGTACGCGACGGGTGACGACGGCGCCCCGAGGTGCAGGACGAAGCCCAGGTCGGGCTTGTCGAAGCCCATGCCGAGCGCCGAGGTCGCGACGAGGGCCTTGACCTCGTTGTCGCGCAGGGCCTCCTCGAGGCGGATCCGCTCTGAGGGCTCGGTGCGGCCGGTGTAGGCAGCGACCTTGTGGCCGGCCTCGCGCAGCGCGACCGCGACGTCCTCGGCAGCGGCCACGGTCAGGGCGTAGACGATGCCCGACCCCTGCAGCTCACCGAGGTGCGCGATGAGCCAGGCGAGACGCTGCTCTGGTGCGGCGAGCGGCAGCACCCCGAGTCGCAGCGACGCCCGGGCAAGGGGGCCGCGCAGGGTCAGGACGTCACGGCCACCAGCGCCGAGCTGCTCGACGACGTCGGTCACCACGCGCGCGTTGGCCGTGGCCGTCGTCGCGAGGACCGGAGTGCGCTCAGGCAGGGTCATGAGCAGGTCGCGGATGCGGCGGTAGTCGGGGCGGAAGTCGTGACCCCAGTCGCTGATGCAGTGGGCCTCGTCGACGACGAGGAGCCCGCACGACTCGGCGAGGGCGGGCAGCTGCTCGTCGCGGAACCGGGGGTTGTTGAGGCGCTCGGGGCTGACGAGCAGGACGTCGACCTCGCCGCGGGCGAGGGCACCGGACACGGCGCCCCACTCGTCGGCGTTCGTCGAGTTGAGGGTGACGGCCTTGATGCCGGCGCGCTCGGCGGCAGCGATCTGGTCGCGCATGAGAGCGAGGAGGGGGCTGACGATGACGGTCGGCCCGGCACCCTCGGCACGGCGCAGCGCGGTGGACACGAAGTAGACGGCGGACTTGCCCCACCCGGTCCGCTGCACGACGAGCACACGCCGACGACCGGCGACGAGCTCGTTGACGGCCTCGAGCTGCCCGTCGCGGAAGTCGACGTCGTCGCGCCCGACGAGGCGCCGCAGCGCGGTCGTGGCCCGCTCGCGCAGGGCGGGGTCGACGTCGGCAACGGGGGGAGCGGCGGGGGGTGACGGCATGGCACCCAACCTACGGGTCCCCACCGACCGGGCCGACCGGCATACCCGGGCTGTGGAGGGGCCCGCGTCCCACCAACGGGATGTGGACGAGCGGCGAGACGGGCGGCTGGAAGGATGGGGGCATGACGGAGACCGAACCGCAGGCCACGCCGTATGCCGCCCACGTGTCGCTGCGCTGGTCCGACATGGACGCCTACGCGCACATCAACAACGTGCAGTTCCTGCGACTGCTCGAGGATGCGCGCGTCATCGCGTTCCGCGACTGGTTCGAGGGCGGGGGAGCGGGCGACAAGACCCTGCTCGACGAGGGCGTGCTCGTGTCGCGCCACGAGATCGAGTACCGCCGTCCCCTCGGCTTCCGGCACGCCCCGGTCGAGATCCAGATGTGGGTCTCGCGAGTGGGTGGCGCGGGTTTCGACGTCGCCTACATCGTCACCGACCCCGACGGTGTCGGCGAGGGCGAGCGGCCGGTCTACGCCGTCGCCGAGACCGAGCTCGCGCTCTACGACTTCGCGAGCGAGGCGCCGCGGCGCATGCGCCCCGACGAGCGCGCGTCGGTGCAGGCCCACGTCGGCGGTCCCGCGCCCTTCCGGAAGCGACGCCGGTGACCGGCACGCCGCAGATCGACTTCGGCGACCCGCGGGGTCTCGCCGATCTCGGCACCTACCTTGCGCGCGCGAGCCGCGCCAACCCCGACGGCGCCGTGCGCCTCCAGGTGCTCGGCACTCTCCTCGTCACCACGGTGGCGGTCATCGAGGGCACCGGGCTCATGGGTGACGGCACGGTGCTCGGCATGCGCGTCGTGACGATCGCGCCGTCCGACGCCGTCGACACCACCGTGTCCTTCGCGTCGGTCGCCGACCGCCTCGCCCGCGACGGCGCGAGCGCCGTGCTGAGCGTCCCGCCGACGACCGTCCGCGCTCCGTGGAGCGGGCTCACGCCCCCGCGGGACGGCTGGGAGCCGGTTGGCCAGCTCGACGGTGGGACCATCGACTCCATTGCGCGCCAAGGCATCTCGCAGGTCGCCGAGGGCACCCCCGAGAACGCCGGGGGTCACGCGGTCGACGCGTTCCGACGGCGGACCTGGGGCGCGATGAGCGACACCGTGCCGCCCATCGCGGCGGGACTCGCCTTCGGTGCGCACGTGCTCGGCTTCACGGCTCCGGGCGAGCCGGCGTCGATCGCGGCCCACGGCCGGTGGACGCGCCTCAGCACGTCGCGGGGTCACGTCCTCGTCCGCTGACCCGATGGCGTATGCCGTCCGCCGCGGTCGGGGGTGCGGCGGGGTCGCGACGTGGCGCGGGGAAGTGGCTCAGGCGTGCCCGGTCCACGCGCCGCGCTCAAGGAGGACGTCCTTGAGCACGTCGATGCGGTCGCTGACCAGCCCGTCGACGCCGAGGTCGAGCAGCCGCCGCATCTCGTCGGCGTCGTCGATGGTCCAGACGTGGACCTGCTTGCCGAAGCGGTGCGCGGTGTCGACGAGGCGACGGGTGACGACCGGCACCGACCGTCCGCGCAGCGGGATCGACGGAGGCACCTGGAAGACGTCCGCCGGCGTGCGGAAGACCGAGGTCAGCACGCCGGGTCCGAAGCGGGCCAGCGCCGTGCCGACCTGGGCCGCCGCCGTCGCGACGGTGCCGCGGGACAGGCGGCGGAAGTGCGAGATGTTGCGCTGGGAGAACGAGCCGACGCAGACCTGGTCGTGCAGCCCGCGCTCCTCGATGATGCGCCAGAGCGGCTCGGCCGTGCCCGGCGCCTTGAGGTCGATGTTGAGGTTGACGTCGGGCCACGTGTCGAGCACGTCGGTGAGCAACGGCACGTGGCCGCCGTCGCCGACCTCGGCGTGCGAGACCTCGGACCAGGGCAGGTCGCGGATGCGCCCGCGAGCGTTGCTGACCCGGTCGAGCCTCGTGTCGTGGAACGCGACGAGCTCGCCGTCGCGGGTGACGTGGACGTCGGTCTCGAGGTGGGTGTATCCGAGATCGACGGCGTTGCCGAAGGCCGTCATCGTGTTCTCGAGCCCGACGTTCGGCGCGTAGAGCGAGCCGCCTCGGTGGGCCAGCGCCACGGGCGTGTGTGCGAGGTAGGCCCGTGTCGTCACCATGCCGCCGACATTATCGGTACCGCAACGTCCTTCCGGATCCGTCCGGCGCGGTGTTCACACGACTCCAGCCTCGCTCCAGCGGATGGGGGCGCGCCAAACCCGTCGTGGCCCCCGCGACAACGTGAGTCGACTCCCCGCTGTGTCGCACCGAGTCGTCCGCTCACCCGATCGTGCCCGTGCCGTCGCCGCTCAGGGGATCGGTGCGGGGCCGGTCTGTTGCGCCCGTGGCGGCACGCGCCCGGCGAGGCTCGTCGAGGACCTGGAGGAACCGGTTCGCGGTCGCACTCCACGTCAGGCCTGCAGCGCGCTCCGAACACGCCCTCCGCACGTCGCGGAGCCGTTCGAGGTCGCTCAGGCTGCGGATCGCTGCGGCGACCTCCTCCGGTGAGTCAGGTGCGACCATCACCCCGGCCGATCCGACGACTTCGGGCAGCCCGCCCTTCGAGGTCGCGACGACCGCGCATCCCGATGCCATTGCCTCCAGGGCTGCGAGGCCGAACGGCTCCTCCACGCGCGACAGCGCGCAGGCGATGTCGTACGTCCGCAGCTCCACGGCGAGCTGGTCGTGGGGCATCCATCCGAGCATCCGTCCCCCTGCGAGGGCCACCGCGTCGGCGACCCGAGACGCGTACGCGTCGGCGACGGCCTGATCGAACCCGAAGGTGCGCAGCTCGCCGATGACGGTCAACTCGACGTCATGGCCTTCCTGCCGCAGCATCGCCACGCCGAGTGCGGCCGCATCCTGGCCCTTGTTCGGGTCGATCCGTCCGTGGCAGACGACGCGCAGCGGGCGACCAGCCGGCGGCTCGCTCGGCGGGTGGAACAGGCGCGTGTCGACGCCGTTGTGGACCACCAGTGGCGAAACGCGGCTGTCCGAGCCGGTTGCCGTCGCCCGCGCCACTGCCTCGCTGACGGCGAGGACCAGCACCTCGTCGGGAACGTTGCGCAGCGCTTCAGTGGCTTGCCTGTCCGGGAAGTTGTGCAGCCACAGCACGACTCGCGCCTTCCGATCGCGACGAGCCAGCCGAGTTGCCGTGACGGGGTCGTTCGCGATGACGACATCACCGTGCGGGGCTCGGTCGAGTCCCCGTCGGACCGCTGACCAGTAGGCGGCGTAGTCCCATCGGGGGAGGCCGCGCACGCGTGCCGTCAGGCTGGCGAGCTTGCGGGCCACGACGGGCCGTGGATGTGCCGGCCCGAAGCCCAGTCGCGTCACGGACACGTCGGGATACACGTCCTCGCCGTCGTCGGGTGCGAGCACGACGCACTCGTGTCCCATGCGGCCGAGCTCCGTGACGAGCTGCCGGGTCACCGTCGCGACGGCTCCCGACCAGCCGGGCGTGAAGTACTCGTCGACGGGCAACACGAACGTGAAGCGCATGCGTTCAGGGCCGCATGGCGGCGCGGTCGCGTCGGATACCGGTCATGGCTGCCGGGAAGCCCGCCGCGACCCCGGCGGCAACCGCAGCGGCACGCGTGACGCCGCCGACCATGGTCCGAGCCGTCGCAGTGGCCCCGACACGCGGAGCGGAGCTCAGCGCGCGGACCGAGCGTCGTAGCTCATCCAGGACTTCACGTGATGCGAGTCCGAGATACCTCCCCACGATCGGCGAACCCATCCCGTACACCCTGCCTAGCAGGACCACGGTGTTCCGGTTCGCGAAGTACACGTAACGTCGGTCGAACCGCTTCCCCTTGGCGTACTCGCCGGGCAGGTGGTCGACGATCGCGTCGGGGGTGTAGACGAGGCGTCCGCCTTGCTGGCGTACCCGCAGGGCAAGGTCGCTCTCCTCTCGCAGGCACGTCCCCGGGTAGCCCCCATGGATGCCGCCCACGGCTTCGATGGCCCGCCGGCGGAACGACATGTTCGCCCCCAGCAAATGGTCGACGTCGACGTCGCGGCCCGGGTCCGAGGCGAAGAAGCCGGTCAGTCGTCCGTCGGGCAGCAGCAAACCGATGGAGCCGATGCCCTCCTCGCGCTCACCGGGGTAGCCGTTGAGCGCGCTCCCGCCCACGCCGTCAACCGTGGCGTCGTCGTACCTCCGCACGAGCTCGACGAGCCAGTCCGTGCGCGCGTTGGCGTCGTCGTCCAGGAAGGCGATCACATCCTCCGAGCACAGCGAGACTCCGATGGCTCGCGACTCCGCAGTATGACCGCGACCCAAGGGGTTGCGGGCGTAGACCACGTCGGGGAAGGCCCTCAAGGCATCTCTGGTCCGGTTGTCCGACGACGAGTCGACCACGACGATCCGTTCCGGACGCTGGCTTTGCTGCTCGAGGTGGCGGAGGCAGTCGACCACCCGTCCAGGTCGGTTGTACGTCGGTATGACGACCGCGATGGTGAGCATGTCAGATCTCTCCAGACTGTCGGAAGCGTGTCGGACCCTCGAAGCTCGCCGCGAGGTCGTCGTCGGGCACGGGCCGGCCGACCCTGCCCACCCCGCGGAACGCGTACCGCCGGGGCTGGTCACGCAGGAGGCGCAGCTCGCGATGGAAGGCGCTCGATCGTCGCCGGTCGAGCAGAACTTCGTCGTACGGGTCGCGGCCCGCGACAGCGCATCGAGCGGCGTACCTGAGTCGGTGGCTCAGCTCCCGCACCCGCGGCATCGCCAGTCGAACATGGAGCCAGTGATGGAAGTAGTAGGCGTCGCACCGCCCGTAGCCTTCGGCGATGCCACGCAGTCGCCGAGGGTCGAGGCGAGACTCGTCGAAGCGGTGCTCGACCAGCGCGTCGCGCACTCCGCGAACGCGGTAACCGGCTTCGAGCGCCTGCACGTACAGCAGGACGTCCTCCGCCCCCGGCCAGCGGGCAGTTCCCAGCAGATCATCGAACCCGATCCGCCTCGCCACCTCGGACGTGATGCCCATGCTCGCGCCCGCAAGTCCGGGGTTGCTGAGAGGCGGGGTCGGATTGTGGGCGAAGTACCGCGCCGCCAGCGTCGGTGTCATCCACGGACGCCACAGTCCTTCCGACATGGCTATGCCGCCACTGACGACATCCGCGTCACCGTCGAGCATCGCGCGAGCCATGGTGAGCACCCACGGCCCCGGCACAATGACGTCATCGTCGGTGAAGAGAATCACCTGCGCACGCGCGACGGCGCAGCCGTGCTCGCGGGCACGGCCGATGCCGGCCTGGGCCTCCACCGTTCGGCGGACGCGGGGATCCTCGGCCGCGGCGGCTGCGACGACGCTCGCTGTGGCGTCAGTGGATCCGTTGTCGACGATGACCAGTTCGCTGGAGATCCCGGAGGCCTGAGCCACGTCCATTGATCGCAGTACCGCTTCGATCGACGTAGCGAGACGAGCCGCTCGGTTGCGAGTGCAGATGAGCACCGACACGTCAGGAGCACTGGCGTCGGGATTCATCGTGAGTTCCCTTCGAGCAGTGCGTCGAGGCGCTGCCAGGTCGCCTGCCACGTCAGCTCCTGCGCGCGCACCAGTGCCTCGACTCCGCGGCGGCGGCGTAAAACTGGATCGCGGAGCAGACGCTCGAGGTCACCCGCGAGTGCGCGCGGGTCCTCCCGGCTGAAGAGAGCGCCCGATCCCGCCAGGATCTCCGGCGATCCGCCCGTTGCGCTGGCGACCACGGGCTGACCGCTTGCCATCCCCTCCAGGAGAGCGAGTGCGCAGGGCTCGTCCCAACGCGACGGGAGCACGTGGATGTCGGATGCTGCGAGCGCGGCCGGGAGCTCCGCGTGGGTGACGTGACCAAGCGTGTTGACCGTGACGCCACGGGCCCTCAGCGACGTGATACGCGCTTCGATGCTGTCGAGGTAGGAGTTCCTGTGCCTCTCTCCCCAGTTGGTGTCTCCCGTCACCTGAAGCGAGAAGGCGATTCCGCGATCAGAGATCACCGTCGCAGCATCCAAGAGGACATCCACGCCCTTCTCCACGGCGATCCGGCCGACGAATCCGATGACGGGAACCCGTTCTGGCCGCTCAGCGCCCGCGAAGCGCGCTACATCGACCCCGTTGAGGTTGACCTGGACGCGACCGGGCGTCAACCGGTACACCTGCTCAACAGCCCGCGCCAGGTAGGCGCTGACCGCCATCGAGACGATGCCGGAGTCTGCCGCATACATCCGACGAAAACGGTCCGACGAGACCTCCAAGTTGTGAAACCAATGGACGACGCGCACCGTCGGGAACCGGCGTCGAAGGTACACGGCCAGTTCCGGGTCGTTGCTCAGGACGACGCTGTCGAGCGCCTCGCCCCGGAGCACCCTCGCGACCTCCTTCGCGTAGGACCGTTGATCCGGCCGCGCCCAACCGGTCAGTCGACGTCCAGCACGGTCAACGTTGCCGACCAACCCGCTGCGGGGTGACGGAATCGCCGGCAGGACCACCGTGCTGCCCCACGGAACGGTCTGCGACACGGACGAGTGGGCTCGGGTGATGATCGTCGGTCGGACCCCATCAAGCAGAGCTCGCTCGCTGACGGACCGTATGCACGTCGCGATCGCCCCGCTGTGCGTCGGAGTGAAGGTTTCGCGGCTGTTGTTCACGAAGACCAGTCGGCTACTCATGCTCGCCTCTCCAGTACCGTCGGTCCGGCGACAGCCGTGTGATCCTGTGCCACTCGTGATCCGCTCGCAGCCAGCCGAGCGCGACGGCCAGCAGGGGACTGCGCGTGCGCCATCGCCAGCTGCGGAGCATCTTCGTGTACGTGTCGCTGTGGCCCGACCAGGCGGCCTTGCGAGTCATGTAGTCGTCGTCCCTCACCCAGCTGTAGTGAAGGATGGCCTGGTCCGGACGCACCACCCGGTGCACGATTGCATTCCGCGCATGCGCAGGATCGGTGTTGACCGCCGACATGTCGACCCGCAGGATCGGCAGCGTGCCTTGGCGGCAGTGGACGAGTGTGGCGCCGGGGCGGACGACAACCGGCCCGGGGTAGCCGGCACGTCGTCGCCACAACGGGCGGGTGGCCTCCAACATCCATCCGGAGCGGGCCCGGGCGTACAGGTAGCGGGCCGGGTACTCCACCGCTCCGCACGCGCGGGACTCTGCCTCGTCGATCGCAGCCAAGAGAGCAGTGGGGTCGAGCAGCACCTCGTCGGTGTCGAGCTGAAGCACCCAGTCCGCGCCATCGGATGCCTGGTCGAGAGCGACCTGCCGTTGCGCGGTGTCGTTCTCAAGCGCGGTTCGGTCGGAGTGCGAGAAGCGTCCCGGCCGGAAGTCGAGCTTGCCGAGGGGATCGACGGAGCGCAGCCGGTCGAGGCATTCGGCGACGGGCAGCGGGGTGCCGGTCCAGGAGAGGGAGTCCTCATCGTAGGAGACCACGATGCGATCCACGATGTCGTAGTAGCTCGAGACGCTCTCCTCGAGCCACCAGGGATCTGCTGCGAGGACATACGCGTGGAGGCGCCGTCGACCGTCGGCTGCACTCACGCTCGAGCCACGCCAGACCGAGCCGTTGCTCGCACGCATGTCACTGCGAGCCCAGCCGCTTCCGCCACGGAACCTCGACTCGGAGGAAGCGCCACTCCTCGCATCCCGCGCCGAAGACTGCTTCGATCGTGGTCGCGCAGGTCCATCCCGCCCCCCGGAAGTCGTCTCGAACCGCTGGCCGCGCGCTGCGGCAGGCCCATGCTAGGTCAAGGACACTCGCCCCGCGTGCGTTCAGTGAACCGTCGTGGGTAGCGTGGCGAGAGCGGGTCACGAACGGGTCACCAGGTGGTGGCGTGGACCCATTCGGGCCGTTCAGCGCGCCAGCGGGTGCACCGATGGGCTCCCGACCCGGAGTGCCCCGCGATCCACCGGCCCGTCAGCGGTCGGTGTCTTCGAGGATGCCGTCCCGCTTGTTCTTCAGCGGACTCCACTCGGAGACCTCGCCGTCGTCGTCGCGGTGGATGACCCCGACCGGGGTGCGGTTCGTCGCCAGGTCCAGACCCAGCCCGTCCGGGTCGACACCGCGCCCGCTCAACAGCAGGCCGCCATCGTCCATCATCCAGATGTTCGCAGCGGTGCGGTCGACCAGAAAGTCGAAGACCACCCATCCACGTCGTTCCGTGAAGTCATGGACGCTGATGTCCGTACCGGCATCAGGTGACGCGTCCCAGATCTCGATCGAGCTCTCGTCCTCCCACACCACGGCATCAGGTGGGGGCGTTCCACCCGCTTGGGCGCCCGGCATCGCCTGCAGGAGAGGTACGACCTCGTCGACAGCTAGGTCGATGTTGATCATCCATCCGGACACTTCACGGTCTCCTCTCGACGATGCGCTCGTCCTTGGTGATGACACGGATGGCGGTGATGCCATCGTAACGACGCAGTGTGTAGTCGACCTGGCGCAGGACTTCCTCGAGCGACAACTCTGACTCCGCCATGTCCAGGACCATCCGTGGGGATTGCCTGCGCCCCTGTCTGAGCAGGCCGACCACGGTGCTCTTGCCCTTCCCCTGCACCCCTTTGAACTCCCAGCGCTCACCGTTGATGAGAGCATCGGCAGACTTGCCCTGCCCGGTCGCCGGTAGGAACGTGACGTCGTATCCGTGGGCCGCGAGTCGTGTAGCAGTCGCTCGTTCGTGAGGGGCGACGTCCCTGGCAAGGGTCTCGTCGACGGTGCCGGGTGGACGCGCAGGGCTCCCGTCCGATGGGTCGACGACGTGGACGCGGTCGGTGGGGGTGGTGCGCTGCTTGAGGCGGTCCGCGGCCGAGGTGGCGCCGCCTCGCGAGCTGTCCTTGACGGCAGCGTCGAACGCAGCGCGGATCTCGGCGTCACGGACAGCCCGGAGCTCGGCGACCGTCGGGAGCAGGGGAGCACGGGCGGCTCCGAGCTGCATGGCCGGGAGCACGTCGGCGCGACCGCGGGTGACCTCACAGATTCGCGTCACCAGCTGGGCCCGTCGTGCGTCGTCGAGCTCGGTCTGCGCCAGCTCGACGTCGGAGCGGACCAGTGCGATGACGAGGTCGTCGGCTGCCGTGCGCATCGTCCCGCCGTCGACGTAGGTGCGCACCGTCGACGCCGAGTCCGCCAGGCTCCCGCGACGGATCTCCTCGATGACGTGACCGGCCTCGGCTAGTCCCTGCCAGGCCGAGCGGTTCAGCACGTCCTGCCGGCGGGCGACGGCCACGAGCGCGGCGGAGGCCGCCTGGTCGAGGAAGCCCAGCCGAACGACATCGCGACGCACGTCGCCACCACGTTCCGCGGTGTCCTGTGCCGCTCGGAGCTCTCGGTCGACGAGACCTCCGTATGCCGCGCCGGCGTCCTTGGCGCGCAAGCCCATCCCGGTGTCGACGGCAAGGGCGGCGAGCACTCCGGTCAGCTCTTCGGCGTCGAGCCACGGCTCCATGCCCCCTGAGGTCTGCCGGACGTAGCCCGTGGCAGGTGCTGCACCCAGGGGTGGTGTCGCGAGGGTGGCGTCGACGTTCTCACGCATCGCCGAGAGCCAGTCGGCGACGACGTGCTCGAGCGGCGCGGTGGCACCCGAGTAGAGGTGCGTCGTCGAGGCCTCGAGCATCGCGTGCGTGCTGGTGCGGGAGACCTCGAGCATCACGCGCGTGCGGGTCTCGGCAGCCCCCTCATCGGTCGGGGTCGACACGCTCGAGAGGAGTCTCGCGAGGTCGGCGTCCGTCGAGAGCCGAAGATCGGGGTGACTCTCGATCCCGTTGGCCTCGTAGGCGACCCATCGACGCACGAGGTACTCGCCCAGGGTGATCCGGTCACCCCGGCTGTTGGCCAGGGCGCCGGCAGGAGCCTCCGAGTCCGGCAGCGGTTCGGCCAGCAGCGCCGACGTCTCGGCGGGATCGTCAACGACGTGCCCGAGCAGGGCGTGGACGGGGTCACCGGTGCGCGAGCCGTCGTCGAACCACGACGCGAACGTCGCTCCGGCGTCGGCGCGCAGCGTCGTCCCGTGCGCCAGGGCGACGTCGTCGTCGCGCGTCTCAGCGATCTCGGCGGTGGCCGCCGCGGCGGCTGCACGTCGCGCGAACCGCCCGGGTAGGCGACGGTCGTCACCCGAGGCCCGAGCGCCCGAGAGGAGCTGGCCCAGCAGCCACGCCCCGGTCGCCCGGCCCCTTGCCACGGGGTCCACCTGGACCGTGTCGACAGCGGCGACGAGGTCGTCTGCGAGCAGGGCCGCCCCGGAGGCCAGCTGGGCGCGCGTCCGCGGGTCGGTGCCGGCGGGCGCTCCGTGACTCGTGGCCGTGATGACGAGCGAGCCGAACGCCCCGAGGAGCTCACGGACGGTGTCGACGTCTGCACCTGACGCGCTCCGAGCCGCACCGGCGGCCATGAGCACCCTGGCGAGTCCGTCGGCCCCGATCTCCGACAGCAGCGCCTGCGCGTAGACCGGGTCGTCGACTCGTGCACGGACGTGCGTCGCCAGCTCGGCCACCTCGGCGTCCGTGAGCCCGCCCGACGCGCGACCCCCGGCCATGACCGTGCGTGCCATCAGGCCGTCGGCCAGAGCAGCGTCGCGCGATGCCCGCGCTGCGACCACGCCGTCGGCGAACCACAGTCCGCCGGTGACAGCAGAGCGCACCCGTCCCGTACTGGCCGAGGCCCCGGACGGGAACGTCACGTCGGTAGCGGCCGCCACGAGTCCCGCGCAGCGCCGAGCCGTCGCGCGCAGGTCGTCGAGGACGCCGGCGTACGTCCGGCTCAGTCGGACCCGCCCCTCCGCCTGTTCCGACCGAGCCCGCTCAGTGACCAGCACCCCGATGGCACCCGTCGGATCGGTGAGTGCTGCGATCCGCAAGAGAGCCAGCGTGTGCTCGGCGTCGAGAGCGTCCCACTGCCGCTGCAACGAGCGGATGCGCGCCTGGGCGTGGTCGAGCGCGGCGGCATACGTCAGCAGCGAGCGGGAGGCGGCGGGCAGCGCCTCGACGACACCGCGTGCGCGTGTGCCCAGCTCGTCCGCCTCCGAGCGAGCCGCGGTCGCCGCCTCCCCGGTCCAGACGGCCGAGAGCCGCGGTCCCAGCGTCCCCCGCACCGTGGCCGTCGCACGCGCCCGGGACGCAGCTTGGCCGAGCGAGCGCGCCGCGGCACGAAGACCCGCGACGTCACCCGTCGGGAGGGGAAGCGCAACGCCGCCGGGAATCGCCGCAGACGCGTGGCCGACCTCGTGGACGCGACTCACGGCACCACTGCGCTGACCGGATCACCAAGATTCACAGTGCTGCTCGCCGTCACACCGGCGAACCCGGCGGTCACGAAGAGCTCCACCGACCGAGCCTCGAGCGTCGACCGGTCGAGCCGGTCGGCCAAGGCGCCGGCAGCATCGGCGACGGCGTCGAGTGCGAGGGCATGGACCACCCGGAAGCGGTCGAGCTCGACCCTCAGCACGTCGCCCTCGTCGCCGGTCGAGGCCACCGCGCCGGCGGTCGCCGTAGCCACGTGCGACGCGCACTCGCGCAGCTCCGCCGGGTCGTGCGCCAGCGCGAGCCACTCCCGGGACACCCCGTCGGAGTCGATGGCGTAGCGCGTCATGCCCCGACCGTAGGAGAGCCCGCGACGCCGTCTCCGGCGTCATCCACAGGCCCAGGTATGCCGTGAGGCCCCGTCCAGCAGGACGGGGCCTCACGTGCGGGCGGGTCGTGGACCCGTCGTCAGGACATCAGGACCAGCGGGCCCAGACCGTCGTGTCGGTCGGGACGAGGCCGTCCTCGAGCGGCCCGGAGGCCACGATGAGCTCCGCGCCCTCAGGGAGGGCGACGGGCTCGGCGCCGAGGTTGGCGACGACGAGCACCCGGTCACGCCGGGACGAGCCGTTGGTCAGCGCGATGACGTCGCCGGCATACCCCTCGACCCACGTGAGCGAGCCGGTCCCGAGAGACAGCTCGCGGCGCGCGGCGAGGAGCGAGCGGTAGAGCTCGAGGGTCGAGCCGGCCACGCCCTCCTGGCGGTCGACGGCGTAGTCGGCGTAGACGGAGGGCTGCGGCAGCCACGTGCTGTCGCTCGGGCCGAAGCCGAGCGAGGGGCCGTGGACCGACCAGGGGATCGGGACGCGGCAGCCGTCGCG
>Ga0164309_10000699_pt1 | contig 17729 bp, 15 predicted proteins | sample Whisoiple_247_MG_FD_109984 | JGI IMG/M metagenome (GOLD analysis project Ga0164309, IMG submission 109984) | Soil microbial communities amended with fresh organic matter from upstate New York, USA - Whitman soil sample_247_MG | ecosystem: Environmental > Terrestrial > Soil > Unclassified >...
CATCCGCACGCGGCGCAGAACCCTGAAGTTCTCGACGTCGCCGCCTTGAACCGCAAGAACAGCCGGAGCGCCTGATTTCCATGGCCGAGATTCTTTCCTCCCTTCAGGACCTGAAGTCCGCCGATGCTGCACCCGCGCCCGAGGCGCCGCGCTACGTGCAGAAGCTCGACAAGCAGGGCCGCGCCTATGCCACCGGCAAGCGCAAGGATGCGGTTGCGCGCGTCTGGATCCGCCCGGGCTCGGGCAAGATCGTCGTCAACACGAAACCGGTCGAAGTCTATTTCGCCCGGCCGGTGCTGCGCATGATCCTGCAGCAGCCGCTCGCTGTGGCGCAGCGCCATGGCCAGTACGATCTCACGGTCTCGGTTGCCGGCGGCGGCCTCTCGGGGCAGGCGGGTGCGGTGCGCCACGGCTTGGCCAAGGCGCTGACCAATTACGAGCCGGATCTGCGGCCCGCATTGAAGCGCGAGGGCTTCCTGACTCGCGACGCGCGCGTCGTCGAGCGGAAAAAGTACGGCAAGAAGAAAGCCCGTCGAAGCTTCCAGTTCTCGAAGCGCTGATCACGCGCGCTTTTCACGGGAACTGGAGTTTTCAATGCCGCCGTTTTCGGCGGCATTGTCGTTTTGGCGGCATTGTCGTTTGGGTGTCTTGGGAATCGCTGCACACATATCGTTGGTTTGAGGAGGACGCTTTGAGCGACCCCGGCACGATCGACAATGCCTTCACCGGCGGATTGAAGGGCAGCGCCGAAGAGCCGACCTTTTCCGGCGCGCAATCCTTCATGCGCCGGCGCTACACGAAGTCGCTCGCCGGTGCCGACGTCGCGATCCTCGGCATCCCGTTCGACGGCGCGACCTCGAACCGGCCGGGTGCACGCTTCGGCCCGGCCGCGATCCGCCGCGCCTCGATGATCTTCGACGGCGATCCGCAATACCCCTCCGGCATCGATCCCTTCGCCGATCTCGCAGTGGTGGACTACGGCGATTGCCTGTTGCCGCGTGGCCTGTCGCCGCTTGCGCCCGCGGAGATCGAGCGGCAGGTGATGGCGATCGTTGCCACCGGCGTGCATCTGATCTCGCTCGGCGGCGATCATTTCATCAGCCTGCCGCTGTTGCGCGCGCATGCGGCGCGGCACGGGCCGCTCGCCATCGTGCAATTCGATGCGCATCAGGACACCTGGGACGACGGGGTCGATGGCGTCACGCATGGCTCTTTCATCAATCTGGGTGTTGAGAGCGGGCTCATCGACGCCTCGCGCTCGATCCAGATCGGCGTGCGTACGATCGCGCCGCGCGATTGCGGCATCGAAGTGATGGACGCGGAGCGGTGCGCCGAACTGACCGGCCGCGAGATTGCCGAAGAGATCATCGCGCGGGTCGGGGGGGCGCCTTGCTATCTCACCTTTGATGTCGATGCGCTCGATCCAGCTTACGCGCCAGGCACGGGAACACCCGTTGCCGGCGGGCTCACGACCGCGCGGGCGCTCGCCGCGATCTGGCATGCGCGCGAGCTTGATTGGCGCGGGATGGACGTCGTCGAAGTGTCGCCGCCCTTCGATCACGCCGACGTGACGGCAATCGCGGCAGCCACGATCGTGCAGCGTTATCTGCAGATGCTGGCATTGAAGCGGGCGCGGGTGTAAGCCGCGCGAAGGACACACCGAAATGGCGGCAAAAGTTTTCATCGACGGCGAAGCGGGAACGACGGGACTCGAGATCCGCGAAAAGCTCGCCGACCGTCACGACATCGAGCTCGTCAGTATCCCTGCGGAGAAGCGCAAGGATAACGATGCCAAGCGCGAGTTGCTGACGCAAGTCGACGCGACTATTCTTTGCTTGCCGGACGACGCGGCGAAGGAAGCGGTGGAAATCGTCGATACCCTGGGCGGGGCCGGACCGAAAGTGCTCGATGCTTCGACCGCGCATCGCGTCGCGCCGGGGTGGACCTACGGTTTTCCCGAACTGACGAAGGAGCAGCCTGAGGCGATCGCTAGAGCAGAACGCGTCGCCAATCCCGGTTGTTACGCCACGGGTGCGATCGCGCTGTTGCGGCCGCTGATCGATGCCGGGCTTATCCCGTTCGATCACCGGCTTACGATCAACGCCGTCTCCGGTTATTCCGGCGGCGGCCGAAAAATGATCGAGCAGTTCGAGAGCGGGCGCTCGCCGGTATTTGAAGTGTACGGGCTCGGCCTCGAGCACAAGCACATTCCGGAAATTGTAGTGCATTCGCGACTGATCGCGCGGCCGATCTTCATCCCCTCAGTCGGCAATTTCCGGCAGGGCATGATCGTGTGCATCCCGCTTTTCGTCGACACGCTGCCGGGCCGCCCGACAGGTGCGGCGTTCCGCGATGCGCTTCTTGCGCATTATAATGGCGCCGAGGATATCCACATCGTCGAGCCGGTCCCGTCAGGCCGCCTCGATGCGCTCGCGTTCAACAAAACCAACGAGATGGAATTGTCGGTCTACGAGAACGAGATTCGCGGCGAGACCGTCCTCGTCGCGCGGCTCGACAATCTCGGCAAAGGCGCATCAGGCGCGGCGGTGCAGAATCTCGAGTTGATGCTCGGATTGTGAGATCATTCGCGGCAGCCGAAGGCGAAGCTGGAATCCAGAAGATTGTTACTTTATTCCCGCTTGCGCTGGAATGACAACGTCAGTTCGGCTTCGTCCAGCCGACGACCTTCGCCTTCTGCTCGCCGAGCTTGTCCATCCACAATGCGACCGTGTCGCCCTCTTTGAGGAAGCGCGGCGGCTTCATGCCGGCGCCGACGCCGGGCGGGGTGCCGGTGATGATGACGTCACCCGGATCGAGAGTCATGAAGTGCGAGACATAGGAGACGATCTTCTTCACGTCGAAGATCATCGTCTTTGTCGAGCCGGTCTGCATGCGCTGACCACTGACGTCGAGCCACATGTCGAGATTTTGCACGTCGGGAATCTCGTCGGGCGTGACCAGCCACGGCCCGAGGGGGCCGAAGGTCGGGCAGCTCTTGCCCTTCATCCAATTGCCGCCGCGTTCGAGCTGGTATTCGCGCTCCGAAACGTCATTCGCCAGACAATAGCCCGCGACGTGATCGGCGACTTCGCTCTCATTGATATAATTCGCGCGTTTGCCGATGACGATGCCGAGCTCGATCTCCCAATCCATCTTTTTCGAGCCGCGCGGGAGAATGATATCGTCATTCGGCCCGCAAATGCAGTTCGGCGCCTTGTTGAAGAGGATCGGTTCCGCCGGAATGGGCATGCCGGTTTCTTTCGCATGATCGACATAGTTCAAGCCGACGGCGATGAAATTGCCTGGGCGCGCCACGCAAGGGCCGAGGCGCGGGTTACCCGAGGATTTCGGCAGATCGCCGCGCGCCGCGTCAGCAACGCGCCTCAAGCTCGCGGCGGAAAGATGCTCGCCGGCAAGATCGGGAATGACGCCGCTGATGTCACGGATGGTTCCGTCGGAGTGCACAAGGCCGGGCTTCTCGTGGCCGCGTTCGCCATAGCGGACAAGCTTCATCGGGTTGTTTCCTCGTCTTTTCTAAAGCTGCAGCCGCCCTCAGGCGCCGGCGCGATGAAGCACGACTTTGTCAACGCGGCAAGGGCCGCCCGCGCGCCTCAAGCCTGCACCCTTACGTACTCGCCCGGCGCGTCGCAGAGCGGATTGAGCACTCCGCTGCCCGGCTCGCGTGCCGGCACTTTTTCAGGCGCCTGGCTCGTTACCCATTGCGCCCAATCGGTCCACCAGGAGCCCGGGTGTTTCTCCGCCTTCTCTACCCACTCCTCGAACGCTTCGGCCGGGCGTTCGCCGGTCCAATACTCATATTTCGGCTTCCACGGGGGGTTGACGACGCCGGCAATGTGGCCTGAGCCCGCGAGCACATATCGCATCTCGCCGCCGAAGAATTTCGCGCCGGTGAAAACCGACGCCGCCGGCGCGATGTGGTCCTCTTTCGTCGCGAGATTGTAGATCGGGATTTTCACCTTGCCGAGATCGAGCTTCACCCCGCCGATTTTCATCGCGCCGCGGGTCAGATTGTTCTCGAGATAGCAATTGCGCAGATAGAAGGCGTGATTAGCGCGCGGCATGCGGGTCGAATCCGAGTTCCACGTCAACAAATCGAAAGGCATTGGCTCTTTGCCCTTCAGATAATTGTTGACGACATAGGACCAGACGAGATCGTTCGGGCGCAGCATGTTGAAGGCATTCGCCATCTTCGCCCCATCGAGATAGCCGGTGACCGCCATCTTCTCTTCGACCGCGTCGATCATCGCCTGATCGGCGAAGACCTGCAGGTCACCGGCGTCGGTGAAGTCGACCTGTGTTGTGAACAGAGTTGCGCTGTAGACGCGGTCGTCGCCTTTTGCCGCCATATAGGCGAGCGCAACGGAAAGCAGCGTGCCGCCGACGCAATAGCCGATCGCCGTCACCTTGCGCTCGCCAGTGGCCTTCTCCATGACCTCAAGCGCTTCGAATATACCTTCTCGCATATAATGTTCGAAGCCTTTGTCGGCGTGGCGCTCGTCGGGATTTACCCAGGAGATCACAAAGACGGTCAGGCCCTGCTCGACCGCAAAGCGGATGAAGCTTTTCTCCGGATTGAGGTCGAGCACATAAAACTTGTTGATCCACGGCGGCACGATGAGTAGCGGCCGCTTGTACACCTCTTCTGTCGTCGGCGAATATTGGATGAGCTCCATGAGCTCGTTGCGCCAAACAACCTTTCCCGGCGTGACCGCCATATTGACACCGACCTGGAATTTTGTCGGATCGCTCTGGCGGATTTTCAGCGCGCCTTTGCCGGCGACGATATCCTCTGCAAGCATCTTCATGCCGCGCGCGAGATTCTCGCCGCTCGTCTCTGCCGTTGTGTAGAGTAGCTCGGGATTGGTGCCGATAAAGTTCGAGGGCGATAGCGCGCTGGTGATCTGGCGGACGTAGAAGGTCGCCTTGGCGCGCGTGCGCGGGTCGAGATTGTCGGCTCCGGCCACCATCTCTTCCGCCCAGTCACTCGAAAGCTTGTAGGCTTGTCGCAGGAAATCGAAGAACGGCAGCTCCTGCCAGCGCGGATCGGCGAAACGCCTGTCCGATGGATCGGGCGGCACGAGCGGCTCGGCCGCCTTGCCGCTCATCCGCTTTAAGGTGCGACCCCAAAGATCGATGAAGCCGCTCGTCAGCTTCGTCTGCGCATCCACCGTGCGCTTTGGGTCATTCAGCCAGTGTTCCGCGACTTGGCCGAGCGTGTTGACGCAATCGGCGACTTGGGCCGCGACTTCGCCATGCGTTTCACCTTGCTCGATCGGCTTGACGTAGGCGGCGAGCGCTTTCTGCCCCTCCTCGGTGGCACGCGCCAGATTGACCGAGAGCTTCTGGAAATCGGGCAGGGGGATATTGCCGACCGTGCTCGGCACGGCGGTGGGGGTCGGCGGCTTGGACGCCGACGCGGGAATCGCCTGAACCAAGGGCGGCCGCCTCGCGGCCTCGGCGCCCGCTGCGCTGCGACTGCGCCGGCTGACGCCCTTACGCAGCTCTACCGAGCGGTCGCGTATGCGCTTGACGCCCATGGGATTCCTCCTCCCGCGGCTTCATTCGACTGAAGCTCGATCCCGTTTCCGACATAATAGCGCGCTAACAGCAAAGCGCATCTGGTCAGGCGAATGCAATCGTCGCGCCGGTTTTGGAGATAGGCGCTGATTTAGATCATGCGAGTGAGACAGAGACATGTCTTGGCAACCCGGCGCGGGGCAGCAGCTTTTCTGCTCGCGGCTCCGGCGTTCGCCTGGGTGCTCGCACCCGCTGCCGCCGCGGAAAAGCATGTCAGCCCGCTAACGACGATCTTGAATACCAAGATTCACGCCGACCCCGGACCCGTACCCGAATTTGTAGAGAAATCCCGAGCGTCCGGCGGTGCCGAGTACATCCCGCTACACGCGTCGGACCCCGAGCGCCACGCCAAGCCAAAAACGGCAGCCGAGCTGAAGGCCATGGAAATGGACCTCGATGCCGCCGCCGCCGCCAACCGCCGCCGCGCCGGCCAATCCGACGCCGCCGCGCCGGCGAAGAAATCCGGCAAGGTTTCGGCGGTACGATCCGGTTCGGCGGCACGGATTCACTGAGCCGCAAAAGGTTGATATGAGCGAGGAATAGCGGCGTTCGCGTTTCGAGGCCGCTCCTGAGCCAAGGTGCTTTGAGATGCAGACCGAGTTCCACCGGGTGCGGCGCCTGCCGCCCTACGTCTTCGAAGAGGTGAACCGCCTCAAGGCGAAGGCGCGCAATGCCGGTGCCGACATCATCGACCTCGGGATGGGCAATCCCGATCTGCCGGCACCGAAACACGTGATCGACAAGCTAGTCGAGACGGCCGGCAAACCGCGCACCGATCGCTACTCTGCCTCGAAAGGTATCGCCGGCTTACGCCGCGCCCAGGCCGGCTATTACGCGCGCCGTTTCGGCGTGAAGCTCGACCCCGAGCGCCAGGTCGTGGCGACGCTCGGCTCGAAAGAGGGTTTTGCCAATATCGCCCAGGCGATCACCGCGCCCGGCGACGTGGTCGTCGTGCCCAATCCGTCCTACCCGATCCATGCCTTCGGTTTCCTGATGGCCGGCGGCGCGATCCGCTCCATCCCCGCGGACCCCAATCCGCAATTCTTCCACGGGCTGGAGCGGGCGCTCCTCCATTCGATCCCGAAGCCGATCGCGGTCGTCGTCTGCTATCCCTCGAACCCGACGGCGATCGTCGCTTCGCTCGACTTCTACAAGGACCTCGTCCACTTCGCCCGCAAGCACGAGATTTTCATCCTCTCTGACCTCGCCTATGCCGAGGTGTTCTTCGATAACAATCCGCCGCCGTCGGTGCTGCAGGTGCCGGGCGCGATGGAGGTGACGGCCGAGTTCACCTCGATGTCGAAGACTTATTCGATGCCGGGCTGGCGCATCGGCTTTGCCGTCGGCAATGAGCGGCTGATGTCGGCTTTGTCGCGGGTGAAAAGCTATCTCGATTACGGCGCCTATACGCCGATCCAGGTCGCGGCGACCGCGGCGCTCAACGGGCCGGACGATTGCATCCGCGAGATGCGCTCGATCTACAAGAAGCGCCGTGACGTGCTGGTCGAGAGTTTCGGGCAGGCCGGCTGGCAGGTGCCGGCGCCGGTTGCCTCGATGTTTGCATGGGTGCCGATCCCGGAGCGCTTCCGCAGCCTCGGCTCGCTGGAATTCTCGAAGCTGCTCATCGAGAAGGCCGACGTCGCGGTCTCGCCCGGCATCGGCTTCGGCGAGCACGGCGATGGCCATGTGCGCCTTGCGCTGGTCGAGAATGAGCAGCGCATCCGCCAAGCCGCGCGCGGAGTGCGGCGCTTCTTTGATTCGGCCGATTCGACGCTGCACAATGTCGTGCCGCTCAAGGCAATGGGTTGATGAGAAAAGACGGGTTATGGTGATGCGACGCCGGCTCATTCGGAGGCTCGGTTCCCTTAACGCTGCTGTGACTCTGGGCGCGCTTATTTGCGCAACGCCGTCCCAGGCGCAAAACTTACGCCTTCGGTGCAAACTCCCGGTACGATCAGAGTGCAAATCAATTTGGGCGGGCCGGTTCCTGTGGCCTCCGGCGAGAATCAAAAGAAGTAGGTCGAAAATGCGCGCGTGCAAATCTATGACAGCGCCAAGAAAGAATGCGACCAGCTGTCGCTCTCATTCGACGCGCATTGCAGGCTGGTGACGCTAAATATCAACGTCAATAATCAAATTATCGGCACAACCCCGACGATCAACGCCAACGGATTTGCCGTCTACGAGCTCGATCCCGAACCGCAGACTTCGCCGCGCCGGCGGTGAGGCGGCTTATCGCGGCTGCATCCTGATGGCTCCATCGAGGCGGATGGTCTCGCCGTTGAGCATCGGGTTCTCGACGATATGCACTGCGAGCGCCGCAAACTCAGTGGGATCGCCGAGGCGCGAGGGGAACGGCACCTGCTTGCCAAGGCTCTCCTGGGCTTCCGGCGGCAGACTTTCGAGGAGCGGGGTCAGAAATAGGCCGGGGGCGATCGTGTTCACCCGGATGCGATATTGCGCGAGATCGCGCGCGATCGGCAGCGTCATGCCGACAATGCCGCCCTTGGAGGCAGAATACGCAGCTTGGCCGATCTGGCCCTCATAGGCCGCGACACTCGCTGTATTGACGAACGCCCCGCGCTCCTCCTCCTCAACCTCCACCTCCCAGAGCCGCGCGGCGACGAGGCGGATCATGTTGAACGTGCCGATCAGGTTCACGTTGACGACGCGCTGGAACACTTCGAGCGGGAAGGGACCCTTCTTGCTGATCGTGCGCGCCGCGGTGCCGATCCCGGCGCAGTTGATCAGGATGCGCGCCGGCCCATGCTTGCCTTCGGCCGCCTCGATCGCCGCCTGCGCCTCGGCCTCGCTGGTGACGTCGCCCTTAAGCCCGATCCCGCCGATCTCGGCGGCGACCTTCTCGGCGCCTTCGCGATTGACGTCGAGGCAGGCCACCCTGGCGCCGCGCGCCGCCAGCGCCCGCGCCGTCGCCGCGCCGAGGCCTGACCCGCCGCCGGTAACGATGGCCGCAGCCTTGTCGATCCTCATCACGCCTCCCAGTGTCTTGTAATACCGGCTTCGGATACGCTAGCCGGCACAGTCAAGGCAATCGGCAGCGACGTGGCAGGTCCTTCTTTCTTCAACCCTTATTCCCACGGTTTCGTGCGCGTCGCCGTCGCCGCGCCGCTGACGCGCGTCGCCGACCCCCACTTCAACGTCGAGCGCACGATCGAGATGTTCGCCCGGGCCGACGAGCGCCGCGCCGCGCTCGTGTTGTTTCCCGAGCTCGGCATCAGCTCCTACGCGATCGACGATCTCCTGCTGCAATCGTCCCTGCTGGATGCCGCCGAGGCGGCGCTGGCGCGGCTCATCGAAGCCAGCATGGAGCGCCTGCCGGTCGCCATCGTCGGCGCACCGCTGCGCCACAACGGCCGCCTCTTCAACTGCGCGATTGCGGTGCATCGCGGCCGCGTGCTCGCGGTCGTGCCGAAGACCTACATCCCGAATTACCGCGAGTTCTACGAGGAGCGCTACTTCGCCTCCGGCGCGCTCGTGCAGGAAGGCGAGATCACCGTCGCCGGGCAGAAGGCGCCGTTGGGTACAGATATCTTGATCCGCGCCGCCGATTTCCCGGATTTCGTCGTCGGCATCGAGATTTGCGAGGACGTGTGGACGCCGCTGCCGCCGTCCACATACGCGGCGCTCGCCGGCGCGACCGTGCTAGTCAATCTCTCCGCCAGCAACGTGACGATCGGCAAATCGGATTGGCGCCACGCGCTGTGCAAGGCGCAATCGGGACGCTGCATCTCCGCTTATCTCTATTCGGCCGCCGGTCCCGGCGAATCGACGACCGATCTCGCCTGGGACGGACAGGCGATGATCTACGAGACCGGCGCGCTGCTCGTCGAGGCGCCGCGTTTCGACGAGCATCCGGACATCGTCGTCGCCGATATCGATCTCGAGCTCATTCAGCAGGAGCGCATGCGCCAGAACACGTTTGGCGATTGCGTCGAGATCAACAGCCGCTCGCTCGATTTCCACACGGTCGAATTCACGCTCGATCCGCCGCTGACCAAAGAAATCGCCCTGGAACGTGCCGTCGCGCGCTATCCCTTCGTGCCGGCGGACAATGCGCGTCTTGCCGAACTCTGCTTCGAGGCCTTCAACATCCAGGCGCACGGGCTGCGGCAGCGGCTGCAGGCGACCGCCATCGAGAAGATCGTCATCGGCGTCTCCGGCGGCTTGGATTCGACGCAGGCGCTGCTCGTTGCCGTGACGGCCTTCGATCAGCTGAAACTGCCGCGCAAGAATATCCTGGGCTACACGCTGCCGGCTTACGGCACGAGCGATCGTACCAAGGGCAATGCCTGGCGGCTCATGCGGGCGCTCGGCGTCAGCGCCGAAGAGATCAATCTCACCGCCGCCTGCAAGCAAATGCTGATCGACATCAAGCACCCGTTTTCCAAGGGCGAGCCGGTCTATGACGTGACGTTCGAGAATGTGCAGGCCGGCGCGCGCACGTCAGTTTTGTTCCGCCTCGCCAATCAGCACAAAGCGATCGTGCTCGGCACCGGGGATTTGTCGGAGCTGGCGCTCGGATGGTGCACGTACGGTGTCGGCGATCAGATGTCGCATTACAATGTCAATGCGAGCGTGCCGAAGACGCTGATCCAGCATCTCATTCGCTGGGGCGCGGCGGACGTGCGCTTCGGGCAGGAAACCGTCGACGTTCTCATCGACATTCTCGCGACCGAGATCTCGCCCGAGCTTGTGCCGGGCGGCGAAGACAAGAAGGTGCAGAAGACCGAGGATTTCGTCGGCCCCTACAATCTGCAGGATTTCGACCTGTTCTATACGACGCGATACGGCTTCCGGCCGTCGAAAATCGCTTATCTCGCGCATCACGCTTGGAGCGATGCCAAGCGCGGGGCCTGGCCGCCGCACATCCCGGCGGAGAAGCAGGTTGCGTACGACATCGGCGAGATCAAACGCTGGCTCGGCGTCTTCGTAAAACGCTTCTTCGAGACAAGCCAGTTCAAGCGCTCGGCCATGCCGAACGGACCGAAGGTCAGCTCCGGCGGCTCCCTATCGCCGCGCGGCGACTGGCGCGCGCCGAGCGATTCTTCCGCTGCGGCGTGGCTCAGGGATTTGGACAACGTGCCGTAAGCTGGCGATTAAGAGGTCGAGTGAGCAAAAAAAATGAAGCTGACAGCGACCTATTGCAATGACCTGGGTGTTGCGCGCGCGGCAGTTGGCGGGTTTGCGTAAAACGGCATGGCGAAACTCGCGCGCTGATGTCCGCTTTTCCTCCAAAGGCGGCGTGAAGGCGGACATGACCGCATGACCGCAGGTCCGAGAAGGGCTATTACCGGAAGCCACCAATCGTTGAAATAGGCGCTTTATCACCGATGCGCGTCGATCAAATAAGTTCAAGGTGACCAACCGGATGCACCAGCTCTTGGACGGCAACGTGAAACTTCCCCACTGCAAGATTTCCGCATGTGGCCGCGGGCGCGCGGGCCGTTGCTGCTGGCGATGCCGCGGATCGCAAGCCGCAAACCTACGTCCGGATCGTTTGATGGTCGGCTATGCCGCTGACACCGACCGATATACATGTATAGAGAAATAACATGAATCGACGAACCATTCTGAACATCTCTGCGACAATCGCATTGGGAGTTGCCTTGGTTAGCATCACTGCCGGCAGTACGGTAACTGCCGCTGATATTAAGCTCTTGTGCGCCGTGGCTTTGCATCGGGCAATTGACGCACTGATACCCGATTTTGAAAAATCAACGGGACACAAAGTAACGGTCGCCTACAGAAATGCGGGCGCTATCGCGGACCGTTTTCAAAAGGGTGAGGCCGCCGATCTTGTGATAAACACTGCGCCGCTGATGGGCCAACTTCGAGCGCAAGGCAAAGTCCTGGCTGGCGACGCCATCATTATCGCGAAGGTCGGTGTTGGTGTCTTCGTACGCATGGGTGCGGCGAAGCCCGACATCAGTTCGGCCGACGCCTTCAAACGCTCGATGTTGGCCGCAAGATCGGTTACTTATCCCGATCCGGTCGGAGGGGGTGCCAGTGGCATCTACATGGTCAATTTGCTCGAACGGTTGGGCGTCGCTGGGGAAATGAAACCCAAGACCAAGCTATCTCCGTCTGCGAAGGTGCTGTACGCAAGCGTTGCCAGCGGTGACATTGAGATCGGATTCAATCAAATCAGCGAAGTCTTGGCTCAACCGACCGTCGAATTCGCTGGCCCGCTGCCGTCAGGGATTCAGAATCACACCCAGTTCGCCCCCGGCATGGTTACCGGCAGCAGTGAGACTGAAGCCGCAAGAGCGCTGATCACGTTCCTTTCCTCGCCTGCTGCCCAGACGGTTCTGAAAGCAAAGGGGTTCGAATAAACCGCGTATGGCGTGCCGCCTCCGCTGGCGACTATTTCCATAAATCCCGGCCTTCCCAAGATGATCCTTGTCAATGCGTGCACGCTCTTGGCATTGGAGAGTTCAAAGCTAGTTCTTTTGCACTTCAAGAAGAGCAACGGGGACGCCCATGTCGAAACCCATCCGCGCCGCCGTCGTCGGCGGCGGCATCAGCGGCCTCTCAGCCGCACATGCACTGGCGCGGCGCGGCATCGACGTCACCGTCTACGAGCAGGCGCCTGCGCTCGGCGAGGTCGGCGCCGGCGTCTTCACCTATCCGAACGCGCTGCGGCCGCTCGAGCGGATGGGGCTCGGGCCGGCTTTTGCCAGGGTCGGTGCAAAGGTCGGGCCCGGCTCCGAATATTACCGCATGGACGGCACGCTTGTCGGCAAGGTGCTCACCACCGACTCCGCCGGCTGGAACGGCATGTACGGCATGCACCGCGCCGATCTCCTCAACATTTTCGCCAACGTGCTGCTGGCGAGTGCGGTGCGCACCGGCCACCGCTGTGTCGGCTTCGAGCAGGATCAGCGCGCCGCTTACGTGAAGTTCGACAACGGCAACATTGCCGAGGCGGACATCGTGATCGCCTGCGACGGCATCCACTCGACCTTGCAAAAATTCGTCGTCGAGCCGTCGCCGCCGGAATATTCGGGCTCGCGCGCGTACCGCGGGCTGATCGAGGCGAAGAAGCTGCCGAACTGGCGTAAGGAAGCGCATCAGATCTGGATGGGCGACGGCAAGCACTTCATGGTGTTTCCCGTCCGCCGCGGCGAGCTTTTGAATTACGTCGGCTTCGTCCCGACGAGCACCGAGACCATCGAATCCTGGTCGGCGATCGGCGACCGCGACGAGCTTGCCGCCTCGTTTGCCGGATGGGATTCTCGCGTGGTCGAGCTGCTCGACAAAGTCGAGACCTGCTTCTGGTGGGGCCTCTACGACCGGCGGCCGCTGGCGAAATGGACGAATGGCCGCCTGCTTCTCCTTGGCGATGCCGCGCATGCGATGCTGCCGCATCTCGGGCAGGGCGCCAACCAGGGCATCGAGGACGGGGTTGCGCTGGCGATTTTCCTCGAAGGGCGAAGCGCCGACGAGGTCAGCGGCATCCTGCCGCAATTCGAGAAATTCCGCCGCGAGCGCACCGACGTCGTGCAGGCCGAGGCGCGGAGAAACGGGCTCCGTTACGATTCAAGGTCCGGCAGTCTCGAAGAGCGGGACAAGGAAATCGCCAGCTCGGCGATCTTCCGCAAGTGGCTCTACGACTATGATGTCGAAAAGGCCGCGACCGCCTACCTGAGCCAGGCGCGCAGCGCCGCCTAACCGGCCACTCGTGGATAACCATACCCCGCGCTACCTGCGGCGATCTCGCACTTGCCGGCACTAGCCGGAACCAGCTTCTGATTTCGGCAGTTCTGCGGGGTAATGGCTCGCCCGGCGCATAGGGACGGGCAGAGGGGCCCGAGTTGGAGCGAGCGGAGCGGGTGGGCGCATCCCAGAGCGACGATGGCCGCTATCGGCTGCTCGTCGATGCGGTTACCGACTACGCGATCTACATGCTCGATCCGGCCGGCGTGGTCTCGAGCTGGAATCCGGGCGCGCGGCGATTCAAGGGTTACGAGCAGCCGGAAATCCTCGGCCAGCACTTCTCCCGGTTCTATACCGAGGAAGACCGCGCCTCCGGCTTGCCGGAACGGGCCCTGAAGACGGCGGTGGAAGAGGGCCGCTTCGAGCACGAGGGCTGGCGCGTCCGCAAGGACGGCTCGCGCTTTTGGGCCCACGTCATCATCGACCCGATCCGCGACCCCTCGGGGAACCTCCTCGGCTTCGCCAAGGTCACGCGCGACTTGAGCGAGCGCAAGGCGGTCGAGGAAGAGCTCAGGCGAAGCGAGGAGCGCTTCCGCCTGCTCGTCCACGGCGTCACCGATTACGCCATCTACATGCTCGATCCCGAAGGACACGTGACCAACTGGAACGTGGGCGCCGAGCGCATCAAGGGTTACCTCGCCGACGAGATCGTCGGCCAGCATTTCTCCCGCTTCTATACCGAAGCGGATCGGGCCGCCGGACTGCCGCAGCACGCGCTCGAGACTGCCGCGCGCGAGGGACGCTTCGAGCGGGAAGGCTGGCGCGTCCGCAAGGACGGCACACTGTTTTGGGCGAATGTCGTCGTCGACGCCATTCGTAACGAGCGGGGACAATTGATCGGCTTCGCCAAGGTCACACGCGACATGACCGAGAAGCGGGAAGCGCAACGCGCCCTCGAGCAGGCGCAGGAGGCTTTGTTCCAGTCGCAGAAAATGGAAGCAGTCGGCCGGCTGACCGGTGGCGTCGCGCACGATTTCAACAATCTTCTCATGGCGGTGCTCGGTTCTCTTGAACTGTTGCGCAAACGTTTGCCCGATGACCCCCGCCTGACCGGGCTGCTCGAAAATGCCATCCAGGGGGCGCAGCGGGGCGCATCGCTGACCAAACGCATGCTCGCCTTCGCCCGCCGCACGGAGCTCAATCCGGAGCCGCTCGACCTGCCGGCTCTCGTGCATGGGATGGCCGACCTGCTGCAGCGCTCGCTCGGCCCCTCGGTCCACATCGAGACGCGCTTTCCGCTGAGCCTGCCGCCGGCGCGTGCCGATGCCAACCAGCTCGAGCTCGCGCTGCTGAACCTTGCCGTCAATGCGCGTGACGCGATGCCGGAGGGCGGCTCGATCGTGATCAGTGCGCGGGTCGATCGCGTCAGCGAGCCGAAGGACCACCTTTCTCCCGGCCGCTATGTCTGCCTCTGCGTGAGCGACAGCGGCGAGGGCATGGACGAAGACACGCTGGCGCGAGCCGCTGAACCTTTCTTCACCACCAAGGGCATCGGCAAGGGCACCGGGCTCGGATTGTCGATGGTCCACGGCATGAGCGAGCAATCCGGCGGCCGGCTCGTCTTGAAGAGCCGCAAGGGCGAGGGCACGACCGCGGAGATTTGGCTGCCGGCCGCCGCCCAGCAGGCCGAAGCGGTCCTGCAGCCGGCGCATGCCGCGGCCCGGCCTTCCGATGAGGACGCGCGCTCGCTGGTCATCCTCGCGGTCGACGACGACGCCCTCGTCTTGATGAATACGATCGCCATGCTGGAAGATCTCGGCCACACCGTGCTCGAAGCGAGGTCGGGCCAAGAGGCGCTCGACGTCTTCCGGCGGCAAAAGGATATCGACGTCGTCATCACCGACCAGGCGATGCCGGTGATGACGGGAACGCAGCTCGCCGAGGCGATTAGAGCCGAGCGCCGCGATCTGCCGATCATCCTGGCGACCGGTTTCGCCGAGCTGCCGCCGGATGCGGGCGGCGATCTTTTGAAGCTCGATAAGCCTTTCCGTCAGGAAGACCTCGCCGATGCGATCTCTGCTGCCATGCAGAGGGAACAGCGTGCGAGCCGCGCGCGTCGCGCACGCGCGCATTGATGGCGCCGCGAAAGACGCTGTTTGCCGATTGACAGAAGCCATCGCGAAGATCAGCATTCGCGCATGGCTAAGAGCCGCCGCCAGCTCGCTACGAAAAAACTCAGCCCTCCGGGGACCGAGGATCTTCGCGCGCGCTAAACGTCACAGCCTTAAAAAGATCGATCAGGACCCCGCCGGCTTCGACGGGGTTTTTTGTTGCCCATCCCGTCTCCGGTAGCAGGAGACGAAGATGCACTCCAATCATCCCGTTCCGAGCGGATTGTGGCTGCCGCTGATCACGCCGTTTCGAGACGGCGTGCTGGATGAACGGTCGTTCCGGCGCTTGGTGAAGCACTATGCCGCGGAGCCCGTCGACGGTTTCGTTCTCGGCGCGACGACCGGCGAGGGCCTGACGCTGGATGACCAGGAGGTCGAGCGACTGGTTGCGATCACCGCCGCCGAGATGGCGCGGGCGAGAAAGCAAATCCCGATCTACCTTGGACTGTGCGGCAGCAACACCAGAAAGGGTGTTGCCGAACTGGCGCGAACCGCCGCCTGGCCGATCGACGGGTATCTCGTCACCTGTCCGTATTACACGCGGCCGTCGCAGCACGGCCTCTATCGGCACTTCTCTACCCTGGCCGACAATGCCGCGCGCCCAATTCTTCTTTACGACATTCCCTACCGAACCGGCGTCAATCTCAGCAACGAGGTGACGCTGCAGCTCGCCGAGCATTCGAACATCGTTGGCATGAAGGATTGCTCGGCCGGTCCCATTCAGTCCTTCGATCTGTTGCGCAGCCGGCCTGCGGGATTTGCGGTGCTGACGGGAGAGGACACGCTGTTCTACGGCGCGCTTATGCAGGGCGCCGACGGCGGCATTCTTGCCGCGGCGCATGTTGAGACCGCCGGCTTCGCATTGGTTCGCGAGCGCTTGCTTGCGGGCGATCAGTCCGGCGCACTCGCCGCGTGGATGAGGCTCTTCGATCTCGCGCGACTGCTCTTCGCCGAACCCAATCCGGCGCCGATCAAGCATTGGCTCTGGCGCGCCAAGCTCATCGACGGCCCGGAAGTCCGCCTGCCGATGACGCCGGTTAGCGACACGCTTGCGGCGCGGATCGGGCTTGCGCTGGCGCAGACAAGTCGCGCAACGGCATGTGCGTGACCTTACCCGGCCGATTGGCCTGCTCGTTTTGCGGTAGGCCGAACGCTCAAATTGCGGATGGGGAGCTGGGCTCGCAAGAGCATATTAACGAACGGCTAGGAGCGCAGGTCTCCATAGTAGATCACATCCATAGCCTAGTGACTCGGCTCGAAGGGCAAGGTTCGCGTCTGCTGTTAAAAGCGTGCAGCGGATGCCAGCACTTTCTAGGGTGCAGAAGTGTAGGAGCACCGCATCTGTCAGACCAAGTTCCTCGAACTCTTCGCGCTCGGCTCCATAGATACTTTCAATGGGGATTTCCGTCGTTGTTTGGATCAAACGGCGCAGTTTTGCTTGCACTTCGCGGCGTGCCGGATTTTTGATGTGCCGCGAAAAGCTCGACACCTCCGTCAGAACATGGGGCACTAAGAGAATGTGGACCCTTCTAAAAACCTGGTGATTTTCGCGGATTTCTGATTCCATCACCTTTGATGGTTTGGGATGAATCGATGGGCGCACAACCGGGTTTCTTCGACGTCGATCATCGCATGAAGCGGCTGAGCGATCTTGGCGACCAGCTTGAGGCGTTTGGGTCGGCAGTCGATTTCGAGATATTTCGCGGCGATCTCGTTTTGGCTCTGGCCTATTCGGAGAACGGCCAGGGCGGTCGACCGCCATTTGATCCGGTGATGATGTTCAAAATTCTTGTCATTCAGGCGGCGAACAATCTCTCCGACGAGCGCACCGAGTTCCTGATCAACGACCGTCTGTCGTTCATGCGCTTCCTGGGATTGGGCCTCTCCGACCGGGTTCCCGATGCACGCACGATCTGGCTGTTTCGGGAGAAGCTCACCAAAGCCGAGGCGATCAAGACGCTGTTTGCTCGCTTCGATGCAGCCTTGAGAGTGGCCGGTTATATCGCCATGTCCGGGCAGATTGTCGACGCCAGCCTTATCGCTGCGCCGCGCCAGCGCAACACTCAGGCGGAGAAGAGAGCGATCAAGGAGGGTCGCATCCCCGAGGATTGGAAGGACAAACCCGCCAAGCTGCGGCAGAAGGACCGCGACGCTCGCTGAACGGTCAAGTTCACCAGGGCAAAGCCGAAAGAGGACGGCTCAACGCCACCGCTCGATCTGGCGATCCCGGTCTTCGGGTATCAAAACCATATCTCGATCGACTGCGGCTTCGGCTTCGTTCGC
>Ga0164309_10000700_pt1 | contig 17724 bp, 16 predicted proteins | sample Whisoiple_247_MG_FD_109984 | JGI IMG/M metagenome (GOLD analysis project Ga0164309, IMG submission 109984) | Soil microbial communities amended with fresh organic matter from upstate New York, USA - Whitman soil sample_247_MG | ecosystem: Environmental > Terrestrial > Soil > Unclassified >...
CCGAACTCGGCGAATACGCGCCGCGCATCGAGACCTTCAAGATCCCGACCGACAAGATCCGCGAAGTGATCGGCACCGGCGGCAAGGTGATCCGCGAGATCGTCGAGAAGACCGGCGCCAAGGTCAATATCGAGGACGACGGCACCGTGAAGGTGGCGTCCGCCGATGGCGAATCGATCAAGGCCGCCATCAAGTGGATCAAGTCGATCGCCTCCGATCCGGAGCTCGGCGCGATCTATGACGGCACCGTGGTCAAGGTGATGGAGTTCGGCGCCTTCGTGAACTTCTTCGGCGCCAAGGACGGCCTTGTTCACATCAGCCAGCTCGCAGCCAATCGCGTGCAAAAGACCTCCGACGTGGTCAAGGAAGGCGACAAGGTCAAGGTCAAGCTGCTCGGCTTCGACGACCGCGGCAAGACCCGGCTTTCGATGAGGGCGGTCGACCAGACCACCGGCGAGGATCTCGAGGCCAAGCAAAAGTCCGAAGCCGCGCCGCGCGAAGCCGCCGGCGAGTAAACGGCGAGCATGGCGTTTTCGAGCGAACTGTAGTCCGGCTCGCGTGAAGAAAAAAGCAAATGATCCAAGGGCGGCTTTTCAGCCGCCCTTTCTGTTTTTGCTTGGGCGCGGCGATGAACGAATGTTTTCACGTGCGGCCGGCGCCCCTGCGATACCCGCGCTTTCCTTGACCACTTCGCCCAGCGCCGCAAAATCCGCCTTGCGTGGCGAGGTGCGACGGAACGCCAGGCCGATGCTACGGCCGGGCTCCGGCTGTTCCAGCCGCAGCAGCTTCACCCGGTCGTCGCGCCGTTCGACATCGGCGGCGATTTGCGGAATCAGCGTCACGCCGTAGCCGTTGGCGACCATCTGCATGACGGTGGTGAGGCTGGAGGCAGCGAACGCCGTGCCGCCTGCGCCACCGACGCGATTACGCGCCGTCGCGCAGAACGCCAGTGCCTGATCGCGCAGGCAATGACCGTCTTCCAGCAGAATCAGCCGGCTCTGATCGATATCGTCGGCGGCAACTCGCGCGGTGTGGGCGCGCGGATCGGCGGCCGGCACCGCCAGCAGGAACAGGTCTTCAAACAGCGCCAGCGTTTCGATGTCGGGCTCGCCGACCGGAAGCGCGAGCATCGCGGCATCAAGCGCGCCGCTTTTGATTTCATCGACCAGTTGCCGCGTTTGCGTCTCGCGCAATTCAAGCCGCAGGTCGGGGAATCTGCTCTGCAGCAGCGGCAAAATCCGTGGCAGCAGATAGGGCGCGAGCGATGGAATCACGCCGAGCGTCAACCGTCCCATCAAAAGCCCGCCGCGATGCCGCGCGAAATCGACCAGATCGCGCGAGGCCGCGAGCACGTTCTCGCCGCGGCGCGCGATCTCGCGGCCCACTTCGGTCAACATCGCCTCGCCCGGACGACGCTCGACCACGGCGACCCCAAGCGTGCGCTCGAGATCGCGAATCTGCATCGACAGCGCGGGCTGGGTGATGGCGCAGGCCTCCGCCGCGCGGCCGAAATGGCCGTGTTTGGCCAGTGCCGAGAGATAGCGAAGCTGCCGGAGCGTAATCATTCTTGATCAGATAAACTGATCGAGAGCCTAAGACAATTCGACTGGACCTGATCTCGTAAATCTTCCACTCTGAGCAAGGCACGAATTCAGGACTGCCAAGGCACCTCCCGAATTTATGCAAGCCATTGAAAATACTGGAACGTTGAAAACGCCTGGTCTTCGGCGCCAACGGGCCTCACCCGGCAGCGGGAAGGAACCACAGCCATGGCGGGCCTCGCCCCGCTGGGCAATCCGGACCCGCTGGCGACGCTTCCCGGAAGCCAGTAGTTCAACGTCGGACGATCCGAAGAAGACGACAGAACAATCGGAGAAAACATATGGACAAAAAGACTGACGAAGGCGCGGGCAAGTGCCCGGTCACCCGTGGCTCGCGCGGCCACAGCAATCGCGAATGGTGGCCCGAAGCGCTGAGCATCGAGATGCTCCATCGCAACTCCAAGCTGTCCGATCCGATGGGCAAGGACTTCGACTACGCCAAGGAGTTCAAATCTCTCGACCTCAACGCGGTGATCAAGGATCTCCATGCCCTGATGACGACCTCGCAGGAATGGTGGCCGGCCGACTTCGGTCACTATGGCGGCCTGATGGTTCGCATGGCATGGCACAGCGCGGGCACCTACCGCATCACCGATGGCCGCGGCGGCGCGGGCGCCGGACAGCAGCGCTTCGCTCCGCTCAACTCCTGGCCCGATAACGCGAACCTCGACAAGGCGCGCCGCCTGCTGTGGCCGATCAAGCAGAAATACGGCGGCAAGATCTCCTGGGCCGACCTGATGATCCTCGCAGGCAACGTCGCGCTCGAATCCATGGGCTTCAAAACCTTCGGTTTCGCCGGCGGCCGCGTCGACGTCTGGGAGCCGGAAGAGCTGTATTGGGGCCCCGAAGGAAGCTGGCTCGGCGACGAGCGCTACAGCGGCGAACGCCAGCTCGCGGAGCCGCTCGGCGCGGTTCAGATGGGCTTGATCTATGTGAACCCCGAAGGCCCAAACGGCAATCCAGACCCCGTCGCTGCGGCCAAGGACATTCGCGAGACGTTTTTCCGCATGGCGATGAACGACGAAGAGACCGTGGCGCTGATTGCGGGTGGCCACTCCTTCGGCAAGACCCATGGGGCCGGCGATCCGTCGCTTGTCGGACCCGAGCCGGAAGCCGGCGCCCTTGAAGATCAAGGCCTGGGCTGGAAGAGCACGCACGGCACCGGCTTTGGCGCCGACGCCATCACCGGCGGCCCTGAAGTGACCTGGGTGCAGACACCGACAAAGTGGAGCAACAACTTCTTCAAGAACCTGTTCGAAAACGAATGGGAACTGACCAGAAGCCCAGCCGGGGCGAAACAGTGGAAAGCAAAAAGCGCCACTGCCGACATTCCGGATGCCTTCGACAAATCAAAGAAGCACCTGCCGACGATGCTGACGACGGACCTTTCGCTCCGGTTCGACCCGGTCTACGAAAAAATCTCGCGCAGGTTCTACGAGAATCCGGATCAGTTCGCGGACGCGTTCGCACGCGCCTGGTTCAAGCTCACCCATCGTGACATGGGTCCCCGTGAACGCTACCTCGGCCCGCTGGTGCCGAAGGAAGCGCTGATCTGGCAGGATCCGATTCCTGCGGGCGAAGCGATCAGCGATGCGGACGTGACCGCGCTGAAGACCAAGATTCTTGCCTCGGGCCTCACGGTCTCGCAGCTGGTCTCGACGGCCTGGGCGTCGGCGTCGACCTATCGCGGCACCGACAAGCGCGGTGGCGCCAACGGCGCGCGCATTCGGCTCGCGCCGCAAATGGACTGGGAGGTCAACCAGCCTGCCCAGCTCAAGACGGTGCTTGCGAAGCTCGAGGAAATCCAGAAGGGCTTTGGCAAGAAGGTTTCGCTGGCCGATCTGATTGTGCTCGGCGGCACCGCCGCAGTCGAAAAGGCCGCCAGGGATGCCGGCGTCGACGTCAAGGTTGCCTTTGCCGGGGGCCGCGCCGACGCGTCGCAGGAGCAGACCGACACCGAATCGTTCAAGCCGCTTGAACCGCGCGCCGATGGCTTCCGCAACTACATCGGCAAAAGGCAGCAGTTCATGCAGCCGGAGGAAGCGCTGGTGGATCGCGCGGCGTTGCTGCGGCTGACAGGGCCGGAAATGACGGTGCTGCTCGGCGGCCTGCGCGTGCTCGGCGCTAATGTCGGCGGCTCCAAACACGGTGTCCTGACGAAGCAGCCGGAGAAGCTGACCAACGACTTCTTCGTCAACCTGCTCGACATGGCCACCGAGTGGCAGGCCCCGAACGCCGAGGGCGTGTATGAGGGACGCGACCGCAAGACCAAGGCACCGAAGTGGACCGCGACCCGTTTCGACCTGATCTTTGGTTCGCATTCGCAGCTTCGCGCTTTCGCCGAAGTCTATGCGGCGGCGGACGCCAAGGAGAAATTCGCAACGGATTTCGCCGCGGCCTGGACCAAGGTGATGAACGCGGATCGATTCGATCTTGCCTGATCTGCGACGAATAACAAATCTAAGGGGTGGCCGAGAGGCCGCCCTTTTTGTTTTCGTCAAGCATGTTCGCGCGTTGCGCGCACCGCCGGAATGACGAATAGTGGTCGATGGATCTTTCAAAAAGTTCGTCCATGCCACCGCCCCTGATCCGCCCTGCGCAGCGCGACGAATATGACGAAGTCGCCCGCGTCTGGATGGACAGCTGGGTTTCGACCGGTCTCGAACAGGCCAGCAACTTCCTGCTGGCGAAATTGCGCGCACGGGTGCCGATGGAAATCGAGAAGGGCTGGAGCCTCTTCGTCGCCGACGACGAGGGAACGCTCGCCGCGATGCTCGCCCTGCACCTCGAGAAACGTTATCTCGACCAGCTGTTCGTGGCGCCGGAATATCAGGGCCGCAACCTCGGACGGCAGTTGCTTGCCTTCTCCCGGGCGCGATTGCCGGACGAAATCCGGCTGCGCTGCGTCCGCGAAAATGAAAAGGCCTGGCGCTGGTACGAGCGCGAAGGCTTCGTGTTCGAGAAGGAAGCGGTCGAGCCGACGACCGGATTTGTGATGAAATTTTATCGATGGAAAAGTAACGACGCCTGAAACCGGCGGGACTGGGTCGGCTTGCCTGTCATGGCCGCACGCTCTAGTTTCAAATCTATCGCACCGCTCGCTTCAACTTTTCCCCGAGTTCCGATGATCCGTTTATCCGTTGTCGTCGCCATTGCCTTGTTTTGCCTGGCTGCACCGATCTGCGCTCAAACTCCACCTGCTCAAGTAAGGCCTCGCGCGGCCAAAGCGGCGGTCAAGAAGCCCGCATCACGGGTAAAAAAGCAACAGACCCCGTCGTGACGGACCATGGGCCTTGCCGCCTCGGAGTTATTCCGGCGGTCGGCGACACCTTCGTGGTTCAAAAGATCGGCCTCACGGTGTTCGGAAACGAATACGCCGAAATTGCCACCAATTGGGGACTCGACGACCTCGTCTTCGCGCGCGTACGCTCGGCAGCCGGACCGACGCTTCCGGTTCGAAGGATCAGTTACCCGCCCGGCGCCTTCGAACATTATTATCACCCTGCCTCGCGATTGCTGCCCGATCCGCGCGAAGGTCTGTCTGCGATCGTTAGCGGTATCGCCGCCAATGCCGGTTGCGAACGCTACCTCGTCATCACCAGGTTCTCCGGACAATTGCCCGGCACCAATCAGAGGCTTGACGGCGTCGGCGCCTTTAATCAGGGCCTTGGCAGCGTCCTCCGTCACAGCCATCTGTTCGCCAATATCGCGCTGACATCGCTCGATGGGCAGACTTTCGCCACGCAACCGCATAACGGCGCGGATATCGCTGCGCGATTCCAGGAGCCGCTTCGGTTGACCGAAGATCCACTCAAGAAACTTGATAACGAATATTTTCCGGACCCTCCGTCAACTGCTGCCGCCAGCGCGGTGCTCCGCGACAAGACGCGCGCGCTGGTTTCCGCGACCGTCGACCGCTTGCTGCCGCCCTATCTCAAGGCCGAATGACAGCGCACTCTCCTTGGCTGGCCCTCGCGCCACCGCAATTTCCGGTCTACAATTGGAGCGCCGTAATCCAATCGCGTGAACAGAGAGAACGTCGCATGATGAAGCTCTATTGGTCGCCGCGCTCGCGCTCGTTCACCGCGCTCTGGCTGATGGAGGAGACCGGCCGGCCTTATGAGCGCGTACTGACCGACATCACGTCAGGCGCGCAGAAGACACCGGAATATCTTGCGATCAATCCAATGGGCAAGGTCCCCGCGCTGCAGGACGGCGACGCCACGATGGCGGAGGCCGCCGCAATCTGCGCCTATGTCGCCGAGCGCTATCCTGAAGCGAAACTGGCGCCTGCGTTAGGCGATCCCCGGCGCGCCAAATATCTCTATTGGCTGTTCTTCGCACCCGGCTGCATCGAGCCCGCGATGGTGCAGATCGCGACCAAGATCGAGATGAACTCGGTGGCCGCGGGCTGGGGCGACGCGCAGCGGGTTTTCGACGTTCTCGACAAAGCGCTGGAGAAGGGCCCGTGGATTGTCGGCGAGAACTTCTCCGCCGCTGACATCGCGATCGGCTCGGCGCTGAACTTCTCGGTGCGGCTGTTCAAGATGGTGCCGTCGCGCCCCTCATTCGACGCTTATATCGCCCGCTGCATGGCACGCCCCGCGTTCCAACGGGCCGAAAAGATCGCGGCGGGATAGGCAGCCTTACTCCGCCGCCAGATCCTCCGGCCGCGGCATCGAGATGATGTTGTAGCCAGAATCGACGTAGTGGATTTCGCCGGTGACAGCGGTCGACAAATCCGACAGCAGGTACAACGCCGCGCGGCCGAGTTCGTCGAGCGAGACGCCGCGGCCGAGCGGCGAATGTTTTTGCTGGAATGCGAACATCGCGCGGGCATCGCCGATTACGGCTCCCGCCAGCGTGCGGACCGGCCCTGCTGAGATCGCATTGACCCGGATCTTCCGTCTGCCGAAATCGAACGCAAGATAGCGCACGGACGCCTCCAGTGCCGCCTTCACCACGCCCATGACGTTATAATTCGGCATCACGCGGCTCGATCCGCCGAAGGTCAGCGTGATGATGGAGCCGCCGCTCTCGGGCATCAATTCGGCGGCGCGCTTGGCGGCCTCGGTGAAGGAAAAGCACGAAATCACCATCGAGCGGGAGAAATTATCGCGGCTGGTGTCGGCATAGCGCCCACGCAATTCATTCTTGTCGGTGAAGCCAATGGCGTGAACGAGAAAATCCAGACGGCCCCAGCTAGCCCGCAGTGTTTCGAACACGGCATCGACGCTTCCGATATCCTCGACGTCACATGGCAACACAAGGGAAGCGCCGACCTGCTCGGCCAGCGGCTTGACGCGCTTGCCCAGCGCCTCGCCCTGATAGGTGAACGCAAGTTCCGCCCCTTGCGCCGCCAGCGTTCTGGCGATGCCCCAGGCGATCGAATGATCATTGGCTACGCCCATGATCAGCCCGCGTTTGCCCTTCATCAGCTCTTGCATACAGATGCGCTCCGCTCATGTTCCCGATGTCATCATCCGCAAAAGCGGGTGATCCAGCAATACGAAGCGTCGAGGTTATCCCGGGAGTCTGCAGCGTGCTGGATGCCCCGGCTGCGCGGGGCTTGATGACCTGACCTCACGCATCCAGGCGCCGGAACACCAGCGTGGCGTTGGTGCCGCCGAAACCGAATGAATTCGAAAGCACGGTATTCAGCTTGGCGTTGTCGATTCGCTTGCGGACGATCGGCATGTCGGCGAAGACAGGATCGAGCTCGGTGATGTTGGCGCTTTCGCAGATGAATCCATTGTTCATCATCAGCAGCGAATAGATCGCCTCCTGCACGCCGGTGGCACCGAGCGAATGTCCGGTCAGCGCCTTGGTGGCAGCGATCGGGGGGCACTTGTCGCCGATTCCGAACACTTTTCGGATCGCCTCGATTTCCGGCGGATCACCCGCCGGAGTCGAGGTCGCGTGCGGGTTGATGTAGTCGATCTTGCTGTTGACGGTGGCCATTGCCATGCGCATGCAGCGCTCGGCGCCCTCACCCGACGGCGCGACCATGTCGTAGCCGTCGGAAGTCGCGCCATAGCCGATGATTTCACCGTAGATGCGCGCGCCCCGCGCCTTCGCGTGTTCGAGTTCCTCGAGCACCACCACCCCGGCGCCCCCGGCGATCACGAAGCCGTCGCGGGTAATGTCATAAGGCCGCGACGCTGTTGCAGGCGTGTCGTTGTATTTCGACGACATCGCGCCCATCGCGTCGAACAGCACCGACAGCGACCAGTCGAGCTCTTCGCAGCCGCCGGCGAAGATGATGTCCTGCTTGCCGATCTGGATCGTCTCATAGGCATTGCCGATGCAATGGTTCGAGGTCGCACAGGCCGACGAGATCGAATAATTGACGCCCTTGATCTTGAACCAGGTCGCCAGCGTCGCCGACGCCGTGGACGACATCGCCTTCGGCACGGCGAACGGTCCGACCCGCTTCGGGCCCTTGCTCCGCGTGGTGTCGGCGGCCTCAACGATGGTCCGTGCCGAAGGACCGCCCGAACCCATGATAATGCCGGTACGAGCATTGGAGACGTCGGCAGGATCAAGACCGGAATCCTGAATCGCCTGCTCCATCGCGATGTGATTCCAGGCCGCGCCCTCGCCGAGGAAGCGCATCGCGCGGCGATCGATCACGTCAGCCGGATTGATGGTCGGGGCGCCCTGAACCTGCGAACGGAAGCCGAGCTCGGCATACTTATCCGCCCGAGTAATCCCGGATTTCGCCTCATGCAGGCTCGCCAGTACTTCCTGGCTGTTGTTTCCGATCGAGGAGACGATGCCCATCCCCGTGATGACAACCCGCCTCATGATCGCCTAGCCCTCTTGTTACGCTCTTGTACGTTTATCTTTGTCATCGCGAAAACCGTTCTGTCGGCCGGAACAACGGTCCTACGCTCCCGCATGCGGTTCGGCACCTTGTTTGAACAGCCCAACCTTCAAATCCTTTGCGCGATAGATAATCTCGCCGTCTATGGAAAGCCATCCGTCGGCCACGCCCAGCACGAGCTTTGAGCGCAGCACCCGCTTGATATCGATGTTGTATATAACCTTGCGGACGTTCGGCAGCACCTGGCCTGAGAACTTCAATTCGCCAAGCCCCAGTGCCCGGCCGCGTCCTTCGCCGCCGATCCAGCCCAGATAGAATCCGACCATCTGCCAGAGCGCATCGAGGCCCAGACAACCCGGCATGACCGGGTCATTCTTGAAATGGCAGCCGAAAAACCACAGGTCCGGCTTCACATCGAGTTCGGCGCGGACCAAGCCCTTGCCGTATTCGCCGGCGGTCTCGGAAATTTCGCTGATTCGATCGAACATCAGCATTGGAGGTAGCGGCAACTGGGCGTTGCCAGGGCCGAACAGCTCTCCCCGGGCGCATGCCAGCAAATCCTCATATTCATAACCGCCGCGCCGATCCAGCATGCTGCCTAACCTTTCTAATTCCCGATGGGGCACTTTGGACCCTTTCGGGAGAAGCGCGCTAATCCTTGCCGCTCGGCCAGAATACAGGTCAGAACCCTGAACCGGCGCTTGCCTATGCAGAAATCGCATGGGCGGGTCCGCGCGCTCTCTATCATAAGCCTTGCAGGCGGCAAAGCATGACTACCAAGGGTAAATCGCCACATTTAGCCGCCAGTTCCTTCAATTCCCGAGCCCCGTTCTAGTTGCGAAAAACTTGCATCTAACGAAATTGACCCGTATATAGGGGTCAAATGATGCTTGGATCGTGAGTATGGTGCCCTCCGTGGATGTGAATGACGACGACCCGACGCTGAATGATGACGCTGTCATGGGCCGCGGTGCGATGCGCCAACCGGCGCTGACCGGTTGTCCTTGGCACGACGTCAATGAAATGCTGCAGGCGGCGGGCCTGCGTCCGACCCGTCAGCGCATGGCGTTGGGCTGGCTGCTGTTCGGCAAGGGCGCGCGCCATCTGACGGCAGAAATGCTGTACGAGGAGGCCACCCTCGCCAAGGTTCCGGTGTCGCTTGCGACGGTCTACAACACGCTCAATCAGCTCACCGATGCCGGCCTCCTGCGCCAGGTCAGCGTCGACGGGACCAAGACCTATTTCGACACTAACGTCTCGGCACATCATCATTTCTATCTCGAGAACAACCACGAGCTCGTCGACATTCCCGACCCGCATTTGATCTTGCAGAAGATGCCCGAGATCCCCGCAGGCTACGAGATTTCCCGGGTCGACATGGTCGTTCGGCTGCGCAAGAAGCGCTGAGCGTCGATCCGGTCATCGTGTCGCCCGCCGGGCTTGTCCCAACCGTCATCTTTGCAGAGCACCTGAAAACGTAGGGCCGAGATGCGCCGAACGCGGGCATGACGGCGGCTTTTCCCGCAAACTTGCGCTCTAATCAACCTTCTCGTCGGCGTACACGCCCCACAACCGCTGCTGTTCGATCCAGCCGTCGTAGCCGTTGCCGCTGATGTGGCACCAGCCCGCGGCGCAATGCTTGACTTGGGCGACGACGCCGGCCTGCAGCCGTGCGGCGACCGCGCTGGTCTGGTCGGCGCGATCGTAAATCGGCGCCAGTTCATCCTTGCTCTTCATGGTAACGACTGCGGTGCGGTGGCCCGACAACAGCGAGTGATAGACCCAGCCTTCGGCGCCCTCGGAAGCCCGCACCCGGCGCCAGTTCTCGAACTCGGCCGTGATTTCAACCGGCAGGCCGGCACGGGTGTAGACCCAGGCCACATCGTTGTCCTTGGTCGGACCAGCCCGGACGTTCACATGATCGGATTTGAGGCTGACATAGCGCGGAACCGGCAAGCCGCTGGTGGTGACGGCGATGTCTTTTGCCGAAAATCCCGAGCTGACCGAAGCGCCCAGCCAGCCACCGGCAAGCACGACCACCAAACAAACCCGTCCCAACGCCATCAACTCGTCTCCTGCCGAGATCTCAACCCGAAATCCACGGGTTGAACCGCCGGGTCCAAACAACCGGGCAAGGACTCGGAAATGCCACCCCTCAACGCGCCTGTGCCCGCAAGGCCCTTGGCGCCTCATTTCGGGGTTGTTGTCTTGTCTTGGCGCGGCCTTCTGCTAGAGAGGACGAAACGGCAAGAAAACGACACAAGCCCGAAACTTTCCTTTGGAATCCAAGGGAAATCGCGGGGAAACCCCACGGAAACGCCGGACCGCGCTGCAATGGCAGTGTCGAACAACCGGGTTAATGAGGTCTGAACGAAACCCCACAAGAGCAGGACATGTCGATCAAGAAAAAGCCCCTCGTTGTCGTCACTCGCAAGCTGCCGGACTCGATCGAGACCCGCATGCGCGAGTTGTTCGACGCCCGGCTTAATCTCGACGATACGCCGTTGACGCCGGAGCAGATTGCCGAGGCAGTGCGCGAGGCCGACGTGCTGGTGCCTACCGTCACCGACGAGATTACCGAAGAACTGCTCAAGCAGCCCGACTGCAAGCTGAAGCTGATCGCCAATTTCGGCAACGGCGTCGACAATATCGACGTCATCGCGGCGCATGCGCGCGGCATCGCCGTAACCAACACGCCGAAAGTGCTGACCGAAGACACCGCCGACATGACCATGGCGCTGATTCTCGCAGTGCCGCGCCGGCTGATCGAGGGCGCCTCGATCCTGACTGAGGGCAAGAACTGGCCCGGCTGGTCGCCGACATGGATGCTCGGCCATCGCATCGGCGGAAAACGCCTCGGCATTATCGGCATGGGCCGCATCGGCCAGGCAGTGGCACGCCGGGCACGCGCCTTCGGCCTGCAGATCCACTACCACAACCGTCGCCCGGTGGCGCCGCGCATCGCGGACGAACTGGGCGCGACCTATTGGGAAAGCCTTGACCAGATGCTGGCGCGGATGGACATCATCTCGGTGAATTGTCCGCACACACCAGCGACCTTCCATCTGCTGTCGGCACGGCGACTCAAGCTGATCCGCAAGGATACCTATATCGTCAACACCGCGCGCGGCGAGGTGATCGACGAGGAAACGCTGATCAAGCTGATCGAAACCGGCGAGATCGCCGGCGCCGGCCTTGACGTCTATGAGCACGAGCCTGCGGTAAATCCGAAACTGGTCCGGCTGGCGCGCGCCGGCAAAGTGGCATTGCTGCCGCATATGGGCTCGGCCACCATCGAAGGCCGTGTCGAAATGGGCGAAAAGGTGATCATCAACATCCGCACCTTCCTCGACAACCACAAGCCACCGGACCGCGTGCTGCCCAGCATGCTGTGAAGTCGACGCAAGGCGCGCCGCCTCGCGCCTGCGTCGTTTCCCTATGCACCGTTTGCCGACAAACACGAGCGGCGAGCACGGGCGGTGTTGCTGCCGCCTTCGTGATCCTCAGCGATGCCCGCTCAAATCGGTGATCACGAGCGTATCGCCGTTGAGCGGGTTCGCCGGATCGCGCTGGTAGCGCAGGGTTTCGAACCGCATCGTGCGCGCGTCCAGCATCAACAGCCGCCCGACCAGGCCTTCGCCGAAGCCGACGATTTCGCGGATCGCCTCCAGCGCCATCATCGATCCCAGCACGCCGGCCAGCGCGCCCATCACGCCCGCTTCGGCGCAGGCCGGCACCGTACCCGCCGGCGGCGGTTCGGGAAACAGACAGCGATAGGTCGGATTGAACTGGCCGTCGGCGTTCTTTTCGTGCGCGCGGATGGTGGTCAGCGATCCATCGAACATGCCAAGGGCGGCTGTGATCAGCGGCCGGCCGACGAGAAAACACGCATCCGAAACCAGATAGCGCGTTTCGAAATTGTCGGAACCGTCGAGCACCAGATCGTAACCGCCGATCAGCGACAGCGCATTGGCGGCGTTGAGCCGCGTGGCGTGCGCGGCGAACCGAACATGGGGATTGAGCGCGTGAATCTGCTCTGCCGCGCTGTCAACCTTGCGCCGGCCGATATCGGGCGTGGTATGAATGATCTGACGTTGCAGATTGGACAGCGACACGACGTCGTCATCGACGACGCCGAGCGTGCCGACGCCAGCCGCGGCGAGATACATCAGCACCGGTGCGCCGAGGCCGCCTGCGCCGATGACCAGGACCGAGGCTTCCTGCAGCGCAAGCTGGCCCGGGCCGCCGACTTCGCGCAGCACGATGTGGCGAGCGTAGCGTTCGAGCTCGTCGGCACTCAACATCGTCCACCCGTTTCCTTCCGCTTCATCGCAATCGTCCTGTCCTCAGGGTGAAGAGCGCATCTTTGCAGGTCCGGACCATATGCTGCATTCCGCGCCCGTAGCCATGACCAGCTGTTGCCGATCAATCAGATGTGCTTAATTGCCCCACGCTTCAATGGAGCCTGGATTTGTCATGAGATCGATGCTGACGGCAACATTGATATCAGTGGCTTTGGGGGTTTCCGCCCAACAATCCGCCGTTGCCCAGATGACGGCGCCCGGCGCCAAACCCAAAACGGTCGCTACCACGCCGGTTCGCCCCTCCGTGCAGACCGCAGCGGATACCGCCAATGCAATGGCGCAGGCCGAACGGCTGGCGCTGCAATCGGATCTGGCCTGGGTCGGCCAGTATAACGGCGCAATCACGGGCGACGTCAGCGATCGCATGGTGGCGGCGATCAAGGAATTCCAGAAGCAGCGCGGCGGCAAGCAGACCGGCGCGCTTAATCCGCAGGAGCGTGGCCTGCTCGCCGAGACCGCGAAGCGACGCCGGGAGAATGTCGGCTGGAAGATCGTTACCGATAGCGCGACCGGCGTCCGGCTCGGCATCCCCGGCAAGCTGGTGCCGCAGCAATCGAGCGACGCCAATGGCACCAAATGGAGTTCACCGACGGGGACCATCCAGGTGGTGCTGGCGCGGCGCAAGGTAGCGAATCCCAGCACAGCCAAACTCGCCGAGCAGGAGAAGGAGGAACCCGCCGGCCGCACGATTGACTATACCGTGGTCAAGCCGGACTTCTTCGTGCTGTCGGGTCTGCAGGGCCTGAAGAAGTTCTACGTGCGCGGCACATTCAAGGGAGACGAGGTTCGCATTCTCACCATCCTGTACGATCAGGCCACCGAAAACACGGTCGAGCCGGTGGTGATTGCCATGTCCAGCGCGTTCACTCCGTTTCCATCCGGCGTCCAGCTTGCAGGCCCGACGCCGCGCAAGACCGTCGACTACGGCACTGGAATCGTTGTCAGCGAAGACGGCGCGATCGTCGCCGATCGTCAGGTTACCGATGGTTGTCTTTCGATCGTAATCGCGGGTTTCGGAAATGCCGATCGCGTCGCCGAGGACGAGGACCATGATCTCGCGCTGTTACGCATCTACGGCGCGCGCGGCCTGAAGCCGTTGAACATCGCGGGCGGCGCAGCAAAATCGAGCGTCGAACTGACCGGCATCGCCGATCCGCAGAACCAGGCCGGCAGCGCGGCCATCAGCAACCTCAAGGCTCAGGTGAGCCCGATCGGAAGCGGCAATGATCTCGCACTGTCGCCGGCGCCGGGGCTCGGCTTTTCCGGCGCCGCCGCGCGCGATGACGCCGGCACGTTCGCCGGCATCGCGCTGTTGAAACCGCTGGTCGTGGCAGGACCTGTGAATGCCGCGCCAGTCGCACAGGCCGTGCTGGTGTCTGCTGATACCTTGCGCGATTTCCTCAAGACCAATGGCGTTGTCGCAACGGCCGCATCGACCGATGCAAAGTCGGCGGTCGTGCGGGTGATTTGCGTGAGAAAGTAGGGGCGAATCGCTTCTACCAGCGCCGTCCCCAAGCCCAGCCCCAACCTCTGTAACCCCAGCCATAACCGTAGTACGGACCATAGCCGTAGCCGTAATAGACCGGCGGCTCCACGACATAGCCACGCGGCGGGCCATACACGACCGGGGGCTCGTCAACGATTTCTCTCTCGACGGCGGCCGGTCCGCGCGGCGGCGGCCTGCGCGCAGGAGCCATGCCGACGTTCCGAGCGATCACAAAGCCGTCCTGGCCGTTCAAGGAGGCTTCGCACCAGCCATTGGTGCACTTGCCGATCTCGACCGTAGTGCCCTTGGGAATCAGCGTCACAACCTCGCTGCCGGTACCGGCCGACTTCCGTAAATTGGTATCGGTGCTGACCGCGATCGGCTTGGCCGTCGCACCGGCTGCCGATAGTAGCGTGAAGATAGCGGCCGATGCCGCGATCCGTGCAAAGCTCATGGCTCTCCTCGTCTTTTCCTTCCCGTTTCAGCCGCCAGCAGGATTTAACTTCAGGAGCGACCCGGCATTCAAGACCTTGTCCGTTTCAAAGAACTTCACCGAGCGAGTTTTTGTTTCGATTGATGGCTATTGCTGCGTATCACGCCAGGCCAAACCGCTCGCGCGCGCCAATGACCTGTTATTCCCCCGTATTGTTCTATTTCTGGCACGTCGGACACCAGAAGGTCGAGCGCCCGTTCTGGGTAAAGCGTTTGACAATCCCGCTGCAGCCGCCGCTCTGGCACTTCTCGCCCTCACGATCATAAACCTGGAACGAATGCTGGAAATAACCGAGTTCGCCGGTGGTCTGGCGATGGTCTCGCAGCGACGAGCCACCCGCCTTGATGGCCTGATTGAGGACCGCATGGATCGATGTAACAAGGCGCCTGGCGTGATCGGTCGGCTCCTTCTTTTTGTCGGCCATTGTCGACGCCAGCCGCTTCGGCGACAGATGTGCGCGAAACAACGCCTCGCAGACATAGATGTTGCCGAGGCCTGCGACCACACGCTGGTCGAGCAGCGCCGCCTTCAGGCTGGTCTTCTTGCCGGCGCAGGAGTGCGCCAGCATCGCGGCGTCGAATTCATTGCCGAGCGGCTCCGGACCGAGCCCCCTCAACAGCGGCTCGTCTTCCAGCGCCTTGCGGGCGATGATTTTCATGTAGCCGAAGCGGCGCGGGTCATTGAAAATCACCGCGCTGCCCGACGACATGTGGAACACGACATGGTCGTGGGCGCGGTCCTCGCTGCGCGGATGGTGGAATTTGCCGGGCGTCTTGGTCTCCTCGTCCTGCACGACGCGGAACGAGCCGGACATGCCCAGATGCATCAGCAGCACGTCGCCCGAGCCCAGATCGGCCATCAGATATTTGGCACGACGGCCGAGGCCGGTGACGGTCTGTCCCTGTAGCCGCGCGATAAAATCCCTTTGAAAGGGAAATCGCAGGTCTTTGCGCCGGGCCTCCGCCCTGACGATCTTCGACCCTTCCATGGCCGGCTGGAGGCCGCGGCGGACGGTCTCGACTTCGGGCAATTCAGGCATGGGGAGCATTCACCTTGTGGACCTGACGTGATAGCGCCGTTGCGGCGGGCGCGCTATGGTCCGGAAATGGAGATGAGTTGATGGACCGGCCCGACCAAACCACGCATTTCGGCTTCAGGGACGTCCCCTTGGATGACAAGCAGACGCTGGTAAACGACGTGTTTCACAGCGTGGCGAAGCGCTACGATTTGATGAACGATCTGATGTCGGCGGGCCTGCATCGGGTCTGGAAACACCTGATGATCAACGCGCTCAACCCGCCGCGCGGCGAGGCGCCGTTCGCGCTGCTCGACGTCGCCGGCGGGACCGGCGATATCGCCTTTCGCGCCGCCAAGGCCGCGGGCACGGGCTTTCAGGCGACCGTTTGCGACATCAATTCGGACATGCTCGCGGTCGGCCGCGAACGCGCTGCCGCGCGCCACCTCGACCACCAGGTGTCGTTCGTCGAGGGCAATGCCGAGGCGCTGGCGTTTCCGAACAATGCGTTCGACGCCTACACCATCGCATTCGGGATTCGCAACGTGCCGCAAATCGACCTTGCGCTCCGCGAGGCCTATCGCGTGCTCAAGCCCGGCAGCCGCTTCCTGTGCCTGGAATTTTCCACCGTCGACGTTCCGGGCCTCGACCGCCTCTATGATCTGTTTTCGTTCAAGGTGATTCCGCCGCTCGGCCGTGCCGTGACCGGCGATGCCGAATCCTACCAGTACCTCGTCGAATCCATCCGCAAATTTCCCAAACCGGCAGCTTTCGCCGAGATGATCCGCGCCGCCGGCTTTGCCCGCGTGAACTGGCAGACCCTGTCCGGCGGCATCGTGGCCCTGCATTCGGGCTGGCGTCTGTGATTTCAGCGATCACGCATATCGCGCGGCTCGCCCGCGCCGCGTTCGTGTTCGCGCGCGAAGGCGTGTTCGGCGTGGTCGATCCGAGCCTGGTGCCGCCGCCCGGGCAACTCGCGTTGCGTATCGCCCGGCTGATCGAACGTCCGGGCGTCAAGTCCGGCCCGCGATTGTCGCGCGCGCTGACCCGGCTCGGTCCGGCCTATCTCAAGCTCGGACAATTCCTCGCTACAAGGCCCGACGTGGTCGGCGTCATCATGGCGCGCGACCTCGAAAGCCTGCAGGACCGGCTGCCGGCGTTCTCGCAAGCCGAGGCCGAGACCGTGATCGCGAACTCGCTGGAACGACCTGTTTCACAGGCATTTGCAAGCCTTGGTCCCCCGGTTGCGGCGGCTTCGATCGCCCAAGTGCATCGCGGCGAGACCGAACGCGACGGCGTGCGCAAGGCGGTCGCGGTCAAGGTGCTCAGGCCCAATGTCGCCGCGCGTTTCCGCCGCGACCTCGGCGATTTCTTCTTTGTGGCGCACAAGGCGGAGGCGCATTCGGCGGAGGCGCGCCGGCTGCGACTGGTCGAAGTCATCAACACCATGTCGCGCTCGGTGGCGATGGAAATGGATTTGCGGCTGGAAGCCGCGGCCCTTTCCGAGATGGCGGAAAACACCCGTGACGATCCGGATTTTCGCGTGCCTCAGGTGGATTGGGACCGCACCACGCACAATGTCCTGACGATGGAGTGGGTCGACGGCATCGCGCTCAGCGACCATGCCCGGCTTGAGCAGGCGCGGATCGATCTACGCGATCTCGGGCGGAAGGTGATCCAGAGCTTCCTGCGCCACGCGCTGCGCGATGGTTTCTTTCATGCCGACATGCATCCGGGCAATCTGTTCCTCGACGATGCGGGCCGCCTGGTCGCGGTCGATTTCGGCATCATGGGGCGGCTCGGGTTGAAGGAGCGGCGCTTCCTGGCGGAAATTCTGCTGGGCTTCATCACCCGCGACTATCGCCGCGTCGCCGAGGTGCATTTCGAGGCCGGCTATGTGCCGGGGCATCACTCGGTGGAGAATTTTGCGCAGGCGATC
>Ga0164309_10000701_pt1 | contig 17718 bp, 23 predicted proteins | sample Whisoiple_247_MG_FD_109984 | JGI IMG/M metagenome (GOLD analysis project Ga0164309, IMG submission 109984) | Soil microbial communities amended with fresh organic matter from upstate New York, USA - Whitman soil sample_247_MG | ecosystem: Environmental > Terrestrial > Soil > Unclassified >...
CCGCGAGGGCGATGTCGTCATCGATCGGCGTTGCGCCGGTCGTGAGGTAGTCGCTCGTCTGGACGTAGTCCGCGAGGGCGCGATCGTAGATGCCGTCGCCCATGCCGAGGAAGCCCTTCACCTGCGGGATCATCGACAGAACCTCGGTGACGAGGTTGATGCCGAGGCCGAGCATGACGGCGTCCTTGTACTTGCCGATCTGCTTGATCTTCGAGGTGGCGTAGCCACCCGCGACGAGCATGCCGATCGCCATGGCCGGACCCTGGAACTTGCCGAGCTTCGAGAGCGCCGAGACGCGCGACGCGATCTGACCGGCGACCACGCGACCGACGATCATACCGGCCATCACGGGCAGCGCGCGCTTGGCGAGCTGCATGATGCCGCTGATCGACGGGTTGCGGTGGTAGCGACGGTACGCGCGGCGATGACGACGCGCCGGGTTACGGCGAGCCTTCCGGCGGCGCCGACGCGACGGGTTCAACACCGGGTACTGACCGTGCTTGTTCGCGGCGGCCATGTGACGGGCCACGCGCGTACGCGTGCCGGTCTTACGCCGACGCTTCGAGCTCTTGCGCTTCTTCTTGCCGCCGCGCGCCTTGATGGCGTAGCCGCGCTTGCGCAGCATCTTCATGAGGGCCTTCGTGCCCGCACGACGACGCTTCGAGTGCGCCTTGCGCGCCTTCCGCGCCTTGCCGCGACCAGCGCGACGAGCGCGCTTGCGCGAAGACTTGCGCGCCTTCTTGCGCTTCTTCTTGCCGGCCGGGTTCACGCGGTAAAGACCGCGCGCGAGCCGACGAACCTTGCGGGACTTGCTCTTACGAGCCTTGCCCTTCTTGCGCGAAACGAAGCGGCCGCCACGGCCACGACGAGCAGAACCCTTCTTCTTCTTCTTGCGGGCCATGATGGCACTCCTTTTTTTCTTGGGGCGCCCACGTCGATGACCAGCTGGATTGACGAAGATGATCGGCATAGTTCTCCCAGGTCACGAAGCGAACGCGCCGGAGAACGCGACGAACGATCAGCCACCACTCTGCCGGGGAGGTAACTCCTGTCAACCCCCTCTGTGCGAGAAAATGATCAGCAGCGGCCGGCGGCGATGGCGGTTGCGATGGCGGTGCCGATGGCGCCGAGGATGGCAACGACCTTGGTGATCAGCTCGCCCCTCGACTTCGCCGTGATGACCTTTGCGTCGCCGTCGGCCTTCGCGGTGACGATCTTCGTCTCGGCGTCGGCCTTCGCTTCGACCGTCTTCACCTCGACGTCACTGATCTTCTGCGCCTTGTGTACGTCAACCTCGGCGGTGAACTTCACGGTCTCGCGCTGCGTCATCGCCTCGATCGCGTTCTGCATCGTCTCGATGAGCGTCGGCATCATCTTCATCTGACCGCCGAAGTCAGCGACGGCGACCTCGACCTTGCCGATGCGATCGTTTACGACGGTCTTGAACTGATTGAAGTGCTCGACGACTTCGTCCTTGAAGGTTTCGAGCTTTTCGAGTCGCTTGTCGGTCGGTCGCTTCGCTCGACGATCGTGCAGCTCGTCAGCCGTGATGAGACCGAGCTCGTACTTGTCGGTAAACTCGTCGTCGGGTGACACCTCGGCGACGGGGCGGTTGGTGTCAGGCCGGCGGATTTCGCCTCGAGCCTGCGCCGCACGCAGGCGCACGGTTTCCGTGATTGCCCCGATGGGCTTCTTGTCGTCTGTCGGCATACAGCACCTTTCAGATCAACCAACGATGCCGCGCGGCTCTACATCGAGCTTGCCGCCCCACACGAGCGCGAGCACGTCGCGCTTGTCCTGCACGATGACCAGGCACTTGCCGTTGGCCGTCGTGTAGAGCTCGGGCAAAGGCTTAGTGCCCTTCGCCTCGATCACCTTGCCGTCGCGGTCAAACTTGAAGCCGAGGCAGAAGCCGAGCATCGACAGCGCGCCTGCGTCGCGAATCCAGTCGGGCGTCTCGATCGTTTCGCCCGGTCCTCGCGGCAGGTACAGCTTCACGCCCTTGCTGTCGTGATCGTGAATGTAGTCCTGCATGCCGTTGCGCGTTTTTGGCTTCTTCAGCGTCTCTGGATCGATCTTGTCCGAGCGATAGAGAATATCGACGGCCTTGCCCTGCACGTTGACCTTAGAGGGCATCTTGAAGCTCGCATGAAACTCGCCGATCTTCTTCGGCGCGAAGCGATGAAAGCCTTCGTAGATTGCGATCGCCTTCTTTACTTCGCGGTCCATGGCTACGAGCTCCGCTTCTTCATCCAGTGATAGAGCAGGTACGCGCCGAGCGCCCCGCCGATATATGGTGAGTAGCGGACGACGAACGCGACGATGTCGCCTGCCGTGTCGACGGCGGCCACCACGCTCTCGCCGACCTTTACGACGACGCCGAGGATGCGCGCGGTGACGGCGCCGATGGCCACCATTGCCTGGTATCCGCGATCGAGCCACTTCTCTGCCCACGTCTGCCGGCACTGCAGGACCGTTGCTGTGACATAGGCGTCCGAGATGGATTGCATCGCGGCGATCACCCAGCTCTTCAGTGCCGGCGCGCTGATAGCGGTGGCGCCTCGAGCTCGCGCGTCCGCGATGGCCGCGACGTACGCCTGGCTGCGGTCCTTGTACTTGCGCAGCATGTCGTCGAAGGCCTGCGCCTTCACCTGCGCTGCGTCACCCGTCGAGTTTGGCGCCGATGCGAGTGCAGCTCCGGCCTTCTCGGCCTCGGTCGCGAACATGTCGAGCAGCGTCTGGATATCGCCCGGTCGATAGAAGCCCGTCGGGTTCCACGTCTTGGCGAGGTTCGAGATGATGCCGTCGATGCCGGCGACCTGCGGCGATGCGTTCGCCCGGTCGAGGCACGACTTCTGATCGGCGTACTCGTCGCCGAGTCCGCTCATGCGTGACATTGCGTGCGTGTAGCTCATCGGCGCTTCTTCCCCTGCGAGACAATGAACGCAGCGACGGCGAGCGCGCCGACGATTGCGACAGTGGCGATCGGGAACTTCGGCGCGACCTTCGGGTCGACCTTTGTGATGCCGACGGCTGCCGGCGACAGGCCGAGCGAGTCACCGAACTGCGCAATGCGCACCGTGACGTCCGACAGGTTCGCCATCGCCCACGGGATCGGATTCGACAGCGCCGCATTGACCTTCGACAGCGCCGCGAAGTCGATCAGGCGCGGGTCCGAGATGCAATTCATCGAGTCATAGACGATCAGACACGCCGTCGTCGCCGACTTGTCGTCGAGCATCGTGGTGAGAGGCAGTGCGCCCTGCGGCAGGTAGTTGCGCACGCCGCACTTCGCGCCCGGGTTCACCGACTTGCCGGCGAACCGATTGAGCTGCGCGATCAACGCCATGACCGGGTCGCCCGTAATCGTGTACGGGTTCGCGCCGATGTTTTCGATTGCGCCGAGGTAGCTCACGACTTGATCGCCTTCCAGATAACGTAACCGATGATGCCGTACACGATCGACTTAGTGAGATCGATCTTGATGCTGCCGGCCTCCGTCGACGCGATGCGTCCTTCTGGAACATCGCCCGAGCCGACCTTCACCGCGCCGGCCGGCAACGGCCACGCAGCTTGCTCCGGCGTCGAGCCGAGCGCGAACGAGCTCGCTCGAGGCGGCGCGCCCGCGTGGATCTCGTTGTTGCCTTTCGCCGTGTAGTAGTCGTATCGGCGAGCGGCGTTGTTCCAGACCGAGTACTTCATCGGCTAGTAGCCTCGACGAGTGCGGCGCGTGTACCGCTGCGTGCGGAGCTTCGTCTTGCGGCGCTTCTTCGTGCGTGCCGTGCGAACGCGGATCTTCCTACGCTTGATGCGCTTCTTCCGCGCGAAGATCTTCGTGCCCGGCAGCCACTTCAAGACCGACTTCGCCGGGTTGCTGTGCAGCTTCGGTTGCGCGAAGCCCTGCGCGACGGCGATGGCCGGAACGATCGCGCCATGGAACGGGAACACCGCCCACGCTGCGAGCGCCCACAGCAGGCCCGACGTGATCGAGCCGTTGTTGCGCTTCACGCCGTGGTAGGCCGACGCGATGATGCCGGCCTTGCGCGCGATGCCGGCGAGGTCGAGCTGCGGCGCCTCGGTCGCGCCAATCGTCGTCTGTCCGTACGCGCGAGCTGCACCCTCGGGCATGTAGCCGCCCAGGTGAATCGTCGCCGCGTTCGGTTCCGGCGCCTCGTAGCCCGAGATGACTTCGGGCGCGCCAGCGCGCGGAATGTCGGACGAGCCGAGGCTGCGCGTCTCGCCTGCTCGAGTCGGGGATGGTGGCGTCGGTCCGCTCCAATTGAGCAGCGGGCCGCCGGTTCGTGCGTACGCGAACTTCATGTTAGCGGCGACCTTTCTTCTTCGTGAGCATGTAGCCAGCGCCGACGACAGCGACGCCAGCGACGATCATCCCGGCGGTGCCGAGGTTGGTGAACGCGTCGAGCACCGATGCGCCTGCCGGCGTCGTCGGCTTGAGGTTGCCAGAGATGTCGAGGATCGCGGGCGGTGCGGCCGGCTTCGGCGTCGCCACGCTCGAGGGGACGCTCGCGGCGTCTGCCTTCGCGCGGCACGCCTCGGCGACGATCGGCGCGTACATGGCGAGGTTGCGCAGCGACGACACCGCGGCGACGTTCGTGCTCACCTTCTGCGCGAGCGCGAGCGTCTCGCCGCCGAGCTTGCCGTCGAGCGCGATGCGCGTGCTGATGCCCTTCGCCTGCGCGGCGCGGTTCATCTGCTTCTGCAGCTCGTAGAACGCGTCGAGCGTCGGCTTGGCCGTCGCGTAGATGATGCCGGGGAACCGAGTGTCGTTGAACGTGCTCGGGTCGATCAGCGTGGTGTTGATGCTTGGCGGCTCTGCGCCCATTGCTGCGAGGTAAGTCATGCTGATCTCCTTACTTGAACTTCTTGTAGAGCCAGTAGGCTCCGTAGGCGGCGATGCCGATCGTCACGTAGTCCGACTTGTCGCCGAACACAGGGCGCACGGCGCTGTCGATGACGTCGAGCACCGGAATGCTGCCGAGGCCCGGGTCCTTCGCGAGGCTCGTGTCGATCGCGGCAGAGCGCAGGAGCGAGCTGCGCTTCTTCGCCTCGGTGACGGCGCGGAACAGCTCGTACCACGTGACGTGGTTCCATTCGGAACCGACGAGCTTGCGCAGCGCGGTCGCAGTCGCGAGATCGATCTGGCCGGTGACCGTGACGTCCCGAGCGCCGGCCGCGCGAAGACCGATCTGCAGGTGCTTGGTCATGAGGATGACCGAGGCCATGGCAGGGTCCGTCGCCGACGGCGCGAGGAACATGAACTGGATGGCGATCGTCGCGTTGTAGTTGCCCATGCCGAGGCCGAGCAGGAGCTGCCGCGCGTTGTTCTCGCCGTTGCGAACGATGGTCGCCATCTCTACTTCTTCTTTCCGAGCAAGAGGACAGCAGCGAGACCTGCGCCGCCGATCAGGAGGATGGGGAGCATGCTGCTTTCTTCGGTCGCGGGCTGTCCGCCGCCCGTGCCGGGAGCCGGCGTCGGCGTGCACGCTGCGCCAGCAACCTGCGCGCCGATCGCACCCGCTTGCGCTCCAGCCGGACCGCCGATGGCAGCGCCGGCCGCGGCGCCGGCCAGATTGCCGACCGGGCTGGTGAAGAGGTCGCAGGCCTTGTCCTTGATCCACTCGGCCGCATCGCCGATGAAGTCGACGACCTTCGCCGCGACCCACTTGATGCCGGCCCAGATCTTCTTGAACACCGACGCGATGGCGCCGCCGACGTACTCGGCCGCGTCTTTGATCGCGCCGCCGATGTCGCCGATGATGTTGCCCATCATTTCGGGCGCGACCTTGTGGTAGGCGATGATGCGGCTGCCGTCGCTCTTCTCTTGATAGAAGAGGCCCCACGACTCGCCGCCGTTAGCTTGGAACTTCACGAACGGGTACTTGCCCGTCTTGAGCTCGGACGTCGACACGCCGCCAGCACGAGCTGCAAGCGCGATGTTCTGATCGACGTACGCCTTGCGATCGTCGACGAGCGCGCGGTGGTCGCGCCACTCGCCAGCGTTCACCGGGATGAGGAACGGGCCGATCTGCAGAAACTTCTGATCCGGCGGCGTGACCGGGGCCGAGGTGACAGTCGTCTGCACGGCGCTGCCGTCGGAGCCGGTGACGACGACACCGCCGCCGCTCGTCGTGTTGTCGCGGTTGTCGCGGACCGTCGGGCCAGGACCTGGCGCCGTCGAACCGCAGACCTGGCCAGCAGCGAGCCGCTCCCAGTGGCCGGGGACCGAGCCGTTCGCCGGCACCCAGCAGTAGCCGTCCTTCGTCGGCGTCGAGTCTGCCGAGGTGAGCACCGACGTCGTCATCGACTTGAGCTGCGACGCAAGCGCGGTCGAGAGCAGGCTAGTCTTTGCCAGCTCGGTCGCGCCGAGCAGCGCGCAGCCGTAGCAGACCGCGCCGAGCTGCGACTTGCGCGCGGGCGCCTTGCCCTTGCCCAGGTCGACGAGCTCGCTCGCGAGACCGACCGACATCGCGGCCGCGATTCCGCGCTCGAGGGCGACATCCGCCGGCACGCCCGCCTTTGCTTCCTTGTCGGCGAAGTCCTTCGCGCGGCCGTAGAGCTTCGGGTCGATCTTGTCGAGCGCCTTGCGGATCTGCTCGACGCGAATCTTCGGCGGCATCATGCGAACGGTCGCGATCAGTGCGCGCGCCGACTTGATGCCGTACTCGGTGAACTGCGCCTCGCCGGCAACGCGCTCCTCGACGCCGGACATCGTCGCGATCGTCATCTTCGTCGCGCCGCCGGGCAGCTTCTCGGTGCCGACGATCTCGGCCGACTTGCGATCGAGCCAGTGCGGAACGGCCGGGCCCGCGTACGTGCCGCGCTGTGCCCAGCGAGTCACCATCGCGCCGACGCCGTAACCTTCGTCCTTGACGTACTGCGGGACCGCGTAGCCGGCGGTGCCGACCTTCGGGTTGTCGAAGGAGCCGCGAGGCGCCCACGCCGTCGTGTAGGCGCGACGTTCCAGGCCTTCGTCGACGACGTTGTCGGGCATGGCGTAGCCCGGGTTCCACGGAGGCGGCAGGTCGTACGGGTTGCTCTTGCTCATTGGTTCCTTATGCGACCGGGTAAACCGCTGCCGCTTTGATGCGAGCCATCATTTCTGCAGTCTTGTCGGCAGCCACCGGATCTAGCGTGATCCATAGCCCATTGCGCGGCTCGAGGGCCTGCGCAAAGACGTGACTGAACTGTCGTTGGCCTTGGTAGAAGGCGTTCTTGAACGCGACCGTCACGAAGCGGACGTTGCCGCCGACGGCGAGCACAAGCGCGCCGAGCAGCACCGCCATGTCGTCGCAGTCGAGGTTCGGACGGCCGCCCTGCAGGATCTCCTGCGACACGAGGTACGGCGCGCGCACGAGCTCGACAGTGCGCGGGTCCCGCATGTAGCGGCACCTCTGCAGGACCATGTTGTAGAGCGCGAGGTACTCGCTCGTGTAGTCCTTCGAGTCGAGCCGGCAACAGATCGCCTCGGCCAGCTGACGAACAGCCAGGTTCGTCTGCGACTCCAACGCGGCGCGACGCATGACGTCAACCGTCTGCGGAGCACCTCGGTAATCGAACTTTAGAACCTTGTCGCCTGTGAGCACCCTCTGCGCGCTATCCCCGGAGAAGGAGTTGCGCCATCAGGCTACACCAGGTTCAGGCCGATCGTCACCCTTCGAGCAGCGCCTTGCCGAGCTTCCGCGTCCAGTTACGGCCGCCCTGGCTAGACAACGGCGAGGTCCCGTCGAGCTTCGCGACCTTGGTCAGGAAGCCGTCGATACCCAACTCACGGATCGCCGTGATGATCTCGGTCGGAATCATCGAGCGAACCGAGGTCGCGACATCGGCCGGTTCTTGTCCGTTCTTGTAGGCCATTTCGAGGAAGTCGACGGCGATTTTGATCGTAGCCGGCGAGATGTCGGGCAGCTTCGCCTCTTGTGGCTGACCGTCTGCCGCCTGCTGTGCGCTGGCCTGACGACGCGGCGGGGCAGGTCGCACGAGAATCATCTCCCCGCTTGGCCCCTGGCGGTACAGGCCGCCGTCGGGGCCGGTGTGGAGCTGCGGCATGGGGCGCTGCAGCGTGACGGGTGCCGCGGCCGGTGCCGGCGTGCCCGTTCCGCTGAGCTTCTCCATGATGCCCTGCACCGCCGGCAGGCTTCCCGCGACCTCGATGATCTGCGCGATCGTCGACTTCTTCTCTTCGTCGCCCTCGCCCATGGCGTCGCCGATTGCTTCCTTGATGGCCGCAAACTCCTTCGCCTGGTCGAGGATCGACTTGTCTTTCTTCTCGCGCAGCACCGCGACCTCGGCTTCCGCCTTGTTCAGCGCGGACTCGAGTCGACGAATCTCGCCTTCGAGGAGCGTCTTCACCGTCGTGTTGAGCGTATCCCCTGCGGCGATCTTCATGTCCCACGACGAGCGCAGCGATTGGATCTCGCGGTCGTGCGCGCTCATGATGGCGGCGCGGTCGCGATCGAACTGGTCGCGTAGGCGCGCCTCGTTGTCGATCGCGCTTTGGCGCAGCTGCCGCATCTCCGATTCATGCGTTGCGCGGAGTTGCGTGACGCGCGCGCTGTCGCCGTCGATCAGTGCGGAGAACATCTTCTCCTTGATCGGGTCGAGCTCAGCGGGCGGCCGGTTCTGCAGCTGCGCGAGCTGCGCGTCCTTGTCGCGAAGCATCTGCCCGAGCTGCGCGATCTGCTGCTGCAGAGGCGCGAGCAGTGCCTGCAGCATCGCAGGGTCGGTGCCCTGGTGCTGGCCTTGCTGCTGCGCGCGTTCGAGCTGTCGCTCCATCGTGCCGAGTACCTGCTTGATGACATCGCCAGCAGGAGCCTGCTGCTGCGGAGCTGCAGCTGCCGGTGCTGTCGGCGTGCGGAACACGTCGTCGGTGCGCGGGTCGCCTGCGATCGCGATGGCGCGTGTGCCCGCGATGACCCAGCCTGCGCCGCCGGAGCGCGGCTTCTTCACTTCGAGCATGAAGTTGCCGCCGCCGTGGTGCTCGCGCACCCAGTCCTCGTCGATGTAGTGGTCGTACGTCGCGAGCGAGCCGCCGACGTTCATGCCTGACCACACCTTCGGCGACGTGCGAGTGACGCGAACCTTCACGCCGCCGTTCGGCGACAGGCTCTCCATCCACTCCTTGAGCGCAGTGTCGGTGTTGTTGCGAAGGTCGACCATCGCCTTCGTCTCGCGCGCGATCGGTTGGCGCTTCTCGCCCTTGCCCGGCTTCGGCTCCGTGACGGCGTCCGGGTCGACCTCGTCGGCCTCCTCGGTCGTTGTCGTCGTCAGCATCGTGGGCGGCATTTGAGCGTCGTCGATTTCCTCGACGGAAACGATCTCGCTACCCATTGTCGGTACCGTCTTTTGCAGCGGCTTGAGCTTCATTGTCGTCGTCCTCGTCCTCGTTCGGAACCATCGTGATCTGGCCGAGGAGGTCGGCCGCCTGCGCGCAGATCGCTTCGTACTGATCGACTGCCGCCGTGACGTTCGCGTCGGTCGGGTGCCGCTTCTTCAGCTCAGCACCGAGCTGCAGGCCAAGCTGAATGACGGCAGCGAACACGGCGGCCGTCTCGGGCTGCACGTAGTCCTCCTGCTCGTCGACAAGCTCCTGTAGCGCGTCGTCCATCTCGTCGAGATCGTCGAGCTGTCCTTCGAGGAACGGCCAGAGCGTGTTCACGAGATGCGACTGCACCTCTTCCCAGCTCTTGCACGCGCGCGCTTCGGCGAGGTTGCGCTTGAGGTCTTCGCGGAGATCTTCGAGGCTCACGGCGTCACCTCACCCTCTGCTTCGTCGATCAATGCGTCGAGATCGTCGTCGCTGACATCGAAGCCGCCCGACGGCTTTGCGATGATCTCGTCGACGGCCGCGTACGGCTTGCCGTTCTTGTCGGTGTTGATCGCCGGGTTGCGTGCGAGCAGCTCGTCGACCGCAGCGTCAGCTTCCGCTTGCCCCTTCGGGTCGGGCTTGTCGCCTTCGAGTACTTCATCCTCGGCGACGCGCGCGGCTTCGTTCGCTTGCTCGAACGCGTTCATCTTCGCGGCGAACGCCTTGCCGTCGCCGCCCTTGAGGAACGCCTGCCGGATCGATTCGAGGCGCGCCTGCTCGTTGTCAGGCTCCCAGCGCGAGCACTGCAGGACGGGCGTCTCGCCGAGGTCGATCTCGATGCCGTGGGTCGGGTAGCACGCGCGCGACACCTGTGTGCGCATCGGTCCGCCATGTCCGCCGTCCTCGACGTCCATCACCGAACGTACGCGGTGGTAGTGGCGACACGGACCGGCCTCGCAGAGGCTCGGCGGGTCAAGGACCGGCAGCATTTTGGCCGGACCGGATGGGATCATGCCGTCAGGGCCGCGCGGAGGCAGCACGATCGGCTCGAATCCCGCAAGAAAGCGGGCGGATAGCGTCGTCGTCTTCAATGTTCACCCCGGAGAAGTAGTCACGCGCGACATTGCACGTGATCGCTGAGCACTGTATGCGCACTGCACGTGCGACGCGCGAGCGGTGCGAGGGCTTTTTCGCGACCCGCGATCACTTTTCGCCCCAGCTCGCGCCGCGACACACCTCCGACACACCTCCGGGAGGCCTCCCGTAGGCGCATGAGAGGCCCGCAGGCGCACGTTTTAGCTGTCCGCTTCATAAGTCGCGGCGACTGCGAAAACTCGCAAGGAATCGACGCTGACGCGGTGCGACCGAAAGTTGGGGCGAAACTCCCGGGAGTTTCCCCGAAACTGTGGGTCCAAACGGACCCAGGTCCCGGGAGTGGGTCCAAATGGACCCAGACCGAGGTTTGCGCACATTTCCCTACATACGACCACAGGGGTAGGCTGCCATGGCGCACTGCGTAATGTAGGCCAAATTACCGATCTCCGGTCTATTGTTGTCGGATTTTACTACAGTCAATCCTTACGGGCACTTACGCTCTATTGAACGGCCGTTGGGTCCGCTTGGACCCATAGCTAGGACGCAATAGGCTGCCCGTGGCGCGACTTTAGACGGACCCCCTATCGAGGTAACCCCCTGGCCTTCAAACGCGCTCAGAGGCGTTTTCGGGGTTTCGGGTTTTCGGCCCGATCACGGGGCCTTACCCACATGTCTGTACTACGGTGGTAGTACACCCGCTTGACAGGAGGTACCCAAGTGTGCCCATAATGGGGCCTCCCCAGGCACTGGCCTGGTGGTCACCCCCCACGTAGTACAAAGGAGCACGGCAATGGCCAAGTCCCCCACCCTCCCCCTCTGGCGCCTCACGGCGCGACCGGCCCGCTCTCGGGCAAAGGTCCCGCCCTCCCCGGCGACCATCTATATCCGCGCCGCGACGCGCGGTGACGCGATCGACCTCATCAGTGGTGGCGTCGTCATCACCCGCGCAGTGAAGGTGTCCAAGTGAAGGGCCCGCTCGTTCACCTCAACGGAACCGGCGCTGGCGATCTGATGGCTCAGCAGCGCGCTCTATATGAGGCGGTGACCGCCGCTGTCGACGTCGCGCTCGCCGCGTCGCCGAACGCCCGCGACTACTACCCGCTGGGCGACGGCGCGTTCGAGGCTGCTCGCGCGGCGCACTCCACGATCGTCAACACGCTCGTCGCGATCCGCGAAGGAGCCCTGCTCGCCTACGAGGCGATCCAAGATCAGGTCGACCAGCGCAAGGCGGTGCGCTCGTGAGAGGCCTGTACCCGATGTGCGAGTGTGGGATCGAGGAGGCCGACTGCCTGCACCAGCAGGCGCGCGCGCAGAGCAACGAGCCCCACACTGATCGCATCGAGGCGGCGGCCGACGACGTCGACAACGACGACTGGACGCGCTGCTCGTTCTGCAAGATCGCGATCCGGTTCGATGACGCGTTCTCGCCGTCGGACTACGTCGCGCTCTGCGAGGCGTGCAACGCGGGCGTGCCCCGCACGCCGATGACGGCGGCCGACATCCGCCGGGCCGCCCGCTCGCTGCTCGTCGATGGCGGCGACGTGGCGACCGACGACGTGCAGGTCGCAGACGACGCCGAGGTGGAGCAGGTCGAGGGTGGCTACTGGGTCGCGGTCCGCGTGTTCGTTCGGGGAGGTGTTCAGTGATCCCCTGGCACATGAGCGAGTGGTCGCTCAACGATCTGCACGAAGCCCTTGGCTACGAGACCGATCGCAGCGGTGAGCGCGTGATGCTTCGTCGCGGTCGCGAGTCGCGCGTGCGCGGATCGTACGACAACGCCGTTTATGAGCTGTGCGCTGCTGGCGAGATCGCATGGTTCCCCGCCGCAATCGGATGGGCTCAGATGCGGTCGCTTCCGGTTGGAGGTGCATCGTGATCACCGATCGTTCGCAACGTTGGACCGAGCGCCGCGAGTCGTACCGCCGCGCAGGTCGCGAGATCTTCGACGCGAGCGCGCACGACGTGGAGTTGATCGATCAGGCGACGGCCAAGGCCTTTGTGAAGCAGCACCACTACGCGGGCGAGTGCTCGCCGACCGCGCACCCGTTCGGTCTGTTCGAGCGCGGCACGCTGCTGGGCGTGGCCGTGTTCGGTCCGCTGCCGTCGGTCAACGCGCACAACGCGGTGTTCGGCCCGGCGTACGCGCAGACGCAGTGCGTGACCCTCGGTCGCTTCGTGCTCGTCGAGGCGGCTGGCATCAACGCGGAGTCGTGGTTCATCGCGCGTTGCTTCGATCGCCTGCCGTCTCGCGGTGTGATCGCGGTCGAGACGTGCGCGGATCCCGTCGAGCGCCACACGCCCGACGGTGTGCTCGTCAAGCCCGGCCACATCGGCACGATCTACCAGGCCACGAGCATGCAGTACGTCGGCAAGACGAACCCCGCAAGCCTGCCGCTCCTGCCGAACGGCACGGTGCTCTCGAACCGCGCCGAGTCGAAGACCCGCTCGGGCGAGCGTGGCGCCGGTCGCGCGGTGGAGCAGCTGGTCGCGTTCGGTGCGCAGGCGCCGCGCGACGGCGAAGACCTCAAGGCGTGGCTGCAGTTCTGGCGTCCGCGCATCTGCACGACGTTTCGCCACTACGGCAACCACCGCTACATCCGCGTGCTCGACCGTCGCCACCGCAAGGCGATCCTCGGCAACAAGCCAAACCTCTCCTACCCCAAGATCGGAGCCTAGCCATGGCGCACACCGTCCCCAATCCCACGCGTGAAGAAGTGCTCGCGACGCTCGCCGAGTGCGACCGTCTCGGTGTCGATGCGTTCCTCAAGCTGCACGGCTACCGCCCGAGCACGAAGTTCGTGCTCCGTCACAACAGCCGCTCGTACCCGAGCAAGGCGATCCTCGGCGTCGCCGCTGGCCTCAAGTCGAACGAATTCTCCGGCGGCGCGGCGCACACGTGCCGCGTGCTCAAGCGTCTCGGGTTCGAGGTCCGCACCGGCAAGATGCGCGGTCTCAACGCGCTGCTCGTGCTCCTCGCCATGACCGTACCGTTCGATCCGCCCGCGACGCCGCCCGAGCTGCCCGTCGAGCCCGTCGCCTACTTCGCGAGCGGCTCGAACCACGCGGGCGAGATCGCCGCGTTCGCGGACATGGGGCACGACGTCGGCGTCGCCGTGCGTCGCGTGGGCCCCAACGCGATGCGGGCGCTGCTCGCGCTCGAAGGCACCGACGTCCAGGTGTTCGCCGACAGCGGCGTGTTCAGCGAGCGCGACCGCAAGACGTTCCAGATCGTCGCTCCGATCACCGAGCGAGTCTGGGATCGCATCCTCGGCGCGTACGACACGCTGTCCGTGCTCGGGTCGCAGCTCAACGTGGTCGCGCCCGATCGCGTCGCTGACCAGGACTACACGCTCGGACTGCTCACGAAGTACGCCGACCGCATGCGCGCGTTGCACGCCAAGGGCGTAACGGTGCTCCTGCCGGTGCAGAAGGGCGCGCGCACGCAGGCGGCGTTCTACCGCGAGGCGTGCGCGATCCTCGGGTTCGAGGCGGTGCCCGCGCTGCCGTGCAAGAAAGCCGCGACCACGATCGCCGAGGCGCGCGCGTTCGCCGCCGAGATTCGCCCAGCTCGCGTCCACCTGCTCGGAATGGGGACACGCAACGCGCTCGCGCCTGCGTTCATGCGCGCACTCGTGGAAGCGGCGCCGGGAATCGCGGTGCAGCTCGACTCCGTGGTTATTGCGTCGCTCAGCGGGCGCGCCAACGGCCCTGGCGGCACGCCACGCGCCATCACGAAGGCGTACGACGCCGTGGAGGAGCTGGCCGTCCGTGAGCCGGACGCGCTGCCGACCGCGACCGAGCGCAAGTACCTCGGGCTCGTTCTCGCACTCGGCGCCGCAGGCACTGTCAGAACCGCGCCCTCTGGTGCGTCTATGGCTGTGGATGCAGCTGAAGCGACGACGCCGACCACGGGACGACTCATCACGGACGACGCAGTACAGCTCGCGCTGCTGTCGTCCGACGCAACGGTCACCACGTTCCAAATTCTTGCAACGCAACAGGGCGCGTAGTACAAACGCATTTGTCAGCACTGGCTGATACAAGGAGATTCGCAATGGCGAAGAAGCAAAAGGCATCGAAGGTCAAGCTCCAGCAGGTCCCCGCGAAGCCGCTCAAGCGTGTTCGCCCGCCTGCCATCCGCGCGTTCCTCGAAGGGGACGGCGACACGCTCGACGACGACGAGATCGTGGTCGACAACTTCGCGGGCGGCGGTGGCGCCAGCTCGGGCGTCGAGCGCGCGATCGGCCGCTCGCCGGACATCGCCATCAACCACGACGAGGAGGCCATCCAAATGCACATGGCCAACCACCCGACGACGACGCACTACCGCGAGAACGTCTGGCAGGTCGACCCCGTCGCCGCGTGCCACGGCCGCCGCGTCGGCTTTGCGTGGTTCAGCCCCGACTGCAAGCACTTCTCGAAGGCCAAGGGCACCACGCCGCGCGACCAGAAGGTTCGTGGCCTGGCGTGGAGCGCCATCCGCTGGGCGTCCACCGTCCGTCCGCGCGTGATCGCGCTGGAGAACGTCGAGGAGTTCGCGACGTGGGGCCCGCTGCACCGCAAGCACACGCGCGGCTGCAAGCACGTCGAGGTCACGAAGACCAACAGCAAGACGCGCCAGACCACGACGACCGTGGAGTGCAGCTCGGACGCGTGCGAGTACGGCCTGCCGATCAAGGATCGCAAGGGTGAGACGTTCAAGGCGTTCGTCCGCAAGCTGGAGAAGCTCGGGTACAAGGTCGAGCACAAGCTCCTGCGCGCGTGCGACTACGGTGCGCCGACGAGCCGCCGCCGGTTCTTCATGATCGCGCGCTGCGATGGTAAGGCGATCAACTGGCCGCAGCCGACGCACGGCCCCGAGGGCTCGGGCCTGCTGCCGTACCGCACGGCCGCCGAGTGCATCGACTGGACGGTGCAGGCGCCGTCGATCTTCGGTCGCGACAAGTCGCACGCGGACAAGACGCTCGCTCGCATCGCGCGCGGCGTTCGCAAGTTCGTCCTGACGGCCGCCAAGCCGTTCATCATCCCGACGGCGCACGGCGGCGGCGAGAACCGTTGCAACAGCATCGAGCAGCCGCTCACCACCGTCTGCGGCAACCGTGGTGACCAGGCCGTCGTGGTTCCGTACCTCGTACACCGCTCGAACGGCGAGCGACCGGTGAAGGTCGACGACGACGGCACCGTGCACGCGGGGCAGGCGCCGCGCATCTACGACATCAAGCAGCCGCTCGGCACCGTCATGGCGCAGGGCCAGAAGCACGCACTTGTCAGCGCGATGCTCATCAAGCACAACGGCGGCAACAACGACCTGTGCGGCGCCGCCGGTCAGGCACTCGACAAGCCGTGCGACTCGATCACGAGCCGCGACTCGAAGTCGCTCGCGACCGTGCAGCTCGCGCCGGGCGTCGAGCTGAATCCCGAGCAGCTCAAGCGCGCGCGTCAGGTCGCCGCGTTCCTCGTGCGCTACAACGGCAAGGGCGAGCCCGAGTCGCTGGAGAAGCCGCTAGGCACGCTCACCACGCGTGACCGCTACGGCCTCGTGACGGTCGAGATCGACGGCGAGACCTACGCGATCGTCGACATCGGAATGCGCATGCTCACCGCGAAGGAGCTGTTCGCGGCGCAGGGCTTCCCGCCGGACTACGACATCACCGCCGAGAAGGTACGCGGCGAGCCGCTCACGAAGACGGCACAGGTCAAGATGTGCGGCAACAGCGTGCCGCCTCCGATGTCCGAGGCGATCGCCCGCGCACAGTTCAAGCCCGCGCGTCTTGAGACGCCCGAGCAGGCCGCCGCGCGCCGTCCGATGCCGCCCGCGCCGAACGCTATCCAGATCCCGCTCCCCGGCTTCACCACCGTGACGCCGCCCCGCGCGTACCACGTCATGAAGGCGGTCCGCGCGTGAAGACACGAACGGCAACGCGACCGTTCTGGTGCGACGGCTGCCCGGCCGACATCAAGACCGGCGACCAGTGCGCGCACGCTACGCGCGTGATCGACGGCGTGCAGGTGACGCTGCACTTCTGCCGGACGTGCGCACCGACGCCTCCCACGCTCACGATGGAAGCAATCACGAACGCCCGACGCGAGCGCAAGCGCAAGCTCGACGCCCGCAACTGACCCCCACCACGCGGCGCTGGCCGCACCACAAGGAGAACGGCAATGGCCCAGATCAAAGTCACCCTCACGATCGAATCAGTCCTCATGCGCGACGTGCACGCGGCGATCGACGCCGCCGACGCGCACCTCCGCAAGACCGGCGGACGCATCATCAGCGGCAAGCTGAAGCCCGACGCCAAGACCGTCACCGCCGACGCCGCGACCGCGCAGCTCGCGTACGACGCGAAGCCCGAGGCCCCGCCGATGCGCCAGTGGATCGCGCTCTACACGCGCATCCCGACGAACTACAACACGCAGCACAAGCTGATCGTCGAGGCCCCGGACGAGACCACCGCGTACCGGCTCTGCCGCCGCCACATCGGCGACGAGGGCAAGGAGTTCGCGACCTACAGCATCGACTCGGTGAAGCCGCACAACCCCATGGTGCTCGCAGGTCGCGTGATTGGAGGCGTGTGATGAAGACGATCCAACTCCCCTTCGGCGTCTTCGTCGAGCTTGCCGATGACAAGGTCACCGATCGCACCGCGTTCGGCACCGAGCGCACGCGGCCCGTCGTCAACGCTCGCGCCCGCGCGACCGACAGCTCGTGCGTTGGCTCGAACGAGGCCGACGCACTCAACGGCCTGGCCGAGGTCTACGAGCACATGGCGTCGCAGCTGCGTCACGAGGCGCGCCTCGCGAGCCGCACGTGGCGCGTCAGCTTCCGCAAGGTGCCGACGAAGCGCAACTCGGTGCAACGCATCGACGTCATCGCCGCCTCGAAGGAAGAGGCGCAGGACAAGGTCACCGGCTCGCTCGCCTACTCTGTGCTCGTCGAGTCGGTCGAGTTCATCGGAGGTGCGTCGTGAAGAAGCTCTACAGCAAGCACGGCGACGTGCTCACGTTCAAGTTCCACATCCCCGGCTTCCCCCAGGTCGCGATCGAAGAACTGGCCACCGAGGTCGCCCGCTCGCAGGACAGCAGCGACTACCACCCGGAGGCGCGGCTCATCATGCAGGACGACACGCCGATTCCGCCGCTCGACGGCCGCTCCGAACTGCTGCACCGGCTGCGCGACCAGGCCCGCGCCGTGCGCGCGTTCATCAACTCGCACAACATCGAGCGCCACGACGACGACGATCGCAGCGACGAACTGCAGGCGGCCGACTTCGTCGCGTGGTTCAACGGCTACCAGTCGA
>Ga0164309_10000702_pt1 | contig 17686 bp, 24 predicted proteins | sample Whisoiple_247_MG_FD_109984 | JGI IMG/M metagenome (GOLD analysis project Ga0164309, IMG submission 109984) | Soil microbial communities amended with fresh organic matter from upstate New York, USA - Whitman soil sample_247_MG | ecosystem: Environmental > Terrestrial > Soil > Unclassified >...
ACGTGGGGGAATGCGCAACAGGCTAACCCACTGTTTCCTTTGGCTATGATCGGAACTATGGGGAACTGTGGGGAACGTATCTGGCGGAGGGAGCGGGATTCGAACCCGCGATACCGTTTCCGGTATACACACTTTCCAGGCGTGCGCCTTCAACCACTCGGCCACCCCTCCGGATTCCGCTGGTGCGCGCCGGTGACCAGCAACCTCTGCGGCGGAAAGGGAGGGGAACTATACCACGAGGGCGACCCAGGCAAGGCGCGCCGCGGCGCGGCTTGACAGGTGGCGGCGAAACCCGGAAAGCGCCAGCCTCCCGCCCGCGGCTTAGCCGCGAATCATTGGACGACACACATTCATGGGTTTCAAATGTGGTATCGTCGGCTTGCCGAACGTCGGCAAGTCGACGCTCTTCAACGCCCTGACGCAGACTGCGACGGCACAGGCAGCGAACTACCCCTTCTGCACGATCGAGCCGAATGTCGGCGACGTCGCCGTACCCGATCCGCGGCTTGAAGCGCTGGCGCGGATTGCAGCGTCTAAGGAGATCGTTCCGACGCGGCTTGCCTTCGTCGACATTGCCGGCCTCGTGCGCGGCGCCTCGAAGGGCGAGGGCCTCGGCAACCAGTTTCTCGCCAATATCCGCGAATGCGACGCCATCGCGCATGTCGTACGCTGTTTCGAGGATAGCGATGTGACGCATGTCGAAGGTGGCATCGATCCGGTTCTCGACATCGAGACGATCGAGACCGAGCTGATGCTGGCGGACCTCGAGAGCCTGGAAAAGCGCATCGTTGCCCTCGAGAAGAAGGCGAAGGGCGGCGACAAGGAAGCCAAGGAGCAATTCGCGCTGATGAGCCTCTGTCTTGGGCTTTTGCGCGAGGGACGGCCGGCGCGTGCTGCAGATGTCGCGCCGGAAGAGCGGCGGCTCTTCAATCAGCTCGGGCTATTGTCGTCGAAACCAGTGCTTTACGTGTGCAATGTCGAGGAGGCGTCCGCGGCAAAAGGCAATGCGTTTTCCGCAGAGGTCGAAAAACGCGCGGCGCAGGAAGGCGCCGTTGCCGTCGTCGTGTCGGCGCAGATCGAGAGCGAAATCGCCACGCTTTCCGCCGATGAGCAGGCAGACTACCTCGAAGCAGCCGGCCTATCGGAGCCCGGATTGAACCGCGTTATCCGCGCCGGTTACGATCTCCTGCATCTGATCACCTATTTCACCGCCGGGCCGAAGGAGGCGCGCGCCTGGACGGTCGAGAAGGGCACGCGCGCGCCGCAGGCCGCCGGGGCTATCCATACCGATTTCGAAAAGGGCTTCATCCGCGCCGAGACCATCGCCTACAAGGATTACGTTGCGTTTGGTGGCGAAGCCGGCGCCCGCGAGGCCGGCAAGTTCCGCCTCGAAGGCCGTGATTATGTCGTCGCCGATGGCGACGTCATGCACTTTAGGTTTGCGACTTGAGACGCGGAGCTACGCCGTGCTGCCGGCATCGACGGTGAGCACGGTACCAGTGATATTGCGGCCCTTCTCACTTACGAGAAAGGCAACTGCTTCCGCGACATCCGTTGTGTCGGCCAGGCGCTGCAGCGCGCTACGGCGCGCGACCCTTTCGCGCTGCTCGTCGGTCATGTCGGCCGTGAGTTCCGTTTCAAGAAAACCCGGCGCGACGGCATTCACGGTTATGCCGAGCCGGCCGACTTCGCGCGCCAGCGATTTCGTCAACCCGATCATCGCCGCCTTTGTAGCGGCATAGGCGGAAACTCCACTATACCCGGTGCTGGCGACGATGGAAGAGATGTTGACGATGTGGCCGGTACCTTCATTCATCATGCTGCGCACCACGTATTTAGTGAGCACAAGGGGCGCGACGACGTTCAATTGCACGAGCTTTTCAATGCTGGCTTCCGGCATGGTCGCCAGAATTCCCTCGGTCCCTAGCCCGGCATTGTTGACCAATCCATAGGCTGGCCCGAAACGTTCGCGTAGGTCACGCACCAGTTCGTGAATTCTGCCATCATTGAGATCGAAGGGCACGAAATAGATCGATTCGGGAGCCTGCTCCCTCGCCGCCGCCAGCTCCTTCGTTTCCTGCCTGCAATGGCGATCGTCGTGTAAGCGTCGCGGGCCAATGCCTGTACGATGGCAAACCGAATGCCACGGCTGCCGCCGGTGACGATCACGTTAGCCATTGGGGCGCGCCAATTTCCCGCCGGACGTTACCGCGAGCTGATCGACGACGGTAATGCGGGAGGGAACTTTGTGCGGCGGCAGATTTGACCGACAGAGCGCCGAAATTTCATGCGCGATCGCTTCATCTTTACTGCGCTGATCGACGTTCAGCACGATGTCCGCCTGGACAAGTGCACCGGTGATGGGGTTCTTGCGCGCGCACACCCGTGACATTCTGACCCGCGGATGCGCGTTGATGACCGCCTCGATCTCTTCCGGATGCACCTTCAGACCGCCGACATTGATGATTCCGCCGCGGCGATCGACAAAATAGTATCGCTCGCCCCGCTGCTCCACGATATCTCCGGTATCCACGAAGCCGTCCTCATCGTGAAGCCGATCGGCAATTCCGATATAACCACGCGCTGTGCGTGGCGAGCGGATGCGCAGCGAGGCGTCGACAATTTTCATTTCGACTTCGCTGCCGCGCGATGCAGCGACGAAGCTGACCGAAAAGCCCTCAAGGCCGTCGGTAACGTTGAACGCGACGCCGGCTTCGGTCGACGCATAGCATGGGAACGCCGCCGGCAGGCCTGAACGCCTCTTTTAAGGCGTTGAGGAGCGCCTGGTCGGCGATTTCGCCGGAGAGGCGGACGTATTGCGGCGCAATCAGCGCGCGCTCGGGTGACATGAGAGCGCGACGCCAGCGCGACGGCGTGCCGGAAATATGCGTGACGCCACATCGCGCAAGGCGGCGCATCTGCTCATCCAGCGGCTCGTTCGCGTCCGAGAAAACCATCGACGCGCCGCCGACGATAGCACGAAGAAATATCTGTAGACCCCCGTAGCGACGAATGTCGTAAAACGTTGCCCAGACGCTGGGTTGCGCGCCCCGGTCTGGCGGTGCGATGGCGCCGACGAGCCCGCGCAACGTGTGAGCGACGAGCTTCGGCGCCCCGGTCGTGCCGGATGTTGTCAGCACCCATTCGGTTTCGCGCGCCGATGCGGCGGTTGTGGCGTTAACCAGCGCCGCGTCGCAATAAGGCACGACACGTGGGCCCAAATGCGTAAGCCGCGAGGTATGCCCGCTGCAGACGATCCACCTCCGCCTGCCGCACCATGCTCGCCAGGTGCTCCTCTTCGAGCCCCGGCGGACACAGGATCATCCGGCGCGCCATGCCGTCGAGCTCGATGAGGGCAAGAGCTGTCGTGAGCTGATCGTCCGTCGCGATCGGACCGAGCGGTCGCGGAAATTTTCACGATCTTCAAACCCGCTGCCCCGCGCGACGATTGCGAGAGGCACCGACATCTCCACCCCGTGAAACATACTTTCGGAGAGATCACCCGCTTGCGCCAAAAAGTCGCGGCCGCACGCTGCTTCGACACCTATCATGCCAATCTGCGCACCGGCGTGGTCCTCGGGAGCGCTTATGTCGATGTCGGCACCTGGTACGGCATCACGCCGTTTGTCGGGGCTGGTGTCGGTGTTGCCTTCCACCAGTTCACCGATCTGCAGGACGTGAGCGTACAGCCGGCCGGCGGGTTCGGCTTCGCCGACGACAAGAACCAGCGAACCTTGCCTGGGCGGTCATGGCGGGAGTGGGTTACACCGTCAATCCGCGCCTGAAGCTCGAACTGGGCTACCGCTATCTCAACATGGGCACGATCAAGGGTAACCAGATCGTCTGCCAGAATGTCCCCGGCGGCTGCCCGCTGGAGCAGCAGCAGTTCAAAGTGTCCTCGCATGACTTCCGGCTCGGCATGCGCTGGCTGTTCAACGATCTGCCGCCGCCGCCTCCGCCGCCGCTCATCCGCAAAATACTGAACGGCCAGAAACAAGTCTTACGAAACGCGGGCTCCGGCCCGCGTTTTTGCTTGGGCGGAAGGCTTAGTTAAAACAGCGGGAGCAATCGCTCGAGCGTTAAGGGCAATTTAAGCATGTTTGTTCATTCCTTCGTCAGAGTTTGTGGCCAGTGCGTCTGGCTCGACGAGGGATCGATTCGATGCGTTTTCCGCTCAAATCCGCCGCCGCCGCACTGATCGCCACGTTGTTTCACACCGGCGCGCTGGCGGCAGATCTCAGCGCACCCTATTCGCCGCCGCAGAACGACGACTACCCAGTTGAACTCGGCACAGGCTGGTACATTCGCGGCGACCTTACCTTCGCGCGCGAAAACCAGCCGCTGCTCACGCCCGATCTAAGCCAGATCAACATCAACAAGCTGCGCAATAATATCGGGGCCGGCGGCGGCATCGGCTTAAGTTCAACAACTGGATCCGAATGGATGTGACTGGCTAATACCGCCAGCAGAGAACATACAATACCGACAGCAATGTGCTCGCCTGTCCTCAGTCGATGTTGGGCGTCACCGATACCACAACCGGCCAGCCGATCGGCATCGCCGCTCTCTTCGGACAATGCGCCGCGCGTCAGAAGGCGCTGATCCAGCACGGCATCGCGCTCGTCAACGCCTATGCCGATCTCGGACAATGGTGGCATTGCACGCCCTATGTGGGCGCCGGCGTCGGCTTCAACTATACGCGGGTCACCGGCCAGGTGAATTATTTCAACATCAGCGACGGCTCGCCTTACGACGCGACGCTGACCTACCCGAGCGGCTTCCCCGCCGGTGTGGTTCACGACCCCCGTGACGTTTGGGCACATCAATTGGGATCGCGCCGTCACCGTGCATAAATTCGGGTTCGCCTGGGCGCTGATGGCCGGCGTGGCCTACGACCTCACCACGCACGCCAAGCTCGATCGCGGATACCGCTATCTCAATCTCGGCAAGGTGACCGGCGTCTCGTCGGCCTTGGGCGGCCCGGTGAGCTCGCCGAACACCAATTCGCATGAGGTGCGAGTCGGCATCCGCTACGTCATCGACTGACCGATCGCGCCGCCGGCAAAACGGCGGCGCGCTCGACCTAGCGGATGCGCGTCCAGGTCTGGCCGCCGCAGATCGCGCCGCCCATGACGCAGCCCTCGACGCGCAGCGATTCGCCCTGCATTGAAATCTTGCCGGCATATTGCGTGCCGTCGCGGACGTCGACGATCGTGCCGGTCCAAAGATTGTCGCCTTTCGGCTTCATTCGAATCAGAATGCGCTTGCCGCCGACCGAGCCGCAGAGCGCGCCGTGACACGGCATGAGATGGACCTGCGCGCTGCCGTCGGCACCACGCCAGACGCCGACCGGGCCGGCGGCGGCGCTCAGCGTACTCAATGCGAGACATGCGGATACGAGTGGTAATCTCATCTCAACCTCCCCTCAGCCCGATGATAATGCTCAGCTCGGATTGATGTTTGCCGAAGGGGCGACGATCTGTGAGAGCTTCGTTAATAAATCGCCAAAGCGTGCCCTCAGGAGGCTCACGGCCAGATGAAATCCAGTTTCGCCGGCGTGTTTCCCTATCTGGTGACTCCGCTCGACAGCGAGGGTGAGATCAAGGCCGATGTCCTTGCTCGCCTCTGCGACGACCTCGTGCATGCCGGCGTGCATGGCTTAACTCCGCTCGGCAGCACCGGCGAGTTTGCCTATCTCAGCCGCGAGCAGCGCCTGCGCACCGTCGAAGTCACGATCGAAGCCGCCGCCGGCCGCGTGCCGGTCGTGCCTGGCGTCGGTGCCACCAGCATCGCCGATGCGGTCGCCCAGGCGAAGGCTTACGCCAAAAGCGGCGCCGCCGGCATTCTCGCCATCCTCGAAGCCTATTTTCCGCTGAGGGATGCCCAGGTCGAGAGCTATTTCCGCGCCATCGCGGACGCGGTCGATCTGCCGGTCGTCCTCTACACCAATCCGAATTTTCAGCGCAGCGATCTGACGCTCGATGTGATCGCCCGGCTTGCCGAGCATCCAAATATCGTCGGCATCAAGGATGCCTCGACCAATACCGGCCGGCTCCTGTCGATCGTCAATCGCTGCGGCGACAAGATCGACGTGTTCGCCGCCTCTGCGCACATTCCGGCTTGCGTGATGATGATCGGCGGCAAGGGCTGGTTTGCCGGGCCGGCCTGCATCGTGCCGCGCGAGAGCGTCGCGCTTTACGATTTGTGCCGCGCCGGCAAGTGGCACGAAGCGATGGTGCTGCAGCGCCGGCTCTGGCGCATCAACGAGATTTTCGCGCGCTTCAATCTCGCCGCCTGCATCAAGGCAGGCCTCGAAGAGCAGGATTATCCCGTCGGCGATCCGGTCGCGCCGCAGACACCGCTCACGCCTGAGGAGCGCGCGATTGTCAGAGCGGCGCTCGCCGAGGCGAGCCGCGCCGGTTGATTATGCTCCGTCGGCGACCAGCTTCGGCGTCGCGCGATAAAGCTTGGGAAACAGCCGCTTCAGATTGTCGATCTTCGGCAGATCGTTGAAGACGATGTAGGGCTGGTAGGGGTGGTGAACGAGATAATCCTGGTGGTAACCTTCGGCCGCGGAAAACGTTTTCAGCGGCTCGATCTTGGTGACGATCTTCTGGCGGAACACACCCGCTTTATCCAATTGCGCGATGTAAGATTTTGCCAGCGCCGCCTGCCCCTCGTCCTGCACGAAAATTTCTGAGCGATATTGCGGCCCGACGTCCGGGCCTTGCCGGTCGAGCTGCGTCGGTTCGTGCGCGACCGAGAAAAACACCTGCAATATCTGTCCGTAGCTCACGACTTGCGGATCGAATGTGACTTCCACCGATTCGGCGTGACCGGTGCGACCGGTGCTGACCGCGGTGTAATTCGCCTGTTCGGGAGATCCGCCGGCGTAACCTGAGACGGCGGAGGTCACGCCCTTCATGTGCTGAAAGACGCCTTGCACGCCCCAAAAGCAGCCTCCGGCGAGCACGACCTTTTGCAGCCCTGTCGCGTTGCTTGCCGACGCTTCGGTCGGCGCAGGAATTTTTACGGCGGATTCCGCCGCGCGCGGGCTTTGCGCATAGAGAGCGAGCACTGTCGCCGCGACGACGCCCAGCGAAGGCGCGGCATAACCGAGCCGGTTTCTTGTCGATAGAGCCATGGGGATGTCTCCCGAATATGTGACGATCACATGGCGTAAATCGCGGCACAACGGAAGCCGGCGCGCAAACACTTTGCCGTGAGCAGGCGTGAGTAACGTGGTGGGCCGCGCACCCGGTATCACGCTGTTTGCCCCTCGGGAGGCGCGCCGTCCAATATCAAAATCGCCCTAAAATCGTTGACATTGGTCAGCGTCGGGCCGGTGACCAGACCATCGCCGAGCGCCTCGAAAAACGCGTGCCCGTCATTGTTGGCGAGCGCCTCCGCGGGCCGAATACCGCGCTCAGAAGCCCGTTCGAGCGTGTCGGGGGTCACGAATGCGCCGGCGATTTCCTCCAGCCCATCGACGCCGTCGGTATCGCCGGCGAGCGCATAGAGGCCTGGCCGGCCCTTCAGCGTGAGCGCCAGCGACAGCAGGAACTCGACATTGCGGCCGCCGCGGCCGGAACCGCGCACCGTCACCGTCGTCTCGCCGCCGGAGAGAAGAACGCAAGGCGCGCCGAACGGCTCGCTATTGCGTGAAACCGAGAGCGCGATGCCACCGAGCACTTTGGCGACGTCGCGCGCTTCGCCCTCGATGTCGTCGCCCAAAATATGCGGCGTGATGCCGTGCTCTTTTGCGACGCTCGCCGCCGCCTGCAATGCAAGCGCGGGAGTCGCGATGAGATGCGTCTCGACGCGCTTCAACCGCGAATCGTCAGGCTTGATGGTCTCGCCGGCGCCGCTCTTCAGAATTTCCGCAGCCTTCTCCGGCAGCTCGATGCCATAGCGCGCGATAATCGCCAGCGCATCGGCGCAGGTCGTGGGATCGCCGACGGTCGGGCCCGAGGCAATGTCGACGGGATTATCGCCGGGCACATCGGATATCAGGAGGTTGACGACCTTCGCCGGGTGGCAGGCGACCGCGAGCCGTCCGCCTTTGACCGCAGAGAGGTGCCGGCGCACGCAATTCATTTCGTGGATGCTGGCGCCGGATTTGAGCAGTGCGGAATTGATCGCCTGCTTGTCGGCGAGCGTCAGTCCGTCAAACGGCATCGGCAGCAACGCCGAGCCGCCGCCGGAAATCAGCGCAAGGACGAGATCGTCGGCGCTGAGTGCGTGAACCATGTCCAGCATCCGCCGCGCCGCGCGCTCCCCCGCCTCATCCGGCACCGGATGACTTGCCTCGACGACCTCGATCTGCGAGGTCGGCACGCGATGGCCGTAGCGGGTGACGACGAGACCGGAGAGCTGGCCGCGCCAACGATCTTCGACGGCGCGCGCCATCGTCGCCGCGGCCTTGCCCGCGCCGACGACGAGCGTGCGGCCCTGCGGCGGCGCAGGCAGGAAGGCCGGCACCCGCGTCTGCGGCAAAGCCGCGGCGACCGCAGCGTCGAAGAGGGCACGCAGAAATCGCTTGGGTTCGAGTGGCGGAGTCCCCATTCTCCCGGCAGCCTCGTGGAAAGCGTTCAGAAATTCATGCCGCGCCGAACCCCCGGCAGGGTCCGCGGTTTAAGCAGGGATAAGACGGGTCGCACAAGCGGCCGTGGGAGGACGCAATGGCAGAACCGCAGATTCCGACGGACGGACTGAATTATCTGCAGAGCTTGATGCAGACCGGCCAGGAATTGATGCAGCAAATCGAGCATGCGCTCGCCGCGCAAACGGCAGCCGCTCAGGCGGCGATGAAGCAGGCCGGAGAGGCCGCACCTTGGCAGCCGAGCGCGTTTTTTCCGCAATTCGGCATCAGCGCGGAGCCGTTCGCCAAAATCACCGAGATGCAACGCCGCTATGCCGAGCAGATGACGGCCTTGTGGAACTCCAAGATCCTGGAGCCGCTCGTCGGCGAGCACAAACCGGTCGTCGAGCCGTCGAAGAAGGACAAGCGCTTCCGCGACGAAGCCTGGGAAGAGCAGCCGTTCTTCGACATGCTGAAGCAATCCTATCTGATCAACGCGAAGTTCCTGCGCGACTTTGTCGACAATGCCGACGTCGACGAGCGCACTAAAATGCAATTGCGTTTCTACGCGCGCCAATATGCCGATGCGATGAGCCCGGCGAATTTTCCTGCAACCAATCCGGAGGTCATCAAGAAGGCGATCGAGACGCAATCGGAAAGCATCGCTACCGGAATGCGCAATCTCATTGCCGACATTCAGAAGGGCCGCATTACCCGCGTCGACGAGAGCGCCTTCGAAGTCGGCGGCAATCTCGCGGTCACGCCGGGCGCCGTCGTCTACGAGAACGAGCTCATCCAGCTCATCCAGTACAAGCCGGCGACGGAAAGCATTGAGCGGACGCCGCTCCTCATGGTGCCGCCCTGCATCAACAAATTCTACATCCTCGATCTGCAGGCGGGGAATTCGCTTGTCGAATGGGCTGTCGCGCAGGGGCAGCGCGTGTTCCTGATCTCATGGCGCAGCGCCAATCAGGACATCGCGAATCTGACCTGGGACGACTACCTCATGAAGGGCGTTTTCCGCGCCATGAAGGTGATCGAGGAGATCACCGGGGAGCCGAAACTGCATGCGCTCGGCTTCTGCGTCGGCGGAACGATGCTCGGCTGCGCCGCCGCAATCCTCGCTGCGAATGGCGACAATCGCATCGCCAGCCTCACGTTTTTGACGACGATGCTCGACTTCGTCGACACCGGCGATATCGGGCTTCTGATCGACGAGAACTATGTCGCGGCGCGCGAGGCACTGATCGGCCGCGGCGGTATTCTACCGGGGCGGGAACTTGCTTTCACCTTCGGCACGCTGCGCGCCAACGATCAGATCTGGCCTTATGTCGTCAACAATTATTTGAAGGGCGAGCCGAACGAGGCCTTCGATCTGCTCTATTGGGATTCCGACAGCGTCAACCTCCCGGGACCGATGTACTGCTGGTACACACGCAACACCTATCTTGAAAACAACATCAAGCAGCCGGGCAAGACGGTCCAATGCGACACGCCGGTCGATCTGTCGAAGATCACCGCGCCGGCCTATGTGCTCGCCTCGAAGGAAGATCACATCGTGCCGTGGAGAAGCGCGTATCAGACGACGAAACTGCTCGGCGGCGAGAGCCGCTTCGCGCTCGGTGCGAGCGGCCATGTCGCCGGCGTGATCAATCCGCCCGCGAAGAACAAACGCAGTCACTGGAAGAACGAAGGCTCGGTCGACGCGCAAGACTGGTTCGATAGCGCCACCGAGCATCCCGGCAGCTGGTGGCCGGACTGGGATTCATGGCTGAAGAAGCACGGGTCGGGAACCATCCGGGCGGCGGATCTCGGCAGCGAGAAGTACCCGCCGATCGAGCCGGCGCCCGGGCGTTACGTGAAGGAAAAAAACATCTAAGCTCGGCCGAGGCGACGAACCTCGGGCTCGACGAGCATCATGCAGCGCACACAGGTCGCGATCATCGGCGCCGGCCCCGCGGGGCTGTTGCTCGGCCAGCTGCTGCATAAAGCCGGCATCGACAACATCATCCTGGAAGCGCGCGACCGCGCCTATGTCGAGGCGCGCATCCGCGCCGGCGTGCTGGAGCAGGGAACCGTCAACATTCTGCGCGATCTCGGTGTGGCGCAGCGTCTCGATCGCGCAGGGCTCGTCCATCCCGGCGTGTTCGTCGCGCTCGACGGGCGGCGCCGGCACATCGACATGCAGCAGATGACGGGGAAGAGCGTCACCGTCTATGGCCAGACGGAAGTCACGAAGGATTTGATCGAAGCGCGGCTGGCGACCGGACGGCCGCTCGTCTTCGAGGCGCAGCATGTCAGCATTCGCGATTTCGAAAGTAAGAGCCCGCGCGTGCGCTACGACAAGGACGGCACTTCACAGGAGATCGCCTGCGATATCGTTGCCGGATGCGACGGCTTTCACGGCATTTCGCGTCCGACATTTCCGGCCGATGCGCTCACCGTCTACGAGCGCGTCTACCCGTTCGCCTGGCTCGGCATCTTGTCGGAATCGCCGCCGGCGGCGGACGAACTGATCTATGCGCGTCACAAACGCGGCTTCGCGCTATTCAGCATGCGCTCGCCGACGATTACCCGCAATTATCTGCAATGCCGTCCGGACGAAGACCTGAACGAATGGCCGGATCATCGCATCTGGGAGGAACTCCGCGCGCGCCTCGTCGATCCGAACGGCGAGAGCATCAAGGAAGGCAAAATCTTCGACAAAAGCGTGCTGCCGATGCGTAGTTTCGTCGTCGAGCCGCTGCGGCATGGCCGCCTGTTCCTGGCGGGCGATGCCGCGCATATCGTGCCGCCGACGGGCGCGAAGGGCCTGAACCTTGCCGCGAGCGATGTTTATTATCTCGCCGAAGCGATCATCAGCCATTACGCCCGCGGCGACGAGGCGCCGCTCGAGGCCTATTCCGATCGCGCGCTATCGCGCGTCTGGAAGGCGCAGCGCTTTTCCTGGTGGATGACGTCGATGCTGCACCCGGCGCCGGATGGCGATCCCTTCGATAACAGGGTGCGCAGTGCGGAACTGGATTACGTCATGTCCTCAGAGGCGGCGATCCACTCGCTCGCCGAGAATTACGTGGGACTGCCGTTTTGACGGAGGTCAGGCGACGCGCCGGAAGGGGCGCTCGGGCTCGTCGGTGCGGCGCATGGCCGAACGGTCGGTGCCCTGCTTACGCTCGCTGGGCTGGGCGGCGTCCTGGACCTCGCGGACCGCCTGCTTATAGCCGGTCGAGTCCATGTAGGGCCGCGGAACGTTATGAAGTTCAGGGCGGACCATTGGCGCAACTTCCCCTCACGCGTGCGGCAAAGCTTGGCTTTTTCGCTGGTACGATGAACGCCTTAATGGTGAGATCGTTCCATCGCGAGTGCCGTTTCGCACATCGGGCGTGCTTAACCCGCCTCAAGCTTAACCACGCGCTCAAAGATAGCCGCGGTTTCTAGCCACTTCGGTTTCATCAGCCGCGTTGCCTGCGAGATGGGAAACCGGAAGCGCTGCGGCGCCGATCCCGCGAGGGCCATGAGGGACGGAACTGATGCAGACAATCTTGAAGACCGGTGCTTTTATCGTGCTCGGATTTTGCAGCGCGCCGGCGCTCCCGCAGATGGGTCCGGGCGTGCGGTTCCGGCATGAGGGCGGCTACGGCCGTCCTCACGCGGCGCGGACCTACGGCTTAGGCGGATATTGCGGCGGCTGGGCGGGGGCGTATCGGCCGTGGTTACGGCGCGCGCCGCGCTTTTGGCTATGGCTATGCGCCGCGCCGCTTCGGCTACGGCGGGCGCGCGTGGGGATATGCGCATCGTCGCGTTTACGGCGGCTACGCGTACGCCTACCGACCTGCGGTGCGCTACGCCTATGCCGAGACGCCCTACGCCTATGATATTCCGCAGGAGACCTACGCGACCGGCATTTTCCCGACCAGGGCGGCGCTGGGGCTGCATTCCTACGACTACGCCTACACAACGCAAGTGCGGCCGATCGCGGCGTATGGCGGGCTGACCGGCTCGTATGCGGGCGGCTACCCCATCTACAACCGGCCGCTCGCGCCGGCCTATCCGACCCCGGGATGCGACTGCGAGTACTGAATCCGCGCCGCTTTGCGCCGACCGGCGCTTCGCTTTAAGAGGCGAAGCGTCGATCAGCTTTGACCAGGACCGGCGATGGCGTCCCCCGAAAGCGAACCGCGCCGGCTCGAATGTCTGTCCTTCATCTCCTCCGGCACGCCGGAGGCAGAGGCCGCCCGCACCGAGCTCTCTCAGATCTATGGCGATTGCGATCCCGGCTCCTCGGACGTCGTCGTGGCGCTCGGCGGCGACGGCCTGATGCTGCAGACGCTGCATCGCTTTATGGGCCGCAACAAGCCGATCTACGGCATGAACCGCGGCTCCGTCGGTTTCCTTTTGAACGACTATCGCAAGGACGGGCTTCGCGAGCGGCTTGCCGCGGCGCAGGCATCGATCGTGCGCCCGCTGATCATGAAAGCGCGCGATGCCCAGGGCGAGGAACACACCGCGCGGGCGATCAATGAAGTCTCGATGCTCCGCCAAACCTTCCAGGCGGCGAAGATGCGCATCCTGATCGACGGTCAGGAGCGGCTCGGCGAGCTGATTGCCGATGGTCTGCTTGTCGCGACGCCGGCGGGCTCGACTGCCTATAATCTTTCTGCCAACGGGCCGATCCTGCCGCTCGACGCCCATCTGATGGCGCTCACGCCGATTTCCGCGTTTCGGCCGCGCCGCTGGCGTGGCGCGCTGTTGCCGGACAAGGCGAAAGTGCGAATCGACGTGCTCGAATCGGCGAAGCGCCCTGTCGCCGCCGTTGCCGATCACACTGAGTTCCGCGACGTCTGCAGCGTCGATATCGCCATGGACCATGACACCGGCCTCGTGCTTTTGCACGATCCCGGCCATTCGCTCGAGGAGCGGATTCTACGCGAGCAGTTTGGGTATTGATTTGCGGCGCTCCTCCCGCGCCGCATCATTCAATTCCTCAGCCCAAGAGATCGATCAAGGGAGGGATCAGCGGCGCGTCCGCCGGAGGCATGGGGTAATTGCGCAGATCGCGCGGACGCACCCATTTCAGTGCCTGCGCTTCGCGCGCTTGCACGAACCCGTTCCATTTCCGGCAGATGTAAAGCGGCATCAGGAGATGGAACTCGTCATAGGCGTAGCTGGCGAAGGTGAGCGGCGCGAGGCACGGGATTTCGACGTCGATGCCGAGCTCTTCGGCAAGCTCGCGGATGAGCGCAGTTTCGGGCATCTCACCGTCGTGCACCTTGCCGCCCGGAAATTCCCATAAACCGCCGAGCATTTTGTGCGCCGGACGCTGTGCAATGAGAACGCGATTGTCGGCATCGATGAGGGCGACGGCGACGACGAGCAGGAGCGGCCGGTTCACGGTCCGGTCAGCACAAATTTGACCTTCTTTTCCTTGCCGGTCACGTTGACGATGTCATAAAGCGCGCCGCCTTCCGAAAAGAGATTGCCTTTTGGGCGCCACATGATTTGCGTCGCGACAAAATATTTGCCGGGCGCGACGTTGTCGAACGTGAAGCGGCCGTTCGAATCGCTCGTCGTCGTGCGGGTGAAGCTTGCATATTCCGGATCGGCTTCGATCTTCGGGATTTGCCAGGCCGGTACATATTTCTTGCCGTTATAAAAGTGCGCGAAGCGCGCTTCGCTGTAGGGCGTCACCGGAATGAGCCGCACGACTTGTCCGACGGCATTTTCCGGCACGTTATCGGGACGGCGCAGGAAGGCATGACCTTCGATTGTGGTCTTGCCCTCCTTGTGGATAAAGGCGGCGGCTTTTGGGTCGAAGTCGGCTTCTTGGGCGTAAGATGGGGTCGCGCAAAGTACGGCGGTGATAAGTGCGGCCCCGCGCAAAGAGTGTCTACGCATACTCCGACTGAGCATCGGACAGCGGCGCGCACAACAGGGTGCGGCTAATGCAAAAGGCGAGGCACAAGGCCTCGCCTTTTCATCTGCGCAGACGCAGCTGGCTCAGATGAGCCAGTGCGACGTGTCGACGCGATAGGCGCGCTCGGAATGGCCGTCGCGCATCAGGTCGGTGTGGTGCATGGGGTGAGCGTTGGCGACGATCGTGCTCGCCATCCCGAGAAGGAAGGCGGCCGCCAGCAGAATTTTGAGAAGCTTTTGCATGTGTCTCGATCCGAAAGGGAAGGAGCGGTGATGCCCACCGCTCCCTCGTATCAGCGGCATACTAGGCGACTTGCGGCTGGGTCTGGCCTTCGGGCCGGGTGTAGGAGGCAACCTGCGCCTGCGACTGGCCCTCGGGCTGGCCGAAGGAGGCGACCTGCGGCTGGGTGTGCCCTTCGGGGTGGCTGTAGGAGGCAACCTGTGCCTGCGCGTGGCCCTCGGGCCGAGTGAAGGAGGCGATCTGTGCCTGGCTGTGGCCCTCGGGCGCTACATCGGCGAAAGCGGCGGCGGGGGTGGTTGCGATGGTCGCTGCAAAAAGCGCGATCTGGAGGATTTTCATTTTCAGTCTCCTGTCTCTTGAGCCTTATTGGTGCTCTGTCGGGACATGAGTTAGTCCGAAGACCTCATCGGGATAATTCCCCTTTCCCGCAATTCATTATCCCGTTATTCTGGATAATTCCTGCCGAGCGGCGCCAGTCCGATGCCACGCTACGACGACCTCCTGATCTTCGTCCGCGTGGTCGAACGCGGCTCCTTCGTCGGCGCGGCGCGCCAGCTCGGACTGCCGCCGACGACGGTCAGCCGCAAGGTTCAGGAACTCGAAGCCCGTCTTGGCAGCCAGCTGCTCAGGCGCACCACCCGGCGGGTCGACGTGACCGAGACCGGCCAGGCGGTGTACGAGACGGCCTCCCGCGGCTTCGCCGCGATCGACGAGGCGGAGAGTTTTGCCCGCAGCCGCCACGCGGAGCCATCGGGCGTGCTGCGGCTGACGATGCCGCACGCTTTCTCGCGGCTGCAATTCGAGCCCTGGCTGCCCGAGTTCATGGCGCGCTATCCGAAAATCCGCGTCGAGCTCCTGCTGACCAGTTCGCCCCTCAACCTTGTGGAATACGGGATCGACGTCGCGATCCGCGCCGGTCCGCAGCACGATTCGAGCTACATCAAGCGGGCTTTGTTTCGCGGCGGATATGCCGTCGTTGCTTCGCCCGCTTATCTCGCCCGCGTCGAGCGGCCGCGCACGCCGCGCGAGCTGACCGATCACCCGATTGCGCTCGTCGCAAACATGCTCGACCGCTTGCACGGACAGCACGCGGTACCCTCGACCTATTCTTTCGAGAAAGACGGCAAATACGAAGAGGTGATTTTCGCTCCGGTTTTATCGGTGAACGATCCCGATCCTTTGGTCGCCTTCGCGCTCGAAGGCGCCGGCATCGCGGTCGTTTTCGAAGTCATGTCGCGCGACTACGTCGCACGAGGCGAGCTCGTGAACATTTTCGACGATTGGCGCATCAGCGCGCAGCTGGAAATGTCGATCCTTTATACGCCGCGCGCAACGATGGAATCGAAAGTGAAGGTTTTCGTCGATTTCATGCTCGAGAAACTGAAGAATTTTCACGGATGAGCAGGCCATAGGCCGCTCATCCGGCACCGTGACGATACTGGAGCTCAGTAAGTGCGCAGGCCGGAGCCAAAAATCAGCCAGAGGACGATGATCAGGAGCAGAAGGCTGCCAATCCCCAGACCGCCGCCGCCATAATAGCCGCCGCGATAGCCGTAATAGCCGCCGCCGCCGAACAACAGCACCAGAATGATGATGATGATGAGAAGCGTCATTGGTTCAGCCCTCTTTGTGAAGCTCGAGCTTCTTGGTCCCAGGCGGCAAACGCGAGTAAACCTGTTCGGTTGCGGGCTTTTTTAGCTTGCCCGATTTGGTTAAGCTCTGTCGCGGCGCAAAACCCCGCGCGTGAAGCGCTTGAGTGAGGTTGCCAGGCGATGGCGGCGCTCTTCCCGCAATGCCGTCGCGTGATCCACGACATAGCTCATCTGCACGGCATGGCGCGGTCCGACAAAGGGTAGGTGGCCATGCCATGAGGTTTCGCTGCGGCGGAAGGCAAGCAGGGTGCCTATTTCCGGCGCGATCTCGACGTCGAAATCGTCGAGGTTTGGCGAGCGCAGCAAACGGAGGCGCCCGCCCGGCGCGTGCCAGTCGCGATTGAGATAAAGGAGCACGGTGATGAGCTTCGTGGGCGAGTCGGTGTGGATCGCGCCGTCCTTGGCGCGGAGCTCGCCGCGTATTGTCGTCCCCGTTGGGCGGCCGGTGAGCTCGATTGCGAATTTGCGTTCGATGGCGTGACGGAAGGTGTCGCCCTCGAGTTCCGCAAGCAGCGGGGCAAAGGGTACGGGAATCTTCAGTGCCGCAGGCGAATGCGACCCCGGGCCGGGCACATCGGGGAATGCATCCAATATCGCGCCGAGATGTCGCGGATTGATGAGATTGCGAAGCACGATGTGATCGAACGGATCGCGTTGCAACGGCATCGCGTCAAATGCGGCAAGGTCAAGATAGAGATTGCCGGCGATCGCGTCGCGTTTTGGCGCAGATATCACTGACATTCAAAATTCGCCGTTGATCTCATGGCTGCGTATTGTCCCCGGACATATCCGCCGCCAAGAGATGAATGGCGGGAATCTCAATCACGCTCGTGCTGCGCTCGCGCAATCGTCTCGGCCGCCGCGATATCGCTCATCTCGTTCACATTGAAGAACGGATCGTAAGGCTCCCTCGGCCAGCTCACTTCCGCCACCTGATAGCGCGCGGTGAAGCGATCAATCTTGCGCTCGCCTTTTTCCACAAGGGCGCGGCGCAACTCGGAGCGCAGCGCGAGCGGCCAGAGCGCAATGACCGGATGCGTCCGCCCTCCCGACACCGCAACGGCGATGTCGCACGCTTCGTCGACCCGCGCCGCCTGCAGGCGCTGCACAAGGTTGCGCGGGATGAATGGCGTATCGGCCGCGACGCTGATGGCGCTCTCCGCCTCCCGCATATTCTCAGCCGCCCAATCCAATCCCGCCAAAATGCCGGCCAGCGGCCCGGCAAAATCCGGCACATCGTCGGCAATCACCGGCAGGCCGAAAGCCGCAAACCGCGCGGGATCGCCATTGGCGTTAAGC
>Ga0164309_10000703_pt1 | contig 17668 bp, 17 predicted proteins | sample Whisoiple_247_MG_FD_109984 | JGI IMG/M metagenome (GOLD analysis project Ga0164309, IMG submission 109984) | Soil microbial communities amended with fresh organic matter from upstate New York, USA - Whitman soil sample_247_MG | ecosystem: Environmental > Terrestrial > Soil > Unclassified >...
CCATCAGGCCCGCGCCGAGGATCAGCAGCAGGCGAAGATCATGGCGTGGTGCGATCCAGCCGACCGTCAGCGTCAACAACGCGGTGCCCAGCAGCGATGCCGTCGCCACGATGCCGACGGCGGCGGCGTCGTAACCGAGCGCCGTCATGTAGGCGGGCAGGATCAGAATCGCGAAGCCGTCGCCGACGCCACGCAGCCCGCGCGCCAGATAGAGCCGGAAAATCAGCGCGCCCGAGACTGACGTTGCGGTTTTCGCGGCGGTGTCGGTCATGAAGTGAATCCGGAGGCAATCTTGACGGCTTCTGTTTCCGCAGATGCGGACGGGACCGTGCACTTAGTGCACGCGGCAGGAGACGCGCGGTGAGCGCGACGTTCACGACGAATGGTGTGAAATCAAAAAATCCAAGGTCGCTGCCGTCCACGCGCAATCCCCCGACACGTCGAGTGCTGCGCAGAGCTTGGACGGAGACCGTCTGATGGGAACCTGCTTTATCCCCACGGGCCAAGCTAGTCCGATATCGCTGCTTTCGCAAGATTCTCTTCGCGCTGCGGCTACATCCGCGGAACTTAGCTGCGCACTACTCCGCGGCCTCGAGCCATTCGGCGGCGCCACGCCACAGCGTGTCGCGATGTTCAGGCCGCGTCAGCATCGGCCGGCGTGATGCTGAGGATCTCGGGTTTGATCGCGGTGAATCCCGAACACAAGAGTTCGACCGCCGGCCGCGTCGCCCAGGGATCGTCGGTCAGGCACAGCGCCCGCATCGCCATTGTACAAAGTTGCCAAGGCCGGTCAGTGTGGCGTCGTCGAACAGATAGCGCGGGCTCATGACCCATTTGGTCTGAATTCAGCTTTTGCCGCAAAGGTTTGTTCGGCTGCCAGAAATCCGATGGCGGTTCGCCGCCGGCGTGTGTATAACCCGGCCACCGTTAAGTAGCGGTTTTTGCTCAGGAGTTAACGTCATGTCCGAGCGGTGGACACCAGACAGCTGGCGCGCCAGGCCGGTGATGCAGCTACCCGATTATCCCAACGCCAAGGCTTTGGCCGACGTCGAGGCGCAGCTCGCCACTTTTCCGCCGCTGGTGTTCGCGGGCGAGGCCCGCAACCTGAAAAAGGCGCTCGGTCGCGTCGCGTCCGGCGAAGCCTTCCTGCTGCAAGGTGGCGATTGCGCCGAAAGCTTTGCCGAGCACGGCGCCAACAACATCCGCGATTTCTTCCGCGTGCTGCTGCAAATGGCGGTGGTCCTGACCTATGCCGGCGCGCTGCCAGTGGTGAAGGTCGGTCGCATCGCAGGACAATTCGCCAAACCCCGTTCCTCACCGACCGAGAAGGTCGGCGGCGTCGAATTGCCAAGCTATCGCGGCGACATTGTCAATGACGTCGCGTTTACCGCGGAAGCGCGCGCGCCAGATCCGCAGCGCCAGTTGATGGCCTACCGGCAATCGGCGGCGACACTCAATCTGCTGCGTGCCTTTGCCACCGGCGGCTTCGCCAATCTCGGCAGCGTGCATCAATGGATGCTGGGCTTCCTGAAGGACTCTCCGCAGTCGCGTCGCTACCGCGAACTGGCGGACCGAATTTCCGACGCGCTGAATTTCATGCGCGCGTGCGGACTTGATCTGGAGAGCCACCCCGAACTGCGCGCCACCGACATCTACACCAGCCATGAAGCGTTGCTGCTCGGTTATGAGCAGGCATTCACCCGCGTCGATTCGACCAGCGGCGACTGGTACGCGACCTCGGGCCACATGATCTGGATCGGCGACCGCACCCGTCAGCTCGATCACGGCCATGTCGAATATTTTCGCGGCATCAAGAACCCGATCGGCCTCAAATGCGGACCTTCGCTCAAACCGGACGAACTGCTGAAGCTGATCGACGTGCTCAATCCCGACAACGAGCCGGGGCGACTGACGCTGATCAGCCGCTTCGGCTCAGAGAAGGTCGGCGATCACCTGCCGGGCCTGATCCGCGCGGTGAAGCGCGAGGGCCGCGTGGTGGTGTGGTCATGCGATCCGATGCACGGCAACACCATCACCTCGAGCTCCGGCTACAAGACCCGTCCGTTCGATCGTATCCTGTCCGAAGTGAAATCGTTCTTCTCCGTCCACGCCGCCGAAGGCACCCATGCCGGTGGCGTACATCTGGAAATGACCGGGCAGGATGTCACCGAATGCATAGGCGGCGCGCGCGCCATCAGCCATGAGGACCTGAGCGACCGCTATCATACGGCCTGTGATCCCCGTCTCAATGCCGAGCAGTCGATCGATCTGGCGTTCCTGATCGCTGAGTTGCTCAAGCAGGATCGCGGCAGCCGAATCAAGCCGATGCCGGCCGCGGCGGGTCTGTGAGTTGCTGAGGTTCTGGCGGGCCACGATCAATTCGCGCAACGGCCTGATCTTCGCGACGCGATCGGAGCAGGCCATTCGTGAGGAACTGGTTGGCCTCCTGCTGTCGATTCCGCTGGCATGGCTCGCCGGCGCCACCGTGATGCGGCGGGTCGAACTGGTCGCCGCCGTGGTGCTGGTCCTGATCGTCGAACTCCTTAATACCGCGATCGAGAAGCTCGCCGATCGCCTGACCACCGATCACGATCCGCAGATCGGGCGGGTCAAGGACATGGGTTCGGCCGCGGTCGGCGTCACGCTGATCATGGCCGGGCTGTTCTGGATTTTCGCCATCGCTGAGCGCCTGGGCGCGATCTGAAGCATCTCATTGCGGTTTCCGCCCGCGCAAGGCACCATCGATCCATGACCGAACCCGCCGCTCAATTCACGATTACGCTGGCCCAGCTGAACTCGACGGTTGGCGACATCACTGGTAACGCCGCCAAGGCGCGCGCCGCGCGCGCCAAGGCGCGGGATGACGGCGCTGACCTCGTCGTGTTGTCGGAGCTTTTCATCTCCGGCTATCCGCCGGAGGATCTGGTGCTGAAGCCGGCGTTCCAGTCGGCCTGCCGCAGCGCGATCGAAGGACTCGCCCGCGAAACCGCCGATGCCGGCCCGGCGATGCTGATCGGCACGCCTTGGGTCGAGGACGGCAAACTCTATAATGCCTGCGCGCTGCTCGATGAGGGTCGCGTCGCCGCGATCCGCTTCAAGGCCAACCTGCCGAATTACGGCGTGTTCGACGAAAAGCGCGTGTTCGCCCGCGGACCCGCCGCGGGTCCGGTAACGGTGCGCAGCATCCGGGTCGGTGTACCCATTTGCGAGGATACCTGGCTGGAGGAATCCTCCGACTACGAAAATGTGGTCGAGTGTCTTGCCGAAACCGGTGCGGAGATCCTGGTCGTGCCCAACGGCTCGCCTTACGCGCGCGACAAGAACGATATTCGGCTTTCGATTGCGGTTGCCCGCGTCACCGAAAGCGGGCTGCCGCTGATCTATCTGAACCAGGTCGGCGGCCAGGACGAACTGGTGTTCGATGGCGCATCGTTCGCGCTCAATGGCGATCTCTCGGTCGCGGCGCAGTTGCCGGCGTTCGAGGAGAGCATCACGACGCTTCGCTGGAACAAGACCGCTGAGGGCTGGCGTTGCTCGGGTCCGGTGGCGCAACTGCCCGAAGGCGACAAAAGCGACTATGCCGCCTGCGTGGTTGGCCTGCGCGACTATGTCGGCAAGAACGGCTTTCCCGGCGTGCTGCTCGGCATTTCCGGTGGCATCGATTCCGCGTTGTGCGCGGCGATCGCGGTCGATGCACTCGGCGCCGAGCGCGTACGTGGCGTGATGCTGCCGTTTCGTTTCACGGCGCAGGTCTCGATCGACGATGCGGCAAAGCTCGCGGCAGCTCTCGGCATTTGCTACGAAGTGCTGCCGATCGCGCAGGCCGTCAACGGCTTTGAAGCGATCCTGGCCGCCGGCTTCAAGGGTCTGCCGCGCGATATCACCGAAGAGAATTTACAGGCGCGCACCCGCGGCACGCTGTTGATGGCGCTCTCCAACAAGACCGGCGCGATGGTGGTCACGACCGGCAACAAGTCGGAAATGTCGGTCGGCTACGCCACGCTCTATGGCGACATGAACGGCGGCTTCAATCCGATCAAGGACATCTACAAGACCGAAGTGTTCAGGCTGTCGAGCCTGCGCAATACGTGGAAGCCGGAGGGCGGGCTGGGTCCGTCGGGCGAGGTCATCCCGGCCAACATCATTACCCGGCCGCCGACCGCGGAGCTGCGCGAAAACCAGACCGATCAGGATTCGTTGCCGCCTTATGACGTGCTGGATGCAATTCTTGAACGTCTGGTGGAGCGTGAGGAGCCGCTGGCCTCGATCGTCGAGGCCGGCTTCGATCGCGAGGTGGTGGCGCGGATCGACCGATTGCTCAATATCGCCGAGTACAAGCGGCGGCAGGCCGCGCCGGGCGTCAAGGTCACGCGGCGCAATTTCGGGCGCGACCGTCGCTATCCCATCACCAACCGCTTTCGCGATGCCGGCAAGCCGCTGCCCGGGCCCGATCACACGCTGGTGTCGCGCGCGGGCCGCGGATCGTCCGAAGCGTTTGACGGCTAGAGTCGGCGAATAGCAGTCGCGTCCGGCGTATCCTTGGCGACACGCGCAAGAGCGCGCTCCGCTAGCCCAAGAGTTAAATCTGCTCGCGGCTATCGCGCGGGGATGAAAGTTGGACCGACCGTGCGGATCGATTTGTCACCGGGCGTTGCCGGAGCGGCCGCCGTGGTGCTGGCGGCATTGTCGGGCGGCGCTGCCGTTGCGGCCGCCGCGCCTTTTTTGCCGGCGGCTGGCTTGGCCTGCGGACGTGCCATTTTCTTGGCACTCTCCTCGGTGACGATGATGTCGCCTTGCTCCTCGGCGGCGGCCTTGTCGTCGATGTTCTTCAGCGCGTCGGACCAGGTTTGTCCTGCGGCCTTGCACGAGCAGGATGGATTGAACTCCTGACGGTAGCGAAATGCGTTCGGCAGGGCGGAATAAGACTGGCCGCCGATCGAGACCGCCGAACTGATGTCCTCGCCGGGATTGCGATAGGCGAACAGCGAGGCTTCGGCCGCCGGACACAGCGCCTTGCAGGTTTTTTCATCATCGGCAAAACGCTGCGGCACTGTGGCGAACGAGATCGGGAAGTAGGCGCCGTCGCAACTGCGGACGCAGACGGTGCGGTAGGTGCCGGATTGCGGCCCGACATCGGCATTCGGCACGTTCGGATTGTTGTTGCCGCCGAACAGGTTGTTCAGGAAGCCGCCCGGGCCTGGCGTTGCCATGTTGGCATATTGCGGGCCGCAATTGTTCTGCGCGAGCGCCGACAACACCGAGCGGCGCTGGTTGTCGCGATCGGCACCGCCGCCGCCGCGCAGGCGTTCGAGGCTACCGGTGATCTGGTCGAGATTGGCGCGCATCTGCTGGATCTGGGTGTTCACCGGACCGCATTGCGCTGATTGGCCGGAGAACAGCGAGAAGAAGCCGGAACTGTCGCATCCCATCCGCCTGGCCCGCAAGGTCACGCGATCGAGCTCGCTTTGTTGCCGGGTCGCGGCGTCCTGATAGCGTTGGATCTGGTCGTCCCGGGCAGGATCGCCGGTAGAGCCGCCGCGATCGATGCTCGCGAGCTGCGCTTCCAGCCGCGGGCACACGGGACTGATAGGCGCGCCCTGCGCCTGTGGGTTCGGATTCACTTGCGGGTTCATCTGTGCCCACGCGCCGGGCGCCACGATGCCGAGCATCGCGACACAGGCCAAAATCCATTTCGAGAAGGAAGGTGTCAGCTTTTCCTGCATACCCGGCCACTGAGGACATCACCGCGGCTGGAAGCCAGAACACGGCTGATGCGGCTCCACATAGCCGCTTCTCACGGCAGCGTCACGTCGTTTCCGGGGCGTCGGTGTGGCAGGCGGCAAGCCCTTGATGTCACAGGCAGCCGAGGGTTCAGCGCTGGCAGGTAATGGCCACGTATTCGCCGCAGCCGGCGTGGGTACAGGAGGCGACCGACTTGGGAACCGCCCCCGTCACTTCTTCGGGATCGACGCGGCGATAGGAAGAGGCCTGGGCGAAATCGCGCGAGCGACAGTAAGACAGCGCGGCATGCGCGCCGCATTGCTCGCCCTTGGCGAGACATTGATCCACTCCATAACCGTCAGCCTGGTTTTCGATAATAAAGACGTGGCTGTCTGCGAACGCGGCAGCGGCGGACGCAAGAAGGAACGCACACGCCAATAGCGCCGAAGGAAATCGCATGCTGCACCGAGTGAATGGAGGATGAGAGGATGAAGGGAACGCCTCTGATTCGATAGGTCCAAAATGTTAACAATGATTCACTATGGCCTGTTGGCCCCGTCCTTGATAGCCAAAACGGGCTGTTCAGGCGGCTCTTGACGTGTTCCCGGGATGGCCTCATGCTGAAAACGATGAACGGTTTCCTCGCCATTTGTGGCATTTGCCGCGAGATTACGAGCTAGCGATTCGCTGGCTGAGGCCGTCTTTTCTCAACCGAGATCACTGGACGCCCGGCCGCAAGGACGGGATATCCATGGAACTGCGTCTTTACGATACGTTGACCCGGGAGAAGCGGACCTTCGCGCCGCTCGATCGCAACAACCTGCGCATGTATGTCTGCGGGCCGACGGTCTACGACTTCGCCCATATTGGCAATGCCCGCCCGGTGATCGTGTTCGACGTGCTGTTCCGGCTTCTGCGGCAACTCTACGGCGCCGATCACGTGACCTATGTCCGCAACATCACCGACGTTGACGACAAGATCAACGATCGGGCCGTGCGGGATTTTCCCGGCCTGCCGCTGAACGAGGCGATCCGCAGGGTCACGGAGAAAACCGCCGCGCAGTTTCACGCCGATGTCGCGGCGCTCGGTTGCTTGACGCCGACCTTCGAGCCGCGCGCGACCGATTTCGTGCTGCCGCGCGCCGATGGCAAGGCCGACATGGTGACGCTGATCAAGCAATTGATCGCGCGCGGTCATGCCTATGAGGCGGGTGGCGAGGTGCTGTTCGACACCCACTCGATGCCGGACTACGGCGCGCTGTCGGGCCGCAGGCTCGAGGAACAAAAGGCCGGCGCGCGCGTCGCGGTCGACGCGCACAAGAAGAATGCGGCCGATTTCGTGCTGTGGAAGCAGTCTTCCGCCGATGAGCCCGGCTGGGAAAGCCCATGGGGCAGGGGACGCCCCGGTTGGCACATCGAGTGCTCGGCGATGAGCGCGGCCTATCTCGGCGACGTCTTCGATATCCATGGCGGAGGCCTCGACCTGATCTTTCCGCACCATGAGAACGAGATCGCCCAGTCGCGTTGCGCGCAAGGCACGAAGGCGATGGCGAACTACTGGATGCACAACGGCTTCCTCGAGGTCGAAGGCGCCAAGATGTCGAAGAGCCTCGGCAACTTCGTCACGATCAACGAGGTGCTGGCGGATTGGCCGGGCGAAGTGGCGCGTCTCAACATGCTGAAGACCCATTATCGCTCGCCGATCGACTGGACCTTGAAGGGGCTGGAAGACAGCGCCAAGACGCTGGATGATTGGTACCAGGTCGCTGCCGATATGCGGGGTGATTGCCCGGCCGACGCCGTGATCGAAGCGCTTTCGGATGACCTGAACACGCCGCAGATGATCGCCTCGCTGCATGGGCTGCGCAGCAAAGCCATCGGGAGCGAACACGATCGCAGCGAATTCGCGGCCTCGCTGCGGCTGCTCGGGTTCCTGTCGGAGAGCGGTGCGGCTTGGAAGGATCGAAGGCAGCAGGCTAGCGGGATCGATGCGATACAGATCGCCAGTTTGATCTCAGAACGCACAGCCGCCCGCGCGCGCAAGGATTTCAAGGAAAGCGACCGCATCCGCGACCTGCTTGCCACGATGGGTGTCGTGATCAAGGACTCCAAGGACGGTACGACCTGGGAGGTCGCGCGATGAGTCCGCAAAGAGCGAATCCTTTTCCCTCTCTCCTTGCGGAAGAGGGTGCCGCGCGCCGAAGGCGCGGGGCGGGTCAGCGGACGCTGACTCTCACCAAGGCAGCGCGCCAATTGCGTTCGCGCTTGACAGATGTCCTTACGACGCTGGCGGCAGAGCTGAACAAAACCCCTCACCCGTCGTCGAGCTTGCGCTCGACGCCACCCCCTCCCGCAAGGGGAGAGGGAAAGCAAGGCGAGATCTGATGGCCCAGCCGCCGCCAAAACCTGCGTTGCGACCGTTTCTTGCGGCGGATGTGCCCGTGTTGGCGGCGATCTTGGTCGCGGCGATCGAGGAATTGACCGGCGACGACTACAGCGAGGCACAGCAGGAAGCCTGGGCCAGTGCGGCCGACGATGAGGAGGCGTTCGGCAAGCGGCTTGCCGATGAATTGACGCTGATCGCCACGTTGCAGAATTCTCCGGTCGGCTTTGCCTCGCTGAAGGGTAAGGATCACATCGACATGCTTTACGTCCATCCCGGCGCGTCGGGGCAGGGCGTCGCGTCCGCTCTGTGCGATGCGCTGGAAAAGCTCGCGGGCGCGCGTGGCGCGGCCAGCCTGACCGTCGATGCCAGCGACAACGCGCAAGGCTTCTTCGCCAAGCGGGGTTATGTCGCCAGGCAACGCAACAGCATCATCGTCAATGGCGAATGGCTCGCCAATACGACCATGCAAAAGAATTTGAACGATACGGGAGTTCAGCCATGAGCCGCGAGCGCCTCTATCTGTTCGACACCACGCTGCGCGACGGCGCACAGACCAACGGCGTCGATTTCACGCTACGTGACAAGCGACTGATTGCGCATATGCTGGATGATCTCGGCATCGATTATGTCGAGGGCGGCTATCCCGGCGCCAACCCCACCGATACCGAATTCTTCGCCGAGAAGCCGAAATTCGATCACGCGCGCTTCACGGCGTTCGGCATGACCCGGCGCGCAGGCCGCTCGGCGTCGAACGATCCGGGTCTCGCGGGACTCCTTGAAGCCAGAGCGGATGCGATCTGCTTTGTCGCGAAATCCTCGGCCTACCAGGTGCGGGTCGCGCTCGAGACCACCCAACAGGAAAATCTCGCTTCGATCCGCGACAGCGTGGGGGCCGCGAAAGCCGCCGGCCGCGAAGTGATGCTGGACTGCGAGCACTTCTTCGATGGTTACAAGGAAGACCCTGAATTCGCGCTCGCCTGCGCCAAGGCGGCCTATGAGTCGGGCGCGCGCTGGGTGGTGCTGTGCGATACCAACGGCGGCACCATGCCCCATGAGATCGCAACCATCGTTGGCGAGGTGACAAAACGCATTCCCGGCGATCACGTCGGGATCCACGCCCATAACGACACCGAGCAGGCGGTTGCCAATTCGCTGGCGGCGGTCCGCGCCGGCGCACGCCAGATCCAGGGGACGCTGAACGGCCTTGGCGAACGCTGCGGTAATGCCAATCTGTGCTCGCTGATTCCGACCTTGCGACTGAAGCGTGAATTTTCCGATGCGTTCGAAATCGGCGTTTCGCAGGACAAGATGGCGACCTTGATGAAGGTGTCGCGAACGCTGGACGACATGCTCAACCGTGCGCCGAATCGTCATGCGCCCTATGTCGGTGAAAGCGCCTTTGTCACCAAGACCGGCATTCATGCCTCCGCCGTGCTGAAGGAGCCGCAGACCTATGAACATGTGCCGCCGGAATCCGTCGGCAATCGCCGCAAGGTGCTGGTGTCCGATCAGGCCGGCCGCTCCAATGTCATCGCCGAACTGGACCGAGCCGGCATCGCCTACACGAAGGACGATCCCAAGCTGGCCCGTCTGGTCGAGGAGCTGAAGGAACGGGAAGCCGCCGGCTACGCCTACGAATCCGCCAATGCCTCGTTCGACCTGCTGGCGCGGCGCACGTTTGGCCGGGTGCCGGAATATTTCGAGGTCGAGCAGTTCGACGTCAATGTCGAGCAGCGCTACAACGCCAATGGCCAGCGTATCACGGTGGCCATGGCGGTGGTGAAGGTCGATGTCGCCGGCGAGAAGTTGATTTCGGCGGCGGAAGGCAATGGCCCGGTCAATGCGCTTGACGTTGCGCTGCGCAAGGATCTCGGCAAGTACCAGAAATATATCGAAGGCCTGAAGCTGATCGACTACCGCGTGCGTATCCTCAATGGCGGCACGGAAGCGGTGACGCGGGTATTGATCGAGAGCGAGGATGAGGCCGGCGAACGCTGGACCACGATCGGGGTATCGCCCAATATCATCGACGCCTCGTTCCAGGCGTTGATGGATTCGGTGATCTACAAGCTGGTGAAATCCGGCGCGCCGGCGTAAGGTGCGCAAATATGATCGACCACGTTTCAGTCGGCGTCCGCGACCTCGATCGCGCCGCGCGCTTCTACGAGACGACGCTGGCGGCGCTCGGCCTGTCGCGGCTCGTGACACGGCCGGCAACGATCGGCTTTGGCAAGAGCTATCCGGAGTTCTGGATCAATTTGAGTGCCGACATGAATGAGGTGCCACGCGGGAGCGGCACCCACATCTGTCTTCGCGCGAAATCGGCAGATGAGATCGATGCCTTCCACGCTGCGGCGCTCAACGCGGGCGGCGTGTCCGACGGCGCGCCGGGGCTGCGGCCGCATGACCGGGTGCGTTACTACGCCGCCTTCATCGTCGACCCCGACGGCAATCGCATCGAAGCGGTGACGTTTCCGAATGAATGATCCAAAGCGTTTTCAAGCGAAGGGGACGCCGGTTCGCGTCAAGAAAACGCGTCAATATAAAAAGCTGGAGCCCGGTTCTGATGCAGTCAGAACGGAAAAGGCTCCAGCGGCTCGGCTGCTGCGGCGGCCATCTTGCGGCGGATCAGGGGCAGAATGCCGGCGACATTGTTGGAGATCACATCGTCCAGTATTCCGGAGTTATAGACAAAACCGGCCGCTTTCATCCGCGCGAAGGTTTCAAGCAGCGGGCTCCAGAACGAATCGATGCTGCATAGCACGATCGGCTTTTTGTGGTGCGCCAGCTGTGCCCAGGTGAGTTGCTCGACCAGTTCCTCCAGCGTGCCGATGCCGCCGGGCAGGGCGACGAATGCATCCGAACGCTCGAACATCAGCCGCTTGCGTTCGTGCATGTCGCGCGTCACCACCATTTCCTGGACCCGGCTCAACGCGCGCTCCCGCGCGACCAGAGCCTCCGGGATGATGCCCGTGACGGTGCCGCCATGGTCGAGCACGGACGTCGCCAACGCGCCCATCATTCCAACCGATCCGCCGCCGTAGACCAGGTTGATCTGGTTCTCGGCGAGGATTTTGCCGAAGTCCCTGGCAGCTTCGATAAAGCGGGGATTGATGCCTGGGCTGGAGCCGCAATAGACACAAACATTGTTGATCTTGGTCATGGCCCGCGATGTGGCACCGCAACGCAAAATCGTCAAGCCGCTGCGCATCCGGGCGCACCGCTGTCGACCGAAAAGTTTGTTCCGCAGGGTGCGGAATGGGCTAAAAGCCCTATATGAATGCCGCATGACGAAGTCAGATCAAAGGGTTCGCGTGGCCCGGAGAGCTCACGACGATTCGCGGCCCCGCCATACGCGCCGGGAACGATAGATGGCGCACGGACATTCGCCCCCGGCTGACGGCAGCAAGGAGTCCGCACCCGACAAAACGGTCGAACGGGCGACCCTGATCGGGACGCTGGCGCATTTGTGGCCCTATATCTGGCCGAGCGATCGCGCCGACCTCAAGATGCGCGTGGTCTGGTCGGTCGTGCTGCTGCTGATTGCCAAGGTCGCGACTCTGACGGTGCCGTTCACCTTCAAATGGGCGATCGACGCGCTGACGGGAGCCGACAGCGCGCCCGTGCAAGCGTCGAACTGGAAGCTCTGGCTGATCGCGTCTCCCTTCGTCATGACTGCCAGCTATGGCGGCTTGCGGGTGCTGATGGCGGTGCTGACCCAGTGGCGCGACGGCATCTTTGCCCGGGTTGCGATGCATGCCGTGCGCAAGCTCGCCGTCCTCACTTTTGTGCACATGCACGAGCTGTCATTGCGCTTTCATCTGGAGCGTAAAACCGGTGGATTGACGCGGGTTCTGGAGCGCGGCCGTCTCGGCATCGAGCAGATTGTGCGAATGGTGATCCTGCAACTGGTGCCGACCCTCGTCGAGGTCTCGCTGTTGATGGCGGTACTGCTGTGGAAGTTCGACTGGCGCTATCTGATCGTGACTCTGATCACCGTCGTGGTGTTCATGTATTACACCTATATTGCGACCGAATGGCGGATCGAGATTCGCCGCAAGATGAACGAATCCGACACCGACGCCAACACCAAGGCGATCGACTCGCTGTTGAACTACGAAACCGTCAAGTATTTCGGCGCCGAGGCGCGCGAGGCCGCGCGTTACGATCGCTCGATGGAACGCTATGAGCGGGCCAGCGTGAAGACCTATACCTCGCTGGTGGTCCTCAATACCGGGCAGGCGATCATCTTCACCGCCGGCCTCACCACGGCCATGCTGATGTGCGCGCTTGGCGTGCGCGCCGGTCACAACACGGTCGGCGATTTCGTCATGATCAACGCCATGATGATCCAGCTCTATACGCCGCTGAATTTCATGGGCATGGTCTATCGCGAGATCAAGCAGGCGATCATCGATATCGAGAAGATGTTCGTGGTGCTGTCGAAGAGCGCCGAGGTCAGGGATTTGCCCGGCGCCAAGCCGTTGATCGTCACGTCGGGCCATGTGCGTTTCGACGACGTGCGCTTTTCCTACGATCCCGAGCGGACGATCCTCAAAGGACTGAGCTTCGAGGTCCCCGCCGGCAAGACGGTCGCCATTGTCGGCCCGTCCGGCGCCGGCAAATCGACGATTTCCCGGCTGCTGTTTCGCCTCTATGACGTCTCCGGCGGCAAGATCCTGATCGATGGCCAGGATATCCGCAACGTGACGCAGGATTCGCTGCGGGCTTCGATCGGCATGGTGCCGCAGGACACCGTACTGTTCAACGACACCATCCGCTACAATATTCGCTACGGGCGGTGGGACGCGAGCGATGCCGAGGTCGAGCAGGCCGCCCAACTGGCGCAGATCGACAGTTTCATCAAGTTGTCGCCGAAGGGTTATGAGACCCAGGTGGGCGAGCGCGGTCTGAAGCTGTCCGGCGGCGAGAAGCAGCGTGTGGCGATTGCGCGCACCGTGCTCAAGGCGCCGCCGATCCTGTTGCTCGACGAGGCGACCTCGGCGCTCGACAGCCACACCGAACATGAAATCCAGGGCGCACTGGAGCGGGTATCGCGTAACCGCACCTCGCTGGTGATCGCACACCGGCTGTCGACCATTGTCGGCGCCGACGAAATCATCGTACTGGATCAGGGCCGGATCGCCGAGCGGGGCACCCATTCGCAGCTTTTGGCAACTGACGGGCTTTACGCCAGCATGTGGAACCGGCAGCGCGAGGCCGAGGAAGCGCGGGAGCGGCTGGCGCGTATCGCTGACCAGAACGAAGCGCCAAACCGGGAGCCGCCGATCGATCATGCCCTGGTGACTCCGGCTGCGGCCGAATGATTTTCCCTCTCCCCTTGTGGGAGAGTGGGGCTCGGCGAAGTCGAGCCGGGAGGGGAGAATGACATCACGTCGTCAGGCCAAAGTTCTTCGCGTAATATGACGGACGCCGAACGGGGGCTCTGGTACCTGCTGCGTGGGGATCGGTTCAATGGAATAAAGATCAAGCGACAAGCTCCGATCGGACCGTACATTGTTGATTTGGTATCTTTCGAAAGACGCCTCATTTTTGAAGTTGACGGTGGCCAACATGCCGACAACGAAGCAGATCGACGCCGTACACGGTGGCTGGAAGGTGAGGGGTTCCGTGCACTGAGGTTCTGGAATAATGAAGTGTTGAAGAATGAACGGCGTTCCTGAAACCATTTTGTCCGCGATCGCAGACCCCTCTCCCGGCACGCCGCTACGCGACGCGCCACCCTCTCCCACAAGGGCAGAGGGGACAGAAAGTTAGAGCTGATGTCCATTGGTAATTCAATCCGCGCGCAAATTCCGCCCATTCATCCCGAAGGTTATCCGTTTATCGGCGGCTTTGCGCTGGCGAGCCTGATCCTGTTCTGGATCTGGTCGCCGCTCGGCTGGATCGGCACGGTGCTCACAATCTGGTGCGCGCTGTTCTTCCGCGATCCGGTCCGGGTCACACCGGTGCGTGATGGCATCGTCGTCGCGCCCGCCGACGGGCGTGTCTCGATGATCGCGCAGGTATCGCCGCCGGACGACCTTGGCCTCGGCGACCGGCCATTGCCTCGCGTCTCGATCTTCATGAGCGTGTTCAACTGCCATGTGAACCGCAGTCCGGTCGGGGGGCGGATCGATCGCATCGCGTATCGGCCGGGCACTTTCATCAACGCCGAACTCGATAAGGCGAGCGAAGATAACGAACGCAATTCGCTGGTGATCTCGACGCCCGACGGCCGCATCGGCGTGATCCAGATCGCAGGCCTGGTGGCGCGGCGGATCGTATCGTTCGTTCGCGAAGGACAGATGATCGGCGTCGGTGAGCGGTTCGGATTGATCCGTTTCGGATCGCGGCTCGATATCTATTTGCCGGAGGGGACCAAACCGCTGGTTTCCGAAGGCCAGACCGCGGTGGCCGGCGAGACCATCCTGGCAGATCTCGGACTTGCCGATCCCGGCCGGACCTACCGGACCGGTTAACCAATTGCCCTGCAGCGGCAATGGCGAAACAGCTCACCGTCTGCTATATACGAAGTGGCCATGCAGATGTCCCACGATTCCAAACATTCCGATTTACGCCGGCGCCGGCGCCGGTTCCGTCCGATTCCGGTGCGGCTGCTTGTGCCCAACGTCATTACGCTGCTTGCGATCTGCGCGGGACTAACGGCGATCCGGCTGTCCAACGAAGGACGGATGGAATTGGCGGTGGCCGCCATCGTATTCGCGGCCGTGCTCGACGGTCTCGACGGCCGGGTGGCACGCATGATCAAAGGCCAGTCGAAGTTCGGCGCTGAACTCGACAGTCTCGCCGACTTCGTCAATTTTGGCGTGGCGCCGGGACTGATCCTGTACTTCTGGCAACTGCACGAGCTTGGCAATGGCGGCTGGATCGCGGCAGTGGTGTTCGCGATCAGCGGCGGCCTGCGGCTGGCGCGCTTCAACGCGACCATGGACGATCCGAACAAGCCGGCCTTTGCCGCGAATTATTTCACCGGCGTTCCGGCGCCGGCCGGTGCGATCACCGTGTTGCTCCCGGTATATTTCGCCTTCCTCGGCGTCCCGCGGCTGCCGGCGGCACTGACTGCGCTCTACACGCTGTTGATTGCGTTCCTGATGGTGTCGCGACTGCCGGTATTTTCCGGCAAAACCGTGCGCATGCGGGTGGCGCCGGAATTGGTGCTGCCGCTGTTTGTCTCCGTGATCTTCTTCATCGCGCTGCTGGTCGGCTATCCCTGGTACATGCTCTCGATCTGCACGATACTTTATCTGCTGAGCCTGCCCGCGGGCCTGAGATCCTATCGCAACCATGAACGCAGCGCTGCGGCGCCTGCGACTGTGCGGGCTGACGTAGCGTCGTCCAATCCAACCGCGCCTTTTGCTCCGCGCCCATCTGAGCCGGACAAGGATGACCGGCCGACCCGGCTCAACTGAGCCGAGGGTTTCCCTTTTGTCGATCGCGGCTTTGTCTTGTATCGGCCCGGGACAGGGCCTGCGACCTGTGGGGCGGACCTCAACAAGGAGAAGCGTCGTGACGCAATCGCTGTCCGCATCGCTGCTTGAGACGCTGGCGCGCTACGACACGCCGACGATCTGCAACGCGATGGAGATCGTCGCGCCGGAGCGGCGGTTGATCGGCTACACCACCAAGCCGCTGGTGTGCCCGTTCCCGGATTTGCCGCCGATGGTCGGCTATGCGCGCACGGTCACGATCCGCTCGGTATTGAAATCCGACCTGCCGTCCGCCGAGCAGGCCAAGCGGCGGATCGATTATTACGAATATATCGGCACTGGCCATGGCCCGCGTATCGCCGTCATTCAGGATATCGACGGCCCCGACATCGGCTACGGCGCGTTCTGGGGCGAAGTCCAAAGCAACGTGCATAAGGCGCTTGGTTGCCTCGGTGTCGTTACCGACGGATCGATCCGTGATATTCCGCAATGGGCGCCCGGCTTTCAGGCGCTTGCCGGTTCGATCGGGCCGTCACATGCCTGGGTGCATGCCGAGCATTTCGGCGGCGAGGTTCGAGTTGCCGGGATGACCGTGCGGAACGACGACCTGATTCATGCCGACCGGCACGGCGCCATCGTGATTCCTTACGAGATAGCTGCAAAAATTCCTGACGCGGCCGAACTCTGCGGCCGCCGCGAAATTCTGATCTTCGAGATTGTGCGCAGCCCGGACTTCTCGCTTGAAAAACTGAAGACAGCACTGAAGCGTTCGGCCGAGATCCACTGACGAAAACGCTGCATCGCTGTGATCGGGCGTGAAGGTCAACTCGGATCGGGCCCGCGACCAACTTTCGCGGGACGCGTCGATCCTCGAGCGGCTGTGCGTCGGCCGATGACGAAGATTTCTTAGACCGCTCGCAAGCTTCAGGCGTTTGCGGCAAGATTAACCGCCTCAGGGGATTCGGAACGTGTGCAGCATCCTGGCCAGGGTCGGGCCAATGGCGCGGAGTTCTTTTAAATTGGCCTGCGACAATTTCTGCAGCCGTCTTTCGCCTTCTTTCGTCAGCTTTAGCAGGACGCGCCGGCCATCGGCGTCATCGACCACCCGGGTCAACAGTTCGAGCTTGATCATGCGGTCGACGAGTTCGACCGCGGTATGATGTCGAATGATCAAAAATTACGCGAGATCGCCCACCGAAACCGGTTCCTGGGTGGAGAACCCCCTGATGGTGAGAAGCGCCTGATGCTGTTGCGGCGTCAGGCCGGCCTGATCGGCAGCCGCCTTGCTGAAGGCCTGAAATTTTCGCAGTTCGTAGCGAAATTTGGCCAGCGTGGCATAGTCCACGGTATCGGACATGTCGCGGTCGTTTGACGGGTCGATCGTACGCGCACTCGCCGGGCGCGGCTGTGCTCTCCTCGAAGCGACCATTCACGCCCCCATGCAATTTCATCCCGCGATATCCGTATCATCTGCGGCGAGTGCCGTCATCCGGCAGCGGATCGTCGCCCACGTTTTCCGGGCGGCTTAAGTGCTGCTTCAGCTTTCGGGCGCCTCGTTAGACGCCAGGCTTCCGGCGGCCTTCAGAAGCTGCAGCAGGACGTCCTGGGCCACGACCGGGATGGTGGTGCTTTTGCGGCGAACCGATCTTTCCAGTGCTTCGGTTACCTCCGCATGGCTAAGGTCTCCGGCCGCGAACTTCATGCCGATGTCCCGCCAGATGGCCGAGAGGGATTTGCCAGCGTGGAACGGCGGCCGGATCGTCACGCCGCGCGATGCCGCCCACTGGATGATCTCAGTAACTGTCCGCGGACCGCAATTCCGGGCGGTTGCAAGATGGTTGAACGTCATCCGCCGCAGCAGGGCGGCAGATGGCACCCAGTTGTCGCGTGGAGGGCATTCTCCCGTCAGTTCAGTCGCCATTATTTTCAGGACGTTAAGAGCGCGAATGCTCAAGTCCCTGGAATACGGTTGTGGGAACGAAGTCACATTGCCCATGGGCCGGGAATCTGCCTGCACCGCCCCGTTGGAACCACAGTCTGGCTTGGGTCCCGAGCCGACGTTTTCCTGTGATTCGGCGCTTTCACGTCGACGGGGTGAGTTCACGCCATC
>Ga0164309_10000704_pt1 | contig 17640 bp, 12 predicted proteins | sample Whisoiple_247_MG_FD_109984 | JGI IMG/M metagenome (GOLD analysis project Ga0164309, IMG submission 109984) | Soil microbial communities amended with fresh organic matter from upstate New York, USA - Whitman soil sample_247_MG | ecosystem: Environmental > Terrestrial > Soil > Unclassified >...
GGGATGTTCGACTCCGGGGGATCGACAACTCAGTTGTCACACCGGTGGGTCCGGCCCGAGCTGTGGGAGGGGCTCACCCGGGGCGAGCTGCTCGGGGGCGGAGCGGGCGGCGAGGTCTGGGCGGTCGATTTGGGGGCAGGGGCGCCACCTCTGGTCGTCAAGCGGGCGCGTGCCGGTGCGGAGGCGCAGCTGGCGGCCGAGGCGCTCGCGCTCTTTTGGGCGGGCGGCTACGGGGCGCCGGAGCTGCTCGGTGTCGGCATGGTCGCGGGCGAGCCCGCTCTCTTGCTCGCGCGCGTCGATGGCCAGGCGCTGCTCGACGTGGGGCGTTCCGCCGAGGAGCTGGCTCGCTCGGTGCTGGCGGAGGTCGGCACGACGCTCTGGGAGCTCGCTCAGATCGGCGTGACCCATGGCGACGTCAAGCCGGAGCACCTGCGGATCGGGCCGCAAGGACGCGTCACCTTGCTCGACTTCGGTTTGGCCACCGGAGGGGACGGCGAGCTGCGCGGCGGCACCCCTGCGTACCTGGACCCTTCGGCGCTCGAGGCAGGTCCCCGTGCGGCGCGTGAGCGCGACGCCTTTGCCCTCGCGCTGACGGTAGCGGAGATCCTGGACCCAGCGCTGCGCACGCGCGGAGATCCTGGGCGGGGCGGCGAAGCCCGCTTGCCGGCCCCGTTCGATGCTTGGCTCCTGCCGTTTCTGACCTTGCCAGCCGGGCGGCGGCCCGATCTGAGTTGGCTGCTGCGGCACGTGTCCGCACACCTGCCCCCCGAGCTGGAGCGAGCACGAGATGAGTTTCGCTTGCGCGCGGCGTACCTCGGGGTGCGCGAGGACCGAGTGCGTCGCGCGGCGAAGAGTGACGCGCCTTCCGAAGTGCGCGTCAGCGGACGGTGCGGAGCCTGGCTGTCGGCCTGGGTCGAAATCCTGCGCTGGGGTGCGCGCTTCGGTCTCGGAGTGAGCGGAGCAGAGCCGGGCTCGGCCGAAACCCTGGGTGACCTGTCCGGCCACGAACGGCGACGCCTGCTCAGCCGTGCGCTCGGCCCCCACGCAGCGCAGCTCGAGCTCGATGCGAGCACCGACGAGCACCTCTGCGCGCAGGTCCTCGAGCTCACCAGTGGTGCCACCTTTGGCTGCGTTCCCTGGAGCCGCCTGCGTACGGCGACCAAGCCGAGCGCGGGCCGGCCGGCTATCCAGGACGCCGTCAGCTGCGCGCTCATGCTCCAGGAAGCGCCGGTGGACGAAGCGGTGCTCGCGGCAGTCGAAGGACTTCCGAGCTTGCCGGTCGAGCTTGGCCTCGCCACGGCGCGGGTGCTTCGTCGGCGGGGCGAGCTGTATCGCGCCATTCGGCTCTTGGAACGCCTGCCGGGCGAGGTCGAGGCGCGCCTGCTCACGGCAGACCTCGAAAGGCGCCGCGGCGACTGGAGCGCAGCGGAGGCGGTCCTCGGCGCGCTGTCGGGTCTCGCCCTGTCGGACGAGCAGGCAGGCCGCCTGCGCGCCCTCCACGCCAGGCGGGCCGTCGACCTGGGCGACGCTTCGCTCGCGCTCGAGCTCTTGCCCGAGGTGAGCTCGGAAGCTTCCTCGGCAGAAGTGCGCGCCCTGGCGTTTCTGGCGCTCGGGCAGCTCGAGCGGGCCGAGGCCGAGGTGGACCGAGGAGTGCTTCTCGCACGCGGTGACGAGGAGCGGGCGCGGCTCGACAACATGCGCGGTCTGGTCTTTCACCAGGCCGGGCGCGCGGCCTTGGCCGCGGATGCCTTCGCGAGCGCCGTGGATCGCGCCCGGCAAAGTGGAGCTTTGCTCGAGGAAGGCGTCTACGCGACGGGGCTAGCATCGGCGGCGAGCGATGCCGGTGAGCTGGGGCGAGCGATGGTGGCGGCCGAACGAGCGGAGCTCGTGTTCGAAGCCATCGGGCAGGCAGCGGGTGGGGCGCGCGCCGTCCTGGGGCAGGTCTCGGTCCTGTCGTTCGTAGGCGACCAGGTCGGCCTGGAGGAGCGCGCCGCGCGCGGGTTCAGCTTGGCGCGGCAGAGCGGGGACCAGCGCTGCGAGGCCTATTTGTGGCTCTGTTTGGCCGACAGCGGGCCGGTGGCCGGGCGAGGAGCGGCAGCCGACCAGGCCCTGAGCCTGCTCGCAGCAGGGGCGCCGGCGGACCGCTTGCGAGCGGCCGCGCGCGCTCTCTGCGCCGGTCGGCCCGTTCCAATCGATGGCGATGCGCTGGCCGCCGAAGTGCGGGAGCTCGAGCCGCGCATCGAATGGTGGGGAGCGCGGGCGCAGATGCTGCCGAGTCGCGGAGCGGCGGCGCTGGCGATCGAGAGTGACCTCGTGCTGAGCCAGCTGACGGCTCTGTCGTCCGAGGTGCCGGGTCCCATGGTGCTCGGTTCGGCGCTGGCGGCGGGCCAAGAGCTGGCGCTGTCGATCGGGCAGGTGAACGTGGCCCGCGCGCTCGGGTCCCGCCTGCAGGGCGTCGCGACCAGGGCCGTTGCGGGCGCGGGGCCGGACTTCTCGGCCCTGGTGCTCGAGCTCGGCTGGGTCAAAGGGGTCCTGAACGTCTCGGCCGGGGAGTTCGATCCTGCGCAGCTGGCGGACGTCGAGGGGCTTTTGCGCACGTTCAGCCAGCGCAGTGGATTGCGCGACGTGCTGCGCCACTCGCTCGACCTGCTCTTGCTGTGGACGGGCGTCGAGCGCGGTCTGATTCTGCTCGTTGCGCCGGAAGGGCGCCTGTCGGTGCGCGCCGCGCGCAATCTGCGTCGGCAGGATCTGAACGCCGACCAGCTGGAGCTCAGCCGGTCGATGGCGCAGCGAGCGCTGCGTGATGGACGGCCCGTCGTGGCGGTGGACGCACAACGTGACATGGGCAGCTTGCAGAAGAGCGCGGCGCTCCTGCAGCTGCGCAGTGTGCTTGCGGTACCATTGGCAGCGCACGGGCGCCGGGTGGGCGTGGCCTATCTGGACGACCGCTTGCGCACGGGCGCGTTCGGCCCGCGCGAGCTGTCGTTCGCGCAACTGATTGGCACCTTGACGGCGATGGCCGTGTCCGAGGAGCGCGACCGAGTCGAGCTCCGGCGTGCATTGCGCCGCGCGCGGCGCGCCGAAGCCAAGCTCCAGGCCGAGCTCACCTCCACCCAGACCGAGCTCGACTTGGCTGCACGGCAGCTCTCCGAGGCACGGCGCACCGTGCATTTGCGCGGGGACTATTCCGAGATCATCGGCCGCAGCCCGGCCATGACGCGCGTCCTTTTGCAGGTCGACCGCGTGGCGCAATCGGACGTGGTGGTGCTCATCACGGGTGAATCGGGTACGGGCAAGGAGCTCATCGCGCGCGCGATCGTCAAGACCGGCGCGCGCAAGGACCGGCCGTTGTTGGCCGAGAACTGCTCGGCCGTACCCGAGGCCCTGCTCGAGTCCACGCTGTTCGGCCACAGGCGTGGTTCCTTCACCGGCGCCAACCGCGATCAGGCAGGCTTATTCGAGCTCTCCGATGGGGGCACGCTGTTCTTGGACGAGGTGGGCGAAATGAGTCTGTCCATGCAGGCCAAGCTGCTACGCGTGCTAGAGGACGGCGAAGTGCGGGCCATCGGCGCCTCGCGGTCGCGCAAGGTCGACGTGCGGGTGATCGCCGCGACGCACCGCGACCTACCCGAGCTGGTGAAGCGCGGCGCCTTTCGCGAGGACCTCTACTACCGGCTGAGTGTGGTCCCGCTCTCGCTGCCCCCGCTCAGGGAGCGCACGGAAGACATCGACGTCCTGCTCGACCACTTCTTGCGCCTGCACGACCCGACGCAGGAGCGCAAGGTTTCCCGCGCCGTGCGCGAGCGCCTGCTCTCCTACGCTTGGCCCGGCAACGTCCGCCAGCTGGAGAACGAGGTGCGCCGCATGCTGCTCCTCGGGGGCTTCGAGCTGACGCTGTCCGACTTGAGCCCGAGCTTGCGGGAGGCGGCCGCCGGCCCCGTCCCGCAGTCTTTGCGCGAAAAGCTGGACGCGCTGGAGCGCAATCTGGTCCTGGAGGCCCTGGAGCAGCATCGCGGCAACCGCACCCGGGCGGCGGAGGCCCTCGGGGTGAGTCGTTTCGGCCTCCAGAAGATGATGGCGCGTCTGGCCATCGAGCCTAGGGTCCGCTGAGAGTGCCGAAAACTGGACGCCTTTCGGGCCTTTGACTAGACCGGAAACGGCCATGCCGCGCCGAACGAGCGACGCCACGAAAGGTCGCTTCGCCCCCCTCCCACCCGCCCCCCTCTCGCCGGCCCCGCTCCTGAAATGGGCTGGCGGCAAGCGCCAGTTGGTCGAGGTGATCACCGCGTCCCTGCCGGAGACGATCGACACCTATTACGAGCCGTTCGTCGGCGGGGGCGCCATCTTCTTTGCCCTGGCGGCGGAGCGGCGCTTTCGTCGGGCCGTCCTCTCCGATCAAAATAGCGAGCTCATCGAGACGTACGTGGCCGTTCGGGACGACGTCGATGCCGTCCTGGGTGAGCTGTCCCTCCTGCCCCACAGCGAAGAGGACTACTATCGGATCCGCGCCTCGGCGCCGCGCAAGGCGGCACGTCGCGCTGCCCGCATGATCTACCTGAACCGCACCGGCTATAACGGCCTCTACCGGGTCAATCGGTCGGGCCAGTTCAACGTGCCGTTCGGGCGTTACGTGGCGCCCAACATCTGCGACGAGGGACGCCTGCGCGCCGTCGCCCGCGCCCTGATCGGAGTCGAGCTCTTGGTCACGAATTTCGACCACGTCGAGGACACGGCGCGTCGCGGCGACGCCGTGTATTTCGATCCTCCGTATGCTCCGGTCTCGCCCACCGCGCGATTTGCCGAGTATCATCACGTCCCCTTCGATGCCGCCGCTCACGCGCGTCTGGCGCAGGTTTTCGGCTCCTTGTGCCGGCGCGGCGTGGCCACGCTCCTTTCCAACTCCGACGTGGCACTCACCAGGGACCTGTTCGGTGCCTTTTCGATTCGCAGCGTGCCAGCCCGGCGCAACATCAACTCCAAGGCCGACGCCCGCGGGCCGGTGTCGGAGATTCTGGTGTCTGCACCGGTCGGCCCGGGGCTCGCTCGGCGTTCGGCATCGCCGGCTGTGCCCAAGCGCGCCGTGCGAGTGGCGGCTGGAGGCCGCTAGTGAACGTTCGGCAGAAGCCGACCGCAAAAGCGGGTCACGCGAGCCAGAAGAAGCGCTCGGTCCTGCCGCGACTCGAGAGCATCGAGGGGCAGCCGCTCTATCGCGTCGGCATCATCGCGCTCGTCGGGTTCGGCGTGGGGGTGGTGTGGCCGCGACTCGCAGGCGTGAGCCTCGTTCCGGAACCGCCGGTCGAACACTCCGCCCCCGTGGAAGCGAGCGAACCTGCTCCGGCGGCCGGCCAGGCGGAGGCAGCTCCCCGCGCCATTTTGGCCAAGGAGCGCATGGCCATCGGTCCGGCGAAGATCACCAGTTGTCGTGACCAGGCCGGTCAGCCCGTGGCCGACTGCGGGACGCTCGAGGTCGACGCGCTACTCCACCCGACGCTGCTGTCCCTCACCGAGTGCCCTGCCGCGAGCGGCGCCTTCGGCACGCTCTCACTGGGCCTGGACCTCGACCTCGCCAAGGGCAAGATCGAAAAGGTTCAAAGCGGCCGTAGCACGGACCTGCCAGCTGCCGTCACCAAGGAAATCCTGCGCTGCGCCGAGAAGGGCCTTTCGCTGCTCTCGCCGGCCCGCATCAAGGGGCAGCAGGCGAGCTACACGATCTACTACGTGCTCGAGTTCAAGACACCGGAAGAAGTCATCCAAACCGGCAGCGAGGTCACACCGGCGAGCGGCAAAGGGACCGTGCGCTGGCAGACGGCCTTGATTCGCAAGGAGCCGGCTCGCGACGGCGAGGTCCTATCGCGCCTGCTGTCCGGTTCCGAGGTCATCGTCACGGGGCGGCAGGGCGATTGGTACCGCGTCAAGTACGACGCCCAAGGCCGCGAGGGCTGGGTCCATGGGGCCGCCTTGGGACTCTGACGAGCCGAGTGCTAGCTTGAGTCCGCGATGAGTCAGTCCGACGGACGCAGCACTGCCCGGCCCGGCACTGCCCATCCGGGCTCTGCCGGAACCAGCGCTGCGAAACCCAGCCCAAGCCAGCCCAGCTCTACCAAGCCGAGCGCGGGGTCGACGAGCTCGGAGAGTCAGGACGTGGTGTTGATCCACGGTCCCACGGCAGACCAAGCCGGTCTGCACGTCTTGCGGGCCCGTCCCCAAGGCATCGAAGTCGGTGTGATGCGTCCGCTCGAAGAGGGCAAACCGCTCTCGGGTGAGGTCGTCAAGTTGCGCCCGCGACCGGGGACGCCGCGGGTTTGCGACGTGGAGACGCAGTTCTCCAAGGAGGAGCTGGATGGCGCTCGCGCGGCCACCCCGCCTCGCCTCGGACACGCTGGGCCGCCCCGCGTTACGACCGAAGCCTACCGAGCGAATTGGGAGGCCATCTACCGTCTGCCCGAAGGTTCGGGCACCGGCGATCTGAACTAACGATCCGCTGCTGACATCCCCCTACCGGTCTGGCCCACAGCGCCTGTTTCCCGGTCTGGCGACCGTGGTAGCCTGAGCGCTCCTGTGGAGGATTGGGGCAATGAGGCGAGAGGTTAGATGCGCCGTGGCGCTGGTGGGTGCACTGGGCGCGCTGGGCTGTGGTTCCGGGTCCGTCGAGGTCGACAATCCGCTGACCGATCCGGAGGACGGTCCGCCCGCTGGGTACGACGGTGGGGCGTCGATTCCGGCAGAAGGAGCGCCCGAGGACAGCTCGGAACCCGATCACGTGGTGGGCGATGGCACGGCGGAGAGCTGTACGAGCGACGAGGTGGTCGACGCGGTGGCCCACGGTGGCGTCATCACCTTCGACTGTGGCGACGAGCCCGTCACCATCATGATGGAAGAGACGGCGAAAGTGTTCAATGACCAGCCCGACGTGGTGCTCGACGGCGGGGGTTTGATCACGCTGAGCGGCATGGGCGCTCGGCGGATCCTCTACATGAACACTTGCGACGAAGACCAGGTGTTCACGACCAGCCACTGCAACAATCAGGATCACCCCGAGCTGTCGGTGCAGAACATCACGCTTGTCGACGGCAACGCGAAGCACGAAGAAGAGCCGGAAGGCGGGGCCGTCTATGCCAGCGGCGGGCGCTTCAAAGTGGTCAACTCCCGTTTCTTCAACAACGTGTGCGTGGACGATGGTTCGGACGTCGGAGGCGGCGCGCTTCGAGTCTTTCAGCAATACAATGGTCAGCCAGTGTACGTGGTCAATTCGACCTTCGGCGGTGCGGAAGGCCTGGGCAACGTGTGCGCGAACGGCGGTGCCATCAGCAGCATCGGTGTGTCTTGGACCATCATCAATAGCCACTTCAGCCACAACCGCGCGATCGGTACCGGCTCGAATGGCGCCGGTGGCGCCATCTACAACGACGGCAACACGATGACGCTCAGCATCCACGGCTCGCTCATCGAGTACAACGAGGTGCAGTCCTTCGGCTCGGCCATCTTCTTCGTGACCAACGACCACTCGGGCAACATCGTGATCACCGACTCGACCATCACGAACAACATCGGAGGTTCCTGGTACGACATCGCGCCGCAGATCTCTGGGCACGCAGACACGGCCTTCAGCGTCTCCAATTCGACCATCGAGTTCGAGTGACCCGAGCGCTCAGGTTCGCAGTTGGGTGACGGCGGCGGATACGTCCTTGCTGTCGACTTCCGCGCCCGCGGCCTTGAGCGCCTTCATCGCGATCCCCATGGCAGGGCCCGGCCCAGCGGCCGCCTTGATCTGCGGCGCCACGCCGCCCAGGGCGGCGACGATCTCGCCGACGGAGAGGCGCTTGGGCAGCAGGCTCTCGATGATGGCGATTTCCTGCTCCAGGGCCGCTTTGCGCGCGGCGTCCGGACCGGCAGCGAGAGCTTCGCCGTTGGATTTGACGAGCTTCTTCAAGATGCCTTGAACTTCTTCGTCGGAAATCGTGCCGCTGTCGGCGCGGGCGATGGCCATGGTGATCTCACCCGTCGCTACGCGCAGGATTTCCTTTTCGACCGTGTTCTGGGCCTTCATCGCGGCGAACATGCGTTGCTTGATCTCGTCCTTCAGCGCCATGGCCGCGGTTCTACTCGTCCGCCGGGGCCTGGTCGAGGGGCCGGGCACTCTGGGCTTGCGCAAGCGTCTGCGCATCGTGCGCAGCCGAGCGACCAATCCTTGCGCAAGCAGGACGGGGATTGCGCGAGTCCAGGTGAGAAGCGGCGCTGGTATGGTTGTTGCTGAGCTGCGCTATCATGAAGCTCATTCTCCGACAGTGGACCATCGTTGCACTACTGACTCTCGTCGTCGGCTGCGCGGTCGGTAGCGACCCCGACGCCGACGTGATCTCGAGCAGCTCGCCCCTGGCGAGCAAAGAGGCCGCATGTAACAAGGTTCCGGCCGGCTTCACGCAAGCGGAGTGGGACAAGCTCCTCTTGCACACCCCACTGCCGGCGGTCCCGGCCGACACCACGAACGCCGTGGCGGAGGACCCAGCGGCACGAAAGCTCGGTCAGAAGCTGTTCTTCGATCCCGGCTTCTCCGGACCGCTCAAGGTGGCGAGCGACCTCGGGCAGGTCGGTGACGTGGGCAAGGTCGCTTGCTCGAGCTGCCATTCCGGGCCGATGTTCGACGACCGGCGCTCGATTCCTCGCACGGTGTCGCTCGGCGCCGATTTCCACACCCGCAATGCCCCGGCGCTCGTGAATAGCTCGTTTTTCACCTGGACCAACTGGGGCGGGCGTTTCGCGGCGCAGTGGGAGCTGCCAATGCCGGTGACCGAAAGTGGCGTGATCATGAACGGTAACCGACTGGCCGTCGTTCACCGCATCTTCGATGTGTACAAGAGCGCTTACGAGAAGGTATTCGGGCCCCTCGAGCCGGCGCTCGGCACCGATCTCGTGCGCTTTCCCGGCGCCGGCAAGCCCAAGGCGGCTGGTGCCGCCGACGGACCCTGGGAAGCCATGGCTCCCGACGACCAGGCGATCGTCAATCGGGTCTTCGTGAACTACGGCAAGGCCCTGGCTGCCTACTTCCGGGTACTGGTCAGCGAAGACTCCCCCTTCGACCGCTTCATGGCCGGGAAAAAGTCTGCCCTATCGGACGAGGCACAGGCGGGCGCGCGGCTCTTCGTGGGCAAGGCCAAATGTTCCGGCTGCCACAGTGGCCCGCTCTTCACCGGCAATGGCTTTCACAATCTGGGCGTGCCCCAGGCGGGAGAGAAAGTGCCGGCGAGCGACGATGGTCGTTTCAAGGACGTGCCGCCTCTCTTGGCCAGCGGCATGAACGTCGCCGGGGCGTTCAGTGACGACCCCGTCGCCGGTGCAGCCAAGCTCGCTGGGCTGACCAATCCGATGCCGGAGTCGACGCGGGGCGCGTTCCGCACGCCGAGTTTGCGTGGCGTGGCAGTCACGGAGCCCTACATGCACTCGGGCCAGCTCGCGACGCTCCAGGATGTCGTCGCCTTCTACGACCAGGGCGGAGGCACTCCGGCTTCGGGAACCAAGGCGCCATTTTTGCAGCCACTCGGCCTGACGGAGCAAGAAAGGGCCGAGCTCGTCGCCTTCCTCACTGCACTTACGGGCAAAGACGTGAAGACGAAATACACGAGCCCCTAGCTCGCAGCCATAGATAGTTCTTTGGGTGGTGGAGACAGGCCATCACCCAGCCCATCTCGCAAAGGACTCACCGAAACCTTCCCGTCACCGAGCGGGTTGCAGCGCGAGTGGAGGGCAAGCGGTTCGAGCATGGCGAGCGTGGGCTCCACGCGTTTGGTTTTTGCTGTAATGTGGGCGCGTGAGGAACGTGGGTAAGGGGGTCGTGCGACTAGCGATATCGCTGGTTGGCCTCGGCTGCGCCGCGAAACCACCCGCCGACCATCGCGAGGTCTTTTATGCCGACTCGCTCGGCGCAGAGCTCACCTACGTTGATGGCGTTCTGGCCGCGCTACCGGACGAGCCTCCGGCGCCCGATCTGCGCGTGAGCCTCGGCGCCCGGCTATTTCAGGACGTGCGCCTGTCCGAGGACGAGAAGGTGGCGTGCGCGAGTTGTCACGTTCTGGCGCTCGGTGGCGCCAATGCGCAGTCGCGCACCGATCTACCTGGCCGCGCGCCGGTGCCGGTGAACGTGCCGACCGTGTTCAATCTCGCCTACGACTTTCGCTATGCCTGGAGCGGCAAATTCGTGGACGTCGGGGCGCAAATCGATACCGCCTTGGGCTTGGACAACGCAATGGCCACCGACTGGGATGCGGCGCTCGCGCGCGTCGGTCGCGATTCGACCTACCAGGCCGACTTTCGTCGAGCGTATCCGGAGGGCCTGACGCCCCGGACGCTGCGCGATGCGCTCATTCGCTACAACATGTCCCTCGTCACCCCCGGTGCCCGCTTCGACCAGTTCCTGCGCGGGCAGCTTCCGCTCAGCGAGCAGGAGAAGCGGGGCTACGACATGTTCCGACAGTACGGCTGCGTGAGCTGTCACCAAGGGGTCAACCTCGGCGGGAACATGTTTCAGCGCTTCGGAGTCATGCGTGACTATTTTTCCGAGCGCGGGCACGTGGAAAAGGCCGACCTTGGACTCTATAACACCACCCAGCGCGAGGAGGATCGTCACGTGTTCCGCGTTCCCAGCCTGCGCAATGTTGCCCTCACCGCGCCTTACTTTCACGATGGCAGCGCGCCAACCTTGGTCGAGGCGGTTCAGACCATGGCCCGCTATCAGCTCGGCCGCGAGCTGACGCACCTGCAAGCGGCGGACATCGTCGCCTTCCTGGTCACGCTGACCGGCCGGACCCCGGAGGTGCCGTGAACGTGCAACTCGCCAGACTCGCAGCGGCCTTGGCCGTGACCGCTCTCGTCGGGTTCGCAGCGATGACTCGCCTGCACGCCGTGGACGAGCGTGCCGCGGCGGATTGCGAGGCCAACCTGCGCGAAATCTCGACGCTCAACTTCCGCCGCAGCTCCGAAATTCTGCTCAGCCGCTCGGGGCTGGTCCGGCACTACGATGCACTGGCCGAGGTCGAGATGGAGCTCCGGCGTGCGCACGACCGCCTCCAGGTGCTGCCCGGGTTTTTGCAGCCCAGTGAAGCCGCCGTCTTGCGGCAGCGACTAGCCGCTTCGCGGGCCGTGCGTGAAGAGGCCGAGCGCACGGTGGAGCGGTTCAAGCGAGAGCTGGCCATCCTGCGCAATTCGACGGGGTTTTTGACCACGCTTGCGCGCGAGGTGGCCAAGTTCGAACCCGCGACGCCCGAGGGTGCCACGCTGGCCCGGGCATTCGACGCCCTCCTGCGCGACCTCTTGTCCTTGCAGGTGAACCACGACCAGATCGCCGTCGAGCTGGCCCACAAGGCGCTGGTGCGACTGCGCAAAGAGGATCCAAGGGCTACGGAATGGCCCTCGGCCGATCTGGCGGTCGTGCTCAGACACGGGGAGATCGTCGTCGACAAGAGCGTGTACGTCGACCGACTCTTGCGTGATCTCGAAAGCCTGCCCACGGGGAAGACGGCCGACGCGGCCCTGTCGACGTATCTAGCCGCGCATCGGGCGGCGCTCGGGCGCGACGCGCAGAGCGGGGTGCTCCTGATGGGGCTCGTGTTCGTGACCGGTGCGGCCATCGCGCTCTACGTCATCCTGCGCTTGCGTCGGGCCGCGACGGACCTCCATCGCTCGAGCCTGGAGCTCGGACAGGCCGTCCTATCGTTGCGGGAGGAGCGCAACAAGCAGGCGGAGCTCGCGGAGCTCAAGAGTCGCTTCGTATCCACCACTTCCCACGAATTTCGCACACCTTTGAGCGTCATCTTGTCCTCCGCGGAGATGCTGAGCGCGTACGGTCAGCAATGGAGTGCGGAGAAGATTGCTCAACATCTTTCCCGGATCCGAACCTCGGCTTTCCACATGACCCGCATGCTCGAAGACGTGCTCCTGCTCGGGCGTGCCGAATCCGGCCGCCTGGAGTACACGCCCGCCCCGTTCCATCTCACCGCCTTCTGCGACGACCTGGTTCAGAGCGTCGAGCTCGCCCACGGGCCCAAGGGCCGCATCGCCATGAGCCTGCCGGAAAGGGACATGGTGCTCGTAGCCGACGAGGTCCTGCTCAGGCACGCCCTCGGCAATCTGCTCTCCAATGCGCTCAAGTACTCGGCCGAGAGCGACCCGGTTCAGCTGCGCGTGGCCGTGGTGGATGGGAATCTCGAGTTCGAGGTCAAGGATCGGGGCATCGGCATTCCATCCGAGGACCAGAGGCATCTTTTCAGCTCCTTCCACCGCGGCTCCAACGTGGGTCGCATTCGCGGAACGGGCCTCGGGCTGTCGATCGTCAAGCATGCGGTCGAGCTGCAGAGCGGCTCCATTTCCCTCGAGAGCACGGTGGGTGAAGGCACCCAAGTGCTGGTGCGGGTACCGGCTCGAGTCGGCCCTGGGGAGGCAGCATGACCAAGATCCTCGTCATCGATGACGACGACGCCGTGCGCGAGAATCTGGTCGAGCTCTTGACCATGGAGGGGTACGACGTCGTGTCCGCTGCGGATGGGCGCACTGGCATACGGCGAGCGATCGAGTCCTGTCCGCAGCTCATCGTCTGCGACGTCAACATGCCCGGACAGGATGGCTTCGAGGTGTTCGAGGTGCTCAGCGGTCACGATGAAACGGCCGCCACGCCCTTCATCTTCTTGTCGGCTCGTGCCGCACGCGCCGACGTGCGCCGCGGGATGGCGCTCGGAGCCGACGACTTCATCACCAAGCCGTTTTCTCGGGTCGAGCTGCTGGAATCGGTGGCGACTCGACTGCGGCGTCGCGTCTCGAGCTCCCCGCCCGACCCGCAGCGGGCGGCCGTGGCGGCGCCGTCGGCAGTGCCGGCGCCGTTCGCAGCGCCGGCCCCAGTCATGGGCGGCTCGACTCGCCCGATTCTGGCCGATCCGGCCATTCGCGAGCTGGTCAACCAGCTCGACCGGGCCGCCCCCGCAGCAATCTCCGTGCTCTTGCTCGGGGAAACCGGAGTTGGCAAGGAAGTCCTGGCGCGCGAGGTACACGAGCGCTCCGGGCGACGCGGTGAGTTCGTCGCCGTCAACTGCGCAGCGCTGACCGAGAGCCTGCTCGAGAGCGAGCTGTTCGGCCACGAAAAGGGGGCGTTCACCGGGGCCGTTCAGGCACGCGCCGGCCTCTTCGAAGCGGCGGACGGCGGCACGTTGTTCTTGGACGAGGTGGGAGAGCTGTCCTCGTCGACCCAGGTCAAGCTGCTGCGTGTGCTCGAGGAGAAGAAGGTGGTGCGGGTTGGTGGGCGCACTCCGCGCGCGCTCGACGTGCGCTTCGTGGCAGCCACGAACCGCGACCTCGAGCTGGCCATCGCTGACGGGGAGTTTCGGCAGGACCTCTTCTACCGTCTCAACGGGCTCACACTGCACGTGCCCGCGCTGCGGGACCGACCGGCGGACATCCTCGCTCTCGCCGAGCATTTCTTGGGCGCAGCCTGCCGTGCCAGCGGCCAACAGGCCGAGCTCGACCCCGAGGTCAAAGAAGCGCTGCTCACTTACCGTTTTCCAGGCAACATCCGCGAACTGCGCAACGTGATCGAACGGGCGGTGCTGCTGTCGAGCGGAGGCCGTATTGCACTCAGCCACCTGCCGACCAGCCTCCTGCGCAAGGAGGGACCCACGGGCGACGTGGTGGACCCCCGGGCACCGCTCATCGACCGCCTGAACAACCTGGAGCGAGGTCGCATTGCTGCGGCGCTCGAACAATGCGGCGGCAATCAGACCCAAGCTGCCGCATTGCTCGGCATCTCGCGACGCACGCTGGTGACGCGCCTCGGGCAGTTCGATATGCCTCGTCCACGCAAGCGCACGCCGTCCATTCCGCCTTGAGCCTGAAACAATCGGAACGGATTCTTCTTGCGCAGGAAGAGCAGCGGGGTTGCTCATGTTGAGCAGCCCCCTGCGCAAGGGCTTCGGTGTCGCCCTGCGGAGTGGCTGAATCCAGCCATTTTTCCCTGCCGAGAAGGGCTGATCGTGGTTGGCCCGCCGGTTGCAGTTGCTGGGGACATGACCAACCCCACACTCTCGGTTCTCGGTTCTCTCCGCGGTGCATTCCGGGCCCTGGCCGCGGGTGCTCTCTCCCTCTCCGTCGTCGCCTGCGGGCAGGCCGTCCCGGCCGCTCGGGTGGCGGCTCCTCCCACGGCTCGGGTCAGCGTCCCCTGCGCCGGCGGCCAGGTCCGTTCCGACCAAGCCCTCGCTTCGCTGGCGGGCTGCACGGTCGTGACGGGTGACCTGCGCATCCGAAGCGCTAGCTCGCTGCGCGCGCTCTCGAGCCTCCGCGTCGTGCGCGGCAAGCTCGACATCTCCCAGAACCCGAAGCTGCGCAGCTTGGCCGGCCTGGAAGCTCTGACCCAAGTGGGTCGCCTGAGCCTGCGCGACAACCCGAGCCTGGTGAGCTTGCAAGCCCTCTCCGGCTTGCGCAGCGCGGATGCCCTGGTGATCGAAGGGGCGCCCCTGCTCACGAGTGTGAGCGGCCTGGGAGGTCTCACCTCGCTCGAGACGCTGGCCATCGAGGACACGGGCGTGACTCGGCTGGACGGCCTGCGGAACTTGGCACGAGTCGAGCAGCTGATCCTGCTCGATAACCCGGTGCTCGTGTCGGCCGCCGGGCTCGGACGCATCGAGAACGCCGAGCTCATCGATATCCGCGGCAACACCCTGCTCTACGGTGGTCAGGACGAGTTCTTGCCCCGCCTGACCTGGGCCACCGAAGCCGTCTTGAGCGACAACGCGAGCATGACCCGCGGCGATGTCGATGGCTTCCGGCGGCGTGTGGCGATTGCGCCCGGCGCGGCCGCTGGCGAGCACGCCTCGCGGTGAGGGGGTGGTGAGGGGGTGGTCAGGCCGGCCAAACCGGGCCAGTCAGCCCCTCCTAGCCTGGATTTGTGGCAAGCACCGCCGAGTTCTGGGACGATTGTCGGTAACGTGACGAAGCTCGCCCCGCTCGCCTGCCCGAGGCGCGCCCATTCCTTCGGGGGTGGGCGTCGGCGCTTCCGTGCGCTCGGCTGGCTGCTCCTGGGGCTCGGGTGCACACCGAGCGGCGGTAGTACCTACGATGAGGTCGTCGCCGACTTCGTCGAGGCCTGGGACTTTGCCAGGACGATCTGTGATCAGCAGGTGGTCTGCGGCGGTGCCCCGGTGGGACCTTGCGACATGGCGTACCGGGACCCGGAGCAGATCGTGTCGGGCGTGACGGTCGCCCACATGGACGTTCAGGCCATCCTACGCTGCCAGGATTCGGCGGCGACCTACGGCGCCTGCTTGGCGCCGCTGGATTGCGTCGCCCTGGCGGACGACAGCGTCTGTCCGTTCGAACGCTGGCGCTACGAAATCGATTGCGCGGCGCTCCACACGTCGTTCGACTTTCTCGATGGCCACACCCCATCGAGTGGCGGCACGGGGGGTGTTCCGGGTTCGGGCGGAGGAGGGTCGGGTGGGATCCCCGCTAGCGGCGGTTCGGGCGGGAGCGCTGGAGCGGGCTTAGCCGCGTCGCTTTGCCAGCGCGCGGAGGCTTGCACGGGGATCCGCTGGTCCGCGGACCAGACGGCCACGTGCCTGAACCAATCCGCTCCGCTCTTCGGTCCCTTGATCCCCGACCCAACCAGCACGAAAGCCTGCCTGGCAGGGGCAGAATGCAGCGCGCTGGCGGCCGATGCAGCCGGGGTCGTCGCCTCGTGCGTCGACCTGAACCAAGCGGCGGCCAAGTGCGTGGACGCCCGCGCGATCCACGCGTGCACGTGGGCCGGCGTTTGTACGGACCTCCCCTGCCGGGACGTGTGCGCGAGCCAGGGCGGGATCACGCTCGGCTGCGGCCCGGCGTCCACGGGCAGCGGCGATGCCTGCCAGTGTGGCTAGCCTTCGAGCCGAACCGCTCAGGCTTGGTCGAGAGCGCGCTCGAGGTCACGCACTATGTCCTCGGTGTCCTCCACTCCGACCGAGTAGCGGATGAGGGCTCCCGAGATGCCGATCTTGGCCAGATCTTCCTCGCTCATTTCGAAATAGCTCATCAGAGCTGGTTGCTCGATCAGGGACTCGACCCCGCCCAAGGAGGGCGCAATCGACGGGATTTCGGCGGCGTCGACGACTCGGGAGGCCGCCGCTCGGCCGCCTTTGACCTCGAAGCTCACTACGCCGCCAAAGCCGTCCATTTGCTCGCAAGCCGTCGCGTACGACGGATGTCCTGCGTGCCCTGCATAGTAGACGGCCGTCACCTTGGGGTGCGCGGCGAGCATCTTCGTCAGCTCGACCGCGCTCTCGTTTTGCTTGCGCACTCGGAGGCCAAGCGTCTTCATGCCGCGTGCGATGAGAAAGGCTGCGTGTGGGTCGAGCATCGCACCGGTGACGTCGCGAGCCTCGCGAACCAGTGAAGTGAGGTGAGCCGGTCCGGCGACCAGGCCACCGAGCACGTCGTTGTGCCCGCTCAGGTATTTGGTCGCACTGTGCACGACCAGGTCGATGCCGAAGTTGTGTGGTCGGCAATTGATCGGCGTTGCGAAGGTGGAGTCGACCAGCGTCTTCGTGCGCCGGTTCTTGGCCTTCACCTTGCCCGACAAGGCTGCCAAGTCGACGCAGTAGTTGAAGGGATTCGTCGGCGATTCGGTGATCACCAGCTTCGTCTTGTCGGTGATGGCGGCTTCCATCGCCTCCAGATCGCCCGGTGGCACGACGGTATGCAGGACACCGTAGCGTCCGAGCCAACCGGTCACGAACTGGCGCGTGCGCCGATAGCAGTCGCGGAACAAGACGACGTGGTCGCCTTGGTTGAGCAGGGCGAAGAGCGTGCTGGTGATGGCGGCCATGCCCGTGGAGAACGCGACGGCATCGTCCGTGGCTTCGAGCGCGGCCAGACGGCGTTCGAGCTCGCGCACGGTCGGGTTACCGTAGCGGCCGTACTCCTCACGTTCGGGGTCCGCGTCTTCCCCTCGCATGTACTGCTCGAGATCGGCCGTGCTCTCGAAGGTATAGGTGGCCGTCTGGGCGACACCGGGGGCCAGCGAGTTGTGCGGACGCCGTTTGCGGATGCCGGCGTGAATCGCGTCGGTCGATCGGGCGAAGCGGGGACTCTTGGGCTGGGTCATGACTGCAAAAGGCCTTGCTTGATGCGCGAAATCAGCTCGGACGCCGCTACCTCGATGGGCAAAGCACTGCTCTTTTTCGGGTCCGGCTCGCTGCGCGCCTTCAGTTCGACCGCGCCCTCCTTCAGGCTGCGCTCGCCCACCGTGACTCGCCAGGGGATCCCGATCAAGTCGGCATCCTTGAATTTCACGCCGGGACGCTCGTCCCGGTCGTCGATCAGGGGTTCGTAGCCGGCGGCGGTCAGCTGGTGCTCGAGCAGGGCCACGGCATCCCGCACCACCTCGCTGTCCCCGAGCTGCACCAAATGTACGGGATAGGGCGCGAGTGATTGTGGCCAGCAGATGCCGAGCGCGTCGTGATGCTGCTCGACCGCCGCAGCCACCAGGCGTGACACGCCGATACCGTAGCAGCCCATGACGATGGTCTGCTTGGCGCCTGCTTCGTCGAGGAACGAGGCACCCATCTTGGCGGAATAGTGGGTCCCGAGGACGAAGATGTGACCGGCTTCGATGCCGCGGTAGATCTTGAC
>Ga0164309_10000705_pt1 | contig 17636 bp, 10 predicted proteins | sample Whisoiple_247_MG_FD_109984 | JGI IMG/M metagenome (GOLD analysis project Ga0164309, IMG submission 109984) | Soil microbial communities amended with fresh organic matter from upstate New York, USA - Whitman soil sample_247_MG | ecosystem: Environmental > Terrestrial > Soil > Unclassified >...
GACGACGTGGGCCGGCCGCTGCCGGGGCCCGCCGAGCTGTGGATCACCTGCCGGATGACGCACGTGTACGCGCTGGCCCACCTGCTCGGGCGCCCGGGCTCTGCGGCGCTGGTCGACCACGGCCTGGCCGCGCTCGACGGGCTGTTCCGGGACGCGGAGCACGGCGGCTGGTACGCCGAGGTGGACGCCGACGGCACCCCGCGCGACGACGCCAAGGCCGCGTACCCGCACGCGTTCGTGGTGCTCGCGACCTCGTCCGCCGTCGCCGCCCGCCGGCCGGGTGCCGAGGCGCTGCTCCGCGAGGCGCTCGACGTCTCCGAGCGGCGGTTCTGGGACGAGGAGGCCGGCATGGCCGTCGAGTCGTGGGACCGGACGTTCACCGACCTCGACGCCTACCGCGGCGTCAACGCCAACATGCACACGGTCGAGGCGTACCTCGCCGCGCACGGCGTGACCGGCGAGCGGGTGTGGCTCGACCGCGCCGTCCGGATCCTCACCCGGGTCGTGCACGGCTTCGCGCGGGACAACGACTGGCGGATCCCCGAGCACTTCGACGCCGGCTGGAACGCGGACCTCGAGTACAACGCCGACTCCCCGGCGCACCCGTTCCGGCCCTACGGCGCGACCGTCGGGCACTGGCTGGAGTGGGCGCGGCTCACCCTGCACGCCCGCGCGTCGCTCACCGCCGCCGGCGACGTCGCGCCCCTCTGGATGGTGGAGGACGCCACGGCGCTGTTCGACGCGTCCGTCCGGGAGGGCTGGGCCGTCGACGGCGCGCCCGGGTTCGTCTACACGGTCGACTGGTCGGGGCAGCCGGTCGTGCGCGAGCGGATGCACTGGGTCGCCGCCGAGGGGATCGCCGCGGCCGCCGCGCTGCACGCCGCGACCGGCGAGCAGCGGTTCGACGACTGGTACGCCGCCTGGTGGGACTACGCCGCCGAGCACCTGCTCGACCACGAGGGCGGGTCCTGGTGGCACGAGCTCGGCACCGACAACCGGGTGTCCCGCACGGTCTGGGAGGGCAAGGCCGACCTCTACCACGCGGTGCAGGCGACGCTGATCCCGCGGCTGCCGCTCGCGCCGGTGCTGGCGCCCGCGCTCGCCCAGGGGCTGCTGGACTGACGGCGCGGGCGCGGGGGCGGTCCCGCCGCGCCCGCACCCGCCGGACGCCCCGGCGCCGCCCGCACCGCCCGCCCCGCGGACGCCGTCGCGCGGCGACGCGGCGCGGGACCTAGAGTTCCGCCGTGCCCAGGCCCCGGCGTGCCGTCCCGTGGTGGGCGGTCGCGCTGGTGCCGGCCGTCGCCGTGGTGCTCACGGGCGCCCTGCCGCGGGCGGACGCGGCGGCGCTCGCGGAGCGCGTCGGCCCGGTGCTGCTGTTCGTCGCCGCGCTCACCGTCGTCGCCGAGCTGTGCGGGGCGGCCGGGCTGTTCGACCTCGCGACCGACGCCGCCGTGCGGGCCTCGGGCGGCCGGCGCTGGCTGCTCTGGCTGCTGCTGGTGGGCATCGCGGTGGCGTCCACGGTGCTGCTCTCGCTCGACACCACGGCGGTGCTGCTGACCCCGCTGGCGATCACGCTGGCCCGGCGCACCCGGACGTCCCCGCTGCTGCTCGTGCTCACCGTGGTGGCGCTCGCGAACACCGCGTCGCTGCTGCTGCCGGTCTCGAACCTGACGAACCTGCTCGCCGACCACCGGTTCGCCGACCAGGGCGTCGGCTACCTGGGCGTGATGTGGGCCCCCGCGGTCGCCGCGGTCGTGGTCACCGTCGCGGTGCTCGCCGTCCGCGGGCGCCGGGACCTGCGCGGCCGGTTCGAGCAGGGCGAGCGGTACGTCCCGCCGGACCGCGCGCTGGTGGTCGCGACCGGGGTCACGGTCGGGGTGATGGCCGTCGGGTTCGTCGGCGGGCTGTCGGTGTGGGCGGTGGCGCTCGGCGCGGCGGCCGCGCTGCTGGTGGCGTTCGCCGTGCGCCGCCGGCCGGTGCCGGGCCGGGCGCGGGACCTCGTGCCGTGGCGGATGATCCTGGTCGTCGGCGCGCTGTTCGTCGTCGTCGAGACGCTGCACGTGCGCGGGCTCGGGGACTGGGTGCTGGACGCCGTGCCGGCCGGGGCGGACACCGGGGCGCTCCTCGGCGTCGCCGGCCTGTCGGCGGTGGTCGCGAACGTGGTGAACAACCTGCCGGCGTACCTGCTGCTGGAGCCGGTCGCCGGGGACGACGTGCGCCGGCTCGCCGCCGTGCTGATCGGGACCGGGGTCGGGCCGCTGCTCACGCCGTGGGCGTCGCTCGCGACCGTGCTGTGGTGGCGGCGCTGCCGGCAGGCGATGGTGCACGTGCCGGTGCGGGCGTTCCTGGTGCAGGGGCTGTGGCTGGCGCCGCTGTGCGTCGCGGCGTCGGTGCTGGCGCTCGCCGCCCTGACCTGAGCCGGGCGGGGCGGGCGTCGGGGCCCGGGGGTCAGGGCTTCCGGGTCGAGCGCGCGCGGACGTGCATGCGCTCGCCCTGCGGCCCCCACAGGGTCAGCACCTCGGCCGCGCCGGGGCCCGGGTTGGTGAACCAGTGCGGGATCCGGGTGTCGAACTCCACGGCCTCCCCGGGCTCGATCATCAGGTCGTGGTCGCCGAGCACCAGGCGCATGCGGCCGGACAGCACGTACATCCACTCGTAGCCCTCGTGCGTCCGCGGGTCGACCGGACCCGGGTTGTGGCCCGCGGGGAACACCTGCTTGTAGGCCTGCAGGCCGCCCTGCCGCCGGCTCAGCGGGACGAACGTGACGCCGTGCCGCTCGACGGGGGACAGGTGCACCCGCGGGTCGCCGGTCTCCGGGGCGCCGACCAGCTCGTCCAGCGGGACCTGGTGCGCCCGGGCCAGCGGCAGCAGCAGCTCGAGCGTGGGGCGGCGCTGCCCGGACTCCAGGCGCGACAGCGTGCTGACCGAGATCCCGGTGCTGCGCGACAGGTCGGCGAGCGTGGCGCCGCGGCGCTGGCGCAGGTCGCGCAGCCGGGGCCCGACGGCCTCCAGGACGGGCTCGAGGTCGGCGGGGGCGTCCTCGACGGGCGCGGGCGTCGGCGGGACGGTGCGGGGGCGGCGGGGCTCGGCCATGCTCCATTTGCCATTCCGGCAACGATGTTTGTCAAGCGGGCCGGGTCGAGCCCACGGTGGTCACCACGGACGAGAGGGCGGAGGACCCGATGGTGACGGAGCGGTACGACGTGCTGGTGGTCGGCGGCGGCGCGGCGGGGCTGGGCGGCGCGCTCACGCTGGCGCGGGCGCGACGGAGCGTCCTCGTGGTGCACGACGGCGCGCCCCGGAACGCGCCCGCGGCGCACATGCACGCCTACCTCGGGCTGGACGGCCTGCCGCCCGCCGAGCTGCTGGCGCGCGGCCGGGCGGAGGTCGAGGGCTACGGCGCCGAGGTCGTCGAGGACCGCGTGGTCGACGTCCGGCGGGACGGGGACGGCTTCCGCGCGGCGCTCGCGGGCGGCCGCGTCGTCCGGTCCCGCCGGGTGCTGATCGCGACCGGGCTGGTCGACGCGCTGCCCGACGTGCCCGGGCTCGCGGCGCGCTGGGGCCGCGACGTGCTGCACTGCCCGTTCTGCCACGGCTGGGAGGTCCGGGACCGGGCGGTCGCGGTCCTCGGGTCCGGGCCGGTGGCGGTGCACCAGGTGCAGCTCTGGCGCGGCTGGACGGCGGACGTGACGCTGTTCCTGGGCGGCGCGGGCGCTGGCGTGGGCGGCGCGGCCGGTGCGGCCGGCGGGGACGGGCTGTCCGACGCCGACTGGGAGCGGCTCGCTGCGCTGGGCGTGCGGGTCGTCGACGGGCCCGTGGCCGGGCTGGAGGTGGCGGACGACGTGCTGACCGGCGTGCGGCTGGCGACGGGGACCGTGCTCGCGTGCGACGCCGTGGTCGTCGCCACCGGGATGGGCGCCCGGCTCGACGGCCTGGCGGCCCTGGGGCTGCCGACCGAGCCGGTGACGATGGGCGAGCGCGTGATCGGCACCCGCGTCGCCGCGGCGCCGGACGGCTCGACGGCCGTGCCGGGCGTGCGGGTCGCGGGCAACGTCACCGACCTGCGGGCGCAGGTGCAGGTCGCCGCGGCGGCCGGCCTGACCGCGGGCGCCGCGCTGGTCGCCGAGCTCGCCGCCGAGGACGCCGACGCCGCCCTGGCGCGGTACCGGGCGGAGCAGGCGGCGCCGTTCTCGGGGCGGGCCGAGCGCGAGGTCGCGGCGCTCCGGTCCGGCGGCGGGGCGGTCGGGCTGTGACCGGCGGGACGAGGGCCGACGGGCGGACCGGCGGCCGGGACGACGAGGAGGAGCGGGGCATGGGGCCGGAGCAGGACGAGGCCGTGGGCGCGCACGGGCACGGGCACGCCCACGGGGGTCACCCGGGCGAGGTGCGGCACGACCGGGAGTTCTGGGAGGACCGGTACCGCTCGGCGCCGCGGGTGTGGAGCGGCCGGCCGAACCCGCAGCTGGTCGACGAGGTCGGGGCCCTGCCGCCGGGGCGGGCGCTCGACGTCGCGTGCGGTGAGGGCGGCGACGCCCTGTGGCTGGCCGCCCGCGGCTGGGCGGTCACGGCGGTCGACCTCGCGCAGACGGCGCTCGACCGGGTCGCGGCCGCCGCCGCGGACGCCGGGCCGGAGGTCGCCGGGCGGGTGCGGACGGAGCGGGTCGACATCGCGACGTGGGACGCCGGGGACGGCGCGTACGACCTGGTGACGACGCACTTCCTGCACCTGCCGCCGGACGTCCGGGCCGTGGCGTTCGCCCGGATGGCCCGCGCGGTGGCCCCGGGCGGCACGCTGCTGGTCGTCGCGCACCACGCGAGCGACCTGCGCACCACCATCGGGCGCCCGGACCTGCCGGAGCTGTTCTTCGACCCCGAGGACGTCGTCGCGGCGCTCGACCCCGCGGGCTGGGAGGTGCCGGTCGCCGAGGCGCGGCCCCGCACGGCGACCGACCCGGACGGCCGGGAGATCACCATCCGGGACACGGTCGTCCGGGCGGTGCGCCGGGGCTGACGCGCGCCGGTGCCGTCCCTGCCACCCGCCGGCGCCGGCGGGTGGCAGGATCGCGCCCATGAGCGACGACACCGAGATCCGGGCCCTGATCGCCGAGGTCGAGCGGCAGGAGCGCGACCTGCGCTTCGCCACCTTCACCAACGACGACGCGTGGGAGCTCGGGACGCTGCTGGTCCGGCTGGCCACCGAGCGCGGGCTGCCCGTGACCGTCGACATCCGGCGCGGTGCGCAGCAGCTGTTCCACGCCGCGCGGCCCGGGACCGTCGCGGACAACGACTCCTGGATCCAGCGCAAGGTCCGGGTCGTCGAGCGGTTCGGCACGTCGTCGTACCTGCAGGGCCTGCGGGCGCGCGCGAGGGGGACGACGTTCGGCGCGGTGCACGAGCTGCCGCTGCAGGAGTACGCCGCGCACGGCGGGGCGTTCCCGGTGCACGTCGAGGGCGTCGGGGTCGTGGGCGTGGTGACGGTCTCGGGCCTGCCGCAGGCCGACGACCACGCCCTGGTGACCGAGGCGGTGCGGACCTTCCTCGACGGCTGACCCCGGCGCCGTCAGCGGCGGAAGTACCCGGCCACGTCGACCACGACGCCGGTGCGGGCGGTCTGGGAGTACAGCGAGACCGCCCCGCCGGTGCCCAGCCGGGTGATGACGAGGTTGGGCTCGTCCCGGCCGGCGACCACGTTGAGGTTCGACACGAGCGGGACCGCCCCGTCCTGGCTCGCCGGGTAGACGCGCAGGTTGGAGAGCCGGTCGGGCCGCACGGCGGTGACGTTGAGCACCACCGCGGCGGCGTCCGCCGGCACCCCACCGGCCCCGGCCACGGCGAGCCGCACCGGCGTCCCGGGCTGCAGCGCCCCGCCCCGCAGCCCGAGCCCCGACCGGGAGTCCGCGATCCGGGTCGGGGTGAGCGGGACGTAGCCGTGGTCGCCGGTCGGGGAGTAGTACCCGGCCAGGTCCGCGACGAGGTGCACCGCGGCGGTCTCCGAGTAGAACCGGACCCGCCCGTCGGCGCCGACCGGCACCGTGACGAGGTTGGGCTGGTCGCGTCCCGGGACCAGGTTGAGGTTCGAGACGCCCGGCGGCTCCTGGTCCTCGGTCGCGGCGGGGGTCGGGTAGACGCGCACGTTGGTCCACATCGACGGGTGCACCCCGGTGACGTTGAGCACCACCGCGGAGGCGTCCGCCGGCACGCCGGCCCGCCCCCGCACCTGCAGGTCGACCCAGCCGCCGTTCGGGACCGGGGTGGCGCGGACGCCCCCGGTGCCGGTGCGGGTGTCCAGGACGCGCACCGGGTCCCGCGGCACGAAGCCGGTCGCGCCGCCCGGGCTGTAGTACCCGGCGAGGTCGGCGATCAGGTGCGCCGTCGTGCCGTCCGTCGCCAGGGTGACGGAGCCGTCGGCGCCGAGGGCCACCGTGACCAGGTTCGGTTGGTCCGTCCCGGCCACGACGTTGAGGTTGGAGACGGTCGGGACGGGGCCCGGTCGGGCCGGCGTCGGGTAGACCCGGACGTTCCCGGTCCCGCTGGGCGCGGAGGCGGTCACGTTCAGGACGACCGCGGTGGCACCGGCGGGCACCTGGTTGCGGGGGAGGTCGAGGCGCACCGGTGCGCCGGGCCGCACGGGCCTCGCCGCGGTCGGGCCCCAGTCGTCACGCGTGTCGAGGACGCGAACCGGGGTGACGGGGGTGAACCGGTCGCCGTCGGCGCCCACGGTGAACCAGGTGCGGAACGGCCGCGCCTGGGGCGCACCGGCGTCGTCCGCGAGCCCGCGCACCTCGAGGTGGTAGTGCCGTCCCGAGCCGAGGTCGGCAGTCGGCCGCACGGTCACGACGCCACGGACCGCGTCGTAGTCGCGCGTCGCGGCGACCTCCGCGCCGGTCGCGTCGAGCAGGCGGACCGTCTGCGCGGTGACCGCCGCGGCCGGCACCCCGGCCGCCAGCGTCACGGTGAGCGCGGGCCGGGTCGCCACCCCGGCCTCGTGCGGGGTCAGCGAGGCGTCGAGGACCACCGCCCGGGTGCCGCCCCGCGCGGGCGGCTCGGAGACCAGGGCGTCGAGCGTCGCCCCGGTCACCACCACGTCGGCGCGGCCGTCGCCCGTCAGGTCACCGACCGCCAGGGGCTCGCCGTCGGTCGTGGCCTCCTCGGGCACGGTGACGTGCCAGCCGCGCTCGAGCGTGCCGCTGGCCGACTGCTCCAGGACGGCGACCTCGCCCCAGGTCTGGTTGCGCACCACGACGTCCGGGCGGCCGTCGCCGGTCACGTCCGCGACGGCGATCCGACGGGCCGCCGTCGCCGCGGACGTGAGGACCCGGTCGCCGAAGGTGCCGTCGTCGTGTCCGGGCCACACCAGCACGGAACCGAGGACGTAGAGGCGGACGAGGTCGACCCGGCCGTCGCCCGTCACGTCGGCGAGCACCACGTCGAGCGCTCCCTGCTTCTCCGGGCCGGGCACCGTGGCGCCCGGGGCGAACGTGCCGTCGGCCTGCTGCAGCAGGACCCGGCCGTCGAGCCCGACGAGGTCCGCGCGGCCGTCGCCCGTCAGGTCGGCGGCCTGGACGTCGGGGAGCGCGGCGCCGGCGACGGCGGCCGCGCCCAGTCCGCCCGCCCCGTCGCCGCGCAGCACCAGCGTGCCTGCGGCTCCGGACGTGACGACGTCCTCGGTGCCGTCGCCGTCGACGTCCGTGACGACCGGTGCCCCGAGCCCGGTGGCGAGCAGCGGGGTGCCGGCGACCGGTGCCGCGCCGGCGCGCACCAGCACAGCGCCGTCGGTGGTCGTGACGACGAGCCCGTCGCGCGCGGCGGCCAGACCGAGCACCGTCCCCGTGAGGCCGCCGGCGGCGAGGGGCGCGGGAGCCGAGAACCCGCCGTCGCCCGTGCCCGGGTGCAGCGTGACGGAGGCCGGGTCGGACGCAGGCCGCCCGAGCAGCCCGGTCACCGCGTCGGGCCGGCCGTCGGCGGTGAGGTCCGTGACGACGACGGCCCGGGGGGCCGGCCCGAGCTTGGGCCCGGGGACCCGGGACAGGGTGGCGCTGCCCTGCCGCGTCACGGTGAGCGTGTACGAGCCCCGGGAGCCGGAGGTGGTGCCGACCCCGACGCGCACGGCGGACGTCCCCGCCACCGGAGCGACGACCCGGGTCGCGCCGCCGAGCGTCGACGCGTCGCGGGCGGCGAGCTGCCGGCCGTCGTCGGCGAGCACCACCACGCGCGGCTGGCTCGCCCCGGCGCCGGCGGGGCTGGTCGCGACCACGGCGTAGGCGCCCGGGGCGGTCACCGGCACCCGGTACCAGTCCACGTCGCCGACGGTGTCGACCGTCCCCGTCACGGCCGCACCGAGCGCCAGCGGCCGGGCGCGGAGCGGCAGCGAGTCGTCCGGGGTCTCCGGCGTCCCGACGCGTCCGAGCGGCGTGCCGGCACCCCGGCCGAGCGCGGCCGCGGCGTCCACGACGCCTGCACCCGTGTACGGGTCCCGGCCGAGCGGTCCGGCGTCCCGGGCGGTCGAGGTCAGGACGGCCTCCACCTGCTGCGGCGTGGAGCCCCGCGCGGTGAGCAGCGCGGCGACGCCGCCGACGAGGCCGGCGGAGAACGAGGTCCCGGACGCCCCCTGGTACCGGTCGGTCCCGGGGCCGACCGGTACCAGGACGTCGCCGAGCGCGGCGACCGAGACGGCGTCGCCCCAGGAGGACCAGGCGGTGGGCTGCCCCGCGGCGTCCGTCCCCGCGACGGCGACCATGCCCGCCACCTCCGGCGCGTAGGCGGCGGGGTACACCGGGCTGTCGTCCCCGGTGTTGCCGCTCGCGGCGACCACCACGGCGCCGGCGTCGACCGCGGCCCGGACCGCGTCGCGCAGGACGGGCGCCTCCCCGGCGCCGCCGACCGGCAGCACCAGCACGTCCGCGCCGTGCGCGGCCGCCCAGGCGATGCCGGCGGCGATGTCGGCGTCGGTGCCCCGGCCGGCGGCGTCCAGGACGCGCACCGGCATGACGCGGGCGCCGGGCGCGACGCCGGTGCCGCCCCCGCCGTCCCCGGAGGGGGCCACCACGAGCGACGCGACCGCCGTCCCGTGCCAGCCCGGGTCGGCGGGGTCGTCGTCCCCGTCCACGACGTCCCGGCCGGGGACCAGTCGTCCGCGGAGGTCCGGGTGGTCCACGGCGACGCCCCCGTCCAGCACGGCGACGACCTGCCCGGTCCCGGTGCCCGTCGCCCACGCCTCGGGGACGCGCATCAGGTCGAGGTAGTCGTCCGCGTAGCTCGCCCAGCGGTCCGTCCACCAGCCGGTCGCCGACCGCACGAGGTCGGGCTGCGCGGAGGCGACGGCGGGGTCGGCCGCGAGCGCCGCGGCCGCCGCACCGGAGTCCCCACCGGCGACCGGGGCCGCCACGTACCCGGTGCCCGGGACCGGGACGCCCGCGCCGGCGCCCGCGGCCCCGAGCGCCGCCGCCTGCTCGGCGGGGGTGCTGCCGTCCGCGAACCGGACGAGCACCTCGTCGCCCGCGGACGTCGGGACGAGGGGGGTGGCCGCGGCCTCCTGCGAGGGCGGCGGCGCCGGGTCGTCCGCCCCGGCGCCGGGCTCGGCGGGCGCGACGGCCGCGGGCGGGCCGGCCGGCGCGGCGGGGGTCGAGGCGCGCGCCGGCAGGCCCGCGGGCGCGCTCACGGCCGCCGCGACGCCGAGCGCGACGACGGTCCTGGTCCACGCGTGCACAGCGCCTCCTCCGCGCCGTGCCGCCGTGGCCCGGGCTGACGCATCATCGCGCGCGCCGCCGCGCGTCCGAGGGCCTTCCGCCGCACGTCCCCCGAACGCAGTACGGGCGGCCTCAGCGGCGGAAGTACCCCGCCACGTCGACGACGACGCCGGTGCGCGCCGTCTGCGAGAACACCGAGACCGCACCACCGCTCCCGAGCCGGGCGATGACGAGGTTGGGCTCGTCGCGCCCGGCGACCACGTTGAGGTTCGACACCAGCGGCACGGCGCCCGGACCCGTCGGGTAGACGCGCAGGTTGGACAGGCGGTCCGGGCGGACCGCGGTGACGTTGAGGACTGCGGCCGCGGCGTCGGCGGGGACCCCCGCCCGGCCGGCCACGGCGAGCGGGGCCGGCACGCCCGGCTGCAGCGCGCCGCCGGTGAGCCCCAGGGCCGAGCGCGTGTCCGCGATGCGGGTCGGCGCGATGGGGACGTAGCCGTGGCTGCCGGTCGGGGAGTAGTAGCCCGCGAGGTCCGCGACGAGGTTCAGGGAGGCCGTCTGCGTGTAGAACCGCACCCGGCCGCCGTCGCCGACGGCCACGGTGACCAGGTTGGGCTGGTCGCGCCCGCCGGAGACGTTCAGGTTGGACACCACCGGCGCGAACCCGTCCTCCGAGGGGACGGGCGTCGGGTAGACGCGGACGTTCGTCTTGCCGGACGGCTGCACCGCGGTGACGTTCAGCACGACGGCGGACGCGTCGGCGGGCACGCCGGCCCTGCCCCGGACGACGAGGTCGACCCACTGCCCGGCCCGCACCTGGCCCTTCGGCACGCCGCCCGTCGCGTCCCGCGTGTCCATGACCCGGACCGGGGCGACGGGCTCGTAGCCCGTCGCGCCGCCCTCGCGGTAGTAGCCGGCGACGTCCCCCAGCAGGTGGGCGGTGGTTCCCTCCGTCGCGAGCGTCACCCTGCCGCCCGCGCCGAGCGCCACGACCACCAGGTTCGGCTGGTCCGTCCCGGGCACGACGTTGAGGTTGGAGACGGTCGGCGGGGCGCCCCCGCCGGCCGGCGTCGGGTAGACGCGGACGTTCCCGGTCCCGGTCGGGTTCACGGCCGTCACGTTGAGCACGACCGCCGTGGCGTCGGCCGGGACCGCGCCGATGAGCGGCACGTCGATCGGCGCGCCGGGCCGGACCGGGCCGAGGGCGCCCTGGTTGTTCCGGGTGTCGAGCACGCGCCACGGCGTGACCGGGGTGAACCGGGCGCCGTCCGCGCCCGCGGTGAACGGCACGCGGTACGGCTCGGCCTGCACGGCGCCGCCGGCGTCCGTCAGCCGGCCGACCCACAGCTGGTAGTGCCGGCCGGGGGTCAGCGCCGCCGAGGGCGTCAGGGTGACCGTCCCGGATCCCGCGTCGTACGCGAGGCCGGCCGCGACCGGGGCGCCCGCCGTGTCGAGCAGCCGCACGGTCGCGTCGGTGACGGCGCCCGGCGCCAGGGCGCGACCCACGGTGACGGTCAGCGCGGGGCGGCCGTCGACCCCGGCCTGGTGCGGCCGCAGGGAGGCGCCGAGCACCCAGGGTCCGGTGCCCGTGCCCGCCAGCGGGACCTGCACCAGGGTGGTGAGCGTGCCGCCGGCGACCACCACGTCGGCGGCGCCGTCACCGGTGACGTCCTGCACCGCGAGCGGGTCGCCCGCGTAGGTCGAGACGTACGGCGCCGAGGTGGACGCGAAGGTCCCGAGGGTGCCGTCGGCCTTCTGCGGCAGCACGGACACGGTCGCCCACCCGGCCGCCGCGGCGACGACGTCCGACCGCCCGTCGCCCGTGACGTCCGCGACCGCGAGCGCCTCCGGGTTCGGCCGGGTCGGCGAGATCACCGGGGCGGCGAAGCCGCCGTCGCCGGTGCCCCGCAGGACCTGCACCTCTCCGATCCCGTCGCGGTTGGTCCGCGCGCGCACGAGGTCCGGCAGGCCGTCGCCGGTGACGTCGCCCAGCGCGGCGTCGGTCGCGGTTCCGGCGGGTGCTCCGGCCCCGGGCGCGAAGGACCCGTCCGCCTGCTGGAGGCGGACCTCGCCGGTGCCGGACACCACGTCGACGCGGCCGTCGCCCGTGAGGTCCCCGAGGAGGACCGCCGCGTACGCGGCACCGACCGGCTCCGCGGCGCCGGACGTCCCGTCGCCCGGGTTGCGGCGCACCACCGTCGCGGCGGGTGCGCCCTCGGTGGTCACGAGGTCGACGTCGCCGTCGCCGTCGAGGTCGGCGACCTCCAGCGCCGCGACCCCGCCCGGCACCGGCACCGCCGCGTCCGCGACCAGCGCCCCACCGTCCTGGTGGACGACGACGCGGCCGCCCGTGCTCGCGACGACGAGGTCGGCGTCGCCGTCGCCCTCCACGTCGACGACACGCAGGGCGGTGACGGTCCCGGTGAGACCGCCCAGCGGCACGTCGGTCGCGGCGCCGAAGCCGCCGTCGCCCGTGCCCGGCCGGAGCGTCACGGCCCCCGCCTCCGCGGCGGCGGTCACGGCGTCGGGCCGCCCGTCACCGGTGAGGTCGCCGAGCGCCAGGTGCAGCGGGCCGCGCGCGAGGGCCGCACCGTCGGTGCGGCCCATCCGGACCCCCGAGTCGCGGCGCACGTCGAGCGTGTACTCGTCGCCGACCGCCCCGCCGACGTTGGACACGCCGATGCGGAACGCACCCTCGGCCGGGACCGGGACCGGCGTCGTCAGGGCGGTCCCCGTGCGCTCCGCCTGCGCCGTCGCGAGCACCTCGCCGTCCGCGGCCAGCACCGTCACGCGGGGGCGCGTCGTCGGCTGCGCGGGGTCGCTCGGGGTCACGGTCACCGAGTACCAGCCGGCCTCGTCGGCCGTGGTGGAGTACCAGTCCTGGTCGCCCTCGGGGGTCAGCGCGGCGCGGGCGGGCGTGGCGAGCCCGAGCGGCACCGCCCCCGCCGGGATGTCGTCGGCGCCGCCGTCGCCCGCCGCGCGGTCCAGGGGCGTCGCGACGCCCAGGCCGAGGGCCGCGGCGGCGTCGACGACGCCGGCCCCGTAGTACGGGTCGTGCCCCCGCGGCCCGGCGTCGCGAGCCGTCGACACGATCGAGGACTCCGCCCGGGCGGGCGTGACGCCGCGCGACGTCAGCAGCGCGGCCACGCCGCTCACCAGAGGGGCGGAGAAGGACGTCCCGCTGGCGGCGACGTACCCGCCGCCGACGCCGGGAGCGATGATCTGGGAGCCGGGCGCCGCGACCGTCACCGCGTCGCCCCACGACGAGAACTCGGTGACCGACCCGCTGTCGTCGGTGGCCCCCACCGCGAGCAGGCCGTCGATCTCCGGCGCGTACGCGGCGGGGTAGACCGGCGCCTCGCTCCCGCCGTTGCCGGCGGAGGCGACGACGACCGCGCCGCGCGCGACGGCGTCGGCGATCGCCGCGCGGATGACGGGCGAGGGGTCGGGCCCGCCGAGCGACAGGTTGATGACGTCCGCGCCGCGCGCGGCGGCCCACGTGACGCCGGCGGCGATCTGCGAGTCGTACCCGTCGCCCGCCGCGTCCAGCACCTTCACCGGCATGATCTTCGCGCCGAACGCGGCTCCGACGCCGCCCCGGCCGTTGTCGCCCGCCCCGGCCGCGACGCCGGCGACGGCGGTGCCGTGCCCCTGGTCGTCCGCGGGGTCGGCGTCGCCGTTCACCAGGTCGTAGCCCGCGACCAGCTTGCCGGCGAGGTCCTCGTGCCGTGCGTCGACGCCCGTGTCCAGGACCGCGATCACCTGGCCGGTGCCGGTCGTGACGTCCCAGGCGCGGTCCAGCCGGAGCAGCGTGAGGTACGGCCACGCGTACGCGTTCAGCGGGTCGTCCGTCCACCGGGCGGCGGAGCGGACGTGGTCGAGCTGCACCTCCGCCACCGCGGGGTCGTCCTCGAGGGCGGCGACGAGCTCGGCCGGGTCGGCGTCGCCGACCGGCACCTCGACGAACCCGGTGCCGGTGACGGGGTCACCCGCGGCGACGCCCTCGGCGGACAGGGTGGCCGCGCGCTGCCGGGCCCCCGCGGCGGGGGCGAACCGGACGAGCACGTGGTCGGTCGCGACCTCCGTGGCCTCGTCGGACGCGGCGGGGGACAGCGCGTCGAAGCCGGAGCGGTCGGGGGCGTCGGCGGCCGTCGGGTCGTCGGCGCCGGCGGGGCCGGGGTCGGGGCTGGCGAGGGCGGTCGGCCAGGCGGCCAGCGAGAGGCTCGTCGCCACCCCCAGCACCACGGTGGTCCGGACGATGCGGCGCACGGCGCTCCTCCCTCGACGCCGCACCCCCTGGTGCGGACACCCCTCCATCGGCAGGTCGTGGCGCGACCTGACGGGCGGGGCCGGCGGTCAGCCGAACGGGTGAGCGCCGGCGCAGCCGCGTCGGCGTCAGGGGCGCGGCAGCACGGTGGGGAGCCAGTCCGTCACGGCCGCGGCGACCGCCCCGGTGTCCTTCTTCAGGGAGTGGTCGCCCGGGACCGGGACCACCGTGCGGGTCGGGGACGCCGGCGGGGTGCCGTAGGGGTCGGTCGTGCCCTGGACCACCAGCACCGGGACGCCCGCGGCGTCGAGCTCCGGGAGCCGGCTCGGGGCGTCCGGCCGACCCGGCGGCCGGGTGGGGAACGCCAGGCAGAGCACGCCGACGGCGCCGGTCGCGAGGGCCGTCCGGCACGCGGTGCGGGCGCCCGCCGACCGGCCGCCCGTGATCAGCGGCGCGTCCAGGGCCCGGGCCCGGAGGTCCGCGACGACGGCGGTCCACGCCTCGTCCAGGGCGGGGCCGCGGGGGCCGACCCGCTTGCCGGCGACGCGGTACGGCTGCTCGACGAGCGCGACCGCCAGGCCCAGCGCCCTGGCGGCCGCGGTCACCGCCCGGAGGTCGGGGGCGTCGACCCCGCCGCCGGCGCCGTGGCCGAGCACGAGCGCGCCGGGCACGCGCACCCGCCCGTCCGACCCGGGCGCGGCCCCCGCGGGCAGGTGCAGGTGCGCCCGCGCGGGCCCCTGCGGGGTGTCGATCTCGAGGCTCGGGACGTCGGGGCTCACGCCCGGCACGGTACCCGCGGCCGGCGCGCCGCCGCCGGGGCGCCACCGCCGGGGTGCCGCCGCCGGGGTGCCGCCGCCGGGGTGCCGCCGCCGGGGTGAGGTCGTCACATGCCGGTGAGGTCGTCACTCGTACGTGACGACCTCGCCGACGAGTGACGACCTCACCGGCCGTGGGTGGTCACGGGGGCCGAGGACGCCCGGGCGGACCTGCACGCGCCGGGGCTGCACCCGGGGCCCGGCGCGGACGACGTGCTGGCGCCGTGGCTCGGGGACCGCGCGGCCTGATCGGCGCCCGGATGCGGGCGTCGCGGACCGGGGGCATGGTCGTCAGGGTCGGACGTCGTCCAGATCGAGGAGGTCGCCATGCCGCGCCGTGACCCGGGCCCGAGCGTCAAGGACAAGGGGCTCTACGAGGAGCTCCGCGACGAGGGCAACAGCAAGGAGAAGTCCGCGCGGATCGCGAACGCCGCGGCGGCGCGCGGGCGGTCGTCGGTCGGGAAGAAGGGCGGCGAGTCCGGGTCCTACGAGGACTGGACCGTCGAGGACCTGCGCAAGCGCGCGGCCGAGATCGGCATCGAGGGCCGGTCGTCCATGAAGAAGGCCGACCTCGTGGACGCGCTCCGCTCGCACTGACGCGCACGCCCAGCCCCGTCAGTGGAAGGTCGTGACCGACACGCCGGCGGCGTGTCGGTCACGACCTTCCACTGGACGCGGGGTGGCCCGTCGCGTTCGGGCTCACGCGCCGCAGGTCAGCCCGCTCGTCAGCGCGGCCAGGTTGTCCCGCATGACGTCGAGGTAGTCGCGCTCGTCGTCCTCGGCCAGCCCCTCCAGCGGGTCGAGCACGGCCGTCGCGACCCCGAGGTCGTCGGCGAGCGTCTGCGTGACCTTGGGGCTGGTGAGCGTCTCGAAGAACAGCGTCCGCACGCCCTCGGCCTCCACTGTCGCGGCGACGTCGCGCAGGCGGGCGGGCGACGGCTCGACCTCGGGGTCGATGCCGCTCAGTCCGACCTGGTGCAGCCCGTACCGCTGGGCGAGGTAGCCGAACGCCTCGTGCGACGCGACGAGCGTGGCGCCCCGGCAGGCGGCCAGCCCGTCGGCGAGCTCGGCGTCCAGGGCGTCCAGGTCGGCGACCAGGTCGTCCGCCGCGGTGGCGAACTCGTCGGCGTGCGCGGGGTCCACGTCGGCGAGCGCGTCCGCGACCTGGTGCGCGACGTCGGCGAGCCGGGTCGGGTCGAGCCAGAAGTGCGGGTCGAGGCTGTCGCCGGCGCCCGGGGCGACGCCGTCGGGCGCGACCTCGAGGCCGGCGGCCTCGGCGGCGTCGACCACGTGCGCGGGGGAGGTGGCGGCGACGGCGGCGTCGGTCGCGGCCTGGAACCCGGACAGGTAGACGACGAGGTCGGCGGCGCCCAGGCCCGACACCGCGCTGGGCGACAGCTCCAGGTCGTGCGACTCGCCGCCGGGCGGGGTCAGCGAGGTGACGGCGACGTGCTCGCCCCCGACCCGCTCGGCGACGAACTGCAGCGGGTAGAACGCGGCGACGACGTCGTGCCGGTCGTCGGCGTCGGCGGGGGAGCACGCGGCGAGGCCGGTGGCGAGGGCGACGGCGGTCGCGGCGGCGAGCGGGCGGGTCGTGCGGGGGCGCGTCGTGCTGCGGGCCACGGGGGTCCGTCCTTCCGGGTCGGGGTGCGCCGGAGTGGAGCGTCCTGCCCGACACGCGCGGCGTGTCCGGGCGGAACGCTCCACTCCGGGGGTGCGAGGGGTGGCCCAGGGGGTCAGCCCTGGGTGGTCTCCTCGTCGTGCGCGTGGTCGTGCTCGTCCTCGTGCGCGTGGTCGTCGTCGGCGTGGCCGTGCTCCGCCGCGGCGCCCGAGACGCCGGCGATCTCGTTCGGCGTCACCTCGAGCTCGGCCGACAGCCAGACCTCGCCGGTCTCGACGTCGACCGCGTGCACCGAGCGCGTCGCCGGGTCCGTGATGTACGCCGAGCCGTCCAGGACCGTGATCGCCGGGCGCGGCTCCTGCCACTCCTCGGGCTCCTCCCAGGCGTCGATCACCGGGACGGACCGCACGACGGTGCCGGACTCCGGGTCGATGACGTGCAGCGCGCCGTCGGTGCCGAGCACGAGCGCCTCGCCGGCGTCGCCGCGCGCGAGCGAGCGGAACGTGTAGGACGCGGGCAGGTCCACCAGGCGGATCGACGCGTCGCGGGTGTCGATCAGGGAGACGCGGGTCGGGCGCTCCAGGTCGGCGTCCGGGTCGGACTTGTAGTCGCCGAGCACGTACGGCGAGGCCTCGGAGCCTGCCTGGTTGCCGATGCGGCCGTACGCGTCGGGCGCGGTGACCTTGGTCAGCGCGCCGCCGGCCCAGATCACGGCGCCGTCCTCGCAGCCGATGACCACGGCCTCGTCGGCGGCGACGGCCTCGCCGTGCACGCCGGGGCAGGTGTCGATCGCGGCGATCTCGGTGTTCTCGGCGTCGAGCACCCGCACGCCGGTGCGCGCGTCCGCGTCGCCCTCGGACACGACGAGGGTGCCGTCCGTGAGCTCGACCGCGACGCCGTGGTGCGCGGCCGGGGTCGTGTAGTCGCGGGTCGCGGCCTCCGGGTCGGCGAGCGCGTCGGAGTCGACGACGGTGACCTGGCCGGTGCCGTCGTCGAACAGGGCGGTGCGGCCCTCGTGCCGGACGGCGTGGCCGGGCTTCTCGGCGGGCCACAGCACGTCGGTGAGCACCGGGTCGCTGGTGAACGAGTGGGTGTGGTCGCCGTGCGGCTCGGTCCAGGTGCCGGCGTCGAGCACCTGGATGCCGCCGTCGTAGGTGAGCGCGAGCCGGGGCTTCGCGGTGGCGACCTCGGTGGCGGCGGTGGCGGCCGGCTCCTCGGTGGTCGCGGACGGCGCCGCGGCGGGGTCA
>Ga0164309_10000707_pt1 | contig 17609 bp, 28 predicted proteins | sample Whisoiple_247_MG_FD_109984 | JGI IMG/M metagenome (GOLD analysis project Ga0164309, IMG submission 109984) | Soil microbial communities amended with fresh organic matter from upstate New York, USA - Whitman soil sample_247_MG | ecosystem: Environmental > Terrestrial > Soil > Unclassified >...
TAACGACGAGCCTCCTGGGAGGTACGCTCAAAGCGTGACGAGCAATCGTCCTCGCCGCTAATCGATTCATTTCGGGGTGTACCTCAACCTGGTAGAGGGCCGGCTTTGGGTGCCGGCTGTTGGAGGTTCAAATCCTCTCACCCCGACCCACTAAACATCCTGGATTCGTGATCGCGGGACACGACGAATAAAGCCCGCGGGTACGAAAGCGGGTACTAAAAAGCGCCGCCTCCTGCCGGGCTGAAAGGCCGAGCAACGGTGCTCGTACCTCCGAACCGAAGCCCGTCAGCGACGGCGCGCGGGTAGACGCTCATCGTCTCGCAGGGCCAGGCGCGCCTGCTTCGAAAGGTATGGCCACAGGTTGCGAAGCAGCTCGGGAAAGAACGACCAGCGCGCGGGGTGCAGTAGGTCGACGATCGTGTCGTGATCGTCTTTTGCGCGAGCGCGAGCCAACAGCTTGGACGCGTCCAAGACCAAAAGCGCGCCGGCGTCCTCCGCTTCGCGCGGGGTCCGGTAGAGCACACCCATCGCCGCGAGCCGATGGGACCCACTGATTGCGCGGAGCTCGGCGCCGAACCGTAGGACAACCGGCGGGGGGATCCGTGAGCCGCTCTCGTACTCGGAGGCGATCGCTCTGACTTTCCCGAGCATGCGCGGTTCGTGAGGCGGAATTACCCCCGCAAGGGCTGTTACTCGCTTAGCCATTTGTCACTTGGTTCGCTTCCGAGCGATTTTGACGTACGGCCTGACCGGGGCGTCGTGGAAGAACTCGACCCGGCACTGGTCGGGGTATCCACCCGAACCGCGGCGGCTCTTGGAATAGCCGTGGCACTGATCGATGTGCGTCGAAAAGTCCCGGTAGCCGGCGGCCAGCAGAGATCGGGCCAGTCGGATTCTCGTTGCCTCGAGCGTTTCACCTGGCAACGGCAGCACCGTGACATGCGGGAACACGCTAGAAAATTCGCTGACGGAATTCCTGCCTAGATGCGCGCGTGCGCCCTCGCAGGACGTGAAAGTGTCGAAACCCTTGCCGCGTAAGAATTCGACCAGCGCGCGGATGCCTGGGTCAATTCCGGGGTCGCCCGGGTAAAGCGTGATCGGTTCGAGCTTCTTCCTACCCATTCGCTACCTGGCCTTCCGTGAGGACGTTTGCGACCTGCACGCGTACCGCGTTCGCCTGCCGCCTGAGCGTGCCGAGCTCGAGCTCCGACGCTGCCGAAAATGAGCCAAAATCGGCTCCCACGCCGTAGTAGTCCGCGATCGCTTACACCACTTCGCACCCCTCCTCGGTGATCGGTCAAAATGCAATCATTACCGGTGGTTAGGACCAAGTGGGCCCATTCCGTGATCACCCCAAAAGGCGATTTGGGGGAAATCATCGACTGACCGCCCGCGCGACTCGGTAGGCCTCGAGCGACACGAGCTCCGCCAACGCCGCTCGGAATTGCTCGGCCAGCGACGTGATTTCCGTGACCGTCTCGGCCTTCGGGAAGTTCACAGCGTTGGGTCTCCGCCGGCAGTCGGACTCATGGACCAATGCCCGCTGAACTTGCCACTCGCGCGATCACGCCAGAGGCGAGCCCGCCAGATCGGAATCACCGCCCTTTCGCGCTCCTGCTCCAGCATGCGTTCGGCAGCGAGTTGCGTTTCTTGGCGCACCAAGCCCAATGCAAGCGCATGAACAAGCGCGGTGGTGACACGCTTGAGCGATCGCGGGGGCACCCACGCGCCGACCGATCGAAGGTGCCCCTTGTGCAAAGTGCTGCGGCTGTCGCCCAGAAGCTCTTGGGCAGCCTCAGCCCACCCTGGGAGAGTTGAGAGAGTGCGTTTGGTGCTCATGATGCACCACCGTCCACGAGCTCTGCGACGTCCGCCGCCATAGCCATTCTCTTTGCGATGCCGAGCAACGCGGTGTGAATGAGGCTCGAGTTGCAGCCGTTGAGCGATGCCTGAACGATGACCTCTATCTCATCAGCACATTGGCGAAGTGTCGCGCCAGCGAGGTCGTAGTCCTTGTCGTACGTCGTCGAGGCGATTGCCACGTCCTCGCGGGTTATCGGGCTCTTCGTGGCCACCGCAAGCTCGCCCTGTGATACACGTGTCGTCGTTGCCATGGTGAATCAACCTCACTGTGGTGAAGGCCTCCGCGGTGGTTCTAAGCACCGTGGGGGCCGCTTTGTTGCTATTTCTTCGCGCGCTTGGTTTTTGCTTCGCGTGCTTCGGCTGAGTTGTATTTCGGTCTGACCTCGGGCGGCTTCCTCTTGCCGAAACGCGCCGTGTACGCCTGATCGATGAGATTGCGCACGAGCTCGCTCTCCTTGAGTCCCGCGTCATCGGCCAGCGCTTGCAGCTTGCCGCGCTCCTCGGGCAGCAAGACGCAGTTGAAGCGGTTCGTGTACTCGCTCGTTTCGGTGATGGGCATGGGGGCAATCCTTGTGGCGTCGACTGGCTACGATGCCCGCCTCCGGGTCCGACTATCCGGACCCGGAGGCAGGAGGCGAGCCCTCAGGCGACCGCGGTGAGCTGCATTTCTGCGGCTTGGATGCTTTGCTTGATGCATCGGACCTGGGCTTTCGTGGTGCAGGTCGCGAGCTCTGCGGCGAGGTGGTTGATTTGGCTACGGAGGGCTTTTGCTTGCGCGTTGTTCATGCCGTATTGATACGCGTCCTGGATACGCGTCGCAAACACTATTTCTGTGCCGCAGGCGTCCAGACGCGTATCTGCGTGAGATCACGCGTGATCTTTCTTGCAGAAAAATAATCGAGCCATTTTTGACTCGGTCGGTCCGTAAGCTCGCGGAAATGCGTCTCAATCCCGGGCGAATGATGAAATGACCATGCCCAAACCATTGACCATGGCGTCAGGGGCGGGTGAGCGTGTTCGGCTTGAAAGCACTTCTATTTGTCGCGGCGTTGTTGGCAACTGCGTTGATCTGGTTTGCGCTGATCAAGGCGCCGGCGATGGGTAAGGAGACCGGGGACGCGATGTTCGCGGCGCGCGCGACTGCCGCGCCAATCACAGCTGCGCCGCCTGTCATCCAGAACACGAGCGCCGCAGCCAGCCTCGCCACCGTGCCATCGCCGCCACCCGTCGTTCCGCCTGCGGCACCTGAACCGGTGAAGGCGCTGCAGGCGCCGACAGGCGGAACCACCGCTACCCCGTCAGCCATGGCTGCGCCGGAACCCAAAGTGGTCGACGTGTCGAGGCTCTACCGCGTCAAGGCCGACAAGGTGATGGCGACATTCAAGCGCACCGTTGATGTGGAGATCTTCAAGCACGAATCGGAGGCAACGCTGGCGGCGATTTGTCGCCAGCTCAAGGCCGCGAACCCGGTTGTTGTAGACCGTACTTTCATCAACTTCGATGTGCGTGGAGAACCCAAACCGCCGCAGATGTCCAATTGGGCGATTGCGCGATTCGATCCGGAACTGAGCGTGCGGATCCTCGGCGACGAGTAGCTGTCACCCGCGCCTGGGCACATCGGTCCGTCTTGGCGTGAACCCATCCAACGCGCGCCACCGTGGCGCGCGTTGGAACCGGTCCTTACATGCCCCCGCTCGGTGCCATCTTCAGCGTCAGGCCGCCCTTTGGCTGCTCTCTCACCTCCGCGCTCGAGCCCCTCTCGGCGCGGACGGTGATCACGCCCCCCTCGCCTCGTTGGAGCAACCGCTCGAGCATTCGTTCGAGTCGGGCCTCCTCGCTATCCCGTGAGCTCACAACCCGCGGTTGCTCGGAATCCTTCGCCGGGGGTGGCATTGCCGCCGCGTAGGTGTCCGGCCCAAGCGCCCGCGCGTTGATGCGTGGCACCAAACTCGACTGCGGCTCGAAGCTCTGCATGGCCGCAGCTGTGGGTAATTGCGGCAGCCCTTGCACCACCGCCGGCGTGCCGAGCGACATCGCGGAGAGCACCTGGTCGGCCATTGATTGAGACGCGCGCACGGCTTCCGGGATGCCTTTGGTGATGCCATTCACGACGCCGTCGGCTGCGTTGCCACCCTCGATCGTGAACTTCACGGCGGGGCTGTGGCTGTCCCAGATGCTCTTCAGGGCGTCGAGCGCCGCAGCGCCCAGGTTCTTTACTGCGTCAGCAACCTTGTAAGCACCCGACTTGATGCCGTTCACCAAGCCGTCGATCAGGTAGTCGGCAAGCGCCTTGAAGCTGAACGCGCGCCACTTTGCTCCAAGGTTTGCGAAGAAATCATCGACCGCAAAGATGATCCGTCCGATCCCGTTGATCATGCTGTTCCAGCCGCCGATTACGTCGTTGCACAAATCGACGGTGAGTTCGAACGCAGCTGCGAGTGTGCCGCCGAGCACCGCCGCCAGGGCGATTGCCCCCGCTGCCAGCTTGCCGAGGATGCTGGCGCCTTCGTTGGCGACCTCGATCCAGTGAGCGCCTGAACCGAAGCCGGTGAACAACATCTTGATGACGTTCTGGATGGCGGGGAGCGCCTGCATGAAGCTCGCTGCAAACTGCTTCACGATTGGAACGACCGTGGCGATCGCCTGCTGCACTCCGCCAGTGATCAGCTCCTTGTTCGCTTCGACCCAGCCGCCGAGCGAATCCACGACCTTTCCGATGCCATCGATTATCGGTGACAGCACAGGTGTGAGCGCATCGCCCATTGCGACTTTCGCCGAATACCATCGGTTCATCATCACCTTGAACGGTCCCGAGCCGGCCTTCTCGATGATCCCCTGGGCTCGCGCGGCGACACCAGCGTTCTCGCTCACCTTTCTGAGCTGCTCGTTGAAGTCCGCCGCGTTGTCGATCATCAGCGCGATCGGCCGCACTCCTTCCTCGCCGAATGCCTTCTGCATCGCCAGCTTCGCGGTGTCGCTCATCTTCGCGACAGGCCCGAGCTTGTTGTGAATGTTCACGAGGGTAGCGCCGAAGTCCATTCCGCCGTCGGCCGTCTTGGCGATGGAGAACCCAAGTGCGTGTGAGGCCTTGATCATCTTCGACATCGTGGCTGCCCATGCTGTGCCTGCCTGAGAGCCTTGAAGTCCTGCGTTGTTCAGCACACCCATGGACGTGGCCGTTTGCTCGAGACTCACGCCGTACTGCAGCGCGGCTGGGACGCCGTACTTTAGGCCCTCGTTCAGCGCGTCGAAATTTGCGAACTGAAAGACTGCCTGCGTTTGCGCGACGACGTCGCCAAGGTGGGCGAACTCCTTCTGAGGATCTTTCAGCTTGTCACCCATCGTATTGTAGAGCGTCGCCAACAGCTGCCCTGCTTGCGTGGCGTCGCCCATTGCAGCCGTCGCGAGCGTCATGGCAGACCGCGTCGCAGCGGCCGCCTGCTGCTCGTTGAGGCCCGCGCTCAGCATCTGATAGGCCGTCGAAACGTAGCTATTCGCGGTGTCCGTATGGACCTTCGACCACGAGAGCGCGTCCGCCTTCATTCTGTTCGTCGCGTCAGCAACCGTGCCGGACATGGGTTCGATGATGGACGCTACCTTTCCCAAGCTGTCGCCGAGCTCGTTTGAGGACTTCACCGCCTCGAACATCCCCGCGCCTGCAAGGCCAGCAAGCGCACCGCCTGCGAGCGCGGCTTTCTGCGTGATGTTGGCGATGCCGTCTGTTGCCTGGGATAAGTTTTTCCCCAGCCCGGCAAAGTCGCGCTTGAGCCCTCCGCCGAATCTTCCGACCCGCCCTTCGATCCTCCTGAGGGTCTGAGAGATCTGATCGTTCCCGCTAAAAATCGCTTCGATGGAAAATCGTCCGGCCATTGTGGGCCTCCTTTCAGCGCAGCTCGTCGAGCCAGCCCGTTTTGTTTGTGTTCAAGATGTCGTAGACGAGGAACGACACGTCGCCCTCGGTGCCGTGGCCAAGCACGCGCAGATCGCCGGCGCCGTCTTCGATGTCGAGCCACAGGAGCAAGTCGGGGCGATTGGCGATCTGCGGTGCGCCTGCCTTGCGTTCCGCCAGCGTCATCCAATAGCGACCCTCGGCCTTGCGGTAGATCACGCCAAACAGCGAATTGACCGCCTTGCCGCGTGCGTGAGCGCCGCGCGCGGCTGCTTGGAGGCCAACGAAAGCGGCTTCTGTCGTGCTGAATTCCACGACACCTGCCGGGGCTTTGCTCAGCGGGGGGGTGATCGTGACGGCGGGGCGCCCTCGGTTCTTGCGGTCGTTCCTCGGCTTCCGTTTGCTCATCATTCGGTGTCCTTTGTTGGGTGATCGAGAGTCGCCAGCGCCTCCGTCCGGTCCGCGCCCACCAGGCGCACAGCCCGCGGGGACGCTTCGTCCTGCGCTTTCGGGCGCGGTCGCTCAGGGTCTCGGCGAAAATCCGAGTCACGGCAATCGAGGTCAAATGGGGGCGTCATACGTACACAATCCAAATTGGGAGCTCACGAACGGAGTGCGCTCGAGCCGCCGACAGCACAGGCAACGATGTGGGATCCATGGTCAGCGCGCCGGACTCGGTGAGCGTCGCGATTAGCTCGACCGGAGAATTCTGGGGACCGGGCGATCCCCCCTGCCAGGGGTAGAGGTTGGCCAGGGGTGAAGCTGGAATGCGCTCGGGCCAGAAGGGGTCATGGGGTGCGCCGACCGGCACTTTGGTCGTGAAGTATGTGTTCACGATCGGAACGCCAGCGATGAAAGAGTCCTCAGCGAACTCGAACGCTGCGAGTTCGGCACCGCTGAGGTCGTCGACATCCGGTGCGGCGACGGCGTCGAGGTACGCCCGCGGCACGACGCCGCGCCGACTGCCGAATTGGCCCCGTTGCAGGCACTGCTCTCGAAGCCAACTCGCCGAAAGCCACGTGGGTGAGTCCGGCTCAAGGCGACCGAGCACGAGCTCGATGTGCGACTGGTGATAGTCGCCGTTTGTCTGCCAGATGGCCGGCGCTGGACCTGTATTTGTCGACCGGCCGCCCACGAATACCGGCGGAGGCCAATCTGGGCCAACGTACCCGCGCTGCGCATAGTCGGGAACGCCCGGGTGATATGGCACACGCACAGCATCGTATTGGCCGTAGACGATGGCGGCCCAGTCAGCGGGCGCGGTCAATGACGGGTCAGGCACTCGGTGAGCTCCTTCGAGTTGGAAGATGGAACCGGGCATCGCGCCCCCACGCCAGGGACGGCGTGAGGCGCCCGAAGCGTCGCAAGCGCCGCGCACGAGGGAAGACGAACGACAGAGGCCTCGTGTGCAGCATCGCCTCGTCTTCGGCGATTCCCGGCCCATGATCGACCGTGCTTGCGAGAAAATGGAGCGCGTGTCGCGGCGTGCCGAGTCCCCATGAAGACTCGGCACGCCGGCCCGCTGCGTTCAGCGGGCGCCTGCAGGAACAGGCGGTCGACGAATCTTTATAGCTACGCCGCCTCGAACAGCGCCGCGATGCGCCGCAAGCGGGCGCGCTCCTGGCCCTGCTCGAGCTTTCTCAGCACGAACGCGCCGAAGGCAGCGGGGCTGCGAAACTCCCTGGCGAGCACCCGTAGCGGAACGTGCAGCAGCATTTCGAATCCAGCTCGGTCTTCCGCGCTCGCCTCAACTTGAGCGCCGGCCAATTCGCCGAGCTCTCGAAGCGACAGGCGTACGGCAACTAGCTTCGTCACCGAAGGCTCCACTCGGGGAACTCGGCGGAGAACTCGGCGACGTCACTGGGTTCCGGCACGCGTCCGATCCATCGAGCGAGGAAAGCCAGGAAGATTGGATGCTCGAGATCGACGTGCACGTCGTTGGGACACGCGGGGCAAAGGAAGTCATGTCCGTTGACAGGCAGTGGCGCTTCCTCGTCGTCTTGGTCGACGGGACTTCGCGCAAGAAAAGCGAGTGAGGCAGGATGCGCAATGTCGATCTGGCCGTCTTCGCGCAGCGCGGGGGCGAGCTCATTGGCGAGCGCGTCACGCACCACGCGCACCGGTGCTTCGGCGCGCCGAGCAAATTCCTCGATGGGAGTCCCCACGTAGGCGGAATGGAGTTCGCCGCAGCCGCCGCAGTAGTCCGAGTGCCGCTCGTACTGCTCGGGCTCGGGCTCGGCCTCGCGCTCGGGCGCTGCCTCGATGAACTCGGGCTCCCAAGCCTTCTTGGGCGCCCAGGCGACGCACGCCGGGTGGTCGAGGTCGACCCGATCGCGCACCATCGCGGGGAACAGAGCCCCGCCCTCCTTGGCAGCGCGGCTCACAGTCGACCTCGCGACGCCGCGATGCTTGGCAAGGCCTGCCTGGGACACGAGACGTCGGAGGTTCCGGACGGGGCTCGGCCGATTTTGGGTTTGCGGTCGCGTCTTGGTCGGCATCGTATGGTCTCTTTTGCTGGACAGCGGCTGATGGGTCGGTGCGCCGTCGGGAATGCTGTTGCGCAACAAGGGCAACACCGCGGCGAAAGTCACTATTTCCTCAAGGGGCGCGGTTGCGAATCCAAACGGCACCACTGCCGCCCTACCCGAGCAGGACCCGCTGTTTTTGCGGGGTTTCCGCTATGCTTTTTAGAGCCCAATTTGGCTGCATTTCGCGCCGGTTGGACCGCCGCGCACCGAGGCCCGGCGCGCGGCTCAGTAGCCGGCAATGTTGTGGCGACGCAGCTGCTCCAGCAGGGCCGCCTCCAGCATATGCGGCATCTTCGGTCTGACCGCCGCGAGAGCACGCTCGAGCGTCGGCGTCGCTGGTACGTGAACGGATGCGCGCGACACGTTCCAGAGCAGCCTTGGTGCTTTGGCTTTGCCGACGACGAACAGGCCCTTGCCACCGCCCGGCCGCTCGAGCACGGCACGCTTGGTCCCGGCCTTGATAGCCACCGCGATGGCGATGGCATTGCGCTGCTTCCTGTCGCCCTTCAGCGCCGGGTGTTTGGCCTGGATGGCGGCGAGCCGGAAGCCAGCCCTAACCAACCTCGTACGCTTGCTGCCTGGGGCCTGGCCGGCCGCCACGGGCGCGGGAATCGGCTTGCGGCCGCCCCTTCCGGTGACGGTGCCGCCCGTCTCTTGCTTGCCCATGTAGGGCGCTGTGCTCCCCACCTTGGCCACCATCTTGCTCGCGTCGGTGCCAGTCGCCTTCTCGACCTGGAGGGAGCGCTGCGTGAACGTGTTGCGGTTGGTGAAGGCGCTTTTGACCTCGCCCTGCCAGATCCGTCGCGTCTCGAAGGCCGCGGTGTTGAGTGCGTTGCGCAGTGCGTACGGGACCGCTTTCTCACGCATGCGCTTCAGATCGGCGACCATCTCTTTGGCGCCGGTGATCTTGACGGTGAACATGTGCTTTCCTCTTCCGTAGGTGGCGCGCGGCGGTGCGGCGGCGGTGAGCGGAGCTCACGACTGGAGTGCTGGCTTCCGCGCCAGGGCAGCGATGGTGAGTGCGAGCGCCAGCGGGCGCACGCACGTACCCAGCGTTGGGTCTTTTGCAGGGGCGTGCTGAGTCGCCTGCTGCACGTAGAAGTCGCGCATCTCCTCAGCGGTCTGCCCCGAGCTGTAACCTTCGCCCGCTAGCTCGGGACAACCCGCGAGCGAGGCCATCTCGATGTGCTCGAGCGCACGCTTGCGCTCAAGCATCAACACTGTCTGCAGCGAGCGCTCGATGATCTGTTCCTGCAGGTCATGCCAATTCTCGGCAGCCGCGGCGCGGTCACCACCGTTGGACGCAAGGATGCTCGCGTGTGCGTCCGGGTGGTGCCGAAGCAGCCAATGAAGCGAGGTGGTCACGCAGCCCTCGGTGGCGGCACGGGGAGGTCGCGTTCGACCACGGCGCAGTGCTCCACAAGTCGCTGGAGCGAAACACCGACAGTTGTGCCTGCCACCATGTCGCTGGACATGACTTCCTCGCCGGCCCGCAGCAACACCGCCTTCCCATCTCGAACGACGTCGAGCGCTGTCATCGGTGCGACAGCAATGCGGAAAGGCTGCGTTTCCCGCGCCGAGCGATACGCGGAGTGAAACCGGTCGCGGTCGCGATCCGATCCGAACATCGGGCGGCGGATATGGTCCGTCAGCTTCTTGTACGGCTCGATTTGGTGCATTCCGGCCATTTCACCGAACTCCGCTCATCGCCAGCGCGACCTTGTCGCCGTTGTCGAGCTGCTTCTCTGGGAGCCGGCGCATCGCGGCCAATGCTGCGTCAGCAGTCGGCGCACCCGGCGGCTTTAGTCCCATCGCCGCCACGACCTTGTCGCCGTTGTCGAGGTCGGCCGGCGCCGGCGCCTTCGCGTTCTCCAGCACCGAGCCAGCCTCGTCCGAATCGAGTTGCCGCGCGCGCACCTCGAGACGGCCCGTCGCGACCGAAAGATACTCGTCCTGCAGCTCAGAAGTCAGGCCAGCCTTGTCCTTGATCGCTTTGAGCGCGATGGGCATCGCGTCGAATTTCTGCCCGCACATGAGGTGCGCGGACACGCGATCGTGTTCCTTCGCTTCGCCTTCGGCGACGGCGGCGGCGTAGGTCTCGGGGTGCTTGATCTTCAGCGTTTTCAGGTCCATTTCTATTTCACTTTCTCGAAGCCGTTCGCTTCGTTCAAAACCAGTTTATTGCTGACCAGCGGGCGCGGGGAGCGACATGCGGTTGGCGATGTCGAGCAGCTTCATGGGCGGAGCGCCGCGAGCGCACAGCTCGAACGCCACCGCGGTCAACGGCCCACCTGGGTGCTCGCAGAGCTCGAGAGCGCGCGTCATGTGCGGGCTGATGTTCCCGATGGCGGACTCGTCTGACTGCGAGCGGGCCTGAGACTGCTTCCCTGCGATCGCGTCCACCATGCCGCGCTGCTTTGCTGCGCCCGCCAGCAGCGTGGCGCCGCGGCCGTAGTTCGCGTTTACGTCGGCGACGCTCGAAGCTCGGCCGCGCGCGATGGCATCGGCGAACAGCTCGTGGATCGCGTCCAAGTGCTCGCGGATGACCGCCTGCCCCTCCGGCGTGCTTGCATTTGGGCGCTTGTGCGGGGCCTCGGTGCTCGTGATGTCGACCGTCTCGTCGTCGAGCGCGACAGCCACAGCAACACCAATGCTCCCAAACTCTGCCGCTGCGCTTGTCGCGGTGATCGGCCCAGCCGCGGCGGCAATCGCGTACGCAGCGGAGCACGCGCACGCCGCCGTGACGGTGATCGGCTTGCTGAATGCCTCGATTGCCGCAAGGGTGTCGAACAGACCATCGACGTGACCGCCTGGGCTATCCACCACCATCACCACACGCTGGACCTTTGTGTCATTCGCCGCGGTAGCGAGCGACTGTTGGATGTCCGCGTAGGTTGTTTGCGCGTAGCCGAGAAGCCAGAGCAAAAAGCTCGGCCGGGGCGAGAGTACGCCAACCACATCAATCTGCGCTGTATCGCCCGCGACCGCGTAGATGCCGGCGTCGCCGCTCGCCTGCGGGCGCACGACCGATGCAATGAATTGGGACTGCTGCTCGGCGCTGGGGCGGAGCCCTCCGGCCTGCGCAGAGCGGAGCTCGGCGAATACTTCAGATTTTAGAAGCCACATTGGTGGGTTTGCCTTTCGTGATCGCCCTGTCGGGCCAAGTGGGTGGCGGCGCTGGATCGACTTGAACGACCCTCGAGGGAGCAGGCTGACCGAAGAAGGACCTGCTGTTTCTCTGTCCGGTTGCCGGGAAGTCACGGCAGCGCCCGAATTTTTTGATCGCCCCGTAGGGCAGTAGGTGGCGCCCCGTCGACTTGAACGACGGTCACGGCAAGCGCGAGGAAAGTCACTAAACCCGTCTCCGCCGTTGTCCTGGTGCCCTCACCGCAAGGGCAGCGCCAGAATTTGTTTGGTCCAAGGTTCGTTCTTGGCCGGTCTGCTAGCTAACGGCAGCGAACTGGCCGCACTGAGGCGGCTCCTCGTCGGTGGGATCGCCGAGGTAGTCCGGGCCCTCCTGCAATGTGCCCCCGCGCTGCACCATCGGCGCGTTCCCCTTGCGAGGCTGCGAGCCGCGCCACTTGTTGACGTCCTGCTGAATCTCCCAGGGCTGTATCCGCGTGCGGTAGGGGTCCGGTGTGAGCGCCCGCGTGATGACGTCCTTGCCACCCTCGACGCCGATGCCCTTCAGTGCGGCGAGCTCGCCGAAGGCCTTCATGGCGCGCGACCATTCCCGCTTCGTGAATACCGGCTCCACCCCCCTCAGGCGCTTAAACTCGAGCAGGTAGTGCACTTTGAGCTGGTGTGCTCCTGTCGTGGAGGGAAGAGCAGATAGAGAGCAGATAGAGAGCAGATCGTCGGCACGCTGTGCCGTTTGGCCTGCGTGGCGTGCCGTTTGGCCTGCGTGGCGTGCCGTTTGGCTCCCGGCCGGGGCGGTCAGTGAAAAGGCACCTTGTGCCTTTTGGAGGGGTGGCGAAACGGCACCCTGTGCCTTTTGGGGCTCTGGTGAATCGGCATGCTGTTCCTTTTGGCGAATCGCCAGCACGTACTCATCGGAGCTGCGGCCACCACCGTCGGCCCGACCTCGATGCCGGCGCGTCAGGGCGATCGGCGAGTCGTGGTTGGCCTCGAGCGCGCGAATCAAGTTACCCACGTGACGAACGGAACAGCCCATCCAGTCAGCGATGGTCTTCTGCTCCGCAAATCCTCGTCCTGTGCCGTTGTCGGCGAGCAGCATCATCACCATGACCATGTGACGTGTGTCGCCGTCGAGCTTGCTCAAGCAGACAGCGCGTTGAATCTCGATCAGCATGCTCGATCACCCGCCCCGGTTCGACACCACGAGCCTGGGCTTTGCGGCGTCTTGAAACAGGTCAACGCACACGCCGCGGGGTTCGATCAGCCTGCGACGTGCGCCGCTGCCGTACCGCTGCTCGAGCGCCGCGGGCGAGAGGCCTGAAGTGCTGAGTGTCGAAAGCCCCGCGGCGTATCGAACATTGAGCAGCTCGAGCAGCCAGCGATCGTCCGCAATTTCCTGCCCTATTTCGTCGAGAAATAGCAGGGTAGCTGTCTCGGCTCGGGCAGACTCCGGAGCCTCGCCGTCCCCAAGTTTGTGCTGTTTGCGTGCGCTCACCAGAGCAGCGGCTGTTGTCCAATGCGCGCGCGCCACGAAGTCGATCTTCGATGTCTCGCGGCCGCCGCTGTCCCGAAATTCTCTGACCGCGTCGTCCTGAAGCTGAAGGCACGTTGCGGCCATCGCGGTCGTCTTGCCCAAGCCGCTCTCAGAGCTGATTTGGATCGACCCGAGATCCGGGCGGTAGCGCACTGGCATTGCACGCAATTTGGGGTGGTGCACGCGTTCGGTGAACTCCGGAGAGTCGTGCCGCACCGCGAAGCGCGGCAGCCGGGCAGAGAGGCGCCCCAAACGCGCCCGGGCGTGCGCCTCGAGGTCGCCGCGGCCCCGAGCAATGCGCTCTTGACGCGCCCCGAAGCAGATTGGGTGAAACGGGAAGCGCGCGCCGTCGTCCCGTTGCTTGACTAGGGGCGGTTCGGTGATCACCGATTTGCACTCGAAACACCGTGGAAGTGCGGGATCGGCGGCGATCTCGTGATCACCGGACGGTTCCTCCAGCGCGCGCCTGGCGACGCTCAGGAGGGCGAGGGTCTCACGCGCTTTCATCGGAGCGCTCACGGCTTGGCCTCGCTTTCGAGCTCAGCAGTGGACAGGCGCGACTGCCGCGCGCGCTCGAGCTCGGCCGCCGTCTGTGGCACCGCGGGCGGGCAGACGCAGGCGTACGCCTCGAGGCCGCACGTAATGCACACGTCGGGCTTGAGCCGTTCGGGCGGGAATCGGTTCGGGGTGCTCACGCCGCAACCTCGACGGTGGGCCGCTCATCTTCACGAGCGGCACGCTTCACCCGGTCGACGAAGCGCAGTGCGAGCGCCTCATCGCAGTCGCGCATGCACTGGTCACGCTCCAGCATGAGCTGCAACTGAACAGCCTTGACGAGGTCAGATGGTTCGATTAGTTTTCGCATCGTCGTTTTCTGGTTTCTGCGAATTGCCGTGCTCACCCAGCCAAAGGTGCACGGCATTCGCGTTTCTAGAGACTGGGTTTCTGCGCGCTCGCTTTTGATGGCGAAAGGCGCTCAAATGAGGAGGATTCGAGGGTCAGGCTCGCGCGGTCGAAGCTGACGCGCGACGTGGCGGTCACGTGCTCCAACACCTGCGCCTGTTTGGACGGCCTTCGCTCGAGAAGTACGACGCCACGATCACGGCGCGCCTTGCGTTCCTTTGCGGCTTGATTCGCCTTGGCCGACATCAGGCGGCAACGCCGGCCTTCTGGAAGCGGTCGTACACCGCGTCCAGCGCAGCGCGCTTGTCGGCGCGTACCGTGTCGGGAGCCACCTCGTAACGAGAGGCCGTATTGATGGCGCAGCCGGCGCGGGCGCTCACCACGACGAGAGACACACCTTCGCTCATGCGCGCTGCCTTCCGCGGATACTTTTCGGCAAAGTCCATCGAATACACCTCTCCCGGAACTCTCCAGGGGCCTGACGGCGCCGTGGTGTTCAGGTCAGTTGATATGAACTCAGTAACTCACTGCAGCGCGACGTGTGAAGAGTGTCATTTCACGATCGTGATTTGTCACCGGTTAACGTTTTTGAGTTCGCTTGCTGCGCGCGAGCAGTTGCTTGATCGCCGCGGGCCCGGCGCTCTTGATGCCCAAGGCCACGAACAGCGCGTGCATCGCCTGGTACTTGGTGCCGCGCTTGCCCTGCCCGCTCCCGCCGTTTCTTGGCCACCTGCGTAGGCACTGAAGGACGAGAGCCCGCGGCGCGCGCGGCGGGGCGTAGGTATCGGAGACAACGCCAGGGTGACTGGCAAGGAAGGCATCAATGGCGCGGCTCGCGCGGTGGAGCGCCACCTTCTCGCCGATTCGACCCGCAGCGAAGTGCACCGCGGGGGACTCGATGAATTTCACGACGGTGAGCTGGAGGGTCGAGACCTTCCACGGAGGGGTCTCGAGCAATTTCAGCGCGCCGCGCAGAGCTCGTTCTGCTCGAGCCCTCTGAGCAGCGGGCAGGTCGGCGTTGTTCAGTGATTTCGCCCGGAAGCGTGCCAGCCAAGCAATTCGTTCCGCCTGCTCTTGGGGCGTGACCACCTTCACGCGGCGCCTTCGAGCCGCCGTGATCGCAGGTACTGCGCGAGCGCGCTACGGGGGATCAATCGTTTGCTGCCACCGCTCGTACGAATTGATTGAATTTGGCCCGTGGCCATCAGCCGATAGAGCGAACTCTGGCTGGCGCGCAGCACGCGCATGACCTCCGGCACAGTTGCGAGCTCGGGTAGAGAAGAAACGGTTTCGTCTGCCCAGTCTGGAGTTGTTGGTTGCGCTGTCTTCCGCATGTCGTGCAGCTTGCGTCAGCGTTCACCAAAGATCACGACACGTGTGAGTACGACGGTTTCAGACCGTCGTACGCCTGAGTATCACGGTTCTGATCTCTTCTTTTTGCGCTCTTTCGTGGCAGCAATTGAGGCGGCGTTGATGTTTCCCAGGGGGCGGCCAGCCAAGTCGTTGAGCCGCTCCAAGATCCCATCCTCGCTGAGCTTGCTTGGCACGCCTATTGGCGTTCTCCGGCCATTCTTGTCCGGATGGTATCGACGCAGCAGCTCCAGCACCTCATGCGTTCGCCCCGCCAACGCGGCGAAGCCCGAGTGCACGCGATGGGCAAGGCTGACGGCAAGAAACGTTGCACGATCTTCCGGCGTGAACTGGTCGCTGCACGGGATCAACCCGTTGATGGTTTTGCACGCGTGCTTGATGTATCCGGTTGCTAGAGGCGCCGCTGTGGGTCCCCGGTTGAACACAGGCGATCTTGTGCGATCACGAATTGCAAGAAGCACATCGAGCTGCGTGTTCGAAAAGTCGAATTTCGACCCGAGAATTGATCCAGGCGGCTCCTCCACAGCCGAGGCCGCACGCAAGACCTGATCAGTTAACCACTTGGTGATCTCGAACAGCACATCTTCGTCGGCGGGCACGTGCACCCAATCGAGCTCCTCGAAGCGCTCCGTTGGCCTTTGTTCAAGGGCACGCAACCCAGAGCGAAACTCGTTGGTCGCCGCCCGCACAGCGCGCACCCATTTCAAAGCAAGGGCCCCCTTCGCCTTGTCCGATTCGGTGACAGACACCTAGCCCACCCTACGGGTTGGAGACGCGGTTCGAGCTGCATCGAGGAGGGCGCGCAGCTGTTGCTCGACCTGCATCGCGTCTTCGAGCGTCCTTGCGTCGCGCGGGATGCCCCGAACCAAGCCCAGGTAGTGCTTCTCGGCGACTTGCACCGAGTGCCCCAACTGGCGAGCGCTCCTGTACGCTGAAGCGGCGCCGAAGATTCCGGGGGCGTTGGTCAAAAACGTGCCGCACGTCCGCCGGAGCGCCTGCCATCCTGCAGCCGCGGGCGCCCCGAATTCACTGATCAGCCTGCGCATTGCAGCGTTGGCTTCTCCTTCCGTGATCCGCCACACGCTGCCGGCTGCGTTATCGGGGCGGAGCGCTTTGAGCACCTCGCGCAGCCCGGGACTTACCTCCAAACCGATCGTGCGTGCGTGCTTCGTTTTGGTCGCGCTGGTCAGATGGATTTCACCAACTGGCTTGCCGTCGTGATCGAGAGCATGCAAGTCGATTTGCTCCCATGCCAGGTCAAGCGCCTCACCGAAGCGCATGCCGGTGAGGAGCACGCACGCGACGAACGGTGCGATCGTCGCATAGCGCGCGGTCGCGCCGGACGCTCGGCCTGCGCGCCCGGCGCCGACAGCGTTTTCGGCGCGGGTGATCTTGAACGTCTTCGCGTCGTGCTTGAGTGCGGCTTCGAGCAGCACTCCAATCTCGGCGGGTCTGAGGAAGTGCGCGGCGTCATGCGATACCTGCATCCGCTTCAGGCCGTCCGCGAGCTCGTCAGCCGTGAGCTTGGGCAAGAGACCGAGGCGTCGCAGGTACCCGAGCACGGTCCGCGTCGAACGGAGCTCCTTGTTGATCGAGTTCGGGGAACGCGTCCGCCCTGTCTCGCCGGTCGCGCCGCGCTTACCCTTCACCCGGCCGCGCAGCGGCGCCTTCACGAGACTCGCCCGGAACGCCACGAGCTTTGGGCCGCTCAGATCGTCCGCACTCTTTACACCCGCTTTGGCGCCCCAGGCGGCCAGCTTGTTCGTCGAGGTCTGGTAGACTTCCACCGTACGCGCTCGCAAGTGTGGGTGGTCTTCGTAGTAGCGCGCGATCGCCTCCCCTAGCCCGGTCCCGGTCTTGCGCTGCGCGCCACGCTCGAGGTCCACTCGGCGCGCGGCGAGCGCCTTCGACTTCCGCACGGCCCAATCTTCCCGCTGCTCGAGGGTGCGCAGCGCGGGGTCCAGGTTCTGTTTGGTGCTCTTGCCAGTATCGGGGTCGATGTACCTGGCGCGCCAGCCATGGCGCTGCGCGGGCTCGGGCTTGAGCAGCACCACGCCCGGGTGCTTCGGCCCGCGGCGACGGCGCGCGCGCGCGGGTGCGGGTGCGGGTGCCGCGGACTCGAACGCTGGACGCTCGGCCTTGACCAAAACTAGAGCCGGCTGTCTCTGCGGGTACTGATTGCGGGTACTCATTGCAGGGCTACGCTGACACAAGCTGGGTCCGGCTGGCTATCCGAAATTGGCGTTTTTGCCGCCGAAGTGGGTCAGCAAATGTCAGCGCCTGTCAGCGCTATTCACTCTGGAACGGCTTTGGGTGCCGGCTGTTGGTGGTTCAAATCCACTCACCCCGACCCAATAACCTTGCTGGATTCGTGATCGCGGGA
>Ga0164309_10000708_pt1 | contig 17609 bp, 17 predicted proteins | sample Whisoiple_247_MG_FD_109984 | JGI IMG/M metagenome (GOLD analysis project Ga0164309, IMG submission 109984) | Soil microbial communities amended with fresh organic matter from upstate New York, USA - Whitman soil sample_247_MG | ecosystem: Environmental > Terrestrial > Soil > Unclassified >...
CAGTCCCGGCGGTCCGGCCGGCGGACGCCGCCCACCCTGCTGTCCGGGCTGTCGATCGCGAGCCTCACCACGTCCGCGGTGGGGCCGGTGCTCGGCGGCGTGCTGATCGCGGCGTTCGACTGGCGGGCGATCTTCCTGGTCAACGTGCCGCTCGCCCTCGTCGCCCTGGCGATGACGGCGGCCTGGGTGCCGCGCGACGACGAGCGGCCGCGGCAGGAGGCGCCGGGGCCGCGCGCCGGCGTCGACGTGCTCGGCATCGTGCTGTTCGCGACCGGCCTCGCGGCGCTGCTGGTGTTCCTGCTGGAGCTCGCCCGCCCGCTGTGGTGGCTGCTCGCCGCCGCGGTGCTGCTGCTGGTGGCGTTCGTGCTCTGGGAGCGGGGACGGGCGGCGCCGTTCGTCGACGTGCGGATGCTCGCGCGCAACGGCGCGCTGACCCGGACCTACGCGCGGATGTTCCTCGTGTACCTCGCCGCGTACTCCGTGGTCTACGGGTACTCCCAGTGGCTCCAGGGCGCGGCCGGCTACGACCCCGACGCCGCCGGGCTGCTCCAGCTGCCGACGGCGGTGCTCGCCGGGCTGGCGTCCGTCGCCGTCGCGCGGAACACCCGGCTCCGGCCGCCGCTGGTCGTCGCCGGGGCGCTGGCGGTGACCGGCGGCGCGCTGCTGCTCGTGCTGACCTCGGCGTCGCCGGTGTGGCTGCTGCTCGTGGTGGCCGCGGTGTTCGGGGTGCCGCAGGGGCTGGCGTCGGTGTCGAACCAGGCGGCGCTGTACCGGCAGGCGCCGCCGGACCAGATCGGCACCGCCTCCGGGCTGTCCCGGACCTCGGTGTACCTCGCCGCGATCGGGTCGTCCGCGGTGATCGGGCTCGTGTTCGGGGAGCAGCCGACCGACGCGGGGCTGCGCGCGATCGGCTGGCTGGTGCTCGCCGCGGGCGTGGGCGCCACGGTCCTGGCGGCGGTGGACCGGGCGCTGGGGCCGCGCCGGGGGTGAGCGCGCGGCGTGAGGTCGTCACGCGCCGGCGTCGTGCCGGGCGAGCACCCGCAGCCCCGCCGCGACCTCGGACCCCAGGTCCGTCGACGGGTCCAGGAGCCACTGCGCCTGCGCGCCGTCCCACAGCGCCACCAGCTGCCGGCCGAACCGCTCCGGGTCCACGTCGGGGTGCGCCCACCCGGCCGCCTGGAGCTCGCGCAGGATCTGCGCGTAGCTCGCGACGGTGCGCCGGGTGCGCTCGGCGAGCCAGGCGTGCGCGGGGTGGCCGGGGTCGAGGCCCTCGGCGCACATGCTGGCGAACAGCCGGACGACGTGCGGGTCGGAGTGCTGGGCGCGGATCGCCGCCGCGAGGGTGGCCTCCGGGTCCGGCACCTCGGCGAGCCCCGGCGTGCCGGGCTCGGGGCGCAGGCGGGCGTCCGCGTGCTCGAGCGCCGCGACCAGCAGGTGGTCCCGGGACGGGAACAGGTGCAGCACCTGGGCCTCGGTGAGCTCCGCGCGCCGGGCGACCTCCGCCATCGTCAGGCTCCGGTGACCCGCCTCGACGACCAGCTCGTGGGCGACGCGGCCGAGGGTCTCGACGCGGCCGCGCGTCTTGCCGTACGGGCCGCGCCGGGGGCGGGTCTCGGTGGGCATGCCGACACCCTAGCGAGGCCCGGACCACCCCTCGACAGCGAAAAACAAGCAGGCTAGATTTTCGACCCGCCACGGCGCCGCGCACCCCGCGCACCGCCCCCGGAGCGAGGAGCCCGCCGGTGATCGAGGTCGCGGTCGTCGAGGACGAGGACGTAGCCGTGCAGCGCCTGACCGCCGCGCTGCGCCGGTACCAGGCCGAGCGCGGCGTCCCGCTGCACGTCAGGCGGTACGCGGACGGCACGGGGCTGGTCGCCGGGTACCGACCGGGGACGGACCTGCTGCTCCTGGACGTCGAGATGCCCGGGCTCGACGGCCTCGCCGCGGCCGAGCTGGTCCGCCGCCGGGACCCCGACGTCGCGATCGTGTTCGTCACGAACGCCGCGGCGCAGGCGGTCCGGGGCTACGCGGTCGGGGCGCTCGGCTTCCTGCTCAAGCCCGTGCCGTACGACGCGCTGGCGCGCGAGATCGACCGGGCCGTGGAGCGCGCGCGATCCCGCGCGGACGCCACGGTCGACCTCGTGGCCGAGGACGGCCCGCTGCGGCTGAGCACCGCCGACGTCGTCTGCCTGGAGGCCTCCCGGCGCCGGGTCGTGGTCGACACGCTCGACGGCCGGTACGCCGTCGCCGGGCCCCTCAAGCAGCGCGAGCGCGACCTCGCCCCGCACGGGTTCTTCCGCTGCCACCACGGCTACCTGGTCAACCTGCGGCACGTCGTGGCCGTCCGGCAGGCCACCTGCCGGCTGGTGACCGGGCGCGAGGTGCCGGTGAGCCGGCCGCACCGCGCCGCGTTCCTCGCCGCCCTCACGGACCGGCTGGCGGCGCGGGGCGCCTGACGCGCGACAGGTTGTGCGCCGCGCGACGCGAGTTGTTCCCCGGCCCCGAGCCGGACCCGGTCCCGGTGCTTCGATCGCCGCGCACCCCCAGGGCGTCGCAGTCGACGACCCGTGAGAGATGAGGCCATCGATGTCCACGAAGCAGCCCAGGCGGCTGTCGACACCCGTCGCGGTCGGCGCGTACGTCCTGTGCGCCGCGCTCGCCGGCGGGCTCGTCGTCGGCAACGCCTACGCCACCACGTACTCCGACCTGATCTCGGTCTACCTCGACCAGCCCACCCAGAAGGTGGTCTCGGCCGACGGCACCGACGCCGAGTACTTCACCTCCGGCTTCACGTCCGACGACGACCGGCAGGCGCACCTGGCCGACGTCGGCACCCGGATCTCCGCCGGCGGCATCACCCTGCTGGAGAACGACGGGTCCCTGCCGCTCGCCGGCGACGCGCGGATCAGCGTGTTCGGCCAGGACGCGGTCGACCCCGTCTACGGCGGCGGCGGTGCCGGCTCCGTCGACACGTCGAAGGCCGTGACCCTGGAGCAGTCGTTCGCGGACGCCGGGTTCGAGGTGAACCCGACGCTGTGGGACTTCTACGAGTCGGGCCCCGGCCAGGACTACCGCAAGACCACGCCCGACGTGTACGGCGAGGGCGCCTTCGCGGTGAACGAGGTGCCGCAGGAGGTCTACACCGACGAGGTCCGCGCGTCCTACGCGGACTACGCCGACGCCGCGGTCGTCGTGCTCGGCCGCTCCGGCGGCGAGAGCAAGGACCTGATCGCGACCGGCGGCGCCGGCGACGGCACCTACCTCCAGCTCACCGCGGAGGAGCGGGACCTGCTCGCGGCCGTCACCGACGAGTTCGACACCGTGGTCGTCCTGCTGAACACGCAGAACCCGGTCGAGCTCGGCTTCCTCGAGGAGTACCCGGTCAGCGCGGCGCTCTGGGTCGGCTCCTTCGGGCAGACCGGCGCGGCCGCGGTGGGGCAGGTGCTCTCCGGCGAGGTGAACCCGTCGGGCGCGCTCGTCGACACCTACGCCTACGACTCGACGAGCGCCCCGAGCATCGCGAACCTGGGCTCGTACGACCTCACGAACTCCGAGGTCGACCGCGGGGACAAGTACATGGTCTACGCCGAGGGCGTCTACGTCGGGTACCGGTACTACGAGACCCGGTACGAGGACACGGTCCTCGGTGCCGCGGGCGTCGGCGACTTCGACTACGCCACCGCCGTGCAGTACCCGTTCGGCTACGGGGGGTCGTACACGACCTTCGACTGGTCCGACTACGCCGTGACCGAGGGCGACGACGCGTTCGAGGTCGCCGTCACGGTCACCAACTCCGGCGACGTCGCGGGCCGGGACGTCGTGCAGGTCTACCTGCAGCAGCCGTACACGGACGAGGACCGCGCGCACGGCGTCGAGAAGCCCGCCGTCGAGCTGGCGGGGTACGCCAAGACCGGGTCCCTGGAGCCGGGCGCGTCCGAGACGGTCACCGTCGAGGTCCCGCGCGAGCTGATGAAGTCCTACGACGCCGACGGCGCGGGCACCTACGTCGTCGACGCGGGTGACCACTACCTCGCCGCCGGCACGGACGCGCACGTCGCGCTGAACAACATCCTCGCCGCCAAGGGCTTCACGACGGCCGACGGCATGGACGCGGACGGCGACGCGGCGTTCGCCTGGTCGACGACCGTCGACGCGCGCGACGCCACCACCTACGCGGTGTCCGCCGAGACCGGCGCGCCCGTGACCAACCAGTTCGACGACGTCGACCTGCGGACCTACGACGAGGGCTTCACCTACCTGAGCCGCTCCGACTGGACCGGCACCTGGCCGACGACCTACGCCGACGGCGCCTGGGCGGCCCCCGACGCGCTGCTCGCGGACCTGGAGATCCCGGACGTCGAGGACCCGGACGCCGAGCTGCCGGCCACCGGGACCGTGAGCGAGGAGTACGGCGAGCTGTCCGCCGCCACCCTGGTGGGCGAGCCCTACGACTCCCCGTCGTGGGACGCGCTGCTCGACCAGATGACGGTGACCGAGCTCGACGCGCTCACCCGGATCGGCGGCTACGCCACCAAGCGCGTCGATTCGATCCAGCTCCCCGCGACCGTCGACAAGGACGGCCCCGCCGGCATCTCCGACACCCTCGTCGGCGGCCAGGGCGGCATGGGCTACCCGCCGGCGGTCGTCCTGGCGTCGTCCTGGGACGACGCGCTCGCGGAGGAGTTCGGCGCGGCGATCGGCGAGGACTCCCTCGACCTCGGCGTCGCGGGCTGGTACGGCCCGGCGGCCAACATCCACCGCTCGCCGTACAGCGGCCGGAACTTCGAGTACTACTCCGAGGACCCGGTCCTGTCGGGCGCGATGAGCGCGGCGGTCGTCGAGGGCGCGCAGTCGAAGGGCGTCCTCGTCTTCATGAAGCACTTCGCGCTCAACGACCAGGAGACCGACCGCATCGGCCTGGCCACGTTCGCCGACGAGCAGGCCGTCCGTCAGCTCTACCTGGCGCCGTTCGAGATGGCGGTCCGGGACGGCGGCGCCCGCGGCATGATGGCGTCGATGAACCGCCTCGGGGCGACCTGGAGCGGCGCGCACGCCGGCCTGATGACCGGCGCGCTGCGCGACGAGTGGGGCTTCGAGGGCGTCGTCGTCACCGACCAGGCCTCGTTCGAGGTGTTCGCCTACGAGGACCTGCGCGCGGGCCTCGACGCCGGCACCGACCTGTGGCTCAACACCGACGCGACGCTGTGGAAGCTGACCGACGACCAGATGACCCCGTCGGTCGTCGCCGACATGCGGCGCGCCGCGCACCACATCGCCTACGCGGTGACCGCGTCCAACGCGATGAACGGCCTCGCGGCCGACAGCCGGCTCGTCGCCGTGACGCCGCCGTGGAAGTGGGCGCTGTACGCGGCCGACGTCCTCGTCGGGCTGCTGCTGGTCGGCGCGGTCGTCCTGGTGACCCGGAGGCTCGTGCGGCAGCGTCGCTCCGGCGGCGGGACGCCGGGTGCGCCGCGGGCGGCGACCCGCGTGGACGAGGGGGCGCCGGTGAGGTGACCGGACCGGTCGCGAGGTCCGGCAGGACGCGGTCGAGGCCGGCACCCCGGGTGCCGGCCTCGACCCGCGTCCGCCGGGCTCGCGCCGGGCTACGGGAGCGGCACCCGCAGCACCCGGTCGTCCCCCGCGCGCGGGGTGCCGCGGCCGTCGGTGTTGCCGGTGACCACCCAGAGCGAACCGTCGGGCGCCGCGACCGCGTCCCGCAGCCGCCCGTAGGTCCCCGCGAACAGGTCGACGGCCGTGCCCGGCGCCGCGGTCGGCACCGCGCGCAGCACCGAGCCCTTGAGGTTCGCCACGTACAGCGTCCCGTCGAGGAAGGCGACGCCGCTGGGGCTCGCGGCGTCGGGGGTCCACTGCTGGACCGGGTCGACGTATCCCTCGCGCCCGGCGATCCCCTCGACCACCGGCCAGCCGTAGTTCGCGCCGGGCGTGATGACGTTCAGCTCGTCCCAGGTGTCCTGGCCGAACTCCGTCGCGTACAGCGTGCCGTCGTCCGACCACGCCAGGCCCTGGACGTTGCGGTGGCCGAGGCTCCACACCGGGGAGCCCGGGAACGGGTTGTCCCCGGGGACGGCGCCGTCCGGGGTGACCCGGAGGATCTTGCCCGCGAGCGACCCGGGGTCCTGCGCCGCGTCGCGCCGGCCGGCGTCGCCGGTGCCGACGTAGAGCATCCCGTCGGGCCCGAAGGCGATCCGGCCGCCGTCGTGGTTCGCCGCGGCGGGGATGCCGTCGAGCACCGGTTCGCGCGGCCCGAGCCCCAACGTGCCGGGGTCGCCCTCGACCGGGAACCGGTCGACGCGGTTGCCGTCGGCGGTGGTCGCGTAGGCGTAGAGGTACCCGTCGGCGACGGCCAGGCCCAGGAGGCCGCCCTCGCCGGACGGGGCGACGTCGGGCACGGTCCCGACGACGCGGGTCCCGCCGTCGCCGGTCGGCTCGAGCACCTCGGCGCGCTCCCGCGTGCTGATCAGGGGGGTGTCGCCGAGGAAGGCCACGGACCACGGGACGTCGAGCCCCGTGAGCACGTCCTCGGGCGCCGCGGTCGGGGTGGCGACCGCGCCCGGCGGCGCGGGGGTGGCCGGGTCGGTGGGCTCGGCGGCAGGCGGCGGGGTGCACGCCGCCGCGAGGACCACCGCGAGCAGGGCGGCGGCCGCGGCGAGCCGTGTGCGGGTCATCGGGCCTCCCGTCGTCGGGGCGGTGCGGTCGGCTGCGGGCGGGTGCGGGGGCCTGCGGGCGCCGCCCCGGCCATCGTCCCCGCCGCGCCCGGGACGCGCGCGCGGACGGGCTGCACGGGAGACGTGGAGATCCCGGGCAGGGCCGCCGGCCCCGCGCGGGACCGGGACCTAGGGGACGGGGGAGGGCGGCCGACCCGTGCGACCCTGGTGCGGACACTTCGAGGGGGGCACACCCGAAGGAGTCAGCCTGATGACGACTCGCCCGACGACGACACGCGCCCGCTCGCGCCGCACCCCGTCCGGCCTCGCCCGGGGGCTGCGCGCGGCGCTCGTCGCCTGCCTCGTCGCCCTGCCGCTCGCCGCGTGCGGCGGCGCGGACGCACCCGGTGACGACGGCGACCAGGTCGGGTACGGCGGTGGAGCCGAGGGCGTGGTGGCCCCGGCGCTCGCGGACGTCACCGCGCCCGCCGCGGCCGACGCGACCGGCGGCATCCCGATCAGTCAGGCCGGCGTCGGGGTGGCGGGCACCGGCGACGTCGTCGTCGACGTGTACGCCGACCCGTGGTGCCCCTGGTGCCAGCGGTTCGACGAGCAGTACTCGGACGCGCTCATGGACCTGGTCGACCAGGGCGGTGTCACCGTCGTGCACCGGCCGCTCGCGTTCCTGGACGCCCGGTTCGGCGGCACGTACTCGACCCGCGTCGTCAACGCGCTGGCCGTCGTCGCCGACGAGTCCCCCGAGCACTACGTCCAGGTGCTGCACGCGCTGATGGCCGCCCAGCCGCCGACCGACCGGCCCGCGGGCCTGCCCGACGAGGAGATCGCCGGGATCGCCGTCGAGGCCGGCGTGCCGGCGGGCGTCGCGGAGCGGTTCACCGCGGTGCGGCCGACCCCGTACGAGGTGACGACCGCGGGCGGCGGCACCGAGGAGCGGACGGCGACGTCCCGGGTGTTCGCGCCGTGGGTCGCCGCCGCGACGCACCAGGCCGCGCTCGACCTGGCGGAGGTCCGGGTGCCGACGATCCTGGTCGACGGCGTGCCGGTCGACGACTGGACGGAACCGGGCAGCCTCACGGACCTGGTCGCCGCGGCCGTCGCGGCGCGCGGGTGACGGCGGGTCCCGCACCCGGTCAGCACCCCGTGCTGCGGCCGTCAGCCGTGGGTCACTCGGTGGCGCTGCGCCTGGCGGACGCCGTCGTCGTGCGCGGCGGACCGTGCAGCTGCGCGTCGACGACGGCCTGCAGCTCGCCGGCCGACGGCAGCGCGGCCCGGGCGTCCGCCGGGAGGCCCTGGTAGTCGGCCACGGCGACCGGAGCGCTCGTGGAGGCCAGGGCGTACTTCACGGCCGACTCGTCGCGACCCGTGCACAGCAGGATCCCGACGGTGGGTCGGTGGATCTCGGGGCGGCGCACGAGGTCGTCGACGGCCGCGACGTGGGCACCGAGCTGCCCCAGGTGGGCAGGGGAGAAGTCCCCGACCTTGAGCTCGACCACGACGTAGCGCAGCTGCTCCACGTGGAACAGCAGCAGGTCGATGACGAACTCCCCGCCGTCGCCGATCCTGAGGTGGTACTGCCGGCCGATGAGCGCCATCCCGCGTCCGAGCTCCATCAGGGTCTCCTGCAGCCGGTCGATCAGCGCCTGCTCGACGTCGCGCTCCCGGCGGGTGGGCACCAGGCCGAGGTGCTCGAAGACGTACGGGTCCTTCACCAGCTCGCGCGCGAGGTCGGAGTCGACCGGGTCGAGGGTGTCGGCGAAGTTCGCCGGCGCGGCCCCGACGGCGGCGCGGGTGCCGACGGCGATGTGGTGCAGCAGCACGCTGCGCGACCAGCCCTCGTCGACGGCTCGAGCGGCGTACCAGTCGCGGTCGTCCCGGGTCTTCAGGCGGTCGAGCAGCACGGTGACGTGCCCCCACGGCAATCGTCCAACAGCTTGTTGGACGAACTCGGACTCGGTGGGCCACGCCTTGGCGGCTCTCCGCATGTAGAGGAGGTTCGCGCGCGACCAACCGCGCTGCTCGGGAAACTCCCGCTTGAGGTCGGCGGCGAGCCGCTCCACGACACGCGAGCCCCACCCGCGGACTTCCTGACGGTCCAGGATGTCGCGGCCGATCGACCAGTACAGCCGCATCACCTCGGTGTTGGCGGCCCGGGCTGCGCGGAGCTGCGTCTGGCGGACCCGGAGCTTGAGGTCGGCCAGGAGGTCCGCATACCCCGACGGCTCGACATCGGTCCCGGTGCTGTCGCTCACACACCCGATCCTGCACGTCGCGATCCGCCACCTAGGTCGCGGTGGGATGGCCGAGAGGGTGCCTCCGTCGCACCGGTCCGGTCCTGGCGTCAGGACGCCGGGCTCGCGAGGTGGCGGGTCGGCAGGCCGTCGAGCCGCCGGTACAGCCACGCGGTGGTCGCGAACCCGACCGGGTAGGCGAGGGCCAGCCCGACGAGGCACACCATCGACCCGACCGACCCGAGGAGCGCGACGGCGAGCACCAGCAGGATCGTCGTCCCCAGGTGGCGGCTCGCGAGCCGGGCGCTCTCCCGGATCGCCGCGACCGGCCCGAACCCGCGGTCGAAGGACAGGTACACCGCGTACTGCCCGAGCAGGGCGATCACCAGGCCGGGCAGGTAGAGCAGCAGCAGACCGACCCCGGTCAGGACCGCGAGCAGCAGCGCGGTGGCGACGGGGCGCCCGAGCCCGCGCGGCGTCCAGAACTCGCGAGCGCCGAAGGGCCGGCCGTCCACCAGGGCGAGGCCGAACCGCGCCCCGAGCACCTGGACCAGCATCGTGACCGCCTGCAGCGCGACGACCGCGGTGAGCAGCCCGACGAGCGTCGCGGGCGTGACGGCCCAGCTCGTCCCGATCACCTCCGCGCCGGTCCGGGAGCCTGCGGCCTGCGCCTCGACCTGGGCGCGGAGGTCGTCGACCATCACGGCCAGCACCGGGACGTAGACCGCCGCCACCCCCGCGATCAGCAGGACGACGGGTACCGCGAACAGGCCGATCGCCGTGCCGAGGCGCGCGCGGACGGCCTCCCAGCCGAACCGCAGGGCGTCGCCGACGCCGGGCTCGGGCGGCGGGCCCCACGGCGGGACGGGCGCGGTCGGGTCGCTCGGCACCGGTGCTCCTCGGGGTCGTGTCCGCCCCGCGCGGGCGGCCCGCCCCGGACGCTACCGCGCCGCGGGAGCCCGCCCGGTCAGCCCAGCAGCCCCACCACGTACCCGACGAACAGCAGCAGCGCGAAGACCACCACCACCCCGACCAGCGCGTACACCAGCCAGTTCGTGCGGCGGCTCGGCAGGTCGGGCTCCTGGAACGCCGCGCCGGACGTGCTGGACTCGCCGGGCGGGGTGTCGCCGGGGGCGACGCCGCCGCCGGGCTCCAGGCCGGGCGTGTTCTCCGGGTCCGGGTCGGGGGTGCTCGTCATGCGGCCACGCTAGGCACGGGTGCCGCGACCGGCGACCGGGGAGCCCCGCCGCAGGTCGCGGGGCCGCCCTCGCGCGGCGCGAGGGGCGCGCCTAGCGTGGGTCGCACGCGGGCGTCGCGTGACGAGGGGGTCATCATGTCGAGCAGCGAGACCGGGGGCACCACCGGGACCCCGGACAAGGACTACAACCTCATCTGGTTCGCGGAGGCGTGCCTGAGCAACGTCCTGCGGCTGGAGCAGTATGCGGAGGACGCGGACCGGGCGGGGGACACGGAGCTCGCGGAGTTCTTCCGGCGGGCGCAGCACGAGAGCCGCAAGGGCGCAGAGCAGTCGAAGGCGATGCTCGCGCGCCGGCTGCAGGGCTGACGCCCGGCGGTCGTCAGGCGGTGAGGCCCCGGGTCCGGATCGCCTCCGCGACCTCCTGCACGAACCGGTCCATCCGGACCAGCACGTCGCGGTCCCACGGGTCGACGGCCTCGGAGTACAGGTTGAGCGCGATCGTGGTGTCGGCGTCGACCTGCGCCGGCAGGGCGGCGGCCGACCGGAAGCCGGCGTCGGCCGCGGCCGTGCGCCACACGGGCCAGCGCGTCTCCGCCAGCACGTCCGGCACCAGCTCGCCGCGGAGCTGCTGGATCGCCAGCACGCACGGCCCCTCCGCCGTCTCGACCTCGGTGCGGTCGCAGCGGGCGGCGCGCTCGCTGCTGCTCGCGACCTGGTCGAGGAGCTGGTGGTCGCGGAGGATGATGCTGCACTCGGTCGGGACCCCGACGCGGACGGTGGCCTCCGTCGCGTAGGCGTCCAGGACCGCGGACAGCGGGTCGAGCTCGGCCGACGCGCTCATCGGGTGCCTCCTCCGGCAGCTGGGGGGAGACGCACTGTCTCACACCACCGGGCCGAGGCGTGAACCGGCGGGTCAGGCCCGCTCGATGGCGAACGCGGTGAGGAACCCGAGCGCCGTGATCAGGCCGGTGAGCAGGTGCGCCCGCTCGAACGCCTCGGGGATCATCGTGTCCGCCAGCATGGCCAGGATCGCCCCGGCGGCGACCGCGGTGATCGCCGCGACCGTCCCCGCCGACGCGTCCCGCAGGATCAGCGACCCGACGAGCGCGGCGAGGCCGCTCGCCACGGCGATGCCGGACCACACCCCGAACACGTACCCGGCGCCGCGGCCCGCGCGCTTCATCCCGGCGGCGCTCGACAGCCCCTCCGGCACGTTCGAGATGAACACCGCGGCCAGCACCCCGACCCCGACGCCCTGCCCGCCGAGCACCGTCAGCCCGAGCACCACCGACTCCGGGACGCCGTCGAGCAGCGCCCCGATCGCGATCGCCGCGCCGCTGCCGGCGGTGTCCTGCTCCGACGGCTGCTGGTCGCCGGACCGCTTGCGGTGCCGGGCGCCGCGCCGGGCGAGCACCAGGTTCGCGGCGACGTACGCCACCGCCCCGCCGAGGAACCCGCCGACCGTGGGCAGCAGGCCGCCGGCGCGCTCCGCCTCGTCCACCAGCTCGAACGCCAGCGCCGAGATCAGCACGCCGGCGCCGAACGCCATGATGCTGGCGACCACCCGCTGCGGGACGCGGACGAACCACGCGACCAGGGCGCCCAGCACCAGCGCGGCGCCGCCGACCAGGCCCCAGACGCCGGCCTCGAGCCAGACGGGCACGGTCAGGCCTCCCGGGCCGGGCGCGCGGCGGGACGGGGCTCGGCGGGACGGGGCACGGCGGCCTCCGGTGGTCGGCGGCGCCCCGGGCGACCGCAGGGCGCCGCCACGCTAGGCCCGCGCCGGGCGGACGGCGACCGGAGCGCTACAGCGCGCTGCTCAGCTCGTACCGGTCGCCGCGGTACGCGGACACCGTGTACTCCAGCAGCCGCCCCCGCCACGTCGAGGTTCGCACGAGGTGCAGCACCGGCGACCCCTCGGGGAGGTCGAGGTGCACGGCGTCCCCGGGGTCGACCAGGCGCGCGGTGATGATCTGCCGGCCGCCGTCGAACACGATGCTGTACCGCTCCGCGAGCACGGAGTAGAGCGAGCGGTCGGTGAGGTCGACGTCGGCCAGCCCGGGGACGACGTCGGCGTTGAGGTGCACCCGCTCCAGGGCGACGGGCTGGTCGTCGGCGGTGCGCAGCCGGACGATCTTCAGCACGGCGTGGCCGCGCGGCACGTCCAGCACGCTGCTCAGCCAGTCGTCCGCCGGCAGCAGGCCGCCGCCGAGCGTGCGCGCCCCGGAGGAGTAGCCGCGCTGCTGCATGTCGTGCGTGAACGACGTGAGCTGGATGGGCAGCCGGATCGTCGGCTCGTTCACGAAGGACCCGCGGCCCGGGACCCGGCGGATGCGGCCCTCGTCGACGAGCTCGGACAGCGCGCGCCGGGCGGTCATCCGGGAGACGTCGAGCCCGTCGGCGAGCTCGCGCTCGGAGGGGACGGGGTCGCCCGGCGCGAGGTCGCGGTCGATGTGGTCGACCAGCACCGACTTCAGCCACGCGTACTTCGCCACCGACGGCGGCGGCGCGCCGACGACCTCGCGGGTCAGAGGGGTCACGGCTGTCCTTCCGGTGCGGCCGGCGGCTGCTCCCGCCGGCGTCGCCCATTGTGCAGGTCGGGGGCGCGCCCGCGGGCGGCTCGCGCTCAGATCGACGGCACGAGGGCGCGGAACCGCTCCTGCAGCCGGGCGTTGTGGTCCGCGGGGGCGCCCGTGTTCGCGCTGCGCCACGTCGGCAGGTCGGGCTCGGCGTCGAGGGCCGCGACCAGCACGAGGTTCCAGCACAGGGCGTTGGCCAGCGAGGACAGCGGCGCGGTGCGCGGGTCGTCCGGCGGCCAGGCCGCGTCCCCGGGCGGCGCGCCGGTGTCCAGCACGACGTCGGCGAGGTCGGCGAGGCGGCGCCCCGCGCGCAGCGGCGCCGCGGCGGACGCGGCGACCGAGGTCACGGCGACGACCCGGGCCCCGGCGGTGCGGGCGGCCTGCGCGATCTCGACCGGGTACGGGTTGATGCCGGAGCTGGAGAACACCACCAGCCCGTCGCCGGCCCGGATGCCGGCCTCGGCCGCGACCCGCGCGCCCAGCCCGGGCCGGCGCTCGGCGTCGGTGGACGCGGCGGCGCCGTTGAGCGGCAGGACGTCCGGGTGCCACAGCGGGTTGACGAACGGCAGCCCGCCCGCGCGGAAGAACGTCTCCAGCACCCCGGCGAGCGAGTGCCCCGCCCCCGCGGTGTGCAGCACGCGCCCTGCGCGGGCGACCTCGACGACCACGCCGGCGGCGGCGCGGACCGCCTCGGCGTTCTCGGCGGCGACCCGGCGCAGGTGCGCGTCGACCAGGGCCCCGTAGCCGGCGACGGCGTCGCTCACCGGGCCACCGCCCCGGCGAGGAGGTCCGCCAGCCCGTCCGCCGGGGCGGACCGGAGGTCGGCGGCGAGCCCCGCGCCCAGCGCCGTCGCGAGCGCGCGCAGCACGTCGAGGTGCGCCTCGGCGTCGGCGGTCGCGAACGCGAGCACCAGGTCGACGGGGTCGTTGGCGGGGTGCCCGAACACGACGGGCTCGCCCAGCCGGACCAGGGAGACGCCGGTGCCGGTGGCGCCCTCCTCGGGCCGGGCGTGGGCGAGCGCGAGCCCGGGCGCGAGCACGATGTACGGACCGCGCTCCCGCACCGACGCCACGCAGGCCTCGGTGTACCCGGGTCCCGCGACGCCGAGGTCGACCAGCAGGTCGCCCGCGAGCCGGACCGCGGCGGACCAGTCGTGCGCGGACGCCACGTGCCGGGCGCGGGTCGGCGCGGCGGTCACAGCCACCCCGCCTCCTCCAGCGCGGGCCGCAGCCGCCGCTCCAGGGCCTGGTCGTCGACGAAGTCGTCCACCACGACGTTGACGGTGGCGACGCCCGCGAGGTCGTCCATGTGCATGCCCTGGCCGACCAGGACGTCGGGGGACTGGCTCTTGGCGGTGGACAGGTCCGTGTTGTCGACCCGCGCCTCGACGCCGAGGCGCTGCAGCACGGTCTCGCAGGTCATCCGCAGGATGAGGCTGGTGCCCATGCCGAGGCCGCAGACGGCGAGCACGGTCAGGGGGACGGGGCGGTCGGGCATCGGGTGCTCCTCGGGTACGGGGGTGGCGGGGTCGGGTCACCCCGTCAGGGGCGGACCAGGTCGTCGTCGGCGGGGGCGGCGGGCGCCGCCGCGGCGGCGAGCCGCTCGGCGCGGGCGGCGCGCCGGCCCAGGACGGCGAGCACGACGACGGAGGCGGCGAGCACGGCGCCGGCGACGACCCAGACCCCGGCCGCGCCCAGCGGCTCCAGCACGCCGCCCACGGCGACCAGCACCGCGGACACGACGTACCAGTCCGGGTCGGCGAGGGTCGCGAGCTCGGGCGCCGTGCCGGAGAACACGCCCCAGAACACCCACTGCCCGACGGCGAGGACGACCCCGTTCAGCACGCCGCCGAACACGGCACCCCGCCAGCCGGCGACCGCGTTGCCGAACACGCCGCCGGCGCCGCCGCCGAAGAACAGCATGATCATCGGCGGTACCAGCACGAACCAGCCGGCGGCGGCGAACACCCCGAGCAGGACCAGGAACGTGGCGGTCGAGGCGAGGAAGCCCACCATGACCGCGGTGGTCGCCTTCGGGAAGATCACCGGGATGTCGAGCGCGGGGCGTGAGCCCGGCAGCAGCTTGTCCGAGATGCCCTTGAAGGACGGCACGATCTCGGCCAGGAACATCCGGACGCCGAACAGCAGGATCGCGATGCCGCCCGCGAACCGCAGCGCCTGCATGACGCCCCAGGCGAAGGGGGCGAGGTCGTCGCCCGCGACGGCGGCGACCGTCTCCGGGTCGGCGAACGCCAGCGCGACGAGCATGATGACGCCGACGACGAAGGCCGTGGCGACGTTCATGTCCTTGAGGAACGCGACGCCGCGGGGCATCCGGAGCTTCTCGGTGTCGTGCTTCACCGGGTCGCCCAGCCGGAGCGCCTTCGCGCCGTACCCGGTCGCGAGCGCGAGGGTCGAGGTGGTGTGGGCGAGGCCGAACTGGTCGTGGCCCATCACCCGGCGCATGAGCGGGGCGATCCACAGCGGCTGCAGCGTGAAGTAGCAGGCGAGCACGACGGAGCCGGCGCCGACGAGCGTCCAGCGGTCGAGGTCGCCGAACGCCTCGACGAAGCAGGCGGCGACGACGATGCTCATCCAGAGCATGAGGTGGCCGGTCAGGTAGACGTACCGGGCGGACCGGAACAGCCGCACGAGCACCAGGTGCAGCACGAAGCCGCCCGCGATGATGAGCGGCGCCGCGGCGCCGGGGCCGGCGAGGAAGTCGTCGAGCGTGGTCGTCGCCGCGGGGGGGTCGACCCCGACGGCGCTGGACACCACCGCCTGGAAGCTGGCGAGCCCGCCGACGAAGACGTCGATCCCGATCGTCATGATGACCACGCCGATGGCCGCCCGGAGCGTGCCGCCGATGACGTCCTCGGCCGGCTTGCGCTGGAGCAGCAGCCCGACGAGGGCGATCAGGCCGATGAGGATCGGGACCTGGCTGAGCAGGTTGTCGGCGACGCCCTGGAGGATGTCCTGGACCATGGCACGCGTCCCTTCGCGGGGTGGACCGGTATAGACCGGACCATACCGGCATGCGTGCGCGGTGGACAAGACCCGGCTCGCCCCGGATCAGCCGCCCGTCGACTCCCGCACGATCACCCGCGGCGTGACGGTCTCCACCCCGCCGGGGTCTCGGCCGTCGAGCCGCGCGAACAGCCGCTCCGCCGCCCGCCGCCCCATGAGCTGGAAGTTCATGTCGATGCTCGTCAGCGCGGGACGGCACCCCGCGATCATCGGCTCCCAGTTGTCGAAGCCGATGACGGCGACGTCGTCGGGCACCCGCACCCCGCGGTCGTGCAGCGCGTCGAGGACGCCGCGGGCGATCTGGTCGCTGCCGCACACGATGGCGTCGACGTCCTGCTCCAGGAGGGCCGCCACGCAGGAGCGGCCCCACGCCTCGGACCACGAGCCGTACCGCACCGGCCCGACCCGCTCGAGCCCGTGCTCGGCCAGGGCGGCGTCGGCGCCGGCGGCGCGGTCGGTGGCGGCGGCGTAGGTGATGTCGCCGGAGACGTGGGCGATGCGGCGGCGGCCGGTGGCGAGGAGGTGCTCGACGGCGATCCGGCCGGCGGTGACGTTGTCGGGGACGACCGACGCGTCGGCGGGATCGGTCGAGGGGGCGTACGTGTAGACGACGGGGACGGGAAGGTCCCGGCCCAGCGGGGCGCGGGCGTCGGTCTGCGAGCCGACGACGATCAGGCCGTCCACCCGGCGGCCGAGCAGGGTCGACAGGTGGTGCTGCTCGCGGATGGCGTCGCCGCGGGAGTCGCAGAGCAGCACGCTCGACCGGCCGGCGCCGAACGCGTCCTCCGCGCCCATGAGGATCGGCAGCGAGAACCGGCCCTCGAGGTCGTGGGTCAGCAGGCCGACGGTGCCGGTGTGCCCGTCGAGCATGGCCCGGGCGAGCGCGTTCGGCGTGAACGACAGCCGCTCCGCGACGTCGAGGACCCGGCGGCGGGTGTCCGGGCTGACCTCGGCCTTGCCGTTGATCGCCTTGGACGCCGTGGCGACCGAGACGCCGGCGAGCTGCGCGACGTCGCGCAGCGTGACCTGGCGCCGGCCCGGTGCGTCGGTGCTCATGGATCCCCCTGTCCTGGTGCTGGGAGGCAGCGTACGCCGAAACCGTGACGCACCGGCACCCCGTTGACGCCGCCAGAACCGCAGTGCTAGCGTCCCGAAAAGCGTTTCGGCGACTTTCGTCCGAGACGACGCACCAGCGATGGCCGTGGCACCGATGCCCGGCCACCGACCGCACTCGACGAGGAGACCGGTCCGCATGAACGCACGACGCACCCCGCTCATCGCCCTGGCCGCCGTGGGCGCGCTCGGGCTCGCCGCCTGCTCCGGCGGCACCAGCGCCGGGGGCGGGGGTGGCTCCACCTCCGGTGGCGAGGGCGGCGGCGACGGCGTCGTCACCGTCTGGCACTACTTCTCCGACCCCAACCAGGTCGCGCTCATGGACGCGTACAAGGAGAAGTTCGAGTCCGAGAGCGACGCGACGGTCGAGAACGTCTACGTCCCCTACGACCAGATGAACTCGAAGCTCGTCTCCGCCGCGGGCGCCGGCACCGGCCCGGACGTCGTGGTGTTCAACGGCGCCGAGGCCGCGACCCTCGCGCTCGGCGGCGTGCTCGCGCCGCTCGACGAGCAGTGGGCCGACTTCGCCGACGCCGACCAGTTCCCCGACTCCGTGCTGCACAGCGTCGACGACCAGCTGTACGCGGTCCAGGGCTACGTGAACCTGCTGGGCCTCTGGTACAACCAGGACATCCTCGACGAGATCGAGGTCGAGCCGCCCACCACGATGGACGAGCTCGAGGCCGCGATGGCGGCCGCGAAGGACGCCGGCTACGGCGGGATCACGCTGTCGGGTCTGCCGCAGTCGCAGGGCGAGTGGCAGGCGTACCCGTGGATCA
>Ga0164309_10000711_pt1 | contig 17568 bp, 15 predicted proteins | sample Whisoiple_247_MG_FD_109984 | JGI IMG/M metagenome (GOLD analysis project Ga0164309, IMG submission 109984) | Soil microbial communities amended with fresh organic matter from upstate New York, USA - Whitman soil sample_247_MG | ecosystem: Environmental > Terrestrial > Soil > Unclassified >...
AGCGTCAAGACGCTGAGCGATCTGTTCGCGCCGGTCAGCGGCAAGATCACGCGCATCAACGGCGCGCTCGAAGAGCACCCCGAGCTCATCAACGAGGATCCTTGGAGCAAAGGCTGGATGATCGCCATCGCGCCCGATGGCGGCACGGGCGAACTCTTGGATGCCAAGGCCTACGCAGACCTGCTCTCGAATTCGGACCACTGAATGCGTTACCTGCCGCACACGCCCGAAGACATCTCGGCAATGCTCGCAGCGATTGGCAAGCCGTCAATCGATGAGCTGTTTCAGAGTATTCCGGAAGCTGCGCGCTTCCAAGGCAGCCTCGCGCTAGAGCCCTCCCTCGGCGAAGCCGCGTTGATGCGCCACATGAAGGAGCTCGCGCGTAAAAATAGCGGCGCCGAGTTGCTCAGCTTCCTGGGCGCGGGCATGTACGCGCATCACATTCCGCCCGCGGTCGACCAGCTGCTCTTACGCAGCGAGTTCTATACCTCGTACACGCCGTACCAACCCGAGGTGGCGCAGGGCACTCTGCAGGCGATCTGGGAATATCAGACCATCGTCAGTGAGCTCTACGGGCTGCCGCTGTCCAACGCCAGCTTGTATGACGGGGCGAGCGCGACGGCCGAGGCAGCGCTGATGGCGTGCCGTCTGACCAAGCGCAGCAAGGTCGTGCTGTGCCACTCGGTGCACCCGGACTACCGCGCGGTGACTGCGACGTACTTGGCGGGCCGCGATGACATGTCGAGCGTGGAAGTGCCGTTCGGCACCGACGGCGCTCCTGATTTCGCGGCGCTCTTGGCCGCGGTCGACGCGAACACCGCGGGCGTGATCGTCGGCTATCCGAGCTTCGTTGGCCCGCTCGCGGATCTGGGTCCGCTCGCTCGAGCGCTGCACGATCGCGGCGCGCTCTTGGTGACCGCCACCAGCGAGCCTTACGCGCTCGCGTTGTCCGAATCGCCGGGCGCGCTGGGCGCCGACATCGCCGTGGGTGAAGGCCAAGCCATCGCGTGCCCGCCACAATTCGGCGGCCCGGGCGTGGGCCTGTTCGCCTGCCGTGACGATCGCCAATTCTTGCAGCAGATGCCCGGCCGCATTTGCGGCGAGACCGTCGACAGCAACGGCGAACGCGGCTTCGTGCTCACGCTCTCCACTCGTGAGCAGCACATTCGTCGTGAGCGCGCGACCAGCAACATCTGTACGAACCAGGGCCTGCTCGCGCTGTCACTCGCGATTCGCATGAGCATCCTCGGCAAATCCGGGTTCATTCAGGCGGGCGAACACTGCCTGGCCAAGGCCCACTACCTGCGCGAGCAGATCGTGAAATTGCCCGGCTACGCCGATGGCTTCGGTAGTGCGCCATTCTTCAACGAGTTTGCGGTACGGGTTCCGGGCGGAAGCGCGGCAGCCGTGTGCCGAAAGCTCGAGCAGCAAGGGATGATCGCCGGCTTCGACTTGGGTCGCGTCGACCCGCGCTTCGCGGATCGCTTGTTGATCGCCGTCACCGAGCAACACCGGCGCGAAGATCTCGACCGCCTGGTCATGGCCCTGGCCGAGCTTTCCTAGCGTTCAAAATAGGGTCCGAAGTAACTCATGTTGCGACACTTGATTGCCGGGCTCGCCGTTCCGCTCGCGCTCGTATGCGCCGCGCGGACGGCACGCGCGGACGTATCTTCCTGGGCGTTCGTCGGTGGCGGCGTGACCCAGCTCGCGCAAAACTCGCTCGCGTCGACCACGGCGCCCACGATGCGCGTGAACTTCGGCATCGGCACCGACCCCTCGCACCCACTCATCATGGGCGGGTTGTTTTCGTGGGAGCCGATCTTCGGCCATGGCAGCGACCTGTCCCTTTCGCTGCGTACGGCCACCCGTAGTTACGTCAATGGGGGGCTTGGCTTGGCCCTCGACCTAGGCCCGTACGAACGCTTCTGGGGTGAGGGCTCTGTAGGCGGAGCTGGGACGTTGTGGCTAGGCGCGCCGTGGGGCGTGTGTCTCGGTCTGGGCGGCAGCGTAGGCAGCAATGACGCCCGCAGTTTTTCGGCCATTCTCGGGATCGATTTCGCGCGCCTCACCGTTTACCGAAACACGGGAACCAACGCCTTCCTGAACCCGTTCCCCGCCTATCGCCCAGACCGTTAACGGGAGCCGGGTGGGATGACTGTGCGGGACTGATGAAAGGACTATCCCCGCCGGCGCAACAGTAAAGGGTGTACCCGTGCTAGGCTTGGGCGACAATTATGGCTGACTCCCCCGTCCAGGAAGGTCAGGTACTTGCCGGCAAGTACCGGGTCGAGCGCGTGTTGGGCTCTGGGGGAATGGGTGTGGTGGTCGCAGCCTGGCACTTGGAGCTCGAGCAACGGGTCGCGGTGAAGTTCTTGCATCCGCTCGCGTTGGAGCGTGCGGACACCGCCGAGCGCTTTCGACGCGAAGCACGATCCGCCGCCAAAATTCGCAGCGAGCACGTCGCCCGCGTGATCGACGTTGGCATCATGGAGGGGGGCATCCCCTACATGGTGATGGAGTATCTCGAAGGTCATGACGTGGCCGAGGAGATGGCGAAAGTCGGCATGCTGCCGATCGAAGATGCCGTGGACTTCGTGCTGCAAGCGGTCGAAGCGCTGGCCGAGGCGCACCACGCTGGCATCGTGCATCGCGACCTGAAGCCCGCGAACCTGTTCATTGCCGCCCGCGCCGATGGCAGCCGCATCGTCAAGGTGCTGGACTTCGGGATTTCGAAGTCGCTGCTCGGCACGAGCGCGTCGGAGCTCTCGCTCACGCGCACTTCGGTGCTGATCGGCTCGCCCTTGTACATGTCACCGGAGCAAATGCGCTCCGCAAAGGACGTGGACACGCGCACGGACATTTGGTCCCTGGGCGTGATCTTGTACGAGATGATCACGGGTCGACCGCCATACACCGGTGATTCGATCCCAGCGCTGTGCGCCTCGCTGTTGAATGACGTACCGCAGTCGATGCGCTCTCTGCGCCCCGATGTGCCGCCCGAACTCGAGGACGTGATCCGCCACTGCTTGGCCAAGGATCGCGCAGATCGCTACGCCACGGTGAGTGAGCTCGCGCGCGCTCTCGCGCAATTCGGCAGCGTCTCGAGTCAGCTGCACGTCGACCGCGCGAGCCGCGTGCTCGGCGTCACCGAAGTCTCGGTGCTGTCTGATTCGTCGGACCGCCGCATGTCTCGTTCTGCGGACGCGAGCGGCCAATCGCGCGCGGTGTCGGTGCAACGCATTACTCCCAGTCGCGCAACGGTCGACTCTTGGGGGCGCACCGATTCACCGATGGTCGGTGATGCGAATGGCCCGAAATCCAAATCGCGGGCACCGCTGTTCGCGATGATCGGTCTCGGCGTGGCAGCGGCAGCGGGCGTGGTTTTGTTTTTGGGCAGCCGATCCCCGGGTACTCCGCCGAGCGCTTCGGCAAGCGTGGCCGCCCCCAGCCCGCCCATCCACTCGGCCGCGCTGGTCGACGCGCCGGCGCCTACACCAGCTCCCGCGCCGGCACCGGTCGCGCCTGAACCCGTGGTGTTGCCCTCCGCCGCCGCGCCGGACCCTGGAGCTCCGGTCGTCCGGCCTCAGGAGCAGCCGCTGAACAAGCCAAAACCGGTCGCGCAAGCGCCGGTCCCAGTTTTCAAGCCCAAGCCGCTCGTCCCCACGCCCAAAACCAGCGGGTCGAACGACCTGAGTGATTTCGGCGGGCGTCGCTAAAAGCACGAAACGCTTTTGTACTGTCATCGCTCGCCAGAGCGCGCGAAACTCGGGGCACCTTGAACGATGGCAAAGTCCATGATCGCTAGGCTCAGCTCCTTGCCCGCGCTCGCCCTGTGCTGCGCGGGTCTTCTCTCGCCAACCCTTGCTCACGCCCAAGCGAGCGCCGCCCAAAAAGCCGCCGCCGAGTCGCTGTTCGACGACGCCCTCAAGGCGATGAAGAGCGGCCACTTCGCAGAAGCGTGTCCGAAGCTGGAAGAGAGCGAGCGCATCGATCCCGCGATCGGCACCTTGCTCTACCTCGCCGAGTGCTACGAAAAGACCGGGCGCACCGCGAGCGCGTGGGCAACCTTTCGTGAAGCGGCATCCGCCGCGCAGGCACAGGGGGAGACCGAGCGCACGCGAGTAGCTGCAGCGCGCGCGGATCGTTTGCAGCCGAGCCTGTCGAAGCTCACGCTGAAGGTCGTCCCAGAAACCGCGCAGATCGCGTCACTGCGCGTGACGCGCGACAACGTGGTAGTCGCCAAAACTTTGTTCGGCGTGGCCATCCCCGTCGACCCGGGGAAGTACCACATCGTCGCGAGCGCAGAGGGATATCAAAACTACGAATCGGATATCGAAGTTGCGGCCAATGCGGACAGCAAGGCGCTCGAGATCCCTGCGTTGGTCCAGTCAACTACCGCGCCCGTGGCTGCCGCAGGCGCGGTGCCGGTGACGGCAAACGCACAAAACCCGAACCCGGTTCCCCCACCGCCCAACCCCGAACCTGCCCCGGATTCAGGCAGCAACGGCATGCGCACCGCGGCCTATGTCACGGGCGCGATCGGCATCGTCAGCCTCGGCGTCGGCACGTACTTCGGCGTGAAGGCGATCTCCAAGAACAACGACGCCAAAGACCATTGTCCCGGCGGGAACACCTGCAACGACCCACAAGGTGAAACGTTGACCAAAGACGCGCAGAGCGCCGCTACGGTCGCGAACATCACTATCGGCGTCGGAGCCGCCTGCGTGGTTGCTGGCGTGGTGTTGTACCTAACCGGTGCACCGAAAGAGAAACCCGCGACCACAGCGCGACTCGAGATGCATCCACTCCTCGGTCGCGATCTGGCGGGCGTCAGTTTCGGAGGCACGTTCCAATGAGCCGCATGGCCAGAATCTCTGCACTTTCCCTGGCGCTCTGCGCTGCCGCAAGCGCGCTCGGCGCGTGCCAAGCCATCGCCGGAATCGAGGACCGTACCTACGTGCCCAGCGGAGGTCGCAGCGGCGCCGAGGGCGGCTCAGGCGGAGCCGACCCCGGAGACATTCCGAGCCAGGAGTGCCTCGACTACTGCGAGAAGGCAAAGAACACCTGCCAAGTCGATCAAGCCGGAAACACCGTGCCGAACGGCGTCTTGTATCTATCGGACGAAGCATGTCTTGCGACCTGCAAGCACATGCCGCTCACGGGCGTGGACGAAAGCAGCGTTGCTTGTCGCATGCAGCAGCTTCGCTTCGTCGGCACGGGTGAACCGGACGACATTCCGCGCCTGTGCGCCGCCGCCGGCCCAGGCGGCAATGGCACCTGCGGCACGAATTGTGAAAACTACTGTCAGCTGTTCAAGACCGCGTGTCCGGACGACTTCGAGAAGTACGCGCCCACGAGCACTGAGGATGACGGCATCGCCACCTGCATCAAGAAGTGCGGGGGCCTAGAGGATACCGGCCTGTACGACGTGACCATGAACGGCAACTACCTGGGCGATACGCTCCAGTGCCGACTCGTACACACCTGCTCTTCGATGCTCGACCCGAAGGCCCACTGTTCGCACGCCGAGCTCAAGCCGCTCATGAAGTGCTTGGACGATCCGATGGCCATCCCGGACTGTGAGAAGTTCTGTCACCTCGAGATGGTCGAGTGTGACGGCTCTCCCATGTACGAGAACAAGAACCAGTGCCTCGCAGTGTGCAACGCGCTGAACCCCGGCCATGTCGGCGATCAGGGCGAAAACACCGTCGGCTGTCGCATGTACCACTCGTACAATGCGATGCTCGATCCGAAGACCCACTGCCCGCACACCGGACCCGGCGGCGACGGCCATTGCTCCGACGGCAAAGACCACGACGCAGGCAACTGCCAATCGTATTGCCGCTTGCTAGAAACAGCCTGCAAGAGCAACTTCGACGAAAGCTTCGCCGATCAGGATGCGTGCCAGGCAGAGTGCGTCAAGCTCGACGGCCACGAGTTCGAAGCCGGCTATTCGACCACTGCTAAGGGCGACAACCTGCAGTGCCGCCTACTCCACGTCAGCCGCGCCCTCACCACCCCCAAAGAATGCGCGGCAGCCCTAGGCGCCGCCTCCCCCTGCAAATAACCCCTTACCGCCGCTAATCCCAAAGGGTGATTGGGGCGCCCGCAACCCAGCAGCGCACCTCGAAGCGCGCACTATTCCAGGCCCACTACGGCCTCGTGCGCGGCACCTCAAACCGCGCAGAGGCCAGCGAAGGTATGCCCTCTCGCGGCGCCCTGAGGATTGAACCGCCAAGTCGCCAAGACGCCAAGCACCCAACGCGCCTCGCGGAATCCAAGAGCACCTGAGCCCGCACGGGAATTTTGGTTTGCGGTTACGCGGTTCGAAACTATCTACGACGTTGAGTTCAATTTTTCTTTGGCCCGCTGCGCCGTGAGCGGACGTCCTCTGACGTTTCCACGACGTGCTCTGTCTCCCACCGCAAACCCAATCTCCCCTCTTCTTGGCGTCTTGGCGACTTGGCGGCCAATCCCCTCGTGAAGCGTGCTCTCCGACGTTGCTGCAACGGCCGTGCTGCTCAGCGTGGCGCGAGGTCGGCTTTGAGGGACAACACTTGCAAGGGTGATGAGCCGAGGGGGCGCATCGTGCCTTCGAGCCAGTCGGGGATGCCTTTGCCGTAGCCGGGCCCGAAGCGGGATTCGGAGGCTCCGCCGGGTAGGTTGTACCAGGCGCCGCGCTGTCTCATGTCCATCAGCAAGTGGAACGCTGGGGCGTATACCAAGCGCTCGCCGGAGATCGGCGAGATGCGGCATTGAAACGGCGCGACGGGGCTGCCAGGAAGCTCGACTGGCGCAGAGTCGAAGCCGAGGAACGCCGGTGTGCGGCCACGCGTGACCAGGTGTCCGAAGCGCGTGCGCACGGGCACGTCGTGCGACGCATGTTCGGCGACCGCGACGTCGAACGCCGCGCGTAGCAGCGGCTCGAGCTCGGCGGCGCTGAGCAACTCCGGGGATTCGAGCGACAGTACGCGATCGAGTTGGTCTTGATACAGCGCAACCGCCGACCATTCGCGCATACGACGCGCGTCAGCGCGCGGAATGTCTTGCTCGAGCAACAGGTAACAAAGCTCTTCGTACAGCTTGCCGAACACGCTGACGAGTGAGCGATCGGCCTGCTCGTCCGCCCACGCCACGAGCGCATGAGCGAGCGGATGATCGGGCAGCAGCGGAGCCCAGATGGGCAGCAAACGCCGCGCGCTGCCATCAAAGGTGTCATACGCGATGCGCAGCAGCGTCGACGGATGGTGAATTCTGCGCTGGGCGAGCAGCTCATTGATGCGCTCGAAGCGATACGGTGCCTCAGGGAAAGTGCACCAGCGCTTGCGATTCGGACCGTGACCGCCTTGGTTGGCCGACACGACGACGCCGCTCGGTGGGCGCAACGCGATTGGTCGACGGCTTTCCGGAACGGGCTCCGGCAGCTCGGCGCTCAACGTCGAGCCGACCTGCGGGTACGCGCCGCTGTAGTCGTCCGGCTTTTGGTCGATCGTGCCGGTCAGGATGCTGGCAATGTCGCCACGGGAGTCGGCCAAGATCGCTTCCAACGAAACGCTCTGGATCTCGCGCTGCACCTCCAACAATTCATCGACGGTCCGGCAGCCCTGGATGCGCGTCGCCGCAGAAAAAGCGCGGTGGGCGCGCTCGACACCAGTCACGCGCACGCACGGCAAATGCGCTTCACCACTCGGGTCACCGAGCACGGTACCGCGATCGCTTTCGTGAAAGGCCCAAGTTTCACTCGGCTTGCCCTTGATCGAAACCACCTCTTCACGACGCTTGAGCGGTCGATACTGGCCCGCGCGCAGGTACTCTCCCGCGCGCACCTGCTCGGAAATGAAGTCCACGTTGTCAGCATGGCCGAACGTGTACGACCAACCGACATGCGCGGTACGTCCTGCGGCAAACCATGGGCAACCGGGGATGGTGATGCCGCACAAATACGATTCGTCCTCGAAGGCGAGGTCGGCAGCGTAGAGCAATGGCGGGAATTTCCCGACCTCCATGTGAAACTCGCCGCTCAAGAGCGCGCCACCGGTGCTCGAGCGTTGCGCCGAGACCGCGAAGGCGTTCGAGCCTGCTTGGGTCGAACCTCCGGCTCCTCCCTCGAAGAACGACAGCGCCCGGGGAATGCGCAACTGTTTCAGCGCCTCTAGATCGATGCCGGCGGCGTTCTGGCCCAGCAAGCGCTCGAACAAGCGCCGCGGCGCGCCGCGCGCGGCCAGTTCCGCGATCACCAGTTCGGTCGACACGGTCATGCTGGTCAGCCCGAAATAGGTCACGAAGCGGTAAACCTCGAGCACGCGCTCGGGGCTGAACGGCCGCTGCGGCACCCCCAGCAAGCGCAACAAGAGCGGGTAACCGCGGGCACGCGCGCCGGCATTGAAGCCATCGGCATACGCGCTGAGCAGGCTTTGGCTTTCCGACGTGCACTGAGCGACCTGCTCGTGCACGTCGCGCGCCAAGCCCAGGGCACGCGAGCCGTAGTCGATCAAGCGCGCGATCGGCACGTCACCCAGCACGCTCATCAGCTCGCCGCGCGCGGCAAGCCCGGTAAGCGTGATCTGAACCAAGCGATCACGCGCGTGCAGATAGCCCAGCGCGAAGGTTCCCTCGCGCAAATCGCGCGCCTGCACCGCCGGATACCCCGACTCGTCTCGGGTAAAAGAGATTGCGCGCTGGGGACCGGGAATCGTCGGCACGTCAGCCCCCGAGTGACGCAATGCACGCGTCGAGCGCGCCGTTCTCGATCGCGGTCATTCTCTCGAGAAAACGGCTGTAATAACGCACAGGCGGCGTGCCTTCGGGCACACGCAAGGAGAAATCAGTGAGCCGCGTGCTCGCAAAGCGCAGGCACGCGATCGCGCCTTCGCTGCGCAGCGCCGCAACCTCTGCGGCCGGCACCGGGCGCGCGCTGCGATAGCCGTCGAACAGCGCTCTGACCAAGTCGAGCTTGAATTCGCTGCCGTAACACCAAGCGAGCGCAGTCACCATCAGATCATAGGCGAAGTTATTGAGGCACACGCTCTCGAAATCCAGCAATGCGCGCAGCTTCGGCCCTTGCCAGAGCACGTTGTCGCGGAACAAATCGCCGTGGCAAATGCCTTGTTCGAGATTCGAAGCGCGGCTCGCCTCGTAGTGATCGAGGCGCTCGCGGATCGTGCGCACCGCGGGCAAGAGCGACGCGCGCCCCGCCGCTTCCACTCGCTCGAGCCGCTCGCGCAAATCCGGAATGCGAAATCGCCCGGCGGGCAATCCCGGGGCGCGCCCTGAACACAAGTGCACGCGCGCCAGCGCCGCACCCAGCTCGAAGCACGCCGCGGCCGTCACCCGTGCCTGACACAGGATCTCTCCGTCCACCCAAGGGAACACCGCGAACGCCTTGCCCTCGAAATCCGCCAGCGAGCCGCCATCCACGGTTCGCATCCCGCGCACCACGGGCACGCCCGCATCATCCAATGCGGCAACGATGGCGTGCTCGCGCGCCGCGCCTGCGCGGTCCTGTTCCTCGTACAGCCGTGCGAAATAGCTGTTGCCGGCGCTGTCTGTGAGCCGGAAATTCGAGTTTACCGACCCGGCGGTGAGCGGCTCGATCGCGCGCAGATCCAGGTTGAAGAGTTTGGCCAGCGGTGCTGCGTTGGCCAATGAAAGCTCGGTCAAAAGCGCCATGCGCCGGCACTATGCCCCATGGCGCGGGCCGTGTTGACGAGATTTGAGCGGGTCCACGCATCGCCGGTCGACAAAAGCGTGTTAATCTTCGTTGGCGCGCCGCGCCCACTGCATGCCCGAGCTCTACGGAAATACGACCGGCCTTTCGCCGAGTGCCATCAAAACTCTCGAGCGCATCTATCGGCGCCGTGTCCCGAGCGATCGCATCGCCACGCCAGAGCTGATTCGCTCTTTGGCGGATGCGTCGCGAGAGTCGCGCCGTCAGGTCGGTGCTCTGGTTCATCGCTCCGGGGAGGTCGACTACGTGATTGTCGGGCACGCCACCGGCTTGATGTTGCCGGACATCGGCCGCCTGCGCGCCGCAGAGGGCCGCTTTCGCGCGCTGCGCCTGGTGCACACGCACTTGTTCAACGAACCGTTGACCAAGGATGACTTGGTGGACTTGACGCGCTTGCGGCTCGATCTCGTTGCCGCCGTGTTGCTCAACCCCGCCAGCGAGCCGCAGCGCTTCAGCTACGCCTACAACACGCCCACGTTCGAAGGCAAAGGCACCCCGTACGAAATCGTGGGACCTTTGCCCTACGGCCAACAAGAGCCAAACTTTGCCGAGCTGATCAGCTCGCTCGAAGCCGAATTCGCAAAGCAAGAGCGCACGCGCACCGTCACCGCCAAAGACGGCCGCGCGATCCTCATCCACGTGGGTGACAAACGCCGCGCGGGCGCGATGCAACGCGCGAAATCGCGCCTCGGCGAGCTCGATAGCTTGGCGCGCACGGCCGGGGTCGAAGTCGCCGACACCGTGATCCAACTTCGCGATCAGCCGGACCCGAAGTTCGTGATCGGTCCCGGCAAGCTGGAAGACGTCGTGATGCGCGCCATCGATCTCGACGCTGAAACCCTGATTTTCGACTGTGATTTGAACCCGGCGCAAGCTCACGGCATCGCCGGCAAGACCGATCTCAAAGTCTTGGATCGCTCGCAGCTGATCTTGGACATCTTCGCCCAGCGCGCAGAAACGCGAGACGGCAAACTGCAGGTCGAACTCGCGCAGCTCAAGTACACACTGCCACGGCTGGGCGCGAAGGACGACTCGCTCAGCCGCTTGACCGGCGGTATCGGCGGCCGAGGCCCCGGTGAAACGACGCTCGAAATCGGCCGCCGCCGCGCGCGCGACCGCATCAACCGCCTAGAAAAAGAGCTCAAGAACCTCGAGAAGCAGCGCTCGGAACGCCGCCGCCGTCGCGCCCAGAGCGACGTCCCGGTCGTGGCCATCGTCGGCTACACCAACGCCGGCAAGAGCACCCTGCTCAACACCTTGACTGACGCCGGCGTACTCGCCGAAGACAAACTCTTCGCCACGCTCGACACACGCGCGCGCAAGCTGACGCTCCCCGACGGCAAAGCCGTCGTCCTGACAGACACCGTAGGCTTCATCCGCGGCATGCCCAAAGATCTCTTCGCCGCCTTCCGCGCCACCTTCGAAGAAGCGACCGAAGCCGATCTGATTTTGGAAGTTGTCGACGCCTCCGATCCCGAACAAGGCGAGCACCTCGAAACCACCACCAAAATCCTGAGCGCACTCGACCTCGATCGCGCCGCCAAGCTGCGCGTGTTCAACAAGATCGACCGCGTTCCGCCGGAAGAACTCGCGGGTTTCGAAGCCGAGCCGAACTCGGTGTGCATCTCCGCCCTCGACCGCTCCACGACCACCACCCTGCTCGACCGCATCAGCGAAGAACTCGCCCGAGTCCTCGCCCAACGCGCCCGCGAAGAGCGCGAAGCCGCCCAATACGCCGAATTCGCCGAAAACGAACTCAGCCTCTAGCGCCCCCGGAGTGACCGCCCCCAGGTGACCGCACCTGGCGTGACCGAAGCGCCGAAGCTGCGGCCCCGCTCGTTGCGTCGTGACCGTCGGCGAGTGGGCTCGGTCCCACCCTCTGACGCTGAATGACTCAGGAGTCGGGGTTCTGCTCTAGAAATTATGGTTCGGATCCGAACCATAATTTTCAGATCGACGAGCGTCGCGATAGGCCAGGCACTCTTGCAAAAACAATGCGCTCAACGGGCAGGCGCGCAAACCTGACACACGGCTGTCAGGTTTGGCGGCGCGAGGCACTCCCGCGCGATTGACGCCGCAAACTGCTGGCTCAGGTATGAGTCTAATCAGGAGGGCTGCCATGACCACATTCGAAATCGCCAAGAAGTATGTCGAGCTCTGTAAGGCCAATCAGCACCAAACCATTTGGCAGACGCTGTTCTCGCCCAACGTCGTAAGCATCGAGGCCATCGCCATGCCGGGATTCCCGATTGAAGCCAAAGGCCTCAACGCGATCGCCGAAAAGAGCAAAGCCTGGACGGACAACCATGAAATTCACAGCGCCAGCGTCGACGGACCGTGGCCCAACGGCAATCGCTTCGTCGTACGCTTCAGCTACGACGTGACCAACAAGCCCAGCGGTCGCCGCATCAAGATGGACGAAGTGGGCCTGTTTACGGTCGAGAACGACAAGATCACGCGCGAAGAATTTTTCTACTCGATGGAGGGCTGAGGCCCGCTTTCCTTTGGGTTGATGGTCACGTTCGATCGCAGTTGGCGGCGCAGCCTTCGGCGTCCCATTGCGTCGCTCTCGCTCTTCGTCCGCGACGCCGAAGGCTATGACGCCCCGCGCTGTGTCGCGTGACCATCAAAAACCCCGTAACACGCCATCATGCGCTGTTCGCGCGGGGAAAGTCCGCGCGAGTGTCGTTGCTCAGGCAGCTCAAGGCTCACGCGTGAAGTGCATGCGCGCGTTGTTGTGAAGGGTATCGCTCCCTTCAATCGTATCTCCGCTCACGATGAGATCAAAGTAGTCACCAACGCCGTCGCGGATGGGGCCGCAGCCGGAGGCGTTGCAGATGCAGACAGTATCCCTCGTACTGAACGAACCGCACATACTCGCTTGATCACAATTGAACTTTTCCGTGTAGCCGGCGACCGTGTCTACGACCGGACACAGGTTGTCACCCGCAAGAATGCCGTTCACGTACCCGGGCACGCAGCCACATCCATTGGCTCCGAGCTTCGCGACGTATGAAGTCTGCAACGCACACCAGCTTTGGTAGGCTTCGGGAGGCGAGACTTGGAAACGAAGGCGGGCCCCATCCACCGTGCCATCGAGTAGCGTTAGCGTATAGCCGGGGATGAGCGTCACCCGCTCCCACGTGCCCGGCGGATAGACGAGGTTAGGGTCAGTCGCTGGGGCAGGAGGAGTCGCGTTGCCAATCGTGATCGTTCCGCAGACGCCGTCGCTGTTCGCGCCCTTGATGCTTAAAAATATCTCGTCCCACGGCGCGATCGCGTTTTCGACATAGCCGTGCCATTCGCCGACCACCGGCAAATCGCTGGTGCCGGCGCAGGCGGTCGTGGAGGGCCAAACGGGCAACGGAGTCGTGTCCGTGCACGCCACATGGCCCAGACCGCCTGCACTCGAGCCTGGAGTACCCGTCGGCGTGTAGCTCCCCGTCCCACCACTTGGACCGCTTCCGCCTGTTGTGGCGGCACTCGACGTGTCATCATCCGTCTGTCCGCCCCCTGGCGCGTTGTTCTCCGTCGCTGGCGTCCCGCCACTTCCCGGTCCCACGTCGATCGTCGTGCCCGTGCACGAGCACGCCCCGAACACCCCTAGAATCCCCGCAACTACGCGCATCTTCGCTGGTGGTCGTTGACTCACCTGTCCATGATTGGCTTCGGCCATTGCGACCCGTCACGGAATCGTTCCTACGCTGTCTTTGATCGACGGTAGTAGCAAGCTTTGCGGATGCCGCGCTTGAAAGCGAGTCGCGAGCGCGCGAGCCTCTTGCAGACGGTCGCTCGCAGCGAGCGCTTTGATCTGAAGCGCTTCACGCTCCTCCGCGAGCACACTCTTCGGGAAACGCGCTGCGTGCGTAGCGAGCGTTTGCAGAGCACCACTGTAGTCGCTGCGGGCGAAAGCGGCGCGCGCGACGTCTAGCAGCGCCTGTTGCTCGGCCAGGCTCGCCAGTCGATCGCCCGAGGCGCTCGCGCTCGGCGTCGACACGGTCGAACGATTCGAACGGGGCGGCGGCTCCGCGATGGTAGGAACTGCGACGACCGCGCTGGGCGCCGACACGGGGTCGAGTAGCGGCGTTGCGCTGCTCGAGGTCGTTTGAATCGTGGCGGGCGAGCGCTCGACGTACACCCGTTCCACGCGCGGCGCGCGCAACGCGCCATATAACCCGGCACCCATGACTCCCCCGACGACGAAGCTCGTCGCGAGTTGCAGCGGACGAGCCCACGGCAAGCCACGCGGCGCTGGAGCCGCGCTGTCGCCGCCGAAAGGGCCGATGCTGCGAGCCAGCCGCGCGGCGATCCGGCGCGTCGCTTCCGCGTCAGGCTCTACAACATCCGCGCGGAGTTGCGCGAGCTCTTCATCGAGGTCGAGGTCGGTCATCGCTCTCCTCGGCGTGCGCGCTCGCGTCGCAGCCCTTCCGCGAATTGCTCGCGGGCCAAGCGCAAACGCGAATAGGCGGTATTGAGCGGAATCCCCAGCGTGCTCGCGACTTCGGGGATCGGGCAACCATCGATTTCGTGCATGACGAACACCGCGCGGCGCTCGAGCTCCAAGCTTTGCAGCACGAGCTGGGCGAGGCTCGTCGCTTCCGCCTGCACCAAGCGGTCCAGGGCGTCCGGCAAGGGATCGATCGGTTCCAACTCGGCACCGAGCACCTCACGCTGGTTCGAGAAGCGGCGCCGGCAATCCGAGGCAACGCGGAAACAAAAGCCGAACAGCCAAGGACGAAAGGGGCGCTCAGCGTCGTAGTCCGACAGGCGTTGGTAAACTCGGAAAAAGACATCATGGCTCAAATCCTCGAGGTCGCGACTCGGCACCCCCAAGCGGCGCAGCGACGTCCAGACGTAGCCAAGGTCCCGCGCGAAAATGGCGCTGAAGCTCGGCCTTTCGCCGCCTTCAGCGTGTACTGCGGGAACACTCACCTCTAGACCTCATGGGGGATTGGGTTGAGCGTTGGCGATCCGTCATCAAAAATGCACGACGGCGGCGATTCCCAATCCACCGCTGAAGATCGGCGTTTTCCAGAGCGGGTTCCCTTGACTCTCAAGGTGGACGGGTAGCGGTGTCAAAAGCAGGTCGCCATACGCGAGTGCGCCAAACTTGGGGCTCAGCGGCAGCTCCACCCCGAGTCGCCCGCCCAACGCGAGCGAGCCGGCGCTCCCGCCCAAACCCGACGGAGTGCCCGTCGCCGCGAGCCATCGAAGCGCCGTAATTTGACAGGCGCTCATCAGCTTCCAATGCCCACAGGGCAGCAACTTCAGCGCGCCGCCCGAGCTGCGCAGCTCCACGCCCTCCGAGTGCGCGGTCATGGGCGCGTCGAGCTCGCCTTCGAGCGCAAGCGACCACGCTCCGCTACGAACCGCACCGAACGCAGTCGCACCGAAGGCTGTCTTGGGCATGCTACCGAATTGCACGGTGGCGCCCAGCCCAGCAGACCAAAGCCAGCGCTTGATCTGCGGCGAAGATCTGGCGGACGAAGCGATGGGCGGCGCCGCAGGCGGCGTGGCAGCAGTCACGACGGGCGCTTCGGCACTCGGTGACGAAGCGGGCTCATTTTCCCGGGGTTCCGGCGCAGGGTTCTCCGGACCTTGGGCGTAGGTCTCCGCGCTCTTGGGGTCGATGGCGATGCTAATCGACAGCGCCATCGCATGCACCAGCTGCTCGCATTGGTCTTGCTCCGCAGCAAACTCGCGCTTGCCGACCTGGCTGCTTTGCTCGTCGACCAGTTCGACCTCACCGCGCAGCTTGCTGCCGTCACGCATGACACGCGCGATGATGATCTTGTCCGAGCTGGGAAAGAACGGATCGTACCCCAAGCGTTTCTTCACCGCGTCACGCACGCTGGCCTGGTCAGGACAATTCTCCGCCCCCGGGCCGCGCATGTAGACCAGGCGCGAACTCGGAAACCCCAGTGCGCTGCGCGCGCTCGACAGCGCGAACAAGAAAACTGCGCCGCCCCGCGCCCACCGAACCAGCTCAGCCAATCGAATCAGGATTCGACGAGCATGCCCGAAAGACGAGACCCGACGCAACTCGGACTCCCTGCCCCCAGCAGGCGGCCTCACCGTGAGGCACGGCGCTATTTCTTCGGATACAGCACGAGCTGCGTGCAACGAAACAGCGCCAACGCGCGGTCACTGCCTTTTGCGCGCACCGTCGCGTCCCACACTTGAGTGGTCCGCCCCATGTGCGCTGCGGTTGCGACGCACTCGACGACGCCTTCGCGCGCTGTGCCAAGGTAATTCGTCTTGAGTTCGATCGTGGTGAAGCTCGTCGCGCCCTCTGGCAGATTCGCGATCGCGCCGTAGCCGGCGCAAGTGTCGGCTAGGGCTACGACGCTGCCGCCGTGCATGAAGCCGTTGGGCGAGAGCAGGTGCGGACCGACGGCGAATTCCGCCCTCAGCAGGCCCTCGCCGACCTCGGTGACGACGATTCGCAAATGGCCGGGTAGGTTCTCGCGACCGACTTGGTTGAAGTAGTCGGGGGTCAGGGTGACGGGCATGCGGGGATTTTTGGCGCACTCTGGAGCGGGCGCCAAGTCCGCGTCTTGGTCCGCAAGCAATGTGCGTGAAATGAGCAGCGCGGCTGGTCCGTATCACGCACGTCGCAAGGAACCAGTCGGCGGCCAGGCCGGGATCCGACGCTGGCCGTTCGAGGGCGCCTCGTAATTCGAATGTTCGGGGACCACCTCGCAACGCATTCGCCAAATCGCGACACGACTTATTTGCCATTCATCACTCGATATCACTGCGGCGGAAGTGCGCGCGCGATGCGTGGATGAACAGCGCGGCGTGGCGCAGGTGAGCGAACGCAAATCGAGGCGATTTGGCGAGGCTTTCAGCAATCGACCAATGCGTTCGATCCGTTTGCGCGGCGTGCTCGTAGAGGTGACAATGAGCTCCGCGCCTCGAGCGCATGAGCGCCATTGCGCGACACACACGAGTTGTCGTTTGGGAAGACAGCTCGAGCGGCGGAGTACTCCGCATACTTCGAGAGGAAGCGAACACATGCTTGATCGTGAATTGAATCGACGGCAGATGCTCGTGCGCGCGGCTGCAGCCGCGACTGCACTGGGGCTCGCAGTGTCCATCAACGCTGCGAGTCGCAAGGCCGAAGCGAAGGTGAACCCTGCGCCAGATCCGGCAAAAGACAATACCATCCTGAACACGCTGCTCACCGGCGAGTACGACGCAGTCGCGACCTATACCGCGGGAGCAGCCCTGATCGCGGCGGACACGGGCACCGCCCAAGCGACACGCGACATCGTTACCAGCGTTGCGGTGCACTTCCAAGATCAACACAAGCAGCACGCCGCGGCGCTGAAAGCCCTGATTTCGGCCAATGGCGGCACGCCCGCGACCGACACCATGGTCGCCAAGATCCCGACCTCGTTCCCGACAGTGGCTACGACCACGGACGTGATGAAGCTCGCGACAGACAAGGAAAAGCATGCCGCGATTGCCTACGCCGAAGTCATGAAGACCCTCAGCACGAGCGCCGCGGCCAAGCTCGTTGCCTCGATCGGCGGCGTCGAATCCCAACACTTCGTCGTGCTGTACTTGCTCGTGGAAGGTCTAATCAGCGCCAATGACAACACGAAGATGAACCCGGCGCTGATCGTTCCGGCCGCGTTCGTGCTCAACGTCGGTGCCAGCGGCACGACCAACCTCGAAAACTTCCCTGCCCTCGACGCCCTGCTCACGTTGGATCCGCCATGAGCCAGCAAAAGCAACCGAAGCGAGAGTTCTCACCATTCGAGGAGCAGGCAATGAAAGATCAGAACGAGCACGGCGAAAGCAAGCAACGGAATCAGGCGAACACAGGCGAGACC
>Ga0164309_10000712_pt1 | contig 17523 bp, 18 predicted proteins | sample Whisoiple_247_MG_FD_109984 | JGI IMG/M metagenome (GOLD analysis project Ga0164309, IMG submission 109984) | Soil microbial communities amended with fresh organic matter from upstate New York, USA - Whitman soil sample_247_MG | ecosystem: Environmental > Terrestrial > Soil > Unclassified >...
ACTCACTTGAACGCGATCGCGTTCACCGCCTCCGTGATCTTGTGGACGATCAGGTCGGCGAGCTCTGTGCCTTGTTTGCCGTTGAATCCCTTCATCGCGGCGACCATGCCGATCATCAGGAGCGAGACGAGCAGGATCAGGCCGACGTACTCGACCGTCCCCTGCCCCCGCTCGCCCTCGAGCGCTGCGACGATGCCGCGCGAGCGGCGCAGGAACTTCGTCTGGATGTATGCGGCGAGCTTTGCGAGCATCGATTCCTCCCGTTCGGATTTCGCCCGATGCTCACTTGAGAGATGTGACGGGTCCAGACGAAAGTACGCCGAATCCTCGACGCCGTCGAGCCGTTAGTGCCCCTCCCCGGCTTGAGTTCGACCCGCGGGAAGCCGCTTCGACAACGCAACCGGCCTCGGCAGTCCCCGTGGGGATCAGCTCCTGCGGGCGCTGAAGCGGCGCTGACGACGACGCTCACTCGCGTCGACGCGCGGATACGCTGGCCGCCGTGCGCGTCCTGGTGGTCACCAACATCACCCCTGACGAGGCGGCGCCGTGGCGCGGGCAGTTCGTCCGCGACCAGGTCGACGCGCTGCGCCGATCCGGCGTCGACGTGGAGCTCCACTCCTTTCCGGCCGGCACGCGCAACTACCCGCGGGCGGTGGGCTCGATCCGGCGCATCCTGCGCCGCGAGCGCTTCGACCTGGTCCACGCCCACTTCGGCCTGGCGGGCTGGTGCGCGAAGCTGGCCGGCGCGCGGCCCCTCGTGGTCACCTTCCACGGCACCGACGTCCGCCACCCGCTGACCGGCTTCCTGTCCCGCCGGCTCGTGGGCCGGCTTGACCTGATCGCGGCCGCATCGCTGGCTCTGTTCAGCCCCGAGGGCGAGCGGCCGGCGCTGCCGCGGCGCCCGGGCGCAAACGCCGTGCTTCCCGCCGGTGCCGACCTCGATCGCTTCCAGCCGGCATCCCGCGCCGATGCGCGTGCGTCCCTCGGGCTCGACCCGGGTGGCCGCTACCTGCTGTTCCCAGCTGTGAGCTCGCGACCGGTCAAACGCCATGACCGCGCGCGGGAGCTGGCGGACGTGCTTGGCGCGGAACTGCTCTCCGGCGACGGCATCGACCCCGGTCAGATGCCCAGCTTGATGAACGCCGCCAACGCCGTCGTGGTGACGTCCGACAACGAGGGCTTCGGGCTGGTCGCGGTGGAGGCGCTCGCTTGCGACGTCCCCGTCTTCTCCACCCCTGTCGGAATCGCGCCCTTCCTGCTCCGCGGCCTCGACGGCTGCCTCGCCGCCCCCTTCAACCCGGGCGTGTGGGCCGAGGCGATCCGGCCCCACCTCGAGGCGGACGACCCCCGGGTGGCGGGACGCGATCGCGCCGCCTGGTTCTCCGCGCAGCTGATGGCCGACCGAGTGATCGAGGCTTACGGCGAAGTACTCGAACGCGGCCAGGATCTTTCGTAGGGTGCGAGGCGCATGGCACGCCGCCAGGAGGGCGAGGCGAAGGCCCGCCAGCAGGCCGATCGCCCCCGCGCCGAGTCCGACGCGAGGGTCGCGAAGGAGGTCGCGGCGGCGCGGGAGGGCGCCGAGCGCGAGGCTCGCGAGAGCTACCGGATTCGCGAGGAGGAGATCGAGTCGGGGTTCCCGAAGTCGCTACCACCGACCTCAAGCACCGGGTGACTCCCTAGCCGCTCAGGTCGCGAGCGCCGGCCACCGGTCCCGGTGGCGCTCGGCGTAAGGCCCGGCGAGCTCGGCCGCCGCCTCGGCGGGCTCGCGGTCCCCTTCCAAAGCCTCGATCGTGGCGAGCACGGCCTCCGCCAGCGCATCGGGGGCGTAGCCGCCCTCGAGGCACACGAGCACCGGCACGTCGAGCTCCGCCGCCAGCCCGCGCATCGACGCGGCCATGTCCGCGAATCCCTCGGTGTCCACCGAGCACTCCGCGAGCGGGTCCCGCCGGTGGGCGTCGTAACCGGCCGAGATTGCAAGCAGTCCCGGGAGGAAGTCGCGCGCGATCGGCGCCACCACGTGCTGGACCAGAGCGAGGAACTCCTCCGTCCCCGCGCCCGGGGGCACCGGGAGGTTGACCGTGAAGCCCTCCCCCGCCCCGGTCCCCGTGTACTCGGCGGGCCCGGTACCGGGATAGAGCGGCCACTGGTGGATGCTCGAGTAGAGGACCTCGTCGGACTCGGCAAAGATCGCCTCGGTCCCGTTGCCGTGGTGGACGTCCCAGTCGAGCACCAGGACCCGCTCGACGCCACCCCCCTCGCTCGCCTGCCGCGCCGCCACCGCGACGTTGTTGAAGAGGCAGAATCCCATCGCCCGGGACGTCTCGGCGTGGTGCCCAGGAGGGCGCAGGCCGCAGAACGCGAAGCTGTCCTCGCCGCCGAGCAGCCGCTCGACCGCGTTGACCGCGCCCCCCGCCGCATGGAGCGCGGCCTCGAATGAGCCCGCGCTGGCGATCGTGTCGACGTCGATCATGCCCCCGCCCCTCGCCGAGAGCTCCTCGATCGCATCGATGTGGGCCGGGGTGTGGACTCGAGTGAGCTGCTCGCGGGTCGCCGCCGGAGCCTCGATCCGGCTCAGACCCGGCCAGCCGGCCTCGTCGAGCCTCGCCTCGATCGCCCGGACCCGGGAGGAGTTCTCCGGGTGGGCGCCGGTGTCGTGCTCGAGCGAGCTTGGATGGGAGAGATACAGCCCCACGGTCGCGGATACCGTATCCACGCCTTGAGCGGCCCAGCGGCAAGCGACGCCGAACCACTAACCGAAACCGACGTCGTGGTCGTCGGCGGCGGGGCCGCCGGCCTCTATGTCGCGCTGCGGGCGGCCGAGGACGGCGCGGCCGTGACGCTCGTCTCGCGAAAGCCGCTCTCGGAGAGCGCGAGCTTCTGGGCCCAGGGTGGCCTGGCGGCGGCGCTCGCCGACGACGACTCCCCCGCCAGGCATGCGCAGGACACGCTCAACGCGGGTCGCGGGCTCTGCCGGTCGGAAGCGGTGGAGGTTCTCACCAGCGAGGCGCCCGCGGCCGTGGCCGAGCTCCGCGAGCGCGGGGTCCGCTTCGACCTGGATCCGGACGGGGGCCTCTCCCTCGCCCTGGAGGGCGGGCATTCGGCCCGGCGCATAGTCCACGCCGGCGGGGCTCAGACCGGTCGCGCCATCACGGGCCGCCTCGCCGAGCTCGTCGGCGCCGACGATCGCATCCGCGTGCTCGAGCAGACCTCGGTGCTCGCGCTCTGGAGCGACGGGAGCTCCTGCGCCGGCGTCGTGACCGATGCGGGGGCGATCGCGGCCCCCGCCACGGTGCTTGCGACGGGCGGCGGCGCCGCACTCTGGCGCCGGACCACTAACCCCTGGGGGGCGATCGGCGCCGGCACGGTGCTGGCGCATGCCGCGGGCGCCGCGCTCGCGGACCTGGAGTTCTGCCAGTTCCACCCGACCGCGCTCGCGCTGCCGGGCACCGAGCACGACGGCACGCTCCTCACCGAGGCGCTCCGCGGGGAGGGCGCGGAGTTACTCGATGCCTCAGGCCAGCGATTCACCGACGAGCTTGCCCCCCGAGATCAGGTCACGGCCGCGATCCTCGATCGCATGGAGGCCGACGGCTCCGATCACGTCGTCCTCGACCTGCGGCCGATTCCCGAGGAGCGTTTCCCCAGTGTCTTCGCGGCCTGTCGCGCTGCGGGCCTCGACCCGGGAGCCGAGCCGGTCCCGGTTGCCCCGGCCGCCCACTACCTGATGGGCGGCGTGGTCTGCGACGTCAACGGCACGACGACGCTTCCGGGTCTCTACGCCGTGGGCGAATGCGCCTGCAGCGGTGTCCACGGAGCGAACCGGCTCGCTTCGAACTCGCTCAGCGAATGCTTCGTGTTCGGCGCCCGAGCCGCCGCCGCGGCCGCAGCCGCCACCCCGGCAGGTGAGCGGCCGCCGCCGCCGGAGTGGAGGTTCGACCCGCCCAGCGCCGAAACCCGCGAGGCCGTCTGGCGTCATGCGGGCCCGCAGCGAAACGCCGCATCCCTGGGGCGGCTGCAGGACGACCCCTATCCGCTTGCGCGGCTCATCGCGCGGGCAGCCCTCGACCGCCGCGAGTCGCGCGGCCCGCATCGCCGCACCGACCACCCGCTACAGGACCCGGACCTCGACGGCGTCCACCTGGTGATCGAGGCGGACGAGTCGCTCGCAGCCCAGCGCTGGCCCTAGGGCAGCAGGCGCTCGAAGTGTCCAGAGCTTGTGACCCTTCCCACACACCCCAGCCTCGCCGGGTGAGACAGTCGGGCCATGGATTCGCTGGTACTCGACGTAGGCCAGGAATCGGGGACGGAGCTGGCAACCGCAACCGCTGGCGGTGCCGGCCGCAGGACCCGGGGCGTGGAGATCGCCGCGACCGACCTCTGGCAGACGGTCAACGGGGGCAAGCAGGTGTTGCAGGGCGTGTCGCTCACGGTGAAAGCGTGTGAGCTCGTCGCGGTTGTCGGCGGCAGCGGCGCGGGCAAGACAACGCTCCTCGAGGCGCTGGCGGGCGTCCGGCCCGCCGAGCGCGGCGAGGTGCGATTCGACGGCGTAGACCTCTACGAGAACTTCGACAGCTTCCGCAGGCTGCTCGGCTACGTACCGCAGGACGACATCATCCACGCTGACCTTCCGCTCGAGCGCACCCTGCGCTACGCCGCCGCGCTGCGCTTGCCCGAGTCCAGATCCTCGGCCGACATCGACTCGGCGGTGGATCGGGCCCTTGCCGCACTCGACCTTTCGCAGCGCGCAGACGTCCAGGTCGGTGCATTGTCAGGCGGTCAGCGCAAGCGCGCCAGCATCGCCGTTGAGCTGCTGACGAGCCCACCCGTCTTCTTCCTGGACGAGCCGACCTCAGGACTCGATCCGGCGAGCTCCAGCGAGCTGCTGCGGCTGCTGCGCGGACTCGCCGACGCCGGCTCGACGGTGGTCTTCACGACCCATTCGGTACAGGACCTGGCCCGCGCCGACCGCGTGGTGTTCCTCGCTCGTGAGGGCCACCTTGCGTTCGTCGGGACGGTCGCCGAGGCGCTTGATTACTTCGACGTCGAGCGCGTCGAGGAGATCTACGAGCGGCTCGCCTCGGAAGGGACGCCAGAGGAGTGGTCGAGGCGGTTCGAGAGCCATCGCCACAACGGCGTCCCCGTCGCGACCGCGGTCGAGCCGGACGCGCCGGATGGCCACGAAGGCATCGGATTTGCGCGCGAATGGGCGGTGCTGACACGAAGGACGCTGGAGACGCTCGTCCGTAACCGCCTGACGTTGGCGATCCTCATCGGCTCGCCAGCGCTTGTCGTAGCGATGTTCGCTGTCCTGTTCCGCCCCGGGGCCTTCGAATTCGCCAGTCCCAACCCGAGCGCCATCACGATGATCCTGTTCTGGGTCACATTCGGCGCGTTCTTCTTCGGCCTCACCTACGGCCTGCTTCAGATCGTCACCGAGCAGGCGATCATGCGCCGCGAACAACTGGTCGGCCAGCGGATCAGTGCGTACCTGGGGGCGAAGATGGCCGTCCTGCTCCCCTTCCTGGTCTTCGTCGTGGTGCTGATGCTTGCCGTCTTGCGCGCTCTGGACAGGTTGCCCGCCGCCAGCACGACGACCTACCTGACGATGGGCATCACGCTCGCCCTCCTCGCGGCCGCCGCGCTGACGCTCGGGCTGATGACGTCCGCGGGCGTCAGCAACCCAGCCCAGGCGACACTCGCTCTGCCGATGCTCTGCTTCCCGGCGGTGCTGTTCTCGGGAGCGATCCTGCCGGTGCACGAGATGGCGGGGGTGGGCGCGGCGATCAGCACGATCATTCCCGACCGCTGGGCCTTCGAGGCGCTCGGCCATGACCTCGGGGTCCGCCACATCCTCGCGGACGGGGGCTCTCCACTGGGCCCGCCGCTGATCGCGGCCTACGGCAAGGAGGCCGGGACGGACGCAATCGCCGTTTATTGGAGCTATCTGGCGGCGTTCACCGTCGCCTTCTTCCTCGGCGCCTGGGGGATCCTGCGACGCAGGTCGCACCGCAGGTGAGTCAGGGCTCGTGGGGACCTCGGCTCAGGCGGCCCAGGCGAACTCGGACGCCGAGATTCCCGTCTTCCCCTCGTATTCGATCCCGAAGGCGTTGATCTTCGAGCGCTTCGCCTCGGCGGCGTTGAACTCCGACGCCGCCGGATGGAACACGCCGACGAGCCGGACGGGCTGTCCTGTCTCCACGCCGAAGGGGACGATGTCCTCGATCTCGAAGTCGATCGCGTCGCCGATCTTGACGCTGTGGGTCAGCCCGTCCTCGACCACCTCGAACGGAGCCCGCTCGACGCCGAGCAGCTCGCCGATCATGGCCGCCGCCATTTCCATTGGGCCGCCCTTCTGGCCTCCGTAGACCGCGGTGAGCTTCTCCATCTGCTCGTCGTCGGCACGGTCGTCGATGAACAGGCCGAGGCGCCAGTTGCCCTCGGTCATGACCTTGGGGCTGTCGGCGATCGCGGCGACGCCAAGGCCGCTGACGTCGGTCCCCTCGATCTCACCGTCCTTGATGTTGAAGACGAGGGTGACGCGGCAGAAGTCGTAGGTCGCGCCGTGGGCCATCGACATGTTGCACGGGCACATGAGGTCGCACGAGCACGTCTCGAAGTAGCTGCCCTTCAGATTCCAGGACACTCCGGCCTCCTTCGTAGAGGGTGGGGGCGTCCGATTCTCTCTCCCCGACGCGACCGCGTCAAGCGCCCCGGGACGATCAGGAGCAATCGCGGTCGCCGCTTTGGTCGAACCATCAAATCAGCCTGCACGCGGGCCATCGGAGGGCCGTTGACGCGGTAGCGTCGGACGGTCCCCGGACAAGGAGGAGATGGAGATGAAGCGGCTACTCGCACTCGCAGTTCTGGCGGTCTCGGTGGGCACCCGCATCGTCGTCGGCAGGTCGTCTGAGTGCATGTGGACGACGTTCCCCGCTGGGACCAAGTTCGACTTCGTCTTCCAGCTGAGTCACTGAGTGGTCGGGCGCCCGGCTGATTCAGCCCGGCGCCCTCCACGCCAGACCGAACAACGGACTGGGCGATCTAAGCGATCGCCGCGTCCTTCCGTGCGTGAGCCGTTATCCGAATCGGCTAACGGGTATTCGATGCCGCTCCTTGCTGTACAATCGCGCCTTAGCAAGGGCTTAATCCGAGATCTCTTGCGCTTAAACGCACCTTGGAATAGTGCCGCCCGCCTCAAGGACGTCAGTAGCGCAGGGAACGCCCGGGGCATTGAAAAGGAACGGAAACCCACAGGGGGTCGAGAAGAGGATGTATCGATTCAGCCGCTCTATGTACCGGGAGTTGGGTCCGCGGATCGTCGAGGATGACTCTGATCGGACGCAGTGCCGGAACAGGCAGAAGGTCCTGGACGCCTGCGAGGCCGCGATTCGCCGCCTGACCTACGACCGACGCTATTTCGCCCGTCCCGCGCGCTCACTTTTCAACGACGTACGTCCGTATTTCACGATGCAGGACCAGCTCTTCGTCTGGCGCGTGATCGATTCCAACATTCGCCTCGCCACGGAGTTCCTGGAGCAGCTCCCCGAGGGCGTCGGTCTCGACGGTCGCCCACCTCAGTGCAACGCACACACGAGGAAGGGCACACCCTGCCAGCGGCCCCCGCTGCCGGGCCGCGAGTACTGCCCGTCGCACAAGCACCTCGACGAGACGTTCGAGAGCGCCGAGATTCCTGACGGCGCCGTGGAGACGCTCGAGAGCGAGTTCGGCTCGCTCGCCGCGGTGTAGGCAAGACCCGCCGGGCGGAGAGACACCGACAGCGAAAGGGGCCCCGGGTCGGGGACCTTCGCGCGTCCGGGCGCGATCCGGCGTTTTGAGAGGCTGCACGCATGCTTCTCGGGGGCGACGTCGGCGGGACGATAACCGATGCGGTCGTCTTCGACGGGACCAACCTGCACACGGCCAAATCGCCCTCGACGCCGGACGACGTCTCCCGCGGCGTGCTGGCGGCGGTCGACGCCGTGCTGGAGGGGGTGGGTGCTGAGCCGGGCGACGTCGAGGTCTTCGCGCACGGCATGACCGTGGGCACGAATGCGCTCCTGACCGAGAGCGGCGCACGCACGGCGCTGGTCGCCACCGAGGGCTTCACCGACGTCCTGGAGGTCGCCCGGCAGAACCGGCCCGACCTCTACCGCCTGTGTGCGCCGAAGCCGGTTGCGCTCGTCCCGCGCGACCTCCGCATCGGCGCCCGCGGGCGGATCGGCCCGCGGGGCGAGATCGACCCGCTGCCCGAGGGCGAGGCGGACCGGATCGTCGGCGCGATCCGCGACACGGGTGCCGAGTCGGTCGCCGTATGCCTGCTGTTCTCCTACCTCGACCGGAGCCACGAGGAGGCGATCGCCGAGCGGCTGCGCGCGGAGCTGGCCGACGTGCACGTCTCGGCCTCCCACGAGGTCCTGCCCCAGTTCCGCGAGTACGAGCGCGCCTCCACCACCGTCGTCGACGCCTACCTCTCCCCCCTTCTCGGCCGCTACCTACACCGGCTGACGCAGTCGTGCGACGAGCTTGGGCTGCGCTCGCCGCTGATCATGAAGTCCTCCGGCGGCGTGGCACCGGCCGCCGAGGCCGCGCGCGCGGGCGCTTGGAGCGTGCTGTCCGGGCCCGCCGGCGGGGCCGTGGGCGCGGCCCTTCTGGCTCGCCTCTCCGGCGAGGGCGAGGCGGTCGGCATCGACATGGGTGGGACCTCCTGCGACGTGTGCGTCGTCGAGGGCGGGCGGGTCCGCCGCACCGACTCGCGCGAGATCGAGGGGCGCGTCATCCAGCTACCGATGGTCGACGTCCACACCGTCGGCGCCGGGGGCGGCTCGATCGGCTGGCGCGACCATGGCGGCGCCCTCCGGGTCGGCCCGCAGTCCGCCGGTGCCGACCCGGGCCCGGCGTGTTACGGCCGCGGCGGGACGGAGCCCACTGTCACGGACGCCAACCTTCTGCTGGGCTACCTCGACGCGTCGTCGACGCTGGCGGGCGGCGTCGACCTCGACGTCGCGGCCGCGGCCGCCGCGGTCGAGAGGCTGGGCTCGCAGCTCGGCCTCGAGACCCTAGAGACCGCGGCGGGGATCGTCCGCGTCGCGAACCAGGAGATGATCCGCGCGCTCCGGGTGGTGACGGTTGACCGTGGCATCGACCCGCGCGACTTCGCGCTGATGCCGTTCGGCGGGGCCGGCCCGATGCATGCCGCGGCGCTCGCGGACGAGCTCGGCATGAGCCGGCTTCTGTGCCCGCGTGCCAGCGGCGTCCTCTCCGCGCTCGGCCTGATCGCCTCGGACCGCCGTCGCGACACGGCCCGCACTGTGATGCTCGCGGGCGACGACCTCACGGCCGAGCGGGTCGCCGCCGAGGTCGCCGCGCTCCGGGAATCGCTGGCCGCGGGGCTCGAGGACGCGACCGTCGAGGTGACCTACGAGCTCCGCTACTCAGGCCAGGCGTTCGAGCTCCCCGTCCCGGGCCCCGAGCGGCCCGACCCCGACGAGCTTGCCACCGGCTTCGCGGAGGAGCACGAGCGCCGCTACGGCTACCGCGATCCCGATGCCCCGGTCGAGCTCGTGAACATCCGCGTGGCGGTCACCGTGGCCGGCCCTTCTCCAGAGCCGCGGGCGGCGACCTCGGGAGCGCTCGAGCGCCGCACTCGCAGCGCGCGCTTCGGCGACCAGTGGGCCGAAGCGACCGTCCTGCGCGGCGAGCCGGAGGCCGGCGTCGAGGCGGAGGGCCCGTGCATCTTCGAGCTGCCCGAGGCGACGCTGGTCCTTCCCCCCGGGTGGCGGGCACAAGCCGACGATCACGGCACGATCGTCGCGGAGCGAGCTGGATGAGCGCCCCCGAGCGAGGAGGGCGCGGGCTCGACCCGGTCAGCCTTCAGGTGCTGGTCGGGGCGCTTCGCGCGGCCTGCGACGAGATGGGCGCCGTGCTGATCCGCTCGGCCTACTCGGCCAACATCAAGGAGCGGCACGACTGCTCCACGGCCCTGTTCGACTCGGCGGGCGAGCTGGTGATGCAGGCCGAGCACATCCCTGTCCACCTGGGTTCGATGCCGGACGCGGTCGCGGCGGTCCTCGACGAGGACCACCGGCCCGGGGACGCCTGGATCCTCAACGACCCCTACCGCGGCGGCACGCACCTGCCGGACGTGACGCTGATCTCGCCGATCTTCGATCCAGGCGGAGGTGGCTCGGATCGCCTACTCGGCTTTGCGGCCAGCCGCGCACATCACGCGGACATCGGCGGGCCCACGCCGGGCGGCATGCCGGCCGATTCGGTGCGGCTCGAGGACGAGGGGGTGGTCATCCCTCCCACGCGCGCGACCGACGAGGTGCTCGAGGGGCTCGCGGAGCAGATGAGGAACCCGTCGCAGCGCCTCGCCGACCTCCGCGCGCAGCGGGCCGCGAACCTCACCGGCGAGCGGCGGCTCTTGGAGCTACTCGAGCGAGAGGGCCCCGACGTCCTGCGCGCCGGGATGGTCGAGATCCTGGACTACGCGGAGCGCCGCACGCGCGCCCGGCTCAGCGAGCTGCCCGACGGAACCTACGAGGCCGAGGACGTCCTGGAGGACGACGCCGCCGGCCCGGAGAGGGATATCCGCCTGTACGCGAGCGCCCGGATCGAGGGCGACCGGCTCACGCTCGACTTCACGGGCACCGACGCCCAGGTCGAGGGCAACCTCAACTGCCCGCTCTCCGTGACCAAGTCGGCCGCGTTCTTCGCGGTGCGGGTGGTGACCGACCCGGACGCGCCCCCGTCCGCGGGCGCCTTCCGGCCGATCGAGGTGATCGCGCCGGAGGGATGCCTGCTGAACGCGCGGTTCCCGGCCGCCGTCGTGGCGGGCAACGTCGAGACGTCGAGCCGCGTCGCCGACCTGGTGCTGTCCGCACTCGGCGGCGCGACCGAGGTGCCGGCACAGGGCCAGGGAACCATGAACAACCTCACGTTCGCCGGTGAGAGCCTCACGTATTACGAGACGCTCGGGGGCGGACAGGGGGCGTGCCCGAGTGCCGACGGCCCCGACGCGATCCACGTCGCGATGTCGAACACGCTGAACACGCCGACCGAGGCGTTGGAGACCGAGTTCCCGGTGCGCATACGGGAGCACAGCGTCCGCCGCGGCAGCGGCGGCACGGGCGAGCATCACGGCGGCGACGGGCTCGTCCGCGAGCTCGAGGCGCTTGCGCCCCTCGGCTTCACGCTGATCACCGAGCGCCGCGCCCATGCGCCGCGCGGCCGCGAGGGAGGTGCCGACGGAGAGCGCGGCCGAAACCTCCTGAACGGCGAGCCCCTGCCCTCCAAGGCGGCGGGCAACCTGCGGCCCGGCGACCGCCTGCGGCTAGAGACGCCGGGCGGGGGTGGCTACGGCGCCCCCGGAGGCTAGGCGGTCAGGCGGTCTCCTGGCGCCAGTTGCGGAACGCGGCCACGAGCTCCTCCTCGGCCTCGGGCGAGATGGACTCGGCCGGGATGTGCCCGAGGGCGACGATCGTCATCCGCATCTGCTCGATGTAGAGGGTGCAGGCGTCGCACTCGGCGACGTGCTCCTCGAACCGGGCCCGGGCGTCGTCGTCCATGCGGCCCTCGAGATAGTCGGTCACGAGCTCGACCATCTCCTGGCAAGTCAGCATTCTGTCTTGACGCGGGGTCATCGAATGGCTTCCTCGGGCTGCGGGTTCAAGTGCTCCTCGAGCGCCGCGCGCACCTTCGAGCGCGCTCGGTGCAGGAGCACTCGTTGGTTTGTCTCGCTGAGGTCCAGTGCGTTGCGGACCTCCTCGGCATCCCAGCCGCTGATGTCACGCAGCGTGATCACCTCGCGCTGGCGCGGCGGGAGGTCCCTGATCGCCCGCAGCAGCACGTCGCGCGTCTCATTCGCCTCCAGCCGGCTCTGCGGGTCCTCCCAGGCCACCGGCGGGCTGGCCCACCAACCCGGGCGTTCCCCGCGCTTGCCCTGGAAGCGATCCGGGTCCAGCGCCGGCCCTCCCCCCTCCTCGTAGCGGCGCCGCAACAGCGCGAAGGGCAGGATCCGGCCCTCCCGCGTGCCGCGCGTGCGCGCCTTGTTGAGGGCGATGCTGGCGAGCCAGGTGCGCAGCATCGAGCGACCCTCGAAGCGGTCGAGGCCGTTGAGCGCGGCAAGCCACGTGTCCTGGACCACCTCCTCGGCGATCGCCCTGCTCGGCACGTGCATCATCACCAGGCGCATGAGGAACGGCCCGTGTTCCTCGACCAGGGCCCTGAACGCGTCCTCGTCTCCGCGGCGGAGCCGCTCGAGAAGCGCTGCATCGGGGTCGGCCGGCGCTCCCGCGCCCTCCGCCCGCCTCGCGCCTTCCTCCTCCGGCATCGGTCGCGATTCTCTCATGCGCCACGGGAGGCGTAGGCTCCGCGAAATGGCGGAGTGGATGGAGCTCGACGGCGTCGGCCTCGCCTACGAGAAGCGGCCGGGCGCGAAGAGCTCGGCCACGATCGTCTTCGTCCACGGTCTCGGTGGGTCGATCAACTCCTGGTGGGCGCAGCTCGCCGCCTGCGAGGAGCGCGGCCGGCCGTGCGTGGCCTACGACCAGCGCGGCGCCGGGCTGAGCGCGAAGCCGCCCGGGCCCTACTCGGTCGAGCAGTGGGCCAACGACCTCGTGGCACTGCTCGACGCCCTCGAGGTCGAGCGCCCGATCCTGGTCGGGCACTCGGTCGGCTGCATGGTCGCCGAGCACGCGTGCGCACGCCTTGGCGAGAGGATCACGGGCCTGATGACCATTGGCGGCGCCCTGCGCTGGCGGGACGCGGCGGCGCCCGTCTTCGAGGAGCGGGTGAAGCTCGCCCGCGCCGGGCGGATGGAAGAGATCGCGACCACGGTCGCAGGCACGGGGTTGAGCGAGGCCCGACGGGCCTCCGACCCGGTTCTCCTGGGCCTCTTCCGGGGCCTGATCGCCTCGAACGACCCGCAGGCCTACGCCGAGTGCAGCGCGGCGACGGCCATCGGCCGCATGGTGGACACCGACCGGGTCGCGTGCCCGGTCCTGGCGTCCTGCGGCGAGCACGACCCGGTGGCGTCCCCCGCCTTCGCCGAAGCCATCGCCGCGGCGGTCCCGAAGGGGCGCACCGCGGTCGTCCCCGGCGCTGCACACTGGTGCCATCTGGAGGCCCCCGAGCGCGTGAACGCGATCCTGCTTGGATTCGCTGACGAACTCGCAACATAAAACACAAATTTTGACATTCGTCGAACCTCCTCTAAAATGACGCGCCTTAGCCGGTCAGCCAGTTTCTGATGAAGACGGCGCCGGCGACGTCCAAGCTCGCTTTACCAACGATCCGAACGACTTAAGCAATGCCTATTGCCTTCAAAGAGTGGGCCGTAACGGTGCGCGCCCTGGCCGAGGGGGAGCAGCTCGTAACCCTGCGCAAGGGCGGGATCCGCGAGGAGGAGAAGCACTTCGAGGTCGAGTACGACCGCTTCTTCCTCTACCCCACCTTCGACCACCAGCGCAACGACCTGGTCCGCGAGTCGCACCACCCCGAGCTTCGCCGCGCGCTCGAGGAGGGAGTGTGGCCGGACGAGGAGCCGCCGCCGCGGGCCCTGCTGCAGGACGGCGGCATCGCACAGCCCGATCGCGTGCGCATCCGCTCCTGGGCGGAGGTCACCGACCACTTCGAGACGAGCGACCCGCGCATCGTCGACAGCCTTTCCCCGTTCCACGTCTGGACGCAGGACTACGCGCACAAGCGGCTGCGGTGGAAGCGCCGCCATCCGCTCCATGTGCTCCTGCTGCGGGTCCACCGAATCCCGCGCCCCGTAACCGTTCGCGTCCGCGACGAGTACCACGGCTGCCGCTCGTGGGTCGAGATCGATCGCGAGCTCCCCTTCGAGGGAACCCCGGTGATGGCGGACGAGGAGTTCGACCGCGCCGCCGCGGAGATCCGCGACATCTGCGGCGAGGCCGAGCCGGTCCCAGCCTGAGCGGACTGATCGAGCAGATCAAAGCCGCGGGCAGAGCGCTCGTCCTCGGGATCGGGGGCGGCGGCGACGTCGTGGGCGCCCTGGCGGTTGCCCGGCTGTGCGAGTCCCTGGGGACCCCGTTCGCGCTCGGTGGCGTCGCCTGGGAGCGGTTCGCTATCGACCCGAGGCCCGGCCCGCGGCCCATCGAGGAGATCCGCGGCGGCGAGCGGCTCGACGGGGCCGCAGTGCTCGCCGACGCGGCGACGACCACCGACGACGGCATCGCGTTCGCCGAGGCGGGCGTCGCGGACTTCCTCGGCACCCAGACCGCACTCATCGACATCACGCGCGGAGTCACCGGGGCCTCGCAGGGAATTGCGGCGGCCATGAAGCGCCTCCGCTGTGACCTGCTGCTGGGCGTCGACGTCGGCGGCGACGTCTTGGGCCGCGGTGACGAGGCCGGGCTCGCGAGCCCGCTCTGCGATGCCGTGATGGTGTCCGCGATGCTCGAGGGCGCTCGATCGTCCGATGCTCTCCTGGCGGTGATCGGCGCCGGCTGCGACGGCGAGCTTGCGCCCGCTCAGGTCCTCGATCGGGTCGCCGCCCTCGGGCGCGCCGGCGCCTGGCTGGGGAGCTGGGGGGTGCCGCGGGAGGTCGCCGCGGAGCTCGAGCACGCGGCCGGCCGCGTGCCCACGGAGGCGAGCCTCATGGTCGCCAAGTGCGCTCGCGGCGAGACCGGCATGGTCCCGATCCGTGGGGGCAGGCGCCAGGTCGAGCTCGGGCCGGTCGGAGCCCTCGCTTTCTTCTTCGACGCCCTCGCCGCGCTGCCGGAGCTCCCGCTCGCGCAGGCCGTGCGGGACAGCGACAGCATCGACGCGGCCAGAGATGCACTGGCGGCGCGTGGGGTACGCACGGAGCTCGACTACGAGCGTGACCGGGCGGCGGAATGACCGGGCCGCGGTCGAGCCGTCAGGTGGCTCGGGAGGTGCCGATTGCAGTCATCAGCGCCTCGAACTCGCCCACGGCGCGGCTGAGCTCGTCCGCGAGCGGCCCGGGACGAAGCTCCTCGAACCGAGCCGTCAGCGTTCGGTAGTACCAGAGCACGTCACGCTTTGACTTGCCGGACTTCTCCCAGAGATCCTCGCCCTGTATCCGGTAGTCACGTGTCAGGCTGCGCACGTTGACGAGCTTGTCAGCGAGGGACACCCTGAGCGCTTCCTGTGAGGACCCTGCCAGATGGACGAGGTAGCGCTCCTTGCGGCGGCGCCAAGGGGGCCGTGGGTACTCAGAGCTGTCGGTGAGCTCCTTGACGATCGTCGCGACCTCGGGCCCGAAGCGTCGTCTGATGTCCCAGAGCCTCGGAGTGCCGCCCTGGTCCTCGGCGGCGTCGTGGAGTAGTGCGGCGATCGCCTCGGGCTCGCCGCCTCCGTCCTCGAGCACCAGCCCGGCAACGCGCAGAAGGTGAGACGCATAGGGCTGGGTCGTCCCCGCTCGACACTGTCCTGAGTGGACCTCGAGCGCGTACGCAACGGCCTCGCCGAACCGGGGCCCGAGGACGGTGCCCCGGTTCCGCTCAGTCGTCGTCGCCTCCATGAATTGACCTCCATCCGGTCCGCCATCGGTCGCCCGGCGTCGCCTCGACGAGCCATGTCAGGAAACGAACCGGGCGCCCCGGGAGGCTACCGCGTTTTGGCCAGCTGGCCAAACCTGCCCAGGGATCGCATTTGTGTCGAACCACCTTCCCCGGGGAACCTGCGCATCGCCTCGTCCGGACGGCTACATTCGCCAGCCGATGAGGAGACGGGAGGAGGCTCTCTTCAGATCTGGCCAGCCGCCGCGCGTCGCGCGGCGGCTCGCGTATGGGCTGGTTGCGGCCACCGCGCTCTCCCTGCCAGCGATAGGCGAACCTCGTGAACGCGGCGCCCGGGCTGAAGCGCACGGTTCGTCCAGAAGGACCTCCGTGACCTGATCGGAGCGAAGGTCACCGGGCCGTACTCACGCGTCTACTGCGGAAACGGGAAGCTCAGCAAGTGCCGATATGCGCTGCTCACCTCCTTGAACGATGCGCTTGCGCACTTGAGCGACGCGCAGCTCTATCCGCGAACCCGCAATTTCGGTCTTTACGTTCGGTGGCGGGGGAACCGTCATCTAACCTCGTCTGCGGTGGCGTGGATCGAAACGGAGTCTTTGAGTTTCATCGCTCGGCATGAGGGCGACGACATCGACTACGCGCAGCGCACGCTCGACGCACTCGAGGACCTCCGGCTCCGGCTCGAGGAGCGGTTCGACGACGTGCCGGGCGGGATCACGGTCATCATCCACCCGACCCCGGGCTGGCTCGATGCCGCGCACCCGTTCCTGCCGCTGGCGCGGCTGGCCGCGGCTCCGGCGGGGCGCCGCTACCTGGCCGGCTGGGCGATGGCGACGGAGCTCCACGTCCTGAACGGCACCTATCTCGACCGTCGCGCCGCCGGCGAAGACTCGCTCGCGGCGCTGCGGGGAACGCCGGAGCGCCTCTACGTGCAGGTCGTCCTGGGGGCGAACAACAGGCGGCTACCGCCGCCTTGGGGCCCGCGGCGCTTCCTGCGTTACCTGCAGTGGACGTGGCTGATCGAGGGCGCCGCTCAGTACTACTCGAACCAGGTCATGCTGTTCCGGGCGGCCGTGAGCACCCGGCTGCGGGACCGCAGGCCGCCGGCGTTCCCGCCCTCGTCCCGCGACGCGATCATTCTCGGCGGCACGATCTTCGACCTGCTCGAGCGCGAGCGCGGGCCGGACGCCTGTGACGTGCTCGCCTCGCGCCTGCGGCGCGACGGCCCTCGCGGGGCACTGGAGCTCGCATTCGACGGCCGGTTCCGGGACATCGAGCACGAGTGGCGTAGCTACCTGCGCAAGCTCACCGAGCGCCGCCTGGACCTCCCCGACGAGGTCGGTGCGCTCGACCTCGGCGACGAGCTGTCCGCATAGCCATACCCGCCGGGTAGCGTTCCACCCGTGCTCACACCGATCCTGGTCGATCACACCGGGCGCGACGGCAGCACGCTCCTGATGCGCCTCCTCGCCACGTCCCCGAATGTGGCGATCCCAGGCCCCTACCCGTACGAGAGGAAGTACTTCGCGTACCTGTGGCGGTGGGCGCGCCTGCTCGAGCGGCGCGACAAGAGCGAGTGGTGGACGTACATCGATCTGACCTCGCTGACGTTCGAGTCGATGAAGTCGCTCATGGGGCCGCCACCTTGGTCCTCGGATCTCATGCACGACCCGGACGACCCGATGTCCAAGCGGATGTTCGCCGTCGCCTGGGACGAGTTCTCGCGGCGTGCCACAGACCAGGTGCGTGCCGATCACGGCGATCCCGAGGCGGACGTCCGGTACTACGCCGAGAAGCACCAGGACACGCGGCTGATCGATCTGGACGAGCTCCCACCCGACCTGCGGGTGCTGGTCCTCGTCCGCGATCCCCGGGACATGTACGTCTCGTTTCTGGCCTTCGATGCCAAGCGCCAGAGCGAGGGCCGGGCGGAGTTCGAGGCGGCGCGGCCGGCCCCGGGGGAATCTGAGGAGGAGCGCCTCGATCGCTTCATCGACCGGGAACGCACCCGCAT